>Ga0256839_1000881_pt1 | contig 38186 bp, 50 predicted proteins | sample 354166metaG_FD_185968 | JGI IMG/M metagenome (GOLD analysis project Ga0256839, IMG submission 185968) | Hydrothermal vent microbial communities from Mid Atlantic Ridge, Atlantic Ocean - 354-166 | ecosystem: Environmental > Aquatic > Marine > Hydrothermal vents | place: Atlantic Ocean: Mid...
AATAGATAGAACCACTATCATAATAGCCCCAGGGTTTCGTTTTTTGATTATATCATGTAATTCATCAACGAGAGGGAAAGGAGAGAAGTCATACTGGAAGTTTCCAAAAATCTGATTCCCATCCTCAATGTAAACTGCACTGAAAAAATAAGTTCTTTTTTTTTCTTTGCCACTGTCGTCGCAAATGTTAATTTCGTTGTTTGTCATCGTTGTTTGTGTTGAATTATCTTTTTCTCTTATAATTAGGTACCGACTTCTGAATTAGATCTGCATCTGCTTTTGGCAACCAGCAATAGTTGCCATTTGGCCACTTCCTGAAAATCTGAATGTAGGCCTCTGATTTCAATCCTGCATAATATTCTTCAGTAAGCGCAACAGCTGAAAAATCAATGAGGCCTGCATATTTTCCACTCATCACTTTGTTTTTCCATTTTTCAACATCCTGAATACTCCAGGCTTTTAGTTTGTCTTGCTGGTTCATGTTCTTGAACCTAGTTAGCGCAACATATTTACTTGTAATCTTGCTCATTGCTTCCTATTTTTTCAAGTCGCTACGCAAATAAATAGAACCGCCTATTTCATCTATTCCTGAAAATTCTCGTTTTGTTAGTTTTAAAATTTCATTAATCATTATCATTATTTTGAATTTAAAATTATATCGTTGATTCGTTTGTCAAAAAATTGTACGGTATCTGTACCATATTTTTTTCGTAGATTTTGCGTCAGCTCGTGGTATAGCGTTCTTTTATCTACTTTGCTGCCTGGCAGCAAAGCTTTTGAGTACTTGCTCACGGCTGCTCTCATTGCTTTGCGTCGGCGATCCTTGTATTGAGTTCGTTGATGATCTTTGAGCAGTTGTTCTGTGAAAACAAATGAACCTTTCTCGTTCCTCATGTTGAAATAATAATCAGGCAATCTAGCAAATCGGTAGGGTTTGTAGTTGAACCATTTTGCCGCCAGATATATCCGCTTCATCAAAATGCCTTTCACGGCATTGTACTGCTTTGGCGTTGCTCCCCATGCAATGTATTCGGCTAGGCCTCTGATTCCTGCCTTTTTTTGTTCATCTGACAGCCAATCATATTTTTGATTGAAAATCAGTTCCTCAGCGTAAGAGAAACAGATTGTTGCAATCAATTTCACGCTTTTGGCATCTTTTTCCGACAAATGAGCAAGTACTTCCTCAACCGTTTCGGGCATTAACGCTGGGGGGGCGGCCGCAACAGGGGGGGCTGTAACTTGTTTCGCTTCCCCTACTGGATTTATCTTGCTTGGTTGGTAACCAGTTTCATTTGTAACTTGAATATTATTTGTCGAAGAAATTGTATTCCCAGTAGACTGAGAAAAGTTATCCACATTTTCATCAATTTCTTCTCCTTTCCTATTCTTTTCTTTATTAGTATCTTGAACAGGGTACAACCCTGTCTCTCTATGGGGCAAAGTTTGCCTATTAGATGTAAAAAAAAGGTGGTTCAAATTTGCCGAAAACGGATGTCCTTTCACGCGATTCTTCGCATCAGAGAAATACAGCACTAAAGGGTTGATCCACAGCTCGTAAGGCGCACTTGAGCCATGCCAACATTTATAAACGACCAGCCCTGCTTTCTCCATACGTTTACGGGCGTTCTTTATCGTTGTCCTGCAAACGCCAAATTCTTTGGCTAATGCACCGTTACTAGTTCGTAACGTGGGTAATTCACCCCTTTTAAGGTTGAACATGGTCGTCTTCTTATTCGACTCGAAATTTGACCAAAACAACCTTATCATGTGCATCGTTAGATCACGCTGAAAAGCCCTTATTTGGTTTTTAAGTGGCCTGCCTTTATTGTACTCTGCACACCACGCATCCAATAATTTTTTGCTCCTGTCTAGCCGTATCTCAAGCTTAAGGTCTGTCAATAAATTAGTAGAATTCTGAATCATCATTTTTGTTTTAAGAGTGGGTGGCCAGTATGCTAGAATAACAGTAGGCCACCCATCTTGCTAGGTTATCTTTAATGTGGATCAATGATTGAGAAACAATAGATGTGAATCTTGGCTACTGGATTTTGACGATCGTCGAAATGTTTGTACATTTGATTACACATTTTTATTTCAACGGGAATAGCCACTGGCTGTTTCCGTTTTTTTATTCATTAACCTCATCGTAAGCATATCAAAGCTTTTTAAATTTTACAATACAATATAGTGTGAACAGTTTAGTGTTCACGGTATGTATCGTTGCTCTGTAAATGCTCTTTTGTGCAGGATATGGATTCGAACCAAACGATAAGCACCAACTGCCTATCCTGCAATTTCCTACAGATAGAGGATAACTAACTGTAGGACACTGATACCAAGTGAGATTATTCTACTTTTAGAAGCTTGCTCACAAACAGCGATTTTTTTAAGGGATAGTCGGGTTGATGTCCCGAGATGTTGCTTTGAAACACCACCATCAACCTACACTATCCCTATGTTTTTACAACCTATCCTCGTTAGAGGACATATAGGTTGCATAAATTTTGAAATTATTTTGTTTTTCGGGTTAAAAGCTGTGCTGCACCTTTAAAAATACAGCACAGAACCTTTAACAAAAATTATAATCCCATGGATCAGCGTCAGGTGTCGCTCCTGCTGGGCATCTTTTGCCACGCTGATGATTAAACTCTACACGCTCTATATCTTGCTATAAATAATTAACTTTTGCTTCTGCTATCTTACTCGCAAGTGATTGAATATCAGTACGCCAATACATTCTTGGCTTACCCTCTTTAAACTTAGTTATCAATCCTTTTTTAATGTACTTACTAATGATTCTCACGTGATAACCACTCTCATTTATTCTTATGCCTAATAAAAGTGCCACCTCGCGGTCGTTTATCCAAGGACTGACTACCCCTTTGCGTTCGATCGCTTGAGCTAGCTGAGCGACAGCTTTCGACATAGCGTTCATTTGTTCCATGTAGGGCTGCATGAAGGCTGCCATAGCTGCTAAATCCACCGACTGTTCTATATTCTTCATATCTGCGCTCATGATTTTGCTTTTAAATAGCGAGCCAGCCAAGACTGACTCGCGTTAAATAAACACCTAAAACCCTATCTTACTTTGGCGAATGAGACGGTGCAACCGTCGCCTTTAGCAAACGCCATTAGTTCTTTTCCTGTGAGGTTTTTAAGCCCCAATCCATAAGTTTTAATCAATGACGTAGTTGAAACACCAATGAACTCTCCTAGTTTCTCTAACTCTACAGCATTGAAGTCCTTTGTGCCATTTTGCAAAGCCGTCCATTTGTAATTGGACGCTCCTATGAATATTCGTAGATTTTCAAAATCCTCGGCACTTAGCTTGCGCTTAGTATTGACCCAAAATTTATCTGCTCGGTTATTATCTTCCATTTTTTTATAATTATGCAGGGTATAGCCGTGTAAAGACATACCTTTATCATTCAAAAAAGACTTGCTTTATTGGTAAAGTTTTTTAAATTTGCATTAGTTGCAAACTAAAGCCGTTTAAATAATTACGACAATGCAATTTTACGTACAAATTATTACAAAAACAAATTTTATCGTAATTATTTGAAGATTTTTTTTAAATGAAAACAACTTTCGGCAATAGGGTAGGGGAAGTTCTTAAAGCCAAAGCGCTGAAAAAGAGCGTGTTTTGTAAGATGACAGGGTTTAGTCATGTTACGTTATCCAATATCATAAATAATAAAACATTATTACCGAGTATCAGTATTTTGAACACAATTAGTGAACATTTCCCCGAAGTGGATATGAATTGGTTGGTGACGGGGAAAGGAAAAATGTATAGATCGACGGCTGCGGTATTGGGAGAAATAGGAGAAGATGACAAAAGCAAATTCAACCCTGAGACAAAGGAAGCAATGAAGATGTTAATAAATACACAGCAGAAACTTATGCTTATGATGGAGAAAGATATTGAGAGAATGCAGAAGGAGAAATAATGATTATTAGTCAACAAAATGTCTATTATTATTACCTTGTCTTCTTATTGTTTTCTACATTCATTATCTTCTTCAGAAAAGGAAATCGAACAAATAAAGTCGTTCGGACAACACCTATTATATTACGCCCTGTAATACTGCTTATGTTTTCAAGATTAGAAAACAGCTCTACAATACTTATATACAAGGCCACCACAGCCACTAAGTAATTACTTTCAAAAAATGTGGTTTCCACGACCATTACTAAAACAATAGCAAGGCTGTATAGCAATACCTTCCCAACAGTTCTACGTAATCCCTTACTGGTTATTTTTTCTTTTCTATTGATGGCAGCCCATACGCCAGTTACCCAGTCGCATAGGACAAGTAAAACCCCTATGGCTAAAAAATGCGCAATAGGTAGCAGGTGCAGCGCGACAAAAGCACCCGATAAAGAAAAGAAAGCCTTAAGTCCGTGCGCTTTGCTTAAAGCAATAATAAAATCTTGAAAATTCATCATGTGCCGTCCAAGTTGTTTAGTGACGGTATTGTTTTTGCCTATCATGCCCCTGATTTAAATTATTGAATAGTACATGTTCACAGGGATGAAGCTCTCGATAGTAAATATAAATGAGAACGGTATGATAATAAAGGACATCAGTGTGAAGTGTTAAAAAAACGGTAATATTTGGTTTTTATATTAATGTTTTTTAATATGTGCTTGATTTATATATAAAGTTATTTCCTATGAGAAAACAAGCACTAATGCTACGAGTAGCCTACTTGCAGCGGGTGCTCCGAGATGCTCATTGTTTTGAACATCGCTTAATTTTTCTCACCCAATTGTACGTATCTATGAAAGAATTACATGATTGTTTCGGAGATAACCTTATTGAAAAAATGGATGATCTTTTACAGCCTGAGCAGACTCAACATTTGAATTGCGCAGGTAACTCTCAAAGCTCTTTAACGATCGCCAACCACCAAGATCAGCTATTAGTTGATGACTAAGTCCTTTGAGACTTAGATTGGTTGCTGCGCTCCTTCTGGCTGTGTGTGTTGTAACGAAATTCCATTTAGGCGCAACTTTGCCGTCTTGGCTAACTTCCTGATGGATACCAGCTAAGGCGGCAATTGTTTTTAATTTCCTGTTGGCTTCCTGGTTGGTATCTCCTGATAGGTTGAAGCTTCTACGCTCTAGTATTTCCCAAGCGATTGGTTTAACAGGGATGACGCTCTTCTCTCCTGTTTTTCCTGCAATATTCTGATAGTATCTTTGTCCTTCTATTTCAAAGAAGTGGTCACGTCTGATCTTTACGCTGTCACCATACCTCAAAATAAAGTAGTAGCTTATAAGGAAGCGGTCACGTTCACGTTCTAGGCTGGTGTTGTGGCTCAAGCTAACGTCTCCTATTTGATCTATTTCATCCTGTGTTAGGTAAATCTTCTCTGTGCGTGTAGCATGGCGTTTAAAATCTCTATGCTCATGTATTTTGCAATCATGAAGCCCTCGAACTTTAGCGACACTCATTGCGGCCTTCACCATTTTGATGTGTTTAGAGAATCCTCCGTTTAGTTTGCTACCATTTGAGAGCATAAAAACCTTGAAATTTTCATAAAAGGCCATGTTTATTTCTTCGAACGCAATATCTGTTCGGCCTTCACTTTTCATCCATGCATAAAAACGCCTGCGAAATGATTGGTAATTCTTAACGGTACCAGCCTTAAACTCTGTGATGCCGTTACCCATATCTTCGACATAGCTATCTAGGAAAGCTACAAAGCTACCTGATGCCTTTTTGTGCATTCCATTTATTGTTCCACCAGTTATCAGGAATTCAAGGGCGTGGTTTACTTCTTGCTGAATCTTAGCATTGTAAACAGATGAAAGGGGGTGGCTTTTTTTGACTAACCCTGCTTTAGCATCCCAATCTTTAGGGTGTATTTTTATTTCTAGGGATGTGTACTTTCGTGTTCCGTTGTGACGAATGTATAATTTTACATCACAAGTACCATCAGCCTGTGGCTCATAAGTCCAGAGTTTAGCTTTTACCGTCATTTCTTAACCGTTGTGTTTTGTTTCTCAACAAATGCTAAACCAATGTACTACACTTTTGTACAAAAACCTACTTTTAAGTACTATTTAATTATGATTTCATCTAATACACTAACGCTTGTGTATCAATAAGAAAAGCCCTGACTATTGATAGTCAAGGCTTTACAGAATTTCCGTTTTAAAACGGTAGTGATCCCGACAGGATTATCATATATATCACATAAAGCTGATTATCAATTAATTAAATTTAATTTTAAAAAAAACTTAACAATTACTTAACCGATTTTTCCTGAAGCACGGTCAATTTTCACTAATCGTTTTTGCATATTCACTAAAGTATCGTCGCTAATGTACGCATCAATTCCGTTTTCTTGTATGTTTTCCAAAACATTTTTTAATTCAAAAAAAACGGCAACCATCTCAGGAGGGAATGAAACTTGTGATACTGATGAAGACTGAGGTGTAGTTGCATTGACTTCTGTAGTGTCTGTGAAGCCACCTTCTGCAAATTGAGGTACTGATGTAGTACTGCCAAATTTTCTAATATTTTCTATTGCCCTTACATGATCGACTACATAGGGATTTTGCAAGTCGGAATGGCTTACAAAGTACTCTGCTCCTCGTTCGCTGGCTAGCACCAAGGATGGAGAAGATGGAAGCATTCCTGTATTTCTGCGACCTAAATAATTAGCGTAATATGTTTTACCATCTTGCTGGCCTTGTACGTTAAATGGACCACCTGTATAACGTTGTGGCACCTCTGGAGTAGCTGCGAGCAGTTTTCTAGCCTTTGCCATATTTCCTAATACTGTCGCGACGGCTGATGCTATTGCTAAAAGGTTACCAGGGAAAGGTAACTTGGCGGCACTCGCAGTAGCTGCTGACAAAGCTTTTGCGCTATTAACACCTATTTCTATAAGGGCTAAAACTTTACCAAGCTCTGCCTGCTTTTTTGCTTCAGTACCTGCCAGTTGTGTTGCGGCAGTTACTACTTCAGACAGCGCACCAAATGCCTGACCTATCCCTTCTAGTTGTTTTTTAGTTGCTTCTTCTGCATCTTTTATTTCCTTATCCTGAAGGTCTTTTATTAATGCATCTTTTTGTCGGGTGTATGAAATTTTGATATCAAGGGTATCAATTTCAAACTCTTCTGCCTTTAAGAGCAACTCATTATAATGCTCTTCTAATAACTGAATGGCTGTTTGTTCCTCCTGCTCAACAGCTAATGCTGCAAATTCATTTAATTCTGTTATTAAATTAGCCCTTCTTTCTGCTACTTCTTTACGTTTAGTTTCAGCAGCTTGGTATTCTTCCTCAATCCTAGCTTCCTCTTTTGCAATGGATTCATTAGACAACTGAATAAATAGATCATTTAACTCCTGATCTCTTACTTTTTCAAGTTCTATTCTCAGGGCGGTGGCTTCTTTTACGCCTTTGGTTTCTAGTGCCTTGGCTAGGTCAATTTCTTTTTGATATTGTAACCTTATCCGTTCTCGTTTTTGATCTGTTTCTGATAGCTCACTTATTCGCTGCTCTTCGTGATAACCATCAAGGACATTAGCTAAATTTTCAAGATGCTTTTTTTGCTGTTCCAGTTCTCTAGCTGCTTCTTTTTCTCTTCTTTTTTCTCGACTTACTTGTAGTTTTTTATCTTTTTCTAACTCTAAGGCTTCCTCAATAGTAACTTCTTTTTCAGCCTGAATACGTAATTGTTCTTCATTTAAATCTGTGTCTGTAATAGAAGTTACTCCTTGAAGACGTTCAAGCTCTAACCTGGCCCCCTCAATAGACCTGGTAATGTCTCCATATTCTTGGGTGAATTTTCTTAATTGGTCAGGCGATAGATCAGAACTGAAAATTCCTTTGTTTGTTTCACCTGTTTCAATTACATCTTTCCATATTTTTGCACGTAATTCTAACCCTTCAATTACATCATTAAGCTCCGTTATTGACTCTTTATTAACGAACTCTAGACGTTTTCGTTCTGCCTCTAAGAATTCCCTTGAGGCTGATGCATTTATTTTTAATGCATTTCCGTACTTATCAATTTCAGAAACAGCCGTTGGTGTTATTTTACCTACTTTTATAATAATTGCCGCCAGTTCTGTTTGTTCATCTTTACTTAGTTCTGATTTATTTGTAAGTTCATCATATCTATCTAATAAAGGAACTAGGTTTTTTTCTAGATTAGAAACCACTTTGCTTTGTTCATCTACTGCACTTGTCACGGCAGCTACAGGGTCTGCTAAATTTTCCATAAAGGAAGTAACATCTTCTATACCACCAGCGAGTATTTCAGCTACATCTACTAACCTATTAAATACAGGTATTAAGGCATTGGCCAAACTTTCAACTGTCGTTTCAATACGTGCGTTAAGTTCTGCCTGTCGCCTAATTAGCGTGTCACTATTATTTGCAAATGCAGCCTGTGCATCCGTACTCTTTTCAGTAATCAATTCAAGCGTTGCAGCAGCTTTTGCCTGTTGTAGCATTGTACCAGTAAGCTTGTGCAAGCCTTTTTCCTGCAATCGAGTTTTTATATCGGCCTCCTGAATGGATATGCCTAGCGTCTTCAATTGCTCACGCTCTCCTAGTATTGCTTTACCTAGTATGTCTGTAACTTCCTGTGCGGTCTTTTGCCCACCAGTCCACTCTGATAATGCACCCGACAAATCAACTAAGGTCGTACTTATACTTGCTGCTTCTTGCCTTTGAAAACCCATAGGGATAAGCAAATCACCTATGGCGGCCGAGGCATCTGTATATTGGCTTATGGTTAAGCCCATGGCGGCAGCGTTGTTTTCAGCTTCTCTAGTTACCTGCGGTAAGGCTGTGCCGAATACAGTTTGTGCTTTCTTGGTCAATAGTTCCATTTCTGCACCTAGTCTAAACAGTTCTTTTCCGTACCCAACTAATTCAGTTACGGCAAATGCACCTGCTGCAATGCCTACATACTTGCCAATGCCAACTTTCATTTTGTCATAGGTAGATTCTACTCCACGAAGCCGTTTATTATGCTTTTTTATTACCTTATTTAAAGGGTCTAATTTCTTAAGGGTCTTATTATACTCATCTGACCCCTCAATCATGTGATTAAGTTGTGAGACTATTTTTCTTTTTGATTTATAGATATTATATAAAGTTGATTCAACTTGCTTACCATCTATAAATACCGATACCTGCCTTCTAGTAGCCATTTTACAACTTAATTCGTTCATCAATAATACCTGGAATCAAAAACCTTAGTTCATCAGCAATCTCTCGTGAGTAGAATTCTGATAATGAATCTGCCAAGTCTTCAATTGCTGGTTTTAATACAGGGGCTAACCATGGACGAGCAGCAGCCTTTGCAGCAGCACTATTAACAGGCCTACCTTTACCCACTCCTCTTTCTATGAAAATACCATGCCTCGGAAATGAAAATCCAAGCCTGTCAAGATCACCTCTTACTTTGTTTAATTTGTAACTAACACTTCTTGTAAGCGGTTTTGCTGCACCCTTTTCTTTAATGTCGCCTATAACCTTACTTTTTTGATTCAGATCTAAACTGGCCAATTTGAAAAGCAATTGCTTTTTGGTTGCGATAAGCCAAGCTCTTCCTACTACTAATAATCTCTCTTGATCGATCTCCCTTTTAGTGGTCTTTATATAGACTTTTTGTTGTGCCATTTACGAAAGGTAGGCGTAAAGTGGGGTTGAACGAAGGACAGTAATGGTGTCCTTTATTACATATTGTATTTTTTGTTAATTTGTAATAAAAAATGAAGCCACCATTCAGTTATTACGGGGGCAAGCAGAAACTAGCAAAGCGCATTATATCTCTGTTTCCTAAACACACACTTTATGCTGAACCTTTTGTAGGAGGAGGAGCAATTCTTTGGAATAAAGAAAAATCAGAAGTAGAAGTTATTAATGATACCAATAGGGAGTTGATCAACTTCTACAGAATGGTACAACAGGAGTTTCCTTCACTAGAAAAGGAGATCGCCATTTCATTACACAGTAGAGACCTGTACAGAAAGGCAAGTGTTATTTACAATAACCCTGATATGTTTCCTGAAATCAAACGCGCATGGGCTGTATGGTTACTGGCCAATGAAGGATTTGCAAGTAAAATAGATGGTAGTTGGGGCTATGATATTAAGAAAAACCAAACCTCTAAAAAGATAAGAAATAGACGTGATAGTTTCACATTTGATTATGCAATCAGGATTCAGGATGTACAGATAGAATGTACTGATGCGCTTAGGATAATAAGATCGCGCGATTTTGAAGAGGCTTTCTTCTATTGTGATCCTCCTTATTATAATTCAAATTGTGGACATTACGATGGCTATACAATTGAGGATTTTGATATGCTGCTTAAAGCACTTAGTGAGATAGAAGGTAAATTCCTATTAAGCTCATACCCTAGCGACATCCTAAAGGAGTACACTAAAAAACATGGATGGTATACGATTGAGATTGAACAAAAAGTAACGGTGGCCAGAAAAAAGGCTTATCAAAAAAAGAAGGTAGAGGTCTTGACTTCTAATTATAATAATACTTTGTAGTTATTATTATTTCTATTTCTTGATTTTTTACGTTCTTCTAATTTTTCTAATGAATCAATATCTCCGTTTTGTGCATTTTCAAATAATCGTAAATCAATAACATATTGTGACCTATGTAGCCCTTTGTTATAAAGGCTTTTAAAATCATTCGATAATATATCCGATTCTTCCCACCCTAAAACATCTGCACACATTTTTGTTGAATATTCTAATGCGCCTAAATTAATAATTATTTCTTTTTCTTCCTCTTTTATAATTCTGACCATCCTTGAATTGTGTTTTTATTATTAATAAATAAATTCAAATTTTTATTAACAATTTTAGACTCTTCAATAAATCCATTATCTTGATTTTTAAAGATAAACTGAACAAATTCTTTGTAAAATATATAAATACTTTCGTCTTCATCAATCTCAAAATTTTCACAAGTTTTATTCGCGTTTAAATTCATGCTTGTTCTTACAGAAACTTTATATTTTTCATTTGAAATCAGAACAAATTTAGCATGAATTTCAGATGTCCTAATGTTTTCAATTCCAAATAGTTCTTCTATTGATAATGCGTATTTTTTCTGTCTTGATTTGTAACTGTGGTCAGTGATTAGTTTAAAAGAATTTATATAATCTTGGTCTTTTAGCCATTTTACATTATGTGCATCTTTTATTCCTGCACTCCATGTTACACATACTACATCAGCTGCGCCTGTTTTTTTTAAGATTCCATGTATTAAGTCAATGAGAGAAAACTCCCCCATTGTTAATCCTAATATCCTACAGTCTTTTTTAAAATCTCGTAAAACATATTTTACGTTTTTAGATTTAAAAATTCCTAAATCTGCTTTTTTGAATCGGAATGAAGTGGATTTTTGTTTCATAATTGAACAATACCTTTACGACCTGATTGGATTTGGATATAATCATTGCATTGCTCCTCTTCTCTTTCATCAACTTGTTCAGCTTCTTCTAATGCCTGTACATCTAAGAATGCTTTGTATAAAGGGTAGTCATCAATATTATCATTAAGGTAATCTGTAATAAAGGAGATGTATCTATTTGCATACTTATCTGCCTGCATTAACAGCAAACTGACAGCAGAAGATCCGCTTTCAGGTGGAAGTGATTGTTGGCTGGAGTCAATTGATCTTTGTACGTTTTGAATTACATTGCGTCCATCTATTAAAACCCATTGTCTTAAAACACCTTCATGTATAGCAAAATTACCGACTACTTTACGCAAGTATTTCAGCAATTTTTTTTGCGGATCGCTAAATGTGTTGACTAATATGGCTGCTTTAATATCATCATATTGCGCCTGACCAAGCACAGGCACTAGAGCAAATAGTTCTACGTCTTCTATAAGGCTTCTAATGATCTCAAATGTATAGCGACTAATATATTTGCTGTATGCATCACGCAGCTCGCTTGCATAGTTTATGATAAGGCTTCTAGACTTGTCTTTATGATCCCATGTTTGATAATTGTCTGCATTTTCATGTAGGAAACGCTGCATTAATTCTATCCCTTCATATCCATTATTGAGCATACTTTCTCTGTAGTTTGCTTCTTGGTATTTATAGGCACTTTTATATTCTTCTGTTTCTAACCTGAACAAGCCAGCTTCTCCAAACTGGATTGCACCAATGAAAGAATACTCGTACATAGTTAGCATCGCCAAAGGGCTACATACTTTTATAAGTAATTTTTCATCAGCACTCCCTGAAGAAATACTCCCTTCTGCTACTTTTGTGACTAGATCATCCCAAAGGGTTCTACCCAACCAAGGCATGATGTGGTTTTCTGCTGTCTTTTCTATCCAAGGAGACAGGCTTCGCATATCCATGCTCTTGTTAGTAGCACCACCTACATAGTTTTGAAAATCAGCTATATCAGTAAATAAAAAAGAGGCCATATTATTTAGGTTGAATAGTTGTATTGCTCTCCACCATGCCGCTCTCTTCGTTGTTGGTGGTAGTATGGTAAGTGTGGTCAATGAAGAAAGTAACGTCCCAATCAGGATCCGTCTGTGCATTGAATCGAGCTATCCAGTTCAATGGTTCTAATACGACTAATTGATCCATGGTGTTTAATGTGATACCAGTATTAAAGCTTTCACGCTGATCTGAGCCTGATCCTGCACCCATCTTTCCACCTTGTGGTGATAAGCCTACTTGACTAGGGTGTAAACCTAATCCTTGTACAATTTGCGCATCCGCCTTGTCACTACTAGGCACCCATGCGCTTTCTTTAATCTTATTATCCACAGGAATGATCTCTATTTTTCCTACAGGTTGACGTGTATTATGATCCTCACGATAAACTGTTGCGATACTGCTATAAATATTATCAACTCCACGCAGACTACTATTGATGTTAGTGATTAGCTGATCTATTTTAGCATTACGTTTCTTATCAGTCATGCCCTGCCAATCGCTGTATCTTATTTCAAAATAAGATTCAGGAATTAGGATGTGATACTTCAAACGAAGCTGATTGTGCTGCATGCTACTGATGATTTTGGGAACGGATGCACTAACATCTATCCATCCATCTTTTGCAAAAAGCCCAAGCCATAATGGACGGGCGTAGTAATCTGTGCCAGGCGTTGGAAAATAACTATGCCAAGCAAATTTCCAGCCTGTGATTTTATTCAAGAAATCATCTTCATTTACCCAGTCAAATAGCTGAATGCTTTTTATTTGCTTTGATGTTGGCACATAACCATCTGCAAACCTAGGACTGTAGTATAAGTTTTCAATTGCCCCCGTCTTTTTGTTTTGAACGCTTAGACGGCTAAATTCTGCCTTCTTATGGTAGATTCCTGTGATCTGATTCCTTGCATTATTGAAAATCATTTCACTAAAGCAGTTCATGTAAAATCTATAATCAATCAATTGGGCAGGAAGCCAATTGGTGGCAATTCTATTCTTCGAAAGAAATGATTCTATTTTAGGTGTGAATGCCCGTGACACTTTTGGACCATCTTGCAACTCTCTATTGTTGTAATAGGCGATTCCATTTCCATACATCATTTGTACCAGCTGGTATATTGCTCTACCAGCCATTGGTACGCTGTATAGTTTTTCTCTTATTGTAGTAGGCAAACAATCATCTTCACCCCAAGGTGCCCAATCATACCCAGACGTTTTCTCATAAGGCAATATACCTACAGTCTCCTGCGGGCTGCTGTCAACTTTTGGTCGTCTTGATGTGCCTGTGCCAGCATTCATTTTAACATCGTAAAATGATGCACTAGGCAGTATGCACTTCGTTACTCCTCCATCTTCTACAATATGCGCTGTGATGTATTTACCTTCCATATTTAGGGCATGACACTTTCGCCATTGAATTTAATGATTAGAGGAATGTGTAATGTTCTGATTTGATCAACAGGGTGGCCATCAACAAGCACCTGCACGTTTCGGGTGTGCTTTTTCTTCTTAGGAGCTCGTTTTTTTTCATTAGATGTTAGTGGTCTGCTGTTCAATTTATCGTTCAAAACAACCGCTTGGATTCTTTTAACATCGCCGCCTGTCCTACGGTTTTCATCAAATGTGATGTACTCGCAAGTAAATGGCTTACCATTATTCATGGCATCTAACATGGTTCTGAATGTAAACATAGTAGCAAGATAGATGCTTAATAGATGCTTAGAAAGGACATCCTTATCTTGCTCGGCGCTTGTTTTTATATTCTGCTATTTTTCGTTCATCTTCGAGAAAGCTTAAATAGGTCAATCCGTGTTGATATGGTTGACTGCCAACGACCTTTAGATTGACTACACCACCTGATAAATTTAGCAAGATTCCACCCCAGCCATAATCGTTTCCTATTTTTTCCAAGTTGGATGCTTCTTTTTTGAAGACATTAGGATGGCCATCAATGATTTGGTTTCTGCAACTGGCAAACCAAAAAAACAAGATGCTTTTAATGAATGCTGGCCACTTATTTATTATAGGAATACGTCGATCAACTGTCGTTTCGTAATCTTGATAAGGAAGCCGCCTGTCTCCATTATAATCGCTTCTTATATTGTCCTTGGTTTTTGGCTTGGATGGTCGAAACAAAACAGCTAATAATTTATTTAGATGTGTTTCATCATGATCCTTTAGGTATCTTTCAAAAAGAGTAAAGGTTGTGCCCAGCTCATACAATGAAATATTTGATAATGAATTACCAGCACCGTATAAGTATTTCTTCTTTTTGTTCCGCCTGTAGGCAATTCTAGGATAAGGGTTTCGAGTTAAACCCAACTCAACCTCTTCATTTTCATTGAATAGAAAATTAGTGACTGCGTAGGATACTTTCTTTAGTTCGTCTTCAAAAATCAATTCACCGAACTGTTCACAATCATTTTTCCATTTCACTAGGAAATCATCATCTATCTTTAGCAGGTATTTTGCTAATTCTATTCTCACAAAATGCGGTATTTCTTCTTTTGTGAAAACAAATGCCGGCACACTTTCTACAATAAACTGATAAACAGTCAATAACTCAGTATGAGTGAGGTCGTTCCACGAATCAGGAAGGAAGCGTTTAATGTTATTTATTTCTACTTTCATAATTTCACAAATACTACTTCTGCTAATCCTATTCCTTTTGTACTTACTTTGAATTTGACTGATTTCACTATGCCTGTAAACTCGCCAAACTCGTTATACACCTTCTTTACAATGTGATCCCAGCTTCTTAATGCTAGGATTTCAGTAATAGGTAGATTCATTATTTTAGTGATGGTCTGGCCTTTTAATGTCATTTTTATATAGTCTGACCAAAACGAATAGAGCCCTCCTTCTTCATCCCAGCTTAATGAATATTCACCAACAATATCCTGTTCGAAGTTATGACGGCCATGGGTCGCTAATGCATAAGGTTGGCCTCGGCTATCATTGTGCTTTCCTCTATAAAACAAAAGCCTAAATGATGTTTTTGTAGAGCTGTCAAACGCCTGGCTTATACCTGATTCGGAAGTATATGGAGTGGTCCAGGACCTTATATCAAAGGGTGCTGGATTATAATTATCACGATCAGACCTATCGTATAATGTAAAGAATCCTGTGATAAATTCCTCAGCATCTATTCCACCATCGATGCGCTCCAACTGTCCTTCTATTCCTGTTTCGTCATCAGGCTTTTCGTAATCCAATGTGAAATTTTGACTTTCTTCTATTTGATTATCATATTCAGGATCGGCATAATTCGTCCAGTCTTGTGGCCTCGCCTTCAATAATGGTCTTATTAATTGAAATCGAAGCACTCCATTTCGGTAAGTAAGAAAAGCGCAAAATGTGTTGATAATTCTCGTTAGAAGCTCCTGTACAGTTGCCTGAGGTAGATGGTTTTGTATATGAATAGTTGAATCAACAATACGTATTTGTCCAACACCTACGTCTTTTATTGGCTTAATTAACTTTGTCCATAGTTTTTCAGCAGGTTTATTTGTCCAAATAACCAATTCATCTTTGAGTTCTTGAATATTCCAAAGACTTCCGTCTAGGTATATATTAAAATAGGACGCGATTTGTTCAAGAACATAATACAGCCTAGGAAAAGGTAAAACAGTTGTTTCCCATCTTAAAGGATCACCACTAAACTGATAACCAGGCAGCAGGTTTATTTCTCCTACGTAGTTAGGATAATTGGCATAGCCACTAAATAGGGCGTTTTCGCCATCGTATAGTTTCGGTACATAAGTAACAGGAAATCTTAAGCTATCTTCAAAGACACCTGTTTCTACTATTGATTCTACATCATCAGCGACACGTTCTTCATCAGCTTCTCGCTCTTTAACGGTCATCAACTCAACAGTTGGTCCAATTGGATCACTGAAGGATATTTGAATATCAATATATTCTACATCTGTAATACAATGGATGATGATTCCATCAAATCCACCGACTGGAGGTGCCTGGGGTAGAAGAACTTTTGAGCAGAGTCCTGGATAAATAACGTTTATTTCATCTACGAATGGCTGTAGGTTGCTTTTGAGACCTGTGTAAACAATGTCATCTATTTTAATAGCAACAGAAACAGCAGGGTTTTGAGCGTCTGGAAAAGTGCCTCCCAAGGTGATATCAGGGCAATAATCTTCTGTTAGTTTTACAGGCATTTCGATGTCCTGAAGTTGTACAGTACGAAGATCATTGAGCAGGTTAATTGCTTTATTTTGAAAGGTGACGCTGATGTCTTTAGATGTGCTTCCATTGATGATTAATATACCTTCCTCGAATGTGTTTCGAGCAATGAAAAGCGTTGCAGGTATTTTATTGTTAGTGACAACATCTATCCTATTTGCAAAGGATAATGCCAACACATTATTGGGTGTACTAGGCAATGTAAAAGGGTAACTGTAAATACGCTCCATGCCTTCTCTGTCGAATATTGGATTTTCCATGCTAATAGTTAGCGTAGTTTTATCACCAAAATCCAAAAATGTATCTATGACTTTTAAGGCGAGCATATTTTACTTTTTGTAAGTGCCAACAACACTTCTTTTAATCCTATCAATTTGACGCTGACGCATCCAGTTTAACGCATTTTGTAGGCTTGTAATAACCAATGCGCCTTCCCTACTAGGAACTAAACTGTCTTTGAATTGCAAATCTGAAATCATTGCAGAAATAAGATGCTCATGAAGTGTACCTTCTCTTTTTTCAACATCTTCGTCTTTTAGCTTACTACCTCTCACAAATTTAAGGTCAATAAAATTTGATGTTCTTTCAATGCCCTTTCCATCTACAACTTTATAGCAAGGCAGTTTATAGTGAGTGCCTTTTTCAGTCACTTCAAAATCTTCTTTTAGTTCAATTTTCATATTATCGAATATTTATAAAAACGTATAAGTAAGGTGAAATCCTATTGCCTGAGCAATGTACAAGACAATAAATGAAGCTATCCAAAAAGTAAACATTATATATTTTTTATGCTTTTTTCCTTTATAATGTATGTTACCCATAAAAATAAAAATGATAGCGAACTTCAATAAGGTGTTATATAGCATTTTGAAGAGATGCCAAGCGTCAGTTGTCCAAACGAAAAATGTTTTTGCTCCAAAATACTTCTCCTTTAGAGGCTTTATCAAAAGCCCTTCTGAGTCTACTTTGTATTTATTTTCCCAGCTTATTGCTGGATTCCAATATTGTGCATTCCATTCTTGCTTGGCAGGTATGCTAGCTGAATAATGGAATTGAATCGAGTCCATAAAACCGTTACATATTCCTGCTAATACAACAAATAAGGTAATAATTAATACTTTTTTACTCATAAATTTATTTTTCTAGCTTTAAAAAAACGAGTGGTGAAATTGTAAAAACTATATCCATCCACGACCAAAAGCTATTAAGCCATAACACATCAGCCGCTTCTTTTCCTAAGGCCACAAAGATTATAATCATAAATGTGGTTGGTTGATTAAGTCTCTTAAGTACTAGCACCAAAACAGCACCAACAATTAAATGCCGCAAATAGCCATTTGGGTCACTTGGCCAGTAACCCAATGGACTAATCATACCACCTTATTTTTACTTTTTCACCGCCTGTGAATGCTGTGTTGAATGTGATTATGCCTGTTGATGCGACGTAGGTGTAGTATTCTGCTGCGCCTTCTGTTTTTTCTAGTCCGTCAACTGTTAATACTAGGTTTGCGCTTGCGCTTGGGAGTTTGCTGTTTGCTGTTGTATATGTTGTTTGTGCTGCGGTGGCTGTGAAGGTTTCTTGATTCCAAATCGGGGCGCTGTACGAATATGGGTGAACTACTGTTATATCGACATTTGAATCAGTTGCTGTTTGATTGCTATATGTACCATTTATTCTAGCCGTAGCTCCAGGTACACTAGATTGAATTGCAAGTTGACCTGATTGTAATTTCAAATAGCTGGTTATTAAATCTGGTGAGCCTTCTGCGTTTGTTATAAGTATAGCACAAGTATCCGTCTTTACATCTATAAAGCTATTTGATATGAAAACCCCACTAGTTTCATCAACTATTATTGCAGGGGTATTCTCACATTCTATTGTTGCGTTTTTAATAATATAGGTCATTTGTTCTGACGTTACACTATTGTCATTCTTATTAGAAAACAAAGGTGAGTCTTTTATAAAAAAATTGCCTGTTAAAACCATCTTGTTTCCTAAGTACTCTGGTCTACGTACAGAATAACCGTTACTAAATCTTATCCCATCTAGTCTCGCATTCTTAATATCGAATAAGAACGTACTATTTATACATTTTCTTGATGGATTAGAGTAATTACCGCGAACGAAAAAATCCTGAGAACCAGGTGTTGTTTTCCTCACATTCAGGTTATCACAAGTGAGCGAAAACAAAGCGTCTACCATGTATATATTATCAATTGAGTAGGCAGTTTGGTCTACATTTAACGTTCCGAATTTTAATTGGATGCTACCACCTTTAACGGAGGGGTATGCAAAAGTTAAACTTGAACGAGGCCAATCCGAAGTGTTAAACGTTATTTTCAAATCGTTTGTTATCGTATCATTTGTCCAACCTCGAATGAACCAAACATTTTCTAGTTTCAGATAATCCCCACTCAGATTAAACTCTTTAAATCCTCCAACCGTCCATGCGGTATTGAAAGAAGAAGAAGAACTTCCTACTAAAAAACTATCTACTTCTACTGTAAACCTAGTATCAGATTGTTTTCCAGAAGGCCCGACTTTTCCTAGAGAGGACCCAGTGTAAAGGGAATAATCTATCGTCGCTTTCCCTAGAAATTTTATCGTCACCCCAACTGTGTCGTAAAACATAGGAATAGCGGCAGAAGTAGCCAAATTAGTGTATCTTACTCCTTTGGCATTAATATAGGTTAGATTTTTCGTAGACATCAAACTAGATGCCATTTTATCTCCAGAAGGAAACAATATGTTACCAATTGAACTGCCTACAATATCCATTAGGAAATCCCCATCTAGGATAACAATTATATCATTTAAAACCGCCGAATCTCTTGCTGCCCATGGGTCAGCCCATGTACGCCCTAAGTCTCCTTTCGTAGCTGTAATATTATTGCCGAAACGTTGGGATACGTATAGAAAATCACTTACAGATATTTCTTTTAACGATAGCTCATCCAAAGCAGTTTTTACAGTTTCTGAAATCAAATTGCCGTCACTATTATCGTACCCAACATTAACAGCCTCCATGTCTGAACGCCTCATAACGTCATTACTGCTTTGAATTACATTTTGTGCGTCAGGAAAAATGTAATGCTCGATATTAAATCCATCGTTCAATAGAAAATCACCTGAAGAGTTTTCAGATATAGTCCAAACAGAATTGTCTGAATTTGTATTTGCAAAACGTAAGAAACCTAGGTTAGTCAAAAATGCAGCATTTGCATTTGAACCTGTTGCTAGGACTTGTTCTATATTTTGCGAACTATTTGATATTCCTGTTTCCAATTCCTGCAAAGCATTCTTAACGGTTGTGTTATCACTGATTGTACTACCTGTAAAAGTCCCTAAATCTGTCGAAAAATAAGGTACACCCTCTAAGGTGTAATTGTTCGCTAGTGCTTGATCTAACACGTTTATATTGCTGAATGCTTCGTTTAGTGCTGTTTCTACGTTGTCGCCTGTTATTAAGCCTGCTGTGTCTTCCACAGGAACATCAGCTGCATCTTGTATTTCATTAAGGGGGTCATTGTCTAATACAGTAAAGCTAAGCGTTCCTAATATGTCATCATAAACCACCGATAATCCGTTGTGTGGACTGCTCGTAATTAAGTTTGATACAATGTCTTCTACATTTTCAGAGCTAAGGGAATTGATTTCAACCACATCAACCCATTGGTTATCTATCCTATCCCAAACATACACCTTTTTTAGATTAATTGAGTAAGAGACCTCAACTCCTCGTGGAGGGTTTGCGTCAGTTGTTGGTGCATCTTGAAAATACCAAATACCTGAACTTTTAATTGGTGATTGCGAAAATGCTGAAATAGAAAACATCAGCATAAAAAATAGTAATAAATTTTTCATAATTAAATTATTCGTTTTTTAATTGTTCCTTCAGTTGCACCTTCTTCATGTGCTATGCCTACTTCATAATATTCTCCTACTCCTACTCCTCCTGCCGCAGCAAATGCATCGCTTGTAAAAGGAGAAGCTCCTTTCACTTGGATGAATCCTTGTTGCTCAAAAAAAGACATAAGTAAACTTATATCAAACCTATAATTTGTAGGTGATTCACTATTCTTTCTGCGCTGTGTGTACAACTGTGTTTCTTCATCAATTGTAGGAATGATTGGATACAGATGTGTTTTTGCCATGTCTTATTGTTGTTCCCAAGGAATGCCTGAGTTAGTTAACCAAAAACCATCATTATCTTCTTCCCAAAATCCAGTTGGTAATGGTGGCATTAGATTGCTATAGTGAACAAGTTGCAATGCTGGTTCTGCTAATATTATATGGCTATTTAGATTTCTTTTAGTACTAGTTATATCTATCTTATTTCCTATGATTTTCAATGGGACATAGCCCTTGTCGCTTATTTCGTATACTTTTCGATGAATGTAGATTTCCTGTATAAATTCCATCTCGTTAGTACTCAAATAACCAGTATTGTACTTAAACCTATTTACCCAATCTGATCGATAGCTATAATTCGCGGCTATCGTACTCGTATAACCTGGTTTAAGTGTTTGTTCTGCATCATTAGTAATAGACTCCATGCTTTTGCCTAAATCACCTGTGCATCGTAATAACTCAGGAGTGTAAAAGCTATTCAAATATTGTAAATACCTTACCTCTTCATAATACTTACGATCAACATTTATTTTAACAATTGGTGATATCGGTGTTACTTGCTGCCCTTGCTCTACCCAATCAAAGTGATTAATCATTTGTATTGTGTAGTAGGCCGTATTTGACGAGATAGAAAGCTGCCTGGCACCAATCGGCAGCAAAACAATCCTGCCTGATAGTACTGAATATTGGTCATCATCAAATAGAACTTTGGTAATAATTGGATTTTGATCAGTATCGTTGTATTCTTTTACTTCTAGCAATATACCTATCTCCAATGCATTGTAATTATAATAAGGCATCCATTCAGGTTGATATTCATCGACTGTGCGCTTAAGACCTTTCCAAGAAATGAATGATGTTTCTTCAATAATTGAGCCTAAATAATCCTGATTGTCTGCAAATATATTGTAAGAAATACCGCCTACTATTGCTGATGATTCAGGTTCTATCAATACATCTCCAAATCCAATTTGCGGTTCTGCTAATATTTCATATATTCTCAGGTAATAATTCCTATTAGTATTTAGCCTTTTGGGAAAGTCATCACTCCAGTTTGGTACAAGCAAATCAAGTAACTGATCTTTTATGCCTGCATCAAGAACATTGCTAATATCAAACCTAACCTTACTGTCGCTACTAGGAATCTCCTCTAGCATTCCTATTTTGTTATACACTCCTGAATCTAATGAATCTTCTAAGAAGATGTCAAGAAACACCCTATATTCACTAGGAACTGTAGTTGTAGGAATTGTTACATTTGCAACGGTAGTATTAGCGATCATATTTACATCCCAAGTAACCATCCATTCGGGTGATTGATCTATTGCTTCTGCTACTAATTGAACACCCATTCCTATGTCAGTTGCATATACTTTTAGTCTGCTATTTACCTGTGGATGTGCTTGTATCTTTTCTGCTACAGCAGTCCAGTATGCAACATCAGAGGGATATACGACTGTGTTGTCAGGAATACCATTTGTGCTACTATCAGGTGTAGGTGTCGTGATAAAATTCACATTAAAATCAAGACCAGATGGTTCCGTGTATAATATCTGAATAGTCTTACCTGCCTGAAGCCTGAAATATCCATTTGTAATCATGTTAGAATAAACTCCCCTCCATTGAAGTGCATCACCTGACCCTTCTGTACAGGCAATCGTGACAACCATAGGGTTGCCAGTAAGGCTTGGACTTGCTGGTCGTGAGAGTACACTAATCATATTAAAAAGGAGTTTGTCCGCCATCGAGCCAAGCAGGGGCTTGTGCATCTGCCAGGCATACCCTGAAGTAGTTATTCCAACTGATAATCGTTCTATATCCACAGTAGCTTGCATCACCTGTGAACCGTATTGGTTGCACGTTGATACTCATTGCCTTGCTGTAGCTATTGCACCATAATGGATGGCCTAGCTGGCTATCATTTATTATTCGTTCAATGAATTCGTCATTGGATTTCTCTGCTTTATTGAGTGCTTCATAGTATTGCTCTTCTGTGGCCTGTCTGTTGCCGTAGTAGTGCGCCAACACCCAGCCGCCAGTGCATCCTTTCATATCATCTGACCCTATTAGACCTACATTATAGGTGTAGTTGATGAGGCGAAATATGTAACTCTTTTCCTTCACACTAATCCTCATATCTCCAAAGCTATCCTCTATATCTATCATACCAAAGACTTCTTTGTCTGCTGTGTGCAGCAGGTCAGGGTGCTGTTCAGTCAGGTACTTGAAGTAGTTTTGATATACATCTGCTTGTAACATGATTACAAGGTATGCAGGTAGGTGTGATGTTGAAAGGACAGCATTGAGAGCAGCGACTGCATATATCCCTATTTTTGCCCAAAGACGCGCGCTTATAGCGACAGGCGCAGCAGGTTAAATCTGTAAGCGAATGTTAAAAATAAGACTTAAATATTCGCATTAATAACATTATCAACAATATACATATTGAATAAAACACTAATTAAAAACCGACATATCAGGGAGTGTATGGGATGAATAGTGTAACATCCTGTAAAACATACCATGTATAGGGCTATCATTTGAATCGCTTAAGTCGGTTGCGTATTGGCGTTGTATTTTACTGCTTTTTTCACTGCTCTTGTCTTTTTTTATTTCACCATTACGTCCAATCTTTACTTTTGCAAATCGCATGGACAACCAACACTCTGGAGCATTTTGTTTATTAATTCGATATCTGGGTAATTGGATATTATCTCCACGAAGGATAGCTTCCCATAATAAATGTTTTTCTGAATGCATTGGATTGTTCTTTGTACTGGTCATCAAATGAACTTCCCAACCAAATTCACGTAATAATTTCCTGGCCTGTTCTGCACGAGTTATTCTAGTGTTTCCTGTACGGTGGTTTCCTGATCCATCGTACCACAGGTATATGGTTTTGCACGAATCCTTATGATACTGGTAGTAATTATTAAAATCTCTAATTAAATCATCTTGTATTTTTTGATCTTCTCCTAGAACAAACATGGACTTAATTGTTCTGTATTCTTTGATACTTCGCAGGTGCTGATTAACAGTTAAGCAATTGATAGCTGCACCCCAATCTACACCTAGAATCAGAGGAACTTTTGCAACTAGATCAGTGTCTTTTCGGCAATCGTTTCCTGACAAAACATTATCATGAAAATCAAAAGAAGAGGTGTCATTTGAATAAGCGTGTATGTCAGTATCCAGCTGGGCATAAAACATATTCTTAGTAAACTTAGGTCTTATGTTTTCATACTCTGCTTTATAGACCCACTCTGCGTAAGCATCACGCCTTGCTTCTTTTAAGAATCCGTCACGAAGATTGTGTTTGTTGTATTCAGATGTAGCAGAAATGAATGTAATGTACTGCGGATCTGCAAGAGCTTTTTCTTCGTACTCTACAAACCACATTCCTTCAGGTGTCAGAGGCGTACTACTTGTGTAGAATTTTGACCCAAAAAAATGAGAATGTTCTAAAGCTTGCTTTCTTGTTCCTCTTAATGTTGGGTCTGTGTTTTCTTGTAATTTTCTAGGATCAAGCATTGCAGCCTCATCTCCATCGATCCAGTCTGTGTTTAAACCGCGGCCGTCACCTGCCACATCCTGACTAATAAGATGAACGCCCATTCCATTCCAAAATGTGATATAGTGGTTGTATTTTTCGGGTGGTTGATAGGCAACGCCCCAACTTCTACGCCATGATCTTGGTGGTGACTTTCCTATGAAATAATGTAAGTCTTTATAAATTCCAAACATTTCTAATCCCTGGACCAAACTAGGAATAATCCTAGTAAGTGAGAACGTGTAAGAAGGACTAATGAATAGGCCAGTACTACGTGGCATTTCTTTTAACTTCTTATTCCACCTGATCCCCCTCATTGTTGTTTTTCCTGTTCCTCGCCCCCATTCAAGCAGTAGCATTTTCGACTTAGAAATAGAGGCCATCATTTGAGGGAGGTTCAATTCCACCTTTTTATATTCATTATTTACTTGACGTAGAAGTGTCTCATAATCACTTTTATCCTGATCATGAAGACTTGATATTGCTAGATTTATTTGTTCGCTAATCTTTGACATCCTCAAATGGTATTTCTTCTAATTCTATAACAGGAGCTTTGTTTAGATTTATATGCCCTTGTGATAATAGATTTATTATTTGTTGCTCCATGCCTTCAGGTAAGGCAGTAACAATAAGGCTTGGTTGTATTTTGTCAAACTGCGGTGTTTCGCCTGGATCATCACCAATGGCCTTTACTAGAGCTTGCTGTGCTTTTATCATGGTGGACACTTGCTGCTTGTCTAGTGCCATTTGATAGGCTGTCTTTGCCATCTCTACAGCAATATGTTGCTCAATGGTTCTGTTTATTTTATTGTATGCACCGAAGACGCGCTCGGTATCTCGTTCTAAAGAATATTGCGCAGCATAAGTAAGATGATACAGCTCTTGAATAGTCCTACGAATGAAGGTCTTAGGATGCCCTTCAGTCATCAAATGATATACTTTCATCATTTGCTCCATATAGGTCTCTTCTGCAAAGGTCATTTCATCCTTTCGAAGCTGTCCATTTAGGTAATCACTGACTGCATCTGCTCTACTTCTCTTCATTTATAAGTTAAGTTCTTCTTTTATTGTGACCATTTCTGATTTTTTTGCGGCCATTTCTGATTCGTACTTTTCCTGTTCAGTCGATTCCAGTTCCCCGCCTTTTATCCAGCCATTGATTTTACTGATGCGCTTGCGTAGATTTTCGTACTTCCTTAATTTGGCAACTGTATCTGCTACTATTCGTTCTTTTCCAGCGACGGGAATACTTCCATTTATTTGCCATTCCCTGATGGCACCATATACTTCATCCAACTCAGGTTCTATCTTGGTCATCAGTTGCTTGGCTAACTGATATAATTTTACTTTAAATTTTGTAGGGTTCTCTGTATTGGCATAAGCTTTCATTTGCCCATGAATATCGCTCTCTAGTCCTTTAAGGTGCTTACCTCTTTGTCTAAGCGAAAGAATTGCCGTTGGTTCATTGTCTGTATCTGAATCGTATTGTTTCTTTTTGTATTTTGATTTTAAATTTCCTGAAACAATTATCAACGATCCTCTTAGTCGGTCGTAAGTGTCTGGTGCAATAAAATCCTGATAAGCAGCTTGTTCAAACTCGCTTAAATATTGTGAAAGCCCTGCTTTTTTATAGAGCTCTAGCCCCATTTTAAAGCCCCCTTCGGTCTTTAACCACAATTCAATTTGATCTTTCAAAATGACAGGACATTTAGGTTGCAAGAAAATTAAAAAAAATGGCAGAAACATCGCTGCTACTGCCATTCAATCTTCCCTATTGTTTGAAAATTATTTGCCTTTTGAAGGAGGATCAGCCTTAGCATCTTTACGTGCCAGTTTTTTAAAACCTCTTTGGATAAGGCTATCTGCCTGAGCAGGCGTTAATGTTTTAAGGTTTACAATTCCGAATTTTCCAAAATTCTGACGCGTACCACCTAACCATCCAACTAGTTTGAACTCCTTAGATAGCTCTTGGCTTAATACTGCATTATTGTTACTCATATTACTACATTGAAAAGTTGAATGAAACTAGATTGATTACGGGTTTGGAGTGATATTAATACCATGCGTGTCAGCATTATACAAAAGTGAAGAATAGCCCGTATTGGCCATTGCACTCATTTCATATCCTACTTTGTCGCCTCCGCTGCCACCAGTGTATGGTTTGATAAAAACAGGGTTATCTAAATCGCCTACAACATGAAAACTACCATCTTGAGTTGGAATTATAGCAATAAGGCAACCGCTATGTGCAGTAAGGGCATCAAGGTTTTCTTGTTGAATGGCTTTGTTTCCAAGAAGGAAAAAATCAACTTCCTGAATATGTTTCAATGATCCAATTTCACCCTCACCTATTTCACGTAATTGACCCGTATCAACTAAGATGTCCATTGATCGCCAATAGCCAACTCCTGATGTGGCAACAAAAGCAAATGGTTCATCATATATTTTCGTGTCTCCTGGGGCCGCTACTGCGGGTGCAATAACTAGATCTGCACGAGTAGCAGGCATACTTTGCAGCTCCTCTTTGAGTGTCCAGTATAATTTTGATTTAGTGCCAGGTGGTCGTTTTTCGCCACAAGCAAGCAGCATATCATTTAAACTCATATTTATGTATTAATTGAAATTTTATAATAAATTCAAACGCCTAGCAAGAGCAGACTAATCTGCTCCTACTGGCACCAACCAGCCAACATTCTTTGCAGCACAAGCTGACAAGAAAGCCACCGCTTTTTTCTTGTCCCAATCTTCAAGGATTGAGTTGTTTTCAGCTTCTTCTTCAGATAATTTGCCTTTCGATGCAAGGCTCAATAAAGCAGAACTTTCTACAATATCGCCATTATCAAGTCGGATGAAAGGATGGCCATCTTTTACTTTCAAGGATTTCTTGATAGCTTTACCTCCTTTTATAGGGATAATCGTAACAGTCACTTCACCAGTTGTTTTATGCAATGGTTTCTTTCCTGTTTGGTATTCTTTGTGAACAGCCGCTATCCTTTTAGCTGATTCATCACCAAGTCGAGAAATGTCTTTTTTCAAGTTATAATTTTCTTCTTGGAGTGCTTTGATTTCTTCAGTAGTCATTTTATTGATGTTATGTTGACAAAAAAGGTTAATCAGTACTACGCCTGATCATTCACAAATGTGTGCAAGCAGGTCTCGAAGTTGAAGAAACGGTAAATTTCTGCAAACACTTTCAACTGACGATCAAACTCCTGAAAACGAAACTGGAAGTAATCTGGGAAGCCTTTACGCTTTCCAACAATCATACTTTCATGGTTATCAAAAGTGCAAATCATACGATCACTACCTTCCATTGCTGTACGGCCTATAATCATTTTATTAAAATGATCTACTTTGAGGTACAAATTATCTTGCTGTTCTTCATTCACTTTACGAGTTGGGTGTAAAACTTGATAACGATCAGCATATTTTTGAGCATTCGTCTTGCTCATTTCAATCTTACCTTTTTTGTACCTGTAAGCCATTGGCAACGCTTTACAAAAGTCTCTAACTTGTGTAACCATCGTTGCCTCCACAAGAGCACCTGTATTGATAGGAACAAGTCGGCCATCACTAATGTGAGTAGTGATTTGTGTTCCTAGGCCATCAAATGACTGTAAAACAGTACCAGGTACTCCAGCGACAGGGTTAACACGAACGCCTGAGTAACTCGCCTGATTCAGTTCTTCACCCAGTTGAGGAAGAACATGTGCGCCCATGATGTAACCAGCATAAGTGCTTTTTATTTCGGCAGGGTTTGGCGTAAACCAGTTGCATTTCCACTTATTGAAAAAGTTTTCCAATTGTTCAGCAGTAAACAACAAATCGACTTTCGCAACCTGCAATGAACTGTCGATACCATCGAAGCTTTCTGTGTTATTAGGAGTGAAAGTTGATTGATAAGGCTGCAATAAAGAGCTTATTCCAACCTCTTGTCCTGTGTAAGAATGGTCAACACTTACACTTGGTAAGTCTTTATCAAATTCAAGCTCTTGCTTGACAGTTTGAGAAATCTTATTGCTGTACTTGGTACAGAATTGATTGAGGCCAGCTGCCGTTCCAGCTATGGTTACAGTATGAGGCATTGTTTACCTGTTTTAATTTTTTAAAATGTCGTTGCCTGTAATTCCTTTTAATTAATCTATTATTATGAAATGATAACAGAATCAATTGCAGCCGTTGCCGCCTCTAATTCGTCCAGTTCTTTAAATTCGGATTCTTTTTTCCCAGCGATTGGATCAATAGGGTCGCCTTCGCTATGTGGTCGTGTTGGACCAGCTCCTGGCTTTCCTCCAATTCTATCGAGTTCAGTTTCATTCAATGCAACTTTATCAGAAAGTTTTGTAAGATCATTAGACATTTCAGTCATCTTAGTAGAAAGGTCTCCTAAGTTTCTTTGAATGGCCTCCAGTTTGTCTTCTTCAACAGGAATTTCACTTTCTAATACCATTCTTTTTTCAATTTTCGATAGTTCATCTTCTCGTAAGAATGCACCGCCATCTTGTAATTGTAACTTGTAACCTAAAACTGCTTCAATACGTGTCATATTAGTTGAAATATTTTGCTGACTTGAATTGTTAGCCAACTTATTTACTTGATTAATTGCTTCATTGAATGTCATTATACCATCAATCAATCCTAAATTGATTGCTTCTTTTGACATATATACTTTACCTTTGAATACATCACTTTCGTGAATATTCGGTCGCATTTCCTTTACTGTGTTAATGAATCTTTGTGCATAAGGATTTAAAAATCCTTTCTTTATCAATTCGTACTCTCCGTCTCTAGCTTTTATAAAATCATCGTTTTTCAATGTACTTTGGTCTGCATATACTTCGTGTAAGGTGATGCCTTGTTCTTCATAAAGTTTTCGCAAATCCATGAAGCTTATCATCACACCAATACTTCCAACAACATCTGTTTGCTCACTTGCATAAATTTCATCTGCCGCAATGGATATATAGTAAGCAGCACTAGCACAAGTGCCGTTATACAAAGCGACAATAGGCTTCGTTATTTCTAATTTTAAATAACGAACAACCGTTTCAAGGTTTGTTCCTTGTCCTCCTCCGCTATCAATTTCTAATAAGTGACCTAATATATTTGATTGCTGGTCAGCCTTCTTCATTTGTTTCATTAAGGATTCAGTTCCATAATTACACCAACCATCATATTTCGTGATCGGACCAGTAATCGGGAATACAGCTACACTTCCACTCGGCGCATTCGCAAAATTTGAATAAGAAGTCTGCATATTAGAATGATAGGCGAATGGTGTTTTACCTTTTTCACTATCTGCAAAGTTTACATCTTCACCTTTTGCCATACGAAGTACCTTTGGCAACCAAGCATCTTTGGTTGCTGGGTCAACCATCCATGGTTCATTTAGTACTGCTCTTAGTAAATTCATGCTTGCAATTTCTTATCTATTAGTAACCTATGAAAGGACACCCCCTAAAGTGTTGGCTTATAACCATACATTGGATGTGGGATTTTTGCTGACCATTCTATGTCATATCTGTTTTTACTACCATCTATCGCAGCCTGATATTGAAATGATAATGGAGCGTCTAAAGAGCCTATGATCCAAGGTGTGCCTTCCTTAGAAGTGATTCTTAGCAAAAAACGATGACGAGACATTTCTGCTAGCGTTCCTGTTGATACAGGATTCATTTTAAGCGTTCTACCTGCGGCCTGTACTTCCCAGTAGGAGCCAGCAGCGGAAGGTTTACTATTTTCTTTTACTAGATCACCAAATGGGATAATTGGCGTTTTCAACCATCCTCCCTGAATAAAAGGTATCTCATATTGCCAATTGTGGATAGAATTGATTAACTTGTTGTAAGCTTCTCTATCTATCCAAGCAATTGGAGCGTATTCAATAGATTTTATTCCTGGTAAAACGCGACCACAGAATGCTGCTAATTCGATCATAACACAAGATTAGGTTTAATAACATAACAAAAAAAGGACAGCCCCTTACTAAAGTAAGAGGCCGTGCATTTACAAAACAACGGTTAAAATAAATCAACTAATAAGGATACCAGCTGATATTTTACTTTTTCGATAACGCTGAATGCCTTTTTTTAATGCATCGAAACTGATGTCATCAACGATATCTAATTCATGTATAAAAATCTTAATGGTATCAGCCTCATTGATTTTAATAGCTGAATTTGCTTCAATTCTATCCATTAATATTTCTCTGAGGTGATTCCTTAAGAAGGAATTAAAGAGTCTTATGTTTTCTGCACTTAGGAAACATCTTCGTGTTCCGTTGAGCCGCCTTTCGTTTATCGCGAAATAAAGGCGATCATCATACTCTTTGAATTCTTCATTTGGTCGCGGATCTGCCCTTATTTTACCTTCTAGTAATGAGCCTAGAAATAACCCGATGCAACCGTAACCTGTTAACATTAAGACACCTTCTTCAGGAAGTTGCTCTCGCCAAATTGCAAACTTACGTAAGTAGGTGATCGTAGGAATCGAACTTTTTATAATCATCTGGTGCATTTTGCACCCCTGAGCTTCACTTAGGTACTAGGAGCGACCATGCGAGGTCGCTCTTTTTTCTATGCTGCTTTGTTCAGACGATCAGAAAGTTCAACCAGTTCTCCTTCTTTATTGAAGATAAAACTAATCTCTTGATAAATCTCTCTACCTGTTCCTACTAGATCTAAACCGTCAATTATAAGTTGGTAAATTCGAGGAATCGTACTGATAGCCTGTTCAATCAGCATTTCAGTAGTGTCGTTTTCCAAATCAAACTCTTTGCTGAAGTGTTCGTAAATTTGCTGGCTTTCCTCTTGACTCACATCTTTGAGTTCTTTTAAGGCATCTTTTGCAATATCTACAATGTTGCCATATCTAGTTAGACTAAATACGATTTCAACTAACCGAATCCAGTTCTTGGTTCGGATAATTGTTAACACATCTACCAGAAAGGTGATGATTACTGTAAGGACAAGTTTGATGTTGTCAATACCTAATTCACCATTCTTTTGATAAACGATTCTCAGCGGTGACAATTTTTTGTGACGTAGTTGGTACATGACTTGTGTGTTAAGTTATTAAATACTTGAACCACAAGTTCGCACCAATTGGCTACTCACGAAAGGACACTACTTTGTATGTTAGTATGCGAAATTACCTCTAAAGCTCTGAGCTTGCTGATGTGAAAAGACACCCCTTCGGGACCAGGGGCGCAAGCTCAAGAGTAAATATAAGAAAAATGTATATAAAATAAAATATATCTTTTATATTTCTATTAATTTGATTATAAATTGTCGACACAAAAAATGGATTCTTGTGTCGACCTGTTTTGATTTAACGCTGGTTATTTAGGATCGCAAATGCAATTATTTTTTTGTTTGCGGCATTTCCCGCAAAATTTTATCCCTTTTTTGTTTCCTGACCCAATTCTGGAACCTCCCAACCCTTTTCCTTTTGGGTAGAGTTCTTGAAGTTTATTCTTCCATGCGGAAGAATATTCTACGTTCATCATTTCTGCGAATTTTTTGGCTGTTAGGTCTTTTTTTATGTAGTATCTCAAGATACTACTTTCATTCTCTATCATCCAGTTCGGCACTGAGCCGTAACTGGATAGTTTTCTCCTTAGCTTCATAATTCTTTTTCTATTATGCCGCGAAGCAGCTCTAATGCCTCACGGTTTGTTATTTCTTCTCCTGCACTTGCAATAGTGCTAAGAAGAAGAATTTTAAAATTCTTCGGAAGTACTTCAAGTGTACTTCCTGTGAAGTCGACAATTTTTTCGAGTTCACTTATTTTTTTCAGGAGCGCATACTTATGGTGCGTCCTATGGTTTTTTCTTCCTAAAGCCGTAGATATTAACGACTGCGGTTTTAGATATTTAATGTATTTTTCTGCTTTCATAATTCCGTTTTTCATTCCCATTCTATTTCTGGGGCCATGTTCCCCCTATCTAATTCAGGGTCAGATAGGAAGGCCTCGACTTCCCATTTTTCTGAATCAGAATTTAAATGACCATTTGTTTCTTCAAACCCATTGGTGTAATAATTACCATCAGGGTTTCTGCCCCTAATGGTCTTTTTTTCCATATCAACTACATACCATTTCTGGTATGTAGGTTCATATGAGAAATGGAACATATATATCTCCTCGTTCAATTCTTCAATTGAAGAATTGAACATTTGTTCAAATTCTTCTTCCTTAATGCCTACGATCTCGCATATATCTGTCTCCAAAATTGGGCGAGATCTAAATTCGATCTCGTCATTATAATACAAATTCATAATAGTATGTGTGTTTTTGTTATTAATTATACACAAATATACATACTTTTATGTTATTGTGCAAGTTTTTGTCCATAAAAAAACATAAAAATATACAGATTACGCGCTTTTGGCTTTATTAAACGCATTTATTATTTTTTCTTCATAACTACTACCTCTTCCATATTTCTTCCGTATAGCCTCTATTGTTTCACTCAAATTGCCTGTAAAGCACCATAAGGAAACAACCCATCCTTTTTCTTTGTGATGCCACAAATAGATATCTCTATTTGAATTACCTGCATTACTTTCAATAGGAGTAATTCCTGTATCTTTCAAATTAAGAGAACCGCCGACTGTAAGATTGTCGGGAAAATCTATTATTTCTGATAATTTCATAATCCTATGTTTTGGTTATTAATTAAAATAAGGTTAATTCATTAGCCTGCACATATTCATGTAATCTTGCAAGGCTTTTGTTATACATTTCTTCATTCTTCTCAATGCCCATGTACTCCAGTCCAGCAGCTTCGTAAGCAATTAGACTTGATGCTGACCCTACATGAGTATCTAATATTGTATCACCTGCGTTCGTGTAACGCATCACAAGCCACTTGTATAGATTGACAGGCTTTTGTGTTTGATGTATCTTTTTTTCATTCAATTTCTTGTTTCCTTGCTGACGATGCCCCTCCTTAATCGACTTTCCCTGCATCATTCCATTCCACATATACCGAAAAAGTCGCGTGGAATTATGCTTTGTGCAACTCGCAATTTCACAATCTGAAAAAGAAGACTGACCATTACACTTATCCCATATTATTCTGCCAGGCACATTACCTGAAAATTCAAAATAATTAATACCCCATATTATCTGGTCTTTTGATACCCGACAAAGCTCCTTATAGTATTCGTTTGTAGGAATTTCATCCCCCCAATCAAGTATCATATAGCGTTTTCGTTTTACCTTTTTTGCAGAAATATCGCTACCGTAGAAACCTCTTTTGTCGGGTCCAACAAAATAAGGAGGATCAACAATCGCAATGGAAAAATGATTATCAGGAAAATGCTTCAATACATTCCTCCAGTCGTCGTTTATGTATTCACCGTTAAGTTTCATTCATTTATATTTTTTTCAAATTCGTGTATCGCCGTAAAAATATGTAAAGCCACTTGTGGTACTATTGCATTACCTCCTACTTTGATGCTTTCTGATCTCCACTTAGAAAAGGTAATAGCGTCCAGTCTGGTTCGTTCACCCCGTCGACGTATCTGTCGACTTTTTTAGAAGTTTTTTGTTCGTAGTCGTTTAAAAAAATAATCATAATTTTGTTGTTTTTAAAAAAGTAATAATTTGTTTTTGATCGATATTTGTTCTTTGGTGAATTTTTCTCCTCCTGTGCCCCTCTTAAACACACCTCGCTTGACACGAATTAAAAGCTTTGAATTACACATTCTCGAAAGGATATCTCCTATGTGCTTATTTGAATTATATAAATACCAGCCGCCAAAGCGATTAACGATTTGTGACTTTGTCTTTTCTGTATCAGCGATATATTCTAGTATCGCTCTTTGATGTTGTGTGAGTGCCATTCGACTGTTTTGTTGGTTATAATCCGCACTAAGGGTAACATTATCTATATTCCATATTTGCTGAAAAGCAAATCCGATAACATAGATTTACCGTTGTGTTATTTCAAAAAGGTATTTACCCCATTGCTGACCAATTGCGTCAGCTAATCCTTTAGGTGTTAGGCTTCTTTCTTTACTTTTTCCTTTGCCCATCATTGCAAATTTTGAGTATTTGCTTTTACCTGATTTATTCTTCTTAGAATTACAAAGAATGTACTCAGGTTCTACATGTGTTTTCGTTGCAAATAGATCGTTTTCTTTCGAATGAAAAAGTCTAGGTAAATTCTTCAACCAAAAGCAAGTTGATTTGCTGTAGGCATCCCCAAAGAAATAAGGATGAACTATCTGATCCGGCTTTCTGTACAATGTCGACATAATGCCAACTGGATTCTCTATTGCTATAATGCCAATTGGTGCATTTACCAGCTTCATAAAAAAATCAATTCCTTTCTGCTGCCTGCCATCTTTTCTTTTTTGTTCAAACCAAGCAGCTCCGGACACAGCTAAGTGTGTGCAGGGTGGAAAAGCAATCATCGCATCCCATCCATCATTTAGAATTTCTAAAACATCACCTTGGTAATGCTTACCAGGCGTTTCGCTAGGAAGAATATCACAACTGGTAGCATGATGTCCAGCGCGTGTAAAGGCATCCCTTACAACTCCTGAATACTCACATGCTACTAATATTTTCATATTCTTTTTAATCCTGCGTTATTAAAGATTTCAAAATAGCATAGGTTCTATTTCGATAAATAAAACCTATACTATTTCAAGTTGTAATTTTTATTATCGGTCTTCAAAGACCATGCACAGTACGCATACTGACAATATTCCGAGTATAATCATTGTGTTCAATTTTTAAAGGTGACTGGCGCATTAAAGGTGACTGGCGCATTAAAGGTGATATTGCTACCACTTGGTTTTTCGTTCTTTTTATGCTTTGGCAGCCTTCTATATTTTGGTCGCACAGTACTTGCTACTTCTTTTACTATGCTAGCAATAACAACAGCTATTACCACTACAGCACCTACCACCAATGTACCTGCAAGTACTAATGTAGGGCGCACAATAACTTTGTATGCCTGTGCACCTACCTCCTTGCTAACCTCTACGCTATTCACAATCCTCACCATTACGCTCTTTTCTACCTTTGCATCCTCAATTGGTCCAGCTAATGGATTGGGTCTTCTGATTTCTTTATGCTGATATTGATTCATTGTTTTGTAATTGCAAGGGAAGTTGTATGCTTCCCTTAATGAATTGGATGTCGAGTAAATCAACTGGCATTTTGCCTTTGTACTTATATCGACTTTGATTATCAATCTTGTTGTAGGCTTCTTGTAATGAATTGGCGTATATTACTCGATATGCCTGTGAGCCATTTAGTTGAAAGATGTAAACCATTTGATTTTGATTTTTTAGGCTTTTTGACATCGTACTTGATGCCTACCTGCCCGTGAACTTCTCTTAGATAATATTCCCTATTCTCATCATCCTGTATCTTATTGTGTCGTTCAATTTCAAGTACTCGAATAAGTACTGCTTTACGCTCCTGATACTCTTCCCATGACTCTGTAGGATTGTCTTTATCGCGAAAAAGGATAATGACTACCTGTACATCTTTTTCGTTTCCTGATTTTATAAGCCAGTCTTTATGTTCTTTTGCTCTTTTATAGACAAATCTGTCCGTTTCATTTTCTGAAAACTCATAGATATTCAGTAATCGTAGTCCGTACCACTTTATTTTTTTCCTGTAATCGTACAGGAGGTAGATAATTATTGCGAGTGGAACACCTATCACAAATGAATAGAATGCAATGATGATTCCCTGAGTGGCCATTAGTAGCCCTAATAAGGCAAATGTGATGATGATTGAAGTTTTCATGTCGTTGTTTTGTTATAAGTTACCACTACTTACCACCCAATTACCATAGGAAATTGGCAAGTAATACCGATGTAACTTGTTGATTATCAATAAAAAGATGGTAACTTACCATTACTTACCACCCTTGTTTAGTAAACCCCTCCCCCACCAATTTAAATAGGGGAGGAGGCCTTGTTGAATAAGGCCCAATATTTCTTTATGGTGCTGAAACTGTACCCCCACTTTCCAATATACCTATCTACACATTGCTGAATTGAATCTCCACACGCCCACCATACCTTTAGCTCCTCTCCTTTGTCCAATTTCATACCTTCAGTTGTAGTCATGTATTCAATTTCTTCTTCCGTTAAAATAGGTGATCTTTCTAATGTGTCCGTTTGAGTATTCTCCGCATTTAGGTTTTGCCAAGATGGAATCCCGTTTTCGTCAGTCGTGAATAATTCCAGCCAACCTGTCCGAGGTTTTGGCGTTACATTACTGGGTAATGAAACACCTTTTGCTACTATCCGTTGATTGTCCGTTTTTGTTGGCAGGTGAACCTGCTTTCGTCCGTCTCTTTCAGGATCATATCCTACAAGAAAATTAAGTAGTCTGTTCATGGCTTGTCATTTTGCTTATGGAATAATAAAACGGACAATCCAGCGGTAGCCATTGGTATACCTGTTGATATCAAACCCTGGCTTATCATATCGTTCCATGTCCGAAAAGAATCTGTTGCTGCTCCGTGCAAAATTATTTGAAAAACAGTAAAAACTACTATCCATGTTATCGCATGATTAGTCTCCCAGCTTTTTCGTGGTATTTTACTTAGCGTATAGGCATTTTGAAGGGCTGCATAAGCGACGATAGCACCCGCAATAAAATAAAACACTTGTATAATTAGTCCTAGTCCTACTACCTCCTTTGCTATTACCGACATCGCAACACCATCTATCAGGCAAATAAGCCCAAGCATTGTTAAAAATAAATACTGATTCTCGAAAACTATTGATTGAGGGTTTTTTTTGGTTTGTCCGCTTGGACGCATCTTGTCCGCTTGGCTGTCCGTTGTCCGCTTGGACGCATCTTGTCCGCTTGGCTGTCCGTTGTCCGCTTGGACGCATCTTGTCCGCTTGGCTGTCCGATTCTTCATTCGACTGAAATTCGTTGTAATCCTGTCCGTTTCAGAACTGTCTGTTTCCTGTCCGATCGATTCAGCTAATTTGTAATCACTATCGTCCGAACTGAGTCCGCTTTCAAATCCATTGTTTTCAAAAAACTCAAGGATGATATTAGCCTGATGCTTGGTAATATTGCTTCCTGTTTGTGAGTATTTTTCAGCGATTTTATTTATCTGATAATCAAGCAACTCATGCTTCCGGTTAAATCTTCCTGGCACTACCTTCCACCGCTTGATGGATTTGCGCAAAGAATCAATCGAAGGCAGCCTTAAGAAATCTGCGAGCTGCTGCGGATCGGTTGGTAAATCTTGTTTTTTCATTGTAATTGTCATAACACACATTTTTATTTTCTAATTTGACTAGATCTAGATCTAGAAGTAGGTTATCTTTTGATGTAGATATCCTATAATCTTGTTTCTTATAACATCGGCCTGATCTCTCATAGTTGTGTAGAATAATAGCCTTTTGAATGCTATTGCTTCTGCTGCGGTAAGGTTATATTTACCCGATTTTATAAGGGTTATTTTTTTGAAATTCTTTTCAAAGAAACTCATCAACACACATTGTTCTAATGCTGTATCGTTGGTAATCGGGTTCTCCATCGTCATTATTATGAAACCGCAAAAGAATTGATTCTCCATATCCGACAGTTTCAGTTTTATTTTATTTGAAACTGGCAGGAGGACGGTTTCTAATGCTAATGCCTTATCATTCATAACACATCGATTTACTATCAAAATCGAATTGTAAAAAACAGAATTCCTTTGGAAGCTGTGTAATAGATAGAACCACTATCATAATAGCCCCAGGGTTTCGTTTTTTGATTATATCATGTAATTCATCAACGAGAGGGAAAGGAGAGAAGTCATACTGGAAGTTTCCAAAAATCTGATTCCCATCCTCA
>Ga0256839_1000882_pt1 | contig 38179 bp, 30 predicted proteins | sample 354166metaG_FD_185968 | JGI IMG/M metagenome (GOLD analysis project Ga0256839, IMG submission 185968) | Hydrothermal vent microbial communities from Mid Atlantic Ridge, Atlantic Ocean - 354-166 | ecosystem: Environmental > Aquatic > Marine > Hydrothermal vents | place: Atlantic Ocean: Mid...
CTAAAACGGGAAGCCATTACCCCACATGTAACTGAGCGGCTGCGTAAACGCATAGGACGCCCGGTTGACGTCATAGGTCAGCCGCCCCATGTTCGCCGACATCCCCTTGACCGCCTCGGTCATGGCAGGCACCGAGTGCGCCATTGCCCCGACGTCCTCCTGCATGGCGACCAGACTGCCGTTCATTTTTGCGATATTCTTGGTCATTTCTTTGATATTCCCGCCCATATCGGCGATATTTGCGTCCATGCTCTGCATAGTGGCACCCATCCCGTGGATATCGTCCGTCATGACCGCGAAGTTCCCGTTCATCTCGATCATCACGTCCGTCAGGGTGAATACCTTCTGCGCCATGCCATACATGACCCATGTAAAGGCCATCATGACAACGACAATTCCGGCTGTGGTGAGGACTATAAAGCGGCTGCTGTTTACACGCCGGTACATTCAATTTCCCCCAACCTGTTGGACTTCTGCAATATTCGGAACCGCAAAACCTGCAAGCACAGGTAGTCCCGCATTATCTATTTGAACTTCCTTATATAACAGATCGCTAACATTTCTAAGGAAAATTTTCGGCTATATTTGCCGAAAGGAATAACACCATGAAATAACAGTAAACTTTTGTAGATATCGCACTCCGGAAATCCGCGATACCCGGATTACGAACCGCCCGGCCCCACATACCGCAACCGGCCCATGCAACGCAAAATCCGGATATTCTCCGAAAATGAGTCGCAAGGCTGCACATGCGAACCGGTAACGCCAAACCTGCCCCGCGAAACACCCACTAAACCGGTTTAGTGGTTTTCAAAGCCTGCGCAAAAAATATTTATTTTACCGTTTGATAAAAAATAAAACCTGTGGCAACGTAGATAAAAACGACGCAACAGGAGGGCGCGATGCCAAACGATATGCAGACTTCGGGGATACGGGACCATCGTCTCGCGCCCGGAGATTACGCCGAAAACTTTTCCGACCTTCACCCGCCGATGGACGACCACGAGGCACTGGTCGCCGCCGACCGCTGCTATTTCTGCCACGATGCCCCGTGCATGGAGGCCTGCCCCACCACCATCGACATCCCGCTGTTCATCCGCGAGATTTCGACCGGCATGGCAACCGCGGCCGCTAAAACCATTTTCGCGCAGAACATCATGGGCGGCATGTGCGCCCGCGTCTGTCCCACCGAAACCCTGTGCGAGGAGGTCTGCGTGCGCGAGACCGCCGAACACGAGCCGGTACAGATCGGTCGCCTGCAACGCTACGCCACCGACGCCCTGATGGCCAAAGGGGAGCACCCGTTTTCCCGCGCCGCCGATACCGGCAAAAAGGTCGCCGTCGTAGGTGCCGGTCCTGCCGGCATGTCGGCAGCCCACCGTCTGGCCATGCACGGGCACAGCGTCACGGTTTTCGATGCACGTTCCAAGGCGGGCGGGCTGAACGAATACGGGATCGCCGCCTACAAATCTCCCGACAACTTCGCGCAGGCCGAAGTAGACTGGCTGCTGAAAATCGGCGGAATCGAGGTAAAACACGACTCGCCGATTGGCGGGGACATGACCCTCGACTCGCTGAAACGGGAATACGACGCGGTGTTCCTTGCCATCGGTCTGCGCGGGGTGAATGCCCTGCGGACCGAGGGCGAGGACCTCGAAAACGTGCGTGATGCGGTCGATTTCATCGCGGAATTGCGTCAGGCGAAGGACCTTTCCTCCATCCCCGTCGGGCGGAATGTCATCGTCATCGGCGGCGGCATGACCGCCGTGGATGCTGCCGTGCAGTCGAAACTGCTGGGCGCAGAGCATGTGACCATGGTTTACCGCCGCGGCAAGGAACGCATGAGCGCCTCGGAATTCGAGCAGGAACTGGCCACCTCCAAGGGCGTGCAGATCATTTACGGCGCTGCCCCGTTGCGGGTCATCGGCGACAAGGCTGTCGAGGCCGTGGAATTCGCCTATACCCGCGAGGAAAACGGCGCGCTGGTAACCACGGGCGAGACCTTTACCCTGCCTGCCGACCAGGTGTTCAAGGCCATCGGGCAAACGCTGGAGGGCGCCCCTGCCGGACTGGAAATCGAAGGCGGCAAGATCAAGGTCACCGGCAGCGGCCGGACCTCGGACCCGAAAGTCTGGGCCGGAGGCGACTGTGCGACGGGCGGTGACGACCTGACCGTGACCGCTGTCGCCGAAGGGCGCGACGCGGCCGAAGACATCAACACGAAACTGGGGGGCTAAACCATGGCTGATCTCACAAGCACTTTCGTCGGCATCAAATCCCCGAACCCGTTCTGGCTGGCCTCGGCCCCGCCCACGGACAAGGAATACAACGTCCGCCGCGCCTTCGAGGCCGGATGGGGCGGCGTTGTCTGGAAAACCCTGGGCGAGGACGGCCCGCCCGTGGTCAACGTCAACGGCCCGCGCTATGGCGCCATCTTCGGACCGGACCGCCGCCTGATCGGGCTGAACAACATCGAACTGATCACCGACCGCCCGTTGCAGCAGAACCTGCGCGAGATCAAGGCGGTGAAACGCGATTATCCCGACCGCGCCGTGGTCGTCTCGCTGATGGTCCCCTGCGAGGAACACGCCTGGAAGGCGATCCTGCCGGTGGTCGAGGAAACCGGCGCCGACGGGATCGAGCTGAACTTCGGCTGCCCGCACGGCATGGCGGAACGGGGCATGGGCAGCGCCGTCGGGCAGGTGCCGGAATATATCGAGATGGTCACCCGCTGGTGCAAGCAGAACACCCGTATGCCGGTGATCGTCAAGCTGACGCCGAACATCACCGACATCCGCAAACCGGCCGAGGCCGCACGCCGCGGCGGGGCCGATGCGGTCAGCCTGATCAATACCATCAACTCCATCACCTCGGTCGATCTGGACAATTTCGCGCCGGAACCGACGATTGACGGCTGGGGCGCGCACGGGGGCTACTGCGGTCCTGCGGTGAAACCGATCGCCCTGAACATGGTGGCCGAGATCGCCCGCAATCCCGAAACCGCCGATCTGCCGATCTCGGGCATTGGCGGCGTCACCACATGGCGCGATGCGGCGGAATTCATGGCACTCGGCGCCGGCAATGTGCAGGTCTGCACCGCCGCCATGACCTACGGCTTCAAGGTCGTGCAGGAAATGATCTCGGGCCTGTCCGAATATATGGACGAAAAAGGCATCGCCTCGACCGCCGAAATCGTCGGGAGGGCCGTGCCGAACGTCAAGGACTGGCAGGACCTGAACCTCAACTACATCACCAAGGCGAAGATCGACCAGGACTTGTGCATCAAATGCGGCCGCTGCTTTGCCGCCTGCGAGGACACCTCGCACCAGGCAATCACCATGTCGGACGACCGTGTGTTCGAGGTGCAGAACAACGAATGCGTCGCCTGCAACCTCTGCGTCAATGTCTGTCCGGTAGAGGGCTGCATCTCGATGGAGGCCCTCGCCCCCGGCGAGATCGACGAACGCACCGGCGAGACCGTAAGCGGCGAATACGGCAACTGGACCACGCATCCGAACAATCCCGGTGGCACCATGTGCAATGTGATGCCCGAGGAATGAACATTCGCCGTTGACCTTTCGGGGCGATCCGGCATGCTCGGGTCGCCCTTTTTCGATCAGGAATCCCCATGCCCCACCGCAACCGCACCGAAGTCCTGAAAGGCCATGCCGTGATGCTGTTGTTCTCGGTGCTGGTGGCGGGCTCGTTCAGCCTCGGCGGGATTATCGCGACGATGATCGATCCGGCGGCGCTCAATGCCCTGCGGTTCCTGATTGCCAGCGTGATCATCGGCACGCTGGTGTTCGCGCAAGGTGGTATAAGGCGCGAATACCTGCAGGACCCGTGGCGCTATCCGGTTATGGGCGGGCTGTTCGCCATCTATTTCGTTACCATGTTCGAGGGGCTGAAAACCTCGCCGCCGGTTTCCTCGGCGGCCATGTTCACGCTTACGCCGGTCCTTGCCGCCGGTTTCGGCTGGCTGCTGTTGCGGCAGGTCACCACACCGCGCATGGCGCTGGCGCTGGCGTTGGCCGCCGCCGGCGCGATCTGGGTGATTTTTCGCGGCGATATCGACGCCATCCTCGCCTTTGATATCGGGCGGGGAGAGGTAATCTTTTTCTTCGGAGTCGTCGCCCATGCCATCTATACCCCGATGATCCGCAAGCTGAACCGCGGGGAGCCGCCGCTGGTGTTCACCTTCGGAATGCTGGTTTCCGGTTTCATCCTGCTGTCGGCCTATGGCGCCCCCGCCATTTTGCAAACAGACTGGAGCGCCCTGCCCGCCATCGTCTGGATCACGCTCGCCTATCTGTCCGTATTCGCCAGCGCCACCACGTTTTTCCTCGTGCAATACGCCACCCTGCGCCTGCCGAGCGCCAAGGTCATGGCCTATACCTATCTGGTCCCCGCATGGGTCATCCTGTGGGAATTCGCGCTCGGCAACGGCTTCGTTCAGCCCTTCGTGCTGGCCGGCGTGGCGCTTGTGGTGGTGGCTTTGTTGATGCTGCTGAAAGATTGACCGGAACACCGGCAGACAATGCCCGCTTTTGCGGCAGTTTCCGGCATTTTGCAAAATCTCCAAACAATTTCTTGACTGGTTGACCGGCTATGCTAGCGTCAACCTGACCAGATGGTCAAAAGATTACTTCGGGAGGGGTTGGCATGTCCGATCGCACACAAACGGCACCGAATGACCTGAGCGCATTCTGGATGCCTTTCACGGCAAACCGCCAGTTCAAGAAAAACCCGCGCATGTTCGTCGCGGCCGACGGCATGTATTATACCACCGCCGACGGGCGCAAGGTGCTGGACGGCACCGCCGGCCTGTGGTGCGTGAACGCGGGCCACAACCAGCCGCGCATTGTCGAGGCGATTGCCAGACAGGCGGCGGAACTGGACTACGCCCCCGCCTTCCAGATGGGCCACCCGAAGGCCTTTGAGTTGGCCAACCGCATTGTCGATATGGCGCCGGACGGAATCAACCATGTGTTCTATACCAACTCCGGCTCGGAATCGGTGGAAACGGCACTGAAAATCGCCATCGCCTATCATCGTGCGCGCGGCGAGGGCACCCGCACCCGCCTGATCGGGCGCGAGCGCGGCTATCACGGGGTCAACTTCGGCGGCATTTCCGTCGGCGGCATCGGGCCGAACCGCAAGACCTTCGGCAACCTGCTGACCGGTGTGGACCACCTGCCCCACACCCATATCCCCGAGAACGCCTTTACCCGCGGCCAGCCCGAACACGGGGCCTATCTGGCGGACGAACTGGAACGGATCGTGGCCCTTGGCGACGCCAGCAATATCGCCGCGGTGATTGTCGAGCCGATGGCCGGCTCCACCGGTGTTCTGCTGCCGCCGAAGGGCTATCTGGACCGGCTGCGCGCGATCACGAAAAAACACGGCATCCTGCTGATTTTCGACGAAGTCATCACCGGTTTCGGTCGTCTCGGCTCCGCTTTCGGGGCAACGCATTACGGCGTGACACCGGACATCATGACCACGGCCAAGGGGCTGACCAACGGCGTCATCCCGATGGGGGCGGTGCTGACCACCAGCGAAATCCACGACGCCTTCATGACCGGTCCCGAAAATATGATCGAGCTGTTCCACGGCTATACCTATTCCGGCAACCCCATCGCCTCGGCCGCCGGATTGGCGACGCTGGAAACCTACAAACAGGACGGCCTGTTCGAAAACGCCCGCGATCTGGCCGGATACTGGGAGGACGCGCTGCATGCCCTCAAGGGCCTGCCGCATGTGATCGACATCCGCAACGAGGGGCTGATCGGCGCGATCGAGTTGCAGCCGATCGAGGGCGCACCGACCAAGCGGGCGTTCCAGGCCTTCCTCGATGCCTATGAGGCCGGCATCCTGATCCGCACCACCGGCGACATCATTGCCCTGTCGCCGCCGCTGATCATGAACAAGGGGCATATCGACGAGTTGATCGGCAAGCTGGCCGATGTTCTGAAAAATCTGGACTAGGGAGAAGTATCATGGCTGCACCCGGCGAAAACATGAAAGTGGACGGCGACCGCCTGTGGGACTCGCTGATGGAAATGGCCAAGATCGGGCCGGGCGTCGCGGGTGGCAACAACCGCCAGACCCTGACCGACGAGGACGGCGAAGGCCGTGCCCTGTTCCAGAAATGGTGCGAGGCGGCGGGCTGCACCATGGGCCTCGACCAGATGGGCAACATGTTCGCGCGCCGCGAGGGCACCGACCCCGACGCCCTGCCCGTCTATGTCGGCTCGCATCTGGATACGCAGCCGACAGGCGGCAAATACGACGGGGTTCTGGGGGTTCTCGGCGGGCTGGAGATCATCCGCACGCTCAACGACCTCGGCGTGAAAACCAGACATCCGATTGTCGTCACAAACTGGACAAACGAGGAAGGCACGCGCTTTGCCCCTGCCATGCTGGCCTCGGGCGTGTTCGCGGGGATGCACACGCAGGACTGGGCCTATGAAATCGAGGACGCCGAGGGCAAGAAATTCGGGGACGAGCTGAAACGCATCGGCTGGCGCGGCGACGAAGAAGTCGGCGCACGCAAAATGCACGCCTTCTTCGAGCTGCACATCGAACAAGGCCCGATTCTGGAGGCCGAAGGCAAGGATATCGGCGTGGTCACCCACGGTCAGGGCCTGAGCTGGACGCAGGTGACAGTGACCGGCAAGGAAAGCCACACCGGCTCCACCCCCATGCCGATGCGCAGGAACGCCGGTCTGGGCATGGCGCGGATGCTGGAACTGGTGGACGAGATCGCCTGGAGCCACAAACCCGATGCCGTGGGTGCCGCGGGACATATCGATGTCTACCCCAACTCGCGCAACGTCATTCCGGGCAAGGTGGTGTTTACCGTCGATTTCCGCTCGCCGGACCTCGACACCATCACCGATATGGAGACCCGCTTCCGCGAAGGCGCGCAGAAAATCGCGGACGACATGGGCTTGCAGGTGGAATTCGAGAAGGTCGGCGGGTTCGATCCGGTCGCCTTCGACGAAACCTGCGTCAGTGCCGTGCGCAATGCCGCCGAGCGTCTGGGATATTCGCACCGCGACATCATTTCCGGCGCCGGTCACGACGCCTGCTGGATCAACCGCGTTGCCCCCACCGCCATGGTCATGTGCCCCTGCGTTGACGGGCTGAGCCATAACGAGGCGGAGGAGATCTCGAAAGAATGGGCCACGGCGGGGGCCGATGTGCTGCTGCATGCGGTAGTGGAAACGGCGGAGATCGTGGGGTGATTCACGGGGGCGCTGCCCCCGCACCCCCGGAGTATTTGAGCAAAAAAGAAACTGGCAGGAGCCAGAGACAGGGAGGGTTGAAATGACCAAGGTAATCAAAGGCGGCACGGTTGTGACCGCGGACCTGACATACAAGGCCGATGTGAAAATCGAGGGCGGCCGGATTGTCGAGATCGGTCCCGACCTGAGCGGAGACGAGGTGCTGGACGCCACCGGCTGCTACATCATGCCCGGCGGTATCGACCCGCACACCCATCTGGAAATGCCCTTTATGGGCACCTATTCCAGTGACGATTTCGAAAGCGGCACCCGCGCGGGGCTGGCCGGCGGCACGACGATGGTTGTCGATTTCGCCCTGCCCAACCCGGGCGAAAGCCTGCTGGATGCGCTGAAACGCTGGGACAACAAATCCACCCGCGCCAATTGCGACTATTCCTTCCATATGGCGGTAACATGGTGGGGCGAGCAAGTGTTCGACGACATGCAGGAGGTCGTGGGCCGCGGCATCAATACCTTCAAGCATTTCCTTGCCTACAAGGGCGCGCTGATGGTCAATGACGACGAGCTTTACGCCAGTTTCAAACGCTGCGCCGAACTGGGCGCCACCCCGCTGGTGCATGCGGAAAACGGCGACGTGGTGGCGGAACTGACCGCACAACTGCTAGCCGAGGGCAACACGGGACCGGAGGCACACGCCTATTCCCGCCCGCCGCAGGTGGAGGGCGAGGCAACCAATCGCGCCATCATGATCGCCGACATGGCCGGTGCGCCGCTCTATGTCGTGCATACATCCTGCGAGGAGAGCCACGAAGCCATCCGCCGCGCCCGCATGCAGGGCAAACGGGTCTGGGGCGAACCGCTGATCCAGCATCTGACGCTGGACGAAAGCGAGTATTTCAACAAGGACTGGGACCACGCCGCCCGCCGCGTCATGTCCCCACCCTTCCGCAACAAGCAGCATCAGGACAGCCTCTGGGCCGGCCTGCAATCGGGCAGCCTGAGCGTGGTGGCCACGGACCATTGTGCCTTTACCACGGAGCAGAAACGTTTCGGCGTCGGGGACTTCTCCAAGATCCCGAACGGCACCGGCGGGCTGGAGGACCGGATGCCGATGCTCTGGACCCACGGCGTCAACACCGGGCGCCTGACGATGAACGAGTTTGTCGCCGTAACCTCGACCAATATTGCCAAAATCCTGAACTGCTATCCGAAAAAGGGCGCGGTGATGGTCGGGGCCGATGCCGATCTGGTGGTCTGGGACCCCGAAAAAGAAAAAACCATCTCCGCCAACAGCCAGCAGTCATCTATCGACTACAACGTGTTCGAGGGGCATCACGTCAAAGGCCTGCCGCGCTATACCTTGACGCGCGGACAGGTGGCCGTGATGGATGGCGAGATCAGAACGCAGGAAGGCCACGGCGAATTCGTCGCCCGCGAGCCGAATGCCACCGTCAACAAGGCACTTTCCAAATGGAAAGACCTGACCGCTCCGCGCCCTGTCGAGCGCAGCGGTATTCCGGCAAGCGGGGTATAATTGCGTGTCTTCCGAAGTTGTAATCAAGGCCGAACACCTGAGCCTGACGTTCGAGACAAACGACGGGCCGGTGCACGCGTTGCAGGACGTCAATCTGGAAATCAAACGCGGGGAATTCGTCAGCTTCATCGGCCCGTCCGGCTGTGGCAAGACGACATTCCTGCGGGTGATGGCCGACCTGGAACAGCCCACCGGCGGTTCCATCTGCGTGAACGGAATGACACCGGCCGAGGCCCGCAAGGCCCGCGCCTATGGATATGTGTTTCAGGCCGCCGGCCTGTATCCGTGGCGCACGATCGGTGGTAACATCCGCCTGCCGCTGGAAATCATGGGCATTCCAAAGGCCGAGCAGGCCGAGCGGGTCGCCAAGGTCCTGAAGCTGGTGCATCTGGAAGGATTCGAGAAAAAATTCCCGTGGCAGCTTTCGGGCGGCATGCAGCAGCGTGCCTCCATCGCGCGGGCGCTGGCCTTTGATGCCGACCTGCTGCTGATGGACGAACCCTTCGGCGCGCTGGACGAAATCGTGCGCGATCACCTGAACGAACAGTTGCTGGAGCTTTGGGCCGAAACCAACAAGACCATCTGTTTCGTCACCCACTCGATCCCCGAGGCCGTCTATCTGTCCACGAAAATCGTGGTCATGTCGCCCCGCCCCGGTCGCGTTACCGATGTGATAGAAAGCACCCTGCCCAGAGAACGCCCGCTCGATATCCGCGAAACGCAGGAGTTCCTCGACATCGCGCACCGCGTCCGCGAGGGACTGCGTGCGGGGCATGGCGATGAATAGCGCGGGGGCAGCATGAAACGGCTCTGGAACAGGTTCGGACCGGTGATCACCGTGGTTTTCGGTATTATCGTGCTGTGGTATGTCATGGCCGTGGCGCTGAATTCCGCATGGACCATCGACAAACTCGGCCGCACCGGTGGCGAGTTGAGCGTGGTCGAGCATATCGCCGATACATGGTCGCAGGACAAACCGAAGCTCCCTGCCCCGCATCAGGTGGTGGCGGAGATATGGAAAACCACGGTGCAGAAAAGCATCACCTCCAAACGCTCGCTGATCTATCACGCATGGATCACCCTGTCGGCGACGCTGGCGGGGTTCGGTCTCGGCACGGTTCTGGGGATATTGCTGGCCGTGGGGATCGTGCATAACAAGGCCATGAACCTGTCGGTGATGCCATGGGTGATTGCCAGCCAGACCATCCCGATTCTGGCCATCGCGCCGATGATTATCGTGGTTCTGAACGCAATCGGCGTAACGGGGCTGTTGCCCAAGGCGATCATCTCCATGTATCTGAGCTTCTTTCCCGTGGTGGTCGGCATGGTCAAGGGGTTCCGCTCGCCGGACCAGATGCAGCTGGACCAGATGCGCACATGGTATGCCAGCAAATGGCAGACGTTCTGGAAACTGCGCTGGCCCTCCTCCATGCCCTATCTGTTCACCTCGCTGAAAATCGGCGTGGCTGCGGCGCTGGTCGGCACCATCGTGGCAGAGCTGCCGACGGGCGCGGTGCGCGGCCTTGGCGCGCGGCTGCTGGCAGGCAGCTATTACGGGCAGACCATCCAGATATGGTCGGCGCTGCTGATGGCGGCCTCGCTTGCCGCCGGACTGGTGGCAATCGTCTCGCTGGTGGAACGGTTCACGCTTAGACGGATGGGGATGCTGCGATGAATACCACGCTTGTTCTCGGGGCCATCGTGTTCTGGCTGGCGGCCTGGGGGCTGAATATATGGCTCTCGAAACAGAAACAGACGCGGTTCATCCGCGTGATCGTGCCCGTGATATTCGGCATTACCCTGCTGGTGGTGTGGGAACTGCTGGTGCGCGGGCTGAACATCAAGGCGGTGCTGCTGCCGCCCCCCTCGATGATCGGGGCGAAGTTTGTCGACAGCCTGCCGATCCTCTGGGCCGATTTCCAGCAGACCTTTATCAAGGGCGCCCTGTCGGGATATTTCATCGGCTGCGGCGCGGCTTTCCTAACCGCCATTGCCATCGACCGCTCGCCGTTCCTGCAAAAGGGGTTGTTGCCGGTCGGCAATTTCGTGGCCGCCCTGCCGATCATCGGCATGGCTCCGATTCTGGTGATGTGGCTGGGATTCGGCTGGCAATCCAAGGCCGCAGTCGTGGTTATCATGGTGTTCTTCCCGATGCTGGTAAACACCGTGCAGGGCCTGCAGGCCGCGGATCATATGCAAAAGGACCTGATGCGCACCTACGCGGCCTCCTACTGGCAAAGCCTGTTGAAATTGCGCCTGCCCGCGGCGGCACCGTTTATTTTCAACGGATTGAAAATTTCCACGACTTTGGCGTTGATCGGCGCTATCGTGGCAGAGTTCTTTGGCTCGCCCATCGTCGGCATGGGTTTTCGTATCTCGACCGAGGTAGGAAGGCTCTCGCTGGATATGGTGTGGGCAGAGATTGCGGTAGCGGCGATGGCCGGCTCCGCATTTTACGGTGTGGTATCGCTCCTGGAGAGAGCAGCCACGTTCTGGCATCCGTCCCAGAGGGGATAGGGCAATCAACATGGAGAGTATGATATGAACAAGATGTTAACAGGCGCGCTGACCGGCGCCATGATGTTCGGCGGTTTCGCCGCGCAGGCGGCCGACGACGTGACGCTGCAGCTCAAATGGGTGACGCAGGCGCAGTTCGCCGGTTACTATGTGGCTCTCGACAAGGGTTTCTACGAGGAAGAAGGCCTCGACGTGACCATCAATCCGGGCGGCCCCGATATCGCCCCGGTGCAGGTTCTGGCCGGTGGCGGTGCCGATGTGATCCTCGACTGGATGCCCTCGGCACTGGCCGCGCGCGAAAACGGGGTTCCGGTGGTGAATATCGCACAGCCGTTTGCCTCTTCGGGCATGATGCTGACCTGCCGCAAGGACAGCGGCATCAAGACACCCGAGGATTTCCGCGGCAAGACGCTCGGCGTCTGGTTCTTCGGCAACGAGTATCCGTTCCTGAGCTGGATGTCGAAACTCGGCATTCCGACCGACGGCGGACCGGATGGCGTGACCGTCCTGAAGCAGGGCTTCAACGTCGATCCTATCCTGCAGGGTCAGGCCGATTGTGTCTCCACCATGACCTATAACGAATACTGGCAGATCATCGACGCGGGCCTGACGCCTGACGATCTGGTCGTGTTCAAATACGAGGACCAGGGCGTGGCCACGCTCGAGGACGGCATGTATGTTCTGGAGGACAACCTGAAAGACGCCGCTTTCGTTGACAAGATGGTCCGCTTCGTGCGCGCCTCGATGAAAGGCTGGAAATGGGCCGAGGAGAACCCGGACGAGGCCGCGATGATCGTTCTGGAAAACGACGCCTCCGGCGCACAGACCGAGGAACACCAGAAACGCATGATGCGTGAAATCGCCAAGCTGACCGCCGGTTCCGACGGCACGCTGGACGAAGCCGCCTATCAGCGCACGGTGGACTCGCTGCTGTCCGGCGGCTCCGATCCGGTCATCACCAAAGAGCCGGAAGGCGCATGGACCCACATGATCACCGATCAGGCCTTGAAATAGGTTTGGCCATCCTCAAAAAACCGGAAACGCCCGCGAAAAACCGCGGGCGTTTTTATTTCTTTCACAAAAACATCGTGAATTTGTTCAGGAAACATGTTGAGTTTGCGGCGGCTTTTCCGCAGACTGTTCCACTCGCCCGTCGGGGCGTTTGGAAATATGCGCAAAGCAAATTTATTAAACAGGAAGGACATCCCAGATGATCAACTCCGCTCGCCGCACCTTCAATATGGCCCTCGGGGCCACTATGCTGAGTGCGCTTTTGTCGACCGCAGCCTATGCTGCCGAAACCGTGAAAATCACCATCCTCGGGGTCGGCGACGTCTATAACTTCGCCGAATCCAAGGGCCGTGGCGGTGTTGCCCGCCTGAATGCCGTGGCGCGCGCCGAACGCGCTGCCAACCCGAACACCATCTATGTCATGGATGGCGACATGCTGTCGCCCTCGATCCTGTCCGGTTTCGACAAGGGCCAGAACATGATCGACCTGACCAATATCGTGCCGTTCGACCTCGCGGTTCCGGGCAACCACGAGTTCGACTTCGGCGTCGATAACTTCCTCAACAAGATGTATGATTCCGAATACCCGTGGGCAGCGGTCAACATCACCAATGCGGACGGCTCGGCCATTGTCGGGCTCGAGGGCGTGAAGATGATGGAATTCGAAGGCGTGAAAGTCGCGCTTGTTCCCGTCGCACAGGACACCACCCCCGAGGTATCGAGTTCCGGCGACCTGGTATTCGGCCCGACCGTTGACATGGGTGTCGCCGCCGCCCGCGCCGCCCGTGCAGACGGAGCCGACATCGTGATCGGTGTGGTCCAGACCAATTTTGCCAACGACCTGAAAATGATCCGCAGCAATGCCTTCGACGTTATCATGTCCGGTGACGACCACGGCTATGCGACCTCCTACGACGGGAAAACCGCCTATGTGGAGACCTCCATCGACGCGCGCTTCCTGTCGCCGGTCGACATCACCGTGACGGTCACCGAGAAAGACGGCAAACGCAAAGTGCGCTGGGTGCCCAACTTCCGCTTCATCGACACGGCCAATGTAACGCCGGATCCCGAAACACAGGCAATGGTCGATGCGCTACAGAAAAGCCTCGACGAGAGTCTGGATGTGGCCATCGGCGTGACCGAGGGTCCGCTCGATACCCGTCGCAACAGCGTGCGCAGCATGGAAACCGCCTTCGGTAACCTCGTGGCCGATGCGATGCGTGCCGCAACCGGTGCCGATGTGGCAATGGCCAATGGCGGCGGCATCCGCGCCGACCGCACCTACGACGCCGGCACCATGCTGACCCGTCGCGACATCCTGACGGAGCTGCCGTTCGGCAATGCGACCGTGATGACAGAAATCACCGGCCAGCAGATTCTGGACGCGATGGAAAACGGTGTGAGCCAGGTGGAAAAAGGCTCCGGCCGCTTCCCGCAGGTCTCGGGTATGGAGTTCGTCTATGATCCCAGCGCCCCGGCCGGCTCGCGTATCGTCTCGATCAAGATCGGCGGCGAGGATCTGGACGTGAACAAGCTCTACACCTTCGCGACCAACGACTACGCTCTTGGCGGCGGTGACGGTTACGGCATGCTTGGCGGTGGTCGCGTGCTGATCAACTCCGGCAACGGCAACCTGATGGCCAACGATGTGATCGACTACATCATCGCCAACGGCGGTGTGAAAACGAAGGTCGAAGGCCGCATCAAGGTGGTTGGCGAGTAATCGCCCCCTGCCGACATCAAACCCCGCGGTTCGCGCCGCGGGGTTTTTTTATTTCGTAAAGCGCAGTTCCAGAACGTTGGTGTGTGATTCGGTCAATCCGGCAAGCGGGATCAGGAAGCGCCGTTCGGGGCGCACATCGACCGGTTTGCTCCAGGCGAGCGCCCCGTCGGCATACACCTCGATAAATCCGCGCGCGGGTGCCGTAAACCGGACCTGCAACGCCTCCATCCCGCGCGGCGAAAGCGGCAGGCTGATCCGCTGTGGCATCACCAGCCTGATCAGCGGTTCCTGTGTCACGACATGAATCTGGCGCTGCGCGGGCGGTTGGGTCCCGACCAGATCGCGCGCGACCCGCAATCCGGTTTCGCGCCCCTCCTGCCAGCTCCAACCGGCGGTCTCCACCGGACGCAACAGGTTTCCCGCCGCATAGTAGCGCGGATCGGAACAGCGGCCGAACTGGTCAACCACCGGCCCGCCCGTCCCGCGGTCCATCTGCAAATGCCCCGACCGGCCGAGACCGGATTCCGGTGTGAACGCGCCGGTAAGCAGAACCCCGTCGCAGGGAATGTCGCGCTGGCCATCCGGCCCCTCGACCGTGGCCGAGGTGACCGTTTCTCCTCCATTGATCCGCACGAGACGGGTTTGCAAATGGAGCGGAATACCGGTCAGTTTCGGAAACAGGCCCGCAGGCCAGCGCGCAACGGTCGTGGCCCCCTCGCCGATCATGGCAACCGGTCTGATCCCTGCATGGCGGCAAGTCTGGATGGCCGAGAACGAGACAAGCTCGGTTCCGACGATCAGCGGGCGCAGAAACGGCCGGCGCCCCTCCAGATAGACCAGCGACTGCAAGGCGCCGGTATTCAGTATCCCCCGCGCCCGCACCCCCGATACCAGCCGCGCCGCCCGTGGCGTCTCGCGAACACCGGTGGCATAGATCACACGGCTTGCCGTAATATCCCGCACGCCTTCGGGCGTTGCCAGTGTCAGACACGGCCCCGGCTTTATCCCGGCAACACTTGTATCGGTGCGGATTTCCACACCGGCCTTCAGGGCCGCCGAAACCAGTTTTCGCGCATATTGCGGGCCGGTAAGGATACGGCGGAACTCGCGCCAGCCGAACGGAGGATGGCCGCAGTGGCGCGGTATGCCACCGGCGACGGGTTCGCGCTCCAGCACCACCACGCGGGCAATACCGCGGCGCTTCAGCTCCGTTGCGGCGGCAAGACCCGAGGGACCACCACCGATCACCGCAACGTCGATATCCGGTCCTTCGCCCAAATCAGTCATCACCGACCTCCGGTGCCAGCGTGATTTTGAAATGACCGTCCGTGATCCCTGCCAGTCTTGCCGAGCAATAGAACCCCTGACACCGCCCCATCGTGGCCCGCGTCCGGCGTTTCAGACCGGCCAGCGAGCGCGCGGCGAGCGGACCTTGCAAGGCCGCCTCTATCTCGCGGCGGGTCACCATCTCGCAATGGCAGATGATCTCGCCATGGTCCGGTTCCTGCCAGTCGCGCGGAAACCTTTCGGCAAGGCGGGCGGCCTGCGGGACAGAAGGGCTTTCAATCGGCCGGTGTCCCTTGCCGTCACGGTTATAAAGGCCGAACACATGTTGCGCGATTCCCAGCGCCGCGCTCAGGCCGGTGGAACGGATCGCCCCGACCGTGATCCAGTTGCGGTCCGGTGTCTCGCTGATCCGGTATTCCTTGAACTCGCAGGCCGGCCGCAATCCGGCATAAATCGCCGTAACCGGCATATCGGCCAGCGCCGGAATTTTCCCGACTCCCGCGTCGATCAGCGATTGCAGCGTTTCACGGTCGGTCGAGGCATCGGTGCGGCTCTGCTGGTCCTCCGCCGTCGGCCCGACGGCAAGGTTGCCGAACACGGTCCGGAACAGCACAATTCCCTTGGTGCGGGCAGTCGGCACCGGCAGAATAATCGCCGTAGCCAGCGTCGAGGCCGCCTTGTCGAACACAACGAACTGCCCCTTGCGCGGCGTGATGGTGAAACGGCTCTCTCCCAGCAGATTACGATCCAGCAGATCCCCGTAAAGCCCCGCACAATTGATCACATGACGCGCCTCCAGCCGTCCCCGCGAGGTTTCCAGCGACCAGCCGCCATCCGCGAACGCACCCCCCGTCACCTCGCAATCGACAAACACCCGCGCCCCGTTGTCCAGCGCCTGTTGCAGATAGGCATGGGGCGCCGACCACGGATCGATCAGGCTTTCGCCCGGAATATGGATAGCCGCCCGCGCCTGCGTGGACAGATGCGGCTCGGCCGCGCGCAGGCTGGCAGCATCGACCAGCACCGCATCCGGCACGCCGTTATCATGGGCCTTGCGCAGAATCTCCGGCAACGCCGCCTCCTGCTCCGCAGTCCAGGCCACGACATAGGCACCGGTCCGCTCCAGCGGCAGCCCCATGGCCTCGTGAACCTCCAGATACTCGCGATAGCCCGCCTGTATACAGGCCAGCTCCAGCGAATCCGGCGGTGCATCGAACCCTGTATGCAGGATGGCGCTGTTCGCCTTGCTGGCCCCGTCGAGGATATCGGTCGCCTTCTCCAGCAACGCCACCCGCGCACCCTCCAGCGTAAACCGTCGCGCCATTGCACAGCCGACCACACCGCCGCCAATGATCGCCACGTCAAAGGTTTCCTCTGCAAGCCGCCTGTCCATGTTCACCGCCGCTCCACAAAGGGAAACGGTCCGTCCAGCGGGGCCACCCGCACCGGATGGGTGATGAGGCTGCGCTCCGGCGTCCAGTGGTGCAGCAGATAGGACGGCACATCCAGCAGGAACTCCGATGGATGCGATTGCGTCAGGTCCAGCGCCAGCGGCATACCGATGCTAGGCGCGGTGGTCACAACGGTGCCGGCCCAGCGGGTATGGGTGTGCAAATGGATATGCCCGCAAAGGACCCGCTCGATATTGTCCTGCCCCGCAACGATCTCCCGCAGGCACTCCGCCCCGAGAAACCCGTCCTGATCGCTCTCGGGCACACCGCATTTCAGCGGCGGGTGATGCAGGAACAGCAGCGCCGGCTTGTCGCCCCCCTCCGCCAGCGCCTGTTCGAGCCAGCGCGCGCGAGCCGCGCATATCTCGCCCCCCGGCGCATCGGGAATCGTGCTGTCCAGCGCGACCAGATGCAGCGGAAACCCCGGAACCGTGAAAGACAGAAAATCACCGTCAGGCGCGGGACAGGCCGCCTTGCCAAAGACCTTTCGCAGCGTGGCGCGATCGTCGTGATTGCCCGGAATGACGAAATACGGGCAGTCCAGACCGGACAGAATAGCGGCCGCACGGCGGGCCTGCCCTTCGGTTCCGTCATTGGTGATATCGCCGCTGACCAGCACCACATCCACCGGCAAGGGTTGCGCATTGATATCGGCGACACAGGCGGCGAGGTTCTCGGCCATCGGTGCCACGCCGAAGGTCCTGTGCCCCGCCTCCGCGATATGGGTGTCACTGATCTGCGCGATAAGCATCGGTTTCCCTGCCATGCAAACCGGCCGGCCACAGCGGGCCGGCCTGTTGTCAGTTTCCGTCGGTTCCCTGAAGGTTGGTCGGTGCAAACACCCCGCCGAACGCACCGCCCGGGTTGCTCTCCGGTTCCGCGGCCGGGGCCGTGCTGTTCAGGTTGGTCGGTGCGAAGACGCCACCGAATGCCCCGTTTGACTCCGGCGCTGCCGGTGCCTCGGTAACCGTCGGATCAACCGTGGAGCGGCCGAAAATATCGACACCGGAATGCGCCGCCTCCAGTCGCTGCTGGAACCGCTGCTGGCGCAGGGCCTCGATCCGCTCGGCGGCCAGCGCCTGCTTCTCGGCCAGCACCCGCGCCTTGCACTCGCCCGGATCATAGCTCTGCGCGGTCCAGAACATGGTAATAACCACGAAGGACAGCAGCACGAAAATGATCGCGGCCGGATTGCCGGTCAGGAACGACGGCAACACGCGACCCGCCTTGCGCGGCACCCCCTTCAGACGGGCATCCTCGTTGCGCTGTTTGTTGCGGCGATAGGCTTCGTTGGCCAGCGCCGCGAAAATCGTCAGCATCACGATGATGAAGGCCAGCGCCGAAATCGACGGGTTGATCCCGTAGCGCACCTTCTGCGCCAGCTCGATCGTCAGCGTCGGATAGTTGCCGAAAGTGAAAGTGGTGGTGTTGTAGTTCTCGAACGAGGCCAGAAACGCCAGCACAGCCGCCGAAGCAATCGCCGGCCGCATGAACGGCAGCAGGATCTTGCGGAATGCCTGCGTGTGGGTCGCCCCCAGATCAAGCGCCGCCTCGGTCAGGCCGGGGTCGAAACGCTGCAAGCGGGCCACGAATACCAGCATTGCATAAGAGGCAATAAAGGTGGACTGCCCCAGCACCGTCAGGAAAATCCCGTTGTGCAGGAATGCCTCGGTCGAGGGGCCGAGGAAATTGCTGACACGGTCCCAGAACACCAGTGTCGAGATACCCAGCACCACGCCGGGGATCAGGATCGGCGCGATGATGATGGTATAGTAGGTGGAGCGGAACTTCGGCCAGACCTGTGTCAGCACCAGCGCCGCCGCCAGCCCCATGGACACCGACAAGATCACGGTGCCGATACCGATAATCACACTGTTCCTGATCCCGTTGAGGATACGCTCGTCCTTGAACAGAACGTCGAACCATTCATAGGTGTAACAGGCCCACGGCGAAATCGACGGAAAAGCCGAGGAATTGAACGCGGTCATGCTCATCACGAACAACGGTCCGAGCAGATACCCGAAGAAGATCACCAGATAGGCGACAAGCGCGACACGGCCGATAAACGACGACTTCATTTGCCGATATCCCCCATGTTGACCTTGAAGATTTTCATGAACGTCAACACGATCACGATCGAGGATACCAGCAGCACAATAGCATAGGCCGCCCCCTGCTGCCAGTTCAGCGAGTCATTGAACCACTGGTAAACCAGCTGCGTAAACCACAGGCTGCTCGGCCCGCCGAGAATTTGCGGTGCCGCCAGCGCGCCCGCGGAAAGCATGAACACCATGGTCATCCCCGAGGCAATCCCCGGTTTGGCGTGCGGAATGACAATGCGGCGGTGGATGCGGATCCAGCTCGCCCCCATGTCCCGCGCCGCCTCGATCTGGTTACGATCGAGGCTCTCGATCACGTTGTACATCGGGAACAGCATCAGCAGGATATAGGCATAGCCGAGACCGGCATAGAGCGCGACATCGGCACGGATGAAGTCGATCGGCTCCTGAATCAGGTTCAGCAACAGCAACACATCGTTGATCAACCCCGCATCCCCGAAAATGATCCGCAAGGCAAAGGCCCGCAGGATTTCGTTGATCCAGTAGGGAATAATCAGCATGACAACCAGCAGACGGGTGATTCCCTTACCCTTCGACTGGCCAAGGTAATAGGCCAGCGGATAACACAGGATCAGATCGAGTATGGTCACGGCGATGGCCGCGATGATCGTGCGGACAAAGACCTGAAGATCCACGGTGTTGAACCTGCTGTCGCTGCCCTCGGCCCCGAACAGCAGGAATTTGTAGTTGTCGAGCGTATAGACATCCTTCGGCCCGCCCACTTCGGACGGCGGCAGGTTGTGCCGGAACGAAAAGTCCAGCATCGAAAGCTGCGGCAACAGGATCAGGACGACAATCCAGAACAGCACCAGAAACAGCATAATGCTGCCCATGACTTTGCCGTTGTTGCGGAAGAATTGCGAAAACGGGCGGGGTTTGCTCATGCCGCCCCCCTATTCCGACGCCAGCTCGCCTGCGGGCATGACCACGGCGTTTCTGGCATCATAGGTAAGCGAAAGCTCCGACCCCTTCGAGGCCTCGGGATCCTGCCCGAGATTCGGCAACGACATCTTGATTTCCTTGCCGCCCGCGCCTTCCAGAAACACGCTATAGGAGTTGCCCTCGAACTCCTCGTTCAGGACCGTGGCCGGAATAACGGTTTTATCTTCCGGCACCGTTGCACCGACCGGGGCGAGCGCCTCGGGACGCACGAACATCATCGCATCGTCACCGACATTCAGCTTGCCGATGGCGGCGGGGGTAATCTCGGCCCGCAACAGACCCGTGCGGTTGGTTTCCAGCAAGGCCTGCGTGCCGCTTATTTCATGAACTTTGCCACGGAACACATTGTTTTCCCCGACAAAAGAGGCAACAAACGGGGTTGCTGGACGGTCGTAAACCTCGTGTCCCGTTCCGATCTGGTCGATAACACCGGCCCGCATCACCGCCACATTGTCGGACATGGTCAGCGCCTCGCCCTGATCGTGGGTGATGTAGATAAACGTAATACCGACACGCTGCTGGATTTCGCGCAACTCAGTGCGCATATGCTGGCGCAGCTTCAGGTCCAGCGCCGAAAGAGGCTCGTCAAGCAACAGCACATCCGGCTCGGCACAAAGCGCACGGGCAATGGCCACACGCTGCTTCTGCCCGCCCGAAAGCTCCGAGGGCAGCTTGTCGCCCTGTCCCTCGAGCGCGATCATATCGAGCAACTCGTCGGCACGCTTGCGCCGCTCGGCCGTGCTGGCTCCTTTAACTTCCATCGAGAAGGTTATGTTTTCCCAGACCTTCATCAGCGGAAACAACGCGAGGTTCTGGAAAATAAGTGCGGTGGGGCGCTTGTTCGGACCGATGCCCGCCATGTCGTTTCCCCCGATCAGCACCCGCCCCTCGCTGGGGTCGAGAAACCCGGAAACCGCACGCAAAATCGTGGTTTTACCGCAGCCCGACGGGCCGAGGAACGAAAAGAAGTCTCCACCGTTGATATTCACATTGGCGTTCCGGACAGCCACAAAATCCCCGAACCGTATCCAGAGATTTTCCAGATTCACACCGACACCAACGCTCATGAAACTTCCTCCGCAATTTCGGGGTATTGAAACGGGGCCACCCGCAGGCGCCCGACCGGCCTTGTCCGGCAGGTTTCCGGCCGCCACAAAGGCGACCGGAGGTTTTCAGGTCTGCTTATGCGCTTTTGAATTTGTTGACAAATTCGGTGCGCACGTCTGCATACCAGGGCGGCTCGGCCGGCCACGGGTTGAGGTTGGCCAGCGCCTCGCCCGGATAGGCTTCGGCGAAGTTCTTCTTGTAGGCATCGCCCGCGAACTTGTCGGCACCAAGGATCGGCGAGTTGTAGCCGTGCTTGTCGATAGCCTTGCCTGCCACTTCGGGGCGATAGGCATACTCGACCAGCGCATAGGCCTCGTCGATATTGACCGCGCCCTTGGGCAGTGCCAGACCGTCGACCCATGCCATCGCACCCTCTTTCGGCGCCTGGTATGTGACCGGCTCGCCAGCGGTTTTCAGCGCGAGCGGCGGACCGTCCCACGTCTGGCCAACCACGACACCACCGTTCAGCAGGCCGTTTTTCTGGCTGTCGGCATCGTTCCAGATCAGTTTCAGGTTGCCTTTGCGGGCAATACACCAATCGGTGATTTTCGACCATGTGGCGCGGAAGTTGTCCTCGGACTCGTAAGCCGCCCAGACAGCGCCTTTGTCCAGTTCGCCGATTGTCTCCATATAGAGACCGGCACACAGCATACCGGAGTGCGCGCGGATCATGGTTTTGCCCGCATTCTCGTCGGCCCAGATCTCGCCATAGGACGGCACACCGTCAGCGGACGCCGGCGCCCAGAGGTCCGTGCGCCATGCCATGCCCTCGGTGCCCCAGATATGCGGGATCCATGTGGAACCCTTGCCGAAATCCCAGCCGTCCGGCCCGATTTTCGCCATGGCCGGATTTGCCTTGTCGATCGGCACGCGGCTCATGTCCCACGGCTGCAACAGATCCAGCGGACCCCACTGCAGGTTACGGTTGTTGGTCGGCCCGATGATATCGGCGCCGGAGCCGTTGGAGGCCTTCATCTTGTTGATGATTTCCTCGTTGGAGCCGATACCGATGTAGTTGACCTTGATACCGGTCTCGGCCTCGAAGCCCGCCAGCAGGTCGTCCGGCCAGTAGTCGGACCAGTCGAGCAGCGTCAGCTCGCCCGAGGACGCAAGCGCCTTGGACACCAGCGCGGGCGTTGCCAGCGCGGCGGCACCGACGGTCGTGCCGGTTTTCAGAAATGAACGGCGATTGACGCCATTTTTCGTTTCAGTCATGTAAGTCTCCCTCCCGGAGAATAGAGGCACAGCCGAATGCCGTGCCTTGGTGAATGATCACGCGAGTACATTGCTCTATAGTGATCTTATTTTTAGGTTTTATGACAGTTTGCACAGAATGTCGCACCATCAAGTGAAAAACACCTTAGCCTAACCAATGCACAATGCAACCACATACGGCCAGATTTTCCTTGCCGTATAGCCAGTTCGTTTCAGGCGATTCCCGCACAGATGCGGCGCACGGAGTGGGCGATCTCGCCCTCCTCGTCGGCGGGCACAACCCGGGTATTTTCCGGCCCGATTCCACACCATTCCAGACGTCCGGCAATAGCGTCGCGAATGCGTGGTGCATTTTCCCCGATTCCGCCGGTAAAGACGATCCCGTCAACGCCGCCCATGGCGGCAATCATCGAACCGGCGTGACGGGCGGCCCAGTAACAATAATGTGTCACGGCAAAGGCGGCTTCGGACGCTGGCGACTCGAGCAGGGCTTCCATATCCGCACACCCGCCCAGCGCCAGCAATCCGCTCTCGCGGTTGAGCAGCCGTTCCAGCGAATCGGCGTCGAACCCCTCGTTCTTCAACAGGTGCAGCAGCACCCCGCTGTCCATTGCACCGGCCCGCGTGGCCATAACCAGCCCGTCCATGGGTGAAAATCCCATCGTGGTGGCCACTCCCTGCCCGTCCACTATCGCCGCAAGACTGCTCCCCGCGCCGAGGTGGCAGGCCAGCAACCGGTGCGGCAGCGGTTGCCCCGTCACACCGGAGAACCGCCGCACCAGAGAAGCATAGCTCAACCCGTGGAAGCCATAGCGGCGTATCCCCTTTGCACGCAATGCGGCGGGGACCGGAATCGTCGTGGCCTCGGGCGGATTGGACGCATGGAAAGCGGTATCGAAACAGGCCACCTGTTCCAACGACGGGAACCGCCCTGCAAGCGCATCGATCACCGCCAGCGCGGGCGGATTGTGCAACGGAGCCAGCGTTGCCGCATCGACAATTGCCTGACGGACAGCGGGGGAAATCCGCGCGGCTTCGGTCTGCGCCCCGCCATGCACAACCCGATGGCCTGCCGCCGCCGGTTTCCCGAACCCTGCATCCGAAAGGGTTGCCAGAACGGCAGCCAACGCGCCTTCATGACCGGCAGCCGGGACGGCACGCTTTGCTCCGGCAAATTGCAATTCCGCCCCCGCCCCGATGGCCGCCACCTGCCCCGCAGCCAGAACCTCCCCCTCCCCGAGCGGATAGGCCGCGAATTTCAGGCTCGACGATCCGGCATTCAGCACCAGAATCCACGGATCGTGGCGCCACGCCATCTACGCGCCTTTCTGCGGGCGCATATCGGCGGGATCGATTCCTGCGACCTCGACCGGTTTGCTCATGGCGTCGCGGCGGAACGGCTCGCCTATTTCCTGATTGAGCATCACCTCGATAAAGGTTGTCTCGCCCTGCTCCATCTGCGCTTTCACCGCCACGTCCAGCGCCTCGGTCAGCCCCTCCATCGTGGTGGCAACCACCCCGTTCACGCCGCAGGCCCTGGCGATACCGGCATAGGAAACATTATAGTCCAGCTCGGTCCCGACAAAATTGTCGTTATACCACAGCGTCGTGTTGCGTTTCTCGGCACCCCACTGGTAGTTGCGGAAAATCACCATGGTGATCGGCGGCCAGTCATCGCGCCCGCAGGCCGTCATCTCGTTCATGGAAATCCCGAAGGCCCCGTCACCGGCAAAGCCGACAACCGGCGTATCCGGCTGCCCGATCTTGGCCCCGAGGATCGCCGGAAGCGAGTATCCGCATGGCCCGAACAGACCCGGCGCCAGATATTTTCGCCCCGCCTCGAACGTCGGATAGGCGTTGCCGATGGCGCAGACATTACCGATATCCGAGGAAATAATCGCCTCTTTCGGCAATGATTTCTGAATGGCGCGCCAGGCCTGACGCGGCGACATGGCATCGGGGCGCTCGGCACGGGCGCGCCGGTTCCAGTCGGTGCCTTCGTCGTCATCCTCGTGATCCATAGAGGTCAGCGCCTGCGCCCATGCGGATTTTGTGGTGGCGACCAGATCGCGCCGTTCCTGCCGCCCTGCATCCCCTGCCCCGTCAGACAGTTGCGCCAGAATGCCCTCGGCCACCTGCTTCGCATCACCGGCAATTCCGACCGTCACCGGTTTCGTCAACCCGATCCGGTCGGGGTTGATGTCCACCTGAATGACCTTCGCATCTTGCGGCCAGTAATCGATCCCGTAACCGGGCAGCGTCGAGAACGGGTTGAGCCGCGTCCCCAGTGCCAGCACCACATCGGCCTTGGCGATCAGCTCCATCGCCGCGCGCGAGCCGTTATAGCCCAGCGGACCGGCAAACAGCGGATGCGACCCCGGAAAGGCATCGTTGTGCTGGTAGCCGCAACACACCGGCGCATCCAACCGTTCGGCCAGCGCCTGCGAGGCCGCAATGGCACCGCCGATCACCACGCCCGCCCCGTTCAGAATCACGGGGAATTTCGCATCGGACAACAGCGCCGCCGCCTCGGCAATCGCACCCGCACCACCGGCGGGACGTTCGAATTCGACAATGGCCGGCAGGTCGATGTCGATTACCTGTGTCCACATATCCCGCGGCACGTTGATTTGCGCCGGTGCAGACAGCCGCTTGGCCTTCATGATCACGCGGTTCAGCACCTCGGCCATGCGCGAGGGATCGCGGACCTCTTCCTGATAGGCCACGCAATCGGCGAACATGCGCATCTGCTCGACCTCCTGAAAACCGCCCTGTCCGATGGTCTTGTTGGCGGCCTGCGGCGTCACCAGCAGCATCGGCGTGTGGTTCCAGTAGGCGGTTTTGACCGGCGTCACCAGATTGGCAATCCCCGGCCCGTTCTGCGCAATCGCCATCGACATCCTGCCCGACGCGCGCGTGAAACCGTCCGCCATCATACCGGCGGTATATTCATGCGCACAGTCCCAGAAAGTGATCCCCCCCCGCGGGAACTTGTCGGAAACCGGCATGAAGGCCGAGCCGACAATACCGAACGCATTATCGATACCGTGCATTTGCAGAACTTTGACAAAGGCTTCTTCTGTGGTCATTTTCATGGCGCGCGTTCCTGATTTGAATGAAAGAGGGTTGTCTCCTGTATGCTAGAGGCCCCGCCAGCACGATAGGGCCAGTTGCAAGGTCGAAATAGGTCCAGCTATGGCATCTCCTCCAGCGTTCCGCGGATCAGGCGGACACCTTCGGGTATTTTTCGCGCATCTATCGAGGAATAGGCCAGCCGAAAGAAATTTCGCGGGCAATCCTCTCCCTCGAAAAACGGGTTGCCTGCCTCGATCAGAACGCCCTTTTTCTCCAAGCTGTCCGCAAGAATTTCCGTGTCTATATGCTCCGGCGCCTCGACCCAGAAACTGGATCCGCCGAACGACGCGCTTCCCGCCACTTTCAGCCCGCAATCTGCCAATGCCCCATCCATGACCTCGCGCCGCTTGTGAAACACCGTGCGCATCCGCTTGATCATCGCATCGTAGTGCCCGCGCCCCAGAAAATAGGCCGTCGTCCGTTGCACATGCCCCGGCGGATGGCGCAGCACCGCCGAACGCAGCGCCCGTGCCTGCCGTATAAACGGTTCCGAGCCAACCAGATATCCCAGCCGCAACCCCGGAAACAGCGATTTGGAGAAACTGCCGACATAGATCACCCGCCCCTCTTCATCCAGCGATTTCAACGCCGGCGAGGGTGACTTGATGAAGCTCATCTCGAACTCGTAATCATCCTCGACAATCAGGAAATTCCGTTCCCGCGCCATACGCAACAGGGTGTGGCGGCGCTCCATCGGCAAGGTAACCGTGGTCGGGCACTGGTGGCTCGGCGTGGTAAACAGCACATCGAAATCATGTGGCAACCTCTCGGGCGGCAGGCCGTTTTCGTCGATCTGCACCGGAACCCGTTTGCAACCGTTATACCGCAACGTCTCGCGCAGGCCGTGATAACCGGGGTTCTCGTAAACCGCCGTCCGGTCGCGATTCAGCAATATCTGCGCCGCCATCCACAGGGCGTTTTGCGCTCCGACAGTCACCAGAACCTGTTCGGGCCGCGCCAGAATCCCGCGCCGCGGCAAGGAATGGCGCACAATGAAATTGATCAGCTCGGGATCGTCCCGCTCGGCGTAATCCGAAGTCAGACTGTCGAACTCCTTCTTGCCCAGCGCCTGCAAGGCACACAGCCGCCAACTCGCCTGATTAAACAGCGTCGGGTCCGGCTGGCCATAAACGAACGGATAAGGATAGCTGCGCCACTCGTAATTCTTCTCCACCCGTTTTCCACCGGTGAAATCCCGCTGCACCGCCTTCGACCAGTCCACAGTATCGCGCACCATTTCCCCGCGCACCGGCGGCAAGGGCACGGTCGGCGCGGTCTCGGACACATAATAGCCGGAGCGGTCCGCAGCCGTGATATAGTCATCCGCCACCAGCTCGTTATAGGCCAGCGTCACGGTGATCCGCGAAATCCCCAGATGCTTCGCCAGCTTGCGCGACGAGGGCAGCTTCTCCCCCGCTTTCAGCCGTCCGGCAAGTATGGCCGAGGCCACGATCTGCTGGATCTGGCTTTGCAGCGACCCCTGAAAATTCGGGTCGAGAAAAAATGTGTCTTCGACAAGAGGCATATCTGGACTTATTTCTGTTCAAACTCTGGCCCTATTACAAGCCCGACCCCCCGCCTAGTGTCAAACGGATTTCGGGGGAATATGCCCCGCGACCCCTTTCTTACATCTGACCGGAGACGCGACATGGCTTATGACGTGCAAACAAACTCGCTTGCCGAATTCTGGATGCCCTTCACCGACAACCGCGGTTTCAAGCAGGACCCGCGCCTGATCGTCAAGGCCAGTGGCACCTACCTGACCGACCATCACGGCGGCACGGTGATCGACGGTTCCAGCGGCCTGTTCTGTTCGCCCGCCGGACACAGCCACCCGAAAATCATCGAGGCCGTGCATCGCGCCATGCAGGATTTCACCTATGTCGCCCCCTTCGGTTCCGGCCATCCGCTCAGCTTTGCGCTGGCCGAACGTGTTTCGCGCCTGCTGCCCGAAGGATTCAACCATGTTTTCTTCGTCAATTCCGGCTCCGAGGCCGTCGACACCGCGTTGAAAATGGTGATGGCCTATCATTCCGCCCTCGGCAACAACCGCACCCGTTTTGTGTCACGCGAACGGGCCTATCACGGGGTCAACATCGGTGGCGTTTCCCTGTCGGGCATGGTCAACAACCGCAAGACCTTCCCGTCCGTCCTGCCCAATGTGGTGATGATGCGCCACACATGGAGCGAGGACGAACTGTTTGTGCGCGGCCAGCCCGAAAACGGCGCGGAACTGGCCAACGACCTGCAACGCATGGTCGTTACCTACGGCGGCCAGACCATCGCCGCCTGTTTCGTCGAGCCGGTGGCAGGCTCCACCGGCATCCTCACCCCGCCGAAGGGCTATCTGGAGCGCCTGCGCCAGATTTGCGACGAAAACGGCATCCTGCTGGTGTTTGACGAGGTTATCACCGGCTTCGGCCGCCTTGGCGACAAATTCGCAACCGATGTATTCGGCGTCACCCCCGACATCATGACGATGGCCAAGGCCCTGACTAACGGCTCCATCCCCATGGGCGCGGTGGCCACCTCGGACAGGGTGCATGACGCGATCATGGATCAGGCCACCCCCGGCGCCATCGAGTTTTTCCACGGCTACACCTATTCCGGCCATCCGGCCGCCTGCGCTGCCGGTCTGGCGATGATGGATATCATCGCGGAAGAAGACCTGTTCCCCCGTGCCGCCGGTATGTCGGAATATTTCCTCGACGCCGTGTTCTCGCTCAAGGATCACCGGCTGGTGCGCGACATCCGCGGCATCGGCATGATCGCGGGAGTTGAACTACATACCGGTGGCAAAGCGGGCGCGCGCGGCGGTCAGGCGCAAAAAGATCTGTTCCGGAACGGCATGCACGTCAAATTCACCGGAGACACCGGAATTATCGCCCCGATGTTCATCGTGGAAAAACACCACATCGACGAAATGATGGAAAAATTCCGCAAAACGCTGGATGCACTCGGGTAAAACGGTCCGGCCCGCGCAAACGGGCCGGAGCAGTCAGGCGGCCTTGTCCCCGACCGCAAAATCCACGCCGGATATTTCGGCCTTCTCCACCAGATCGCGGGTCAGCCTCTGCGCCGCCTTGGCCCAGGCAACCTGCTCCAGCTTCTCGCGGATCTGCGGCGCGACCGCCTCGAACGGCAACACCGCACCCTCGGCCTTTTCGTCCATGCGGATGATATGCACGCCAAAACGGGTTTCCACCGGTTCGGGATGGATTTGCCCCGCTTCCAGAGTTTCCAGCACCGCCTCGAATTCCGGCACGGTATCGCCGCTGCCGATCTGGCCGAGCATCCCGCCATTTTCCTTGGACGGGCAGTCCGACTGCGCCTTGGCAATTCCGGCAAAGGCTTTGGGATCCTTCAGCACATCCCGCAGCGCCTTCTGCGCATTCTGCATCGCCGTTTTGCGCGCTGCCGCATCCTCCGGCCGCGCCGCAAACAGGATATGGGCGGGCTGGAACAGGCTCGGCGCGCGGAAACTCTCCGGCGCACGGTCATAGAAGGCGCGGCAATGCGCCTCGCTGACCTGCTCCGGTTCGATCAGGGTTTCCAGCACCGCGCGCACCATGGCCTCGTCACCGGTTTCCAGCTTGCCGGGCGCGACCTCCCGCGCCTCGGCCTCCAGCCCCAGCCGCTGGCCCTCCTGCAACAGCAGCGCCCGAATGGCCATGGCCCGCGCCGCCGCTTTCCACGCCCAGCCGGGCTTGTCCTGCGGCGCGTTGTGGTTCTGGGCCTCGGCAGCAATAGCCGCCGAGGGGATTGTCTCGCCATTCACGATGACGTCCGGCATCAGGGGTGTCATATCCTGCTCTCCCTGTTGCTCAGGCTTTGGTCTTGCGCGTGCGCACGATCTGGTAGCCCGGACGCCACAGATAGCGGACCGGAACCGAGAGCATATGCACAAGACGGGTGAACGGGAACAGCACGAAGATCGTCAGGCCAAGGGTAATATGCAGTTTGAACAGGATGTTCGTATCCGCAATATAGCCCGCCGCATCGGGATCAAAGGTGAATATCCCCTGCGCCCAGCGCATGAACTTGGTCATTTCCTCGCCGTCCAGATGGCCGAGGCTGACGAAAATCGTCATCAGGCCAAGGGTCACCTGCGCGATCAGGATCAGCAGGATCGCCGTATCGGCAAACGAACTTGTGGCGCGGATGCGCGGGTCGAACAGGCGGCGATGCGCCAGAATCAACCCGCCTGCCAGCATTGACAGACCGGCCACCCCGCCCAGCGAAATCGCGATGATCTGCTTGGCCGCCGGGCTGACACCCAGCGCGTGCCAGATGGACAGCGGCGTCAGCAGCCCCACCAGATGCCCGCCGAAAATCGCCAGAATGCCGATATGGAACAGGACCGACCCCGTGATCAGCTGCTTGCGCCGCAAAAGCTGGCTGGAACTGGATTTCCAGGTAAAGGGATCCCGCTCGTAGCGCGCGATGCTCCCCAGCACCAGCACGGTCAGCGCGATGTAGGGATATATTCCGAAAAAGAACTCGTTCATGTTCGCCTCCTATTTCTGCACGGCAACAGCCGGTTCGGGCTGTGCCTTGGGCGGGATGGGATCCATTTTGGCCAGAATGTCCCGTGTGACCGGGCACCCTGCGTTGGGGTCGGGGCCAAAGACAACCTCGGCCTCGGTCCAGATTTCGTCGAGCGCCTCGAGATCCTCGGGATCGTCATCGGCCACTTTCAGCAGTTCCTGCACCAGCTCGCCCGAGGCCGCCTCCCCCGCCAGTTCGGCCAGTCCGGCCAGCACGGCGGCATAGGGGCTTTCGCGACGGTTCAGGCGTTCGGCCAGCGCCGCGATGATATGTCCGGCGTCCTGCAGGATTTCGCGCGCGGCCGTCTCCGGCTGCGTGGACATGAATTCCAGCAGGATCGGCAGGTGGTCCGGCAGCTCCGTGCTGGCCAGTTCGAAACCGCCGGCACGGTAGGTTTCCAGCAGATCGACCATCGCCGGACCGCGCTCGCGGCTCTCGCCATGCACATGTTCGAACAGGTTGAGCGACAGGGTGCGCGACCGGTCGAACAGCAGCACGAAACGTTCCTGCAACTCGTAGACATCCATCGCCTCGAAATCCGCCAGCAGCGGCTCGATGGCTTCCAGCGCGGAGGCCGAGAGCAGTTTTTCCCTGTGCAGGACCTCGCGGATTTCGCCCGTGGCCGCTTTCAGATCCTGCGAGGGATAGGAAAGCAGCGCGGACAGTGCCTTGTAGGTAACAGCCATCAGAACGCCTCCGTCGGGGTTACGAATTTGCGCGACCCGAACAGCTTGCCGCCGCTCGATCCTGCGGAACAGCCGTTGCCGTCGGTAAAGCCGCAGCCGCCGCGCAGGTCATAGGCATCCTCCACCACCTCGCGATGGGTGGTCGGCACCACGAAACGGTCCTCGTAGTTGGCGATCGACATGATCTCGAACATGTCCTCGATCTGCAACGGCGTCAGCCCGACCCGTTGCGCGATCTCCAGGTCAATCACCCCGTCAAGGGTCTTGCTGCGCATATAGCCGCGCATCGCCAGCATCCGCTCCAGCGCGGTCACCACCGGCGCCTCGTCGCCCGCTGTCAGCATATTCGCCAGATAGCGGACCGGAATGCGCAGGGATTTGACGTCCGGCATCTCGTTGTCGACCCCGATCATGCCGGCCTCGGCCGCATTCTGGATCGGGCTGAGCGGCGGGATATACCAGACCATCGGCAGGGTGCGGTATTCGGGATGCAGCGGGAAGGCAATCTTCCAGTCCATCGCCATTTTCCACACCGGCGAGTTCTTGGCCGAGTTGATCCAGTCCTCCGGCACACCGTCGCGACGCGCGGCGGCCTGCACTTCGGGGTCGTTCGGATCAAGGAACACGCCCAGTTGCGCATCATAGAGGTCCTGCTCGCCGTTGACCGACGCCGCCTCCTCGATCTTGTCGGCGTCATAGAGCATCACACCCAGATAGCGGATGCGCCCGACGCAGGTTTCCGAACAGACCGTCGGCAGGCCGCTCTCGATGCGCGGATAGCAGAAGGTGCATTTCTCGGATTTGCCGCTTTCCCAGTTGTAATAGATTTTCTTGTAGGGGCAGCCCGACACACACATGCGCCAGCCGCGGCATTTCTCCTGATCGATCAGCACGATCCCGTCCTCGTCGCGCTTGTAGATCGCGCCCGACGGGCACGAGGCGGCACAGGCGGGATTGAGGCAATGCTCGCACAGGCGCGGCAGATACATCATGAAGGTATTTTCATACTCCCCATAGATTTCCTTCTGCACCCCTTCGAAGTTGTAATCCTTCGAGCGTTTCTCGAATTCCCCGCCGAGGATTTCCTCCCAGTTCGGGCCCCATTCGATTTTCTCCATCCGTTCGCCGGAAACCTTCGAACGCGGACGTGCCGTCGGGAAGGCATCCATCTCCGGCGCCGATTTCAGGTGGTCGTAGTCGAAATCGAACGGCTCATAGAAATCGTCGATCTCGGGCATGTTCGGATTGCCGAAGATATTCGCCAGAATCCGCCATTTCGCCCCCTGCTTGGGCTGGATCTTGCCGTTCTTGTCGCGAACCCAGCCACCGTTCCAGCGTTTCTGGTTCTCCCAGTCCTTGGGATAGCCGATGCCGGGTTTGGTCTCGACATTGTTGAACCAGGCGTATTCGACACCGTCGCGGCTGGTCCAGACGTTTTTACAAGTGACGGAGCATGTATGGCACCCGATACATTTATCGAGGTTCAGCACCATGCCTATCTGCGCACGAACTTTCATTAGCTCTGCCCTCCTTTTGCCGGCTCGTCGAGCCAGTCTACCTTGGTCAATTTACGCACGATGACGAATTCGTCGCGGTTCGATCCGACGGTTCCGTAGTAGTTGAAACCATAGGACTGCTGGGCATAGCCCCCGATCATATGCGTCGGTTTCAGCGTGGCACGGGTAACCGAGTTGTGGATACCGCCCCGCAATCCGGTCTGTTGCGATCCCGGCACATTCACGATCTTTTCCTGTGCGTGATACATAAACAGGGTGCCCTCCTTCATGCGTTGCGAAACGACCACGCGCGCGACCAGCGCCCCGTTGACGTTATAGGCCTCGACCCAGTCGTTATCGACAAGGTTGGCCTTCTTCGCATCCACTTCGGACATCCAGACCACCGGCCCGCCGCGGTTGAGCGTCAGCATCAGCAGGTTGTCCGAATAGGTGGAGTGGATACCCCATTTCTGGTGCGGCGTGATGAAGTTCAGCATCACATGCGGCTCGTTGTTCTGCTCGGCCGTATTGACCGCCGCCGTGATCGTTTTCAGATCGACCGGCGGGCGATAGGTGCAGAACCCCTCGCCGAAAGCCCGCATCCACAGATGATCCTGATAAAGCTGCTGACGACCTGTCAGCGTGCGCCACGGGATCAGCTCGTGCACATTGGTATAACCGGCATTGTAGCACACATCCTCCGATTCAATCCCCGACCATGTCGGCGAGGAGATGATCTTGCGCGGCTGCGCGGCAATATCGCGGAAGCGGATTTTCTCGTCCTCTTTCGGCTGTGCCAGATGCGCATGTTCGCGACCGGTGGCCTTGGACAGGGCATCCCAGGCCTTGACGGCCACTTCGCCGTTGGTCTCGGGCGCCAGCATCAGGATCATCTCGGCCGCATCGATCGCGGTGTCCAGCTTGGCCAGACCCTTGGTCGCTCCCTCGTCGGTGACAACCCCGTTCAGGTCCTTCAGATGGTGCATCTCGACCTTGGTATCCCACGCAATACCCTTGCCGCCATTGCCGACTTTTTCCATCAGCGGCCCGACGGAGGTAAAGCGTTTGTAGAGGTTGGGATAGTCCCGCTCGACCGCCACGAAATTCGGCGCCGTCTTGCCGGGGATCAGGTCGCACTCGCCTTTTTTCCAGTCCCTGACCTGGTCCTGCGCGATCTCCGCAGGGGTGTCATGCAGGATCGGCAGGGAAACCACATCCGTTTCCTCGCCCAGATATCCCGGCACCACCTCGGAAAACTTCTTCGCAATGGATTTGAAGATTTCCCAGTCGGAGCGGCTCTCGTAGGCCGGATCGACCGCCGCCTGCAGCGGGTGGATGAACGGGTGCATATCCGAAGTGTTCAGATCGTCCTTTTCATACCAGCTCGCGGTCGGCAGCACGATATCGGAATAGACCGCCGTGGTCGACATGCGGAAATCGATAGTGACCAGCAGGTCCAGCTTGCCCTTGACACTTTCCTCGTGCCACTTGGCCTCGATCGGTTTCTGGCCGCCTTCCTCGCCAAGGTCCTTGCCCAGAACACCGTGATCGGTGCCCAGAAGATGCTTGAGGAAATACTCGTGCCCCTTGCCCGAGGAACCGAGCAGGTTGGAACGCCACACAAACAGGTTGCGCGGCCAGTTTTCCGGCGCATCGGGATCCTCGCAGGACATTTCGACCTCGCCGGATTTCAGCTTCTCGGCCAGATAGTCCTTCACATCCACGCCCGCCTCTTTCGCGGCCTTCGCCACTTCGAGCGGATTGGTTTTCAGCGACGGTGCCGAGGGCAGCCACCCCATGCGTTCGGCGCGGATGTTGTAGTCGATCAGGCTCGCATCCTTCCAATCGCCCGCCGGCGCGGTAGGCGACAGGATTTCACCAGCCGAAAGCGTCTCGTAACGCCATTGGTCCGTATGGGCATACCACGCCGAGGTGGAGTTCATATGCCGCGGCGGCCGCGCCCAGTCGAGCGCAAAGGCCAGCGGCTGCCAGCCGGTTTGCGGGCGCAGCTTCTCCTGCCCGACGTAATGGCTCCAGCCACCGCCGGATTTGCCGATACAGCCGCACATCACCAGCATGTTGATGATGCCGCGATAGTTCATATCCATGTGATACCAGTGGTTCAGACCGGCCCCGAGGATCACCATCGACTTGCCTTCGGTTTTCTCGGCATTGGCGGCAAACTCGCGCGCCACGGTGATGATCTGGTCACGCGGCACGCCGGTGACCTTCTCGGCCCATGCGGGGGTGAAGGGCACATCGTCGTTGTAATCCGCCGAAACCCCTTCGCCGCCCAGCCCGCGATCCAGACCGTAGTTGGCCACGAACAGGTCGAAAACCGTGGCGACATAGGCCTCGCCATCCTCCAGCTTGACCTTTTTCACCGGAATATTGCGGGTGATGACATCGGGATGCTCGCATTTCACGAAATTCTCGGTGGCCGCGCCGCCGAAATACGGGAAATCGACCCCGACCACATCGTCATGGTCCTCGTCAAGGATCAGCGACAGGCGCAACTCGACATCCTTGCCGTCGGCCTGTTCCTCGAGGTTCCATTTGGCACTGCCGTCCCAGCGGAAACCGACAGACCCGTTCGGCACCACCAGATCGTTCGACGCCTTGTCGATCCCGATGGTTTTCCATTCCGGATTGTCTTTCTGCCCCAGCTTGCCGTCGATATCGTCGGCCCGCAGCAACCGCCCCGGCACCAGCTTGCCGTCCTGTTCCTCCAGACGCACCAGCATCGGCATGTCGGTAAACTTGCGGGCGTAGTCGGTGAAATATTCGGCCTGCCGGTCCAGATGGAACTCGCGCAGGATCACATGCCCCATGGCCATGGCCAGCGCGCTGTCTGTGCCCTGTTTCGGGGCCAGCCAGATGTCGCCGAATTTCGCGGCCTCGGAATAGTCCGGGCTGACCACGGCGGATTTGGTGCCGCGATAGCGCGCCTCGGTATAGAAATGCGCATCCGGCGTGCGGGTCTGCGGCACGTTCGACCCCCAGAGCAATAGGAAACCGGAATTGTACCAGTCCGCCGATTCCGGTACGTCGGTCTGCTCGCCCCATGTCATGGGCGAGGCCGGCGGCAAATCGCAATACCAGTCATAGAAGCTCATGCAGGTGCCACCCAGCAACGACAGATACCGCGAACCGGCCGCATAGGACACCATCGACATCGCCGGGATAGGAGAGAACCCGAAGACACGGTCGGGGCCGTAGGTTTTGGCGGTATAGGCGTTGGCGGCAGCAATAATCTCGGTCGCTTCCTCCCAGTCGGCACGCACGAAACCGCCCTTGCCGCGCGACGTCACATAGTCGGCGCGCAGGACCGGATCGTTCTGGAGCTTGGTCCAGGCCTCGATCGGGGAATTGTTCTCGCGCATGCGGCGATAGCTTTTCAGCAGCCGCGCGCGGATCAGCGGGGTTTTCACCCGGTTGGCGGAGTAGAGATACCAGCTGTAGGAGGCACCACGGGCACAGCCGCGCGGCTCGTGGTTCGGCATACCGGCGCGGGTGCGCGGATAATCCGTCTGCTGGGTTTCCCAGGTGACGATGCCGGACTTCACATAGATTTTCCAGCTACAGGACCCGGTGCAGTTCACCCCGTGGGTGGAGCGCACGACCTTGTCGTGGCGCCAGCGGTCGCGATACACGTCTTCCCAGTCGCGGTTCTCGTTCGTGGTATTCCCGTGACCGTCAGCGAACGTCCCGACGCTGTTGCTCTTCAGAAAATTCAGCCTGTCCAATAGATGGCTCATGTTCTCTCTCCATTTGTATAGGGGGTGCCAGCGAAAAGAGGGGACAAAACGCTGGCACCTTTATTCGCGAAATTTACGGGTTTTTCACATACGCATTGGGGCGCAGGTAGAACCACCAGTTGATGGCAATACAAACCGCGTAGAAGATCGCGAAACCGTAGAGGGCGTATTCCGGATGACCGGCGCCCAGTTCCTCGCCGAATACTTTCGGGATGATGAAGGCGCCGTAGGCCGCCACCGCCGATGTCCAGCCCAGAACAGGGCCGGCCTGCTCCTTGTTGAACACAACCCCGATGGTGCGGAAGGTCGAACCGTTGCCGATACCTGTTGCCGTGAACAGGATCAGGAACAGCACCATGAACGGCAGGAACAGCGTTTCCGGCGTGGCCGAGGCGTATGCCTTCTGCAACAGGACCGCCAGCGCAATGGCCGAGGCCACCATGACGATCGAAATGATCTGGGTCACTTTGGCGCCGCCGATTTTATCGGAGATAATACCCCCGATCGGACGGATCAGCGCCCCGATAAACGGCCCCATCCAGGCGAACATCAGCGCCGACGGACCGTTCGGGTTGACCGTGTCATGGGTCATCACTCCATCCACCATCAGATGCTGGAAGCCGAACACAACCTTGATGGTCAGCGCGAAAGCCGCCGAGTAGCCGATGAAGGACCCGAAAGTCATGGTATAGATGATGGTCATCGCCCATGTGTGCTTGTTGCCGAAGATCTTGTACTGGCGCGTCAGGTTCTTGCCGACCTCGCCGGGAATCATCTTCAGCAGGAACACGGTCAGCGCGATGACGATCGGCAGCACGATCCATTTGGAAACCCCGAAGCCCGAGCCGCTGACACTTTCCGGCAGCATCAGCCACAGACCGAAAGTCGCGGTGACAAAGCCGATCAGCAGCATACCGGTGATGATCCCGAAGGCCCCGATCGGATTGGGGATATCCGGCGAGACATGCTCGTCACGGATGTTGTTCATCCCCCACCAGCCGATGAACAGCAGCGGCACCAGCAGCAACAGCCAGACATAACCGGCGTTCTGGATGTAGGTGATGGTGCCGGCCTCGATCTTGCCGATCAGCGTGCCCGAGGTATTGACCAGCGCACGGCCTTCCCCGCCGAACAGCGCGAAAGTCATGACCAGCGGGATAACGATCTGCATCGTCGTCACACCGAAATTGCCCAGACCGGCATTCATGCCCAGCGCATAGCCCAGTTTCTTTTTCGGGAAGAAAAAGCTGATGTTGGACATCGAGGAGGCAAAATTGCCGCCCCCGATACCCGACAACAACGCCAGGAACTGGAACACCCAGAACGGCGTATCGGGATTGCTGAGGGCAATACCGGTGCCCGCGGCGGGGATCATCAGCAGGGCGGTGGTGAACACGATGGTATTGCGCCCGCCCGCGATGCGGATAAAGAAGGTCGAGGGAATGCGCAGCGTCGCCCCCGTCAGACCGGCGATAGCCGAGAGGGTGAACAGATCCGACTTGGCAAAGCCGAAGTCGAGGTTGATCATCTGCACGGTAATAATGCCCCAGTACAGCCAGACGGCAAAGCCGGCGAGCAGGCTGGGAATGGAAATCCAGAGATTGCGGGTTGCAATCCTCTTTCCGGTGGACTCCCAGAACTGTTCGTCGTCCGGGTTCCAGTTTCTTAGATCTTTGCCCAAAGTTCTTCTCCTTTGGTTTGGGTGATGGCGGGCCGTTGACCGGCCCGTCTTGTTGAAATCGCTCCGCCGTTACGCCTTGTGCGGTACGTCCGACAGATGGGTGTTCTTGCGCAATTCGGGGTGCTGCTCGCGGTCCATCTTGCGAATGGCCAGATGCATCCAGATCATGCTGACCGCCACGATGACGAACATCAGCATGAACACGACCGACCAGACATGGAACACATCCAGCAGGATCCCGAAGGCGATCGGCAGCACAAAGCCGCCCAGCCCGCCGATCATCCCGACCAGCCCGCCGACAGCGCCGACGTTATGCGGGAAATAGACCGGAATGTGCTTGTAGACCGCCGCCTTGCCCAGGCTCATGACGAAGCCGAGGATCACGGTCAGGAACACGAACAGATAGAGCGGAATGCCGAAGCTGAACTCGATCAGGCGCGGGTTGCCGCTGGCGTCCGGAATACCCTTCACGATATAGGTGGTTTCCGGGTAGCTCATGACGAACAGCACGACCAGCGAGACACCGAAGGTCAGATACATCACGAAGCGCGCGCCCCAGACATCCGACATCCAGCCGCCGAGCGCACGGAAGATCGAGCCGGGCAACGAATACATACCGGCAAACACACCGGCCGATGTCAGCGCAACCCCGTAGGCTCCGACGTAGTAGCGCGGCAGGAACGAGGCGAAAGCCACGAAAGCGCCAAAAACGAAGAAG
>Ga0256839_1000884_pt1 | contig 38170 bp, 38 predicted proteins | sample 354166metaG_FD_185968 | JGI IMG/M metagenome (GOLD analysis project Ga0256839, IMG submission 185968) | Hydrothermal vent microbial communities from Mid Atlantic Ridge, Atlantic Ocean - 354-166 | ecosystem: Environmental > Aquatic > Marine > Hydrothermal vents | place: Atlantic Ocean: Mid...
GGCGGTGGTGGTGCCGGCGCAGGAGGTGCCGGCGGTGGTGGTGCCGGCGGTGGCGGTGCTGGTGCCGGTGGCGGCGGCGGTGGTGGAGTATTCACTCTCGCCTTCAGCCCCATCAGCAACTTGTTGATGACGTTTATACTTTTGACCTTGTGTTATCACCGCAGAAAAGCCATCTGATGCTCTCTATCTCCAATAACCAATCGAGAGGAGGGCGGGGTCATCCCCGCCGTCCTCTCACACTTCCGGACGTGTGGTTCCATATCTGGTGGCTCATGAGGCACACTGAAGTTGTTCCACGGCGTCGTGCAACGACACCAGCCCTAGGCGATCAAACCAGGATTTGCGGTATGTCTGATTCAGGGTAAGCGTTCATTCCACACCGCTATTGCCCCTACCCTGATTATCTGAGTTGCTTGTTCTTCCCGTTGGCCGGTGGCGAGGATTCGGCGGCTCCGGCGTCCCTCACCGGCGACAGCAGGTGCGGTGAGATATTCCAGCGCTGCCCATCGTCGGTGACCACCGTCACCGTCTTGCGGTTGTACTTGACGAGCCGCCCCAGGATACGCCCGCCCCGGTGGGCAAAGCTGACCTGCTGGCCGAGGTTGAACTGCATCATCTCCACGTGTGCCTGCATGGATTCCAGCATCTTCAGGCGTGCCACCACGCGCCGGTTGAGTTCCAGCAGCTCCTCGAAGCTCAGACCGTCGATGTCAATGGGCATGGTCGAGATCCGAGCGCAGCGGATCGCTGGCAAAGCGTAAGCGTTCATTCCACACCGTTCTTCCACACGGGATTTTCATGCCATACCCTGCCCCTGCATTCACTGACGGGAGCAGATCATGCACAAGCGACGTAGCCGAACCAGGTGGCAACACGGTATCAGGGGTAAACATCACGATAGGATAATGAGGGCAAATCAAGCGTAGCTTTTTTCTACCAACACCGGTCAGCTTGTCGCCAGCCAGGTAGAAATCGACACTTGAATCTCACCTTCCCTCCATCGGTACCCCCGGGGAGCCCTTCTTGATTTCACAGCACCTGATTCAGCCATGGTTCAGGCTCGAACCGGCACAATGAAGCTGTCATCTGTTCACAGCCCGAGCAAGGGAGGAACCATCATGAAACGCCTCACGCTCACCCTCATGCTTGCCGCCATGGCCTTTTCGTCCCAGACTGTTTTCGCAACGCCCCACCACGGCCATTACCCTCCTCACCACGAACGAGAGACCATCACTATCGAGATCGAGCGCGAATCTACCGCCTGGGCCCATACGCCCCGTTACCGACAGGAATGCTGGATCGAGGAGCGACGCGCTCCCCACCATGGCTCCCCTTACGGCCATAACGGCCACCAGAAAGGACATCGTGCCGCCGGCGGCATGATCATGGGCGGCCTCACCGGCGGCCTGATAGGCCAGAGACTGGGTCGCGGTCACGACAAGGGAGCATTCACCCTTCTGGGCACACTCGTTGGTGCCGCCATTGGTCACGACCTCGCAGCACGCCCCCCGCATCCGGTGCACTCAGTGCATCATGAAAAACGCCGTATCTACCGGAAGCGATGCCGGACGGTGGGCTACTATGACCACTGAGGCCTGAGCCGCGATGACGGACAGGGTCTGTCTTGCCGTCAGGATACCTGCCAGGTATGGCGCAGACCGTCGCCCTTGCGGCAGGCCTCCTTGTATTCCGGCTCGAAGAAGAAGTGGCTTTCGCCATTGGCGGGCTGCAGTTGATCCAGCCAAGTGGCCTGCTCATCGTAGCGCGCAAAAAACGGGCGCTGCACCCAGTCGGGATTGCGCCCTTGCAGGAAACGCAGCACGAACACACGCTCTCCCCCGATCTCGGTGACACCCTGGATCTCCACCTTGCCAGGGCCGGCACTCATGCTGGGCCCACGGGCGGTGCGTGCCAGTCCCGAAACCTGCTGCATCGCCTCGCGATAGATAGCCCACGCCCGTGCCAGGGGCACCTCGAAATATCGCCGCGCTCCCGTGTCGCGCTCGACGAACATGTAATAAGGCACCATGCCGACACACACCTGCATGCGCCACATGCGTGCCCAGATCGAGGCATCGTCGTTGATGTGCGCCAGCAAGGGCGCCTGGGTACGGATCACGGCGCCGGTGTCGCGGATCCGCCGGATCGCCGTGCGACAGATCTCGGTATCCAGTTCCCGCCAATGATTGAAATGGGCCATGAGCGCCACATGCTTGCCGCCCTTCACCAGCCTCTCCAGCAGGCGCAGCAAATCATCGGCATCCGCATCCGTCACGTAACGCTGCGGCCAGAACGTAAGGGATTTGGTACCGATACGGACATTATGCACATGTGCCAGGTCCGGACGCAGCAGGGGCTCCAGGTAATCCACCAGGTGCTGGGTCTTCATCACCATGGGATCGCCACCCGTGACAAGGAGGTCGCTGACCTCGGTGTGAGCCTGCAGATAGGCATGGAGACGGTCCGCTTCTTTGGCGGAAAAACGCAGAGACTTGTCTCCCACAAACTGGGCCCAGCGAAAACAGAAGGTGCAGTAGCTGTGGCAGGTCTGGCCCTGGCTGGGGAAAAACAGTACCGTCTCACGGTATTTGTGCTGCATGCCCTCAAGGGTCAGACCGTTGAGGCGCGGCACATTGAGCACCTGTTGCCCGGCAGGATGCGGGTTGAGCTCAGCCTGGATCTCGCGCGCCAGCAGGCGTACCGTCTCACGATCCGCCCCGCCGGCCAGCAGATCCGCCATCTGGTCGAAATGCTCCGGTGCAAGCATCCCCGGCTGGGGAAAGGTGAGCTGGAACATGGGATCATCCGGCACGCGCTCCCAGTCGATCAACTGGTCGATGACATACTGGTTGACGCGGAACGGCAGCACATTGGCCACCACCCGCATGGCGAAACGCTGTTCCCGGGGAAGACTGCGCAGCGCCGAGATCTGGTCGAACTGACGTTCCGTGTAGACCTTGAAGCGACTGCCCACGAGGGCGGCATCCTGGGCAAACGGCTGCCTGGGCAGGCCGGACACTTTGCTCATATGCATCTCCTCTCTCTGCCAAAACCATATCGCAGCGACATACCTGCCGGCGACGCTGCACGGAAACGTGCCCGACCCGGACGCATACAATGAACTGCATGCCCCCTCAAACCCGAAAATGCCAGGACACAAACTTTAGAGCCTAACAATCATCGCATCCTGGATCAAATCTCAAACACTAAGTATCTGATTGAAGGTGATTTCATATATATCGAAGGTGGAATCCCCGGGAATTTTCAAGACAACCCGCGCAGCAATTCCGGCCTGATCACCCAGTCGATCTGCCAGCCGCCTTCGGCCCGTTCCAGGCACACCAGAGTGCCCGGCAGATAGGCCACCACGCTTTTGTCAGGGACACCCGTCACCAGGAATGAAACCAGGCCGGCCAGAAAAGGCATATGGCTGACCACCAGCGTGTCCCTGCCCCACTCAGCACCGCCCCAATCGATCGCAGTGGGATCGTCGTTGGGATTGATGTCCGCCCGGCTCACTGGTACCACCCCAGGCGCCACGGCCGCCGCCAGGATATCCGCAGTCTGCCGGGCACGCAGCTTGCCACTGTGCACCACGCATCCCACCCGCAAACCGGCCTGACTGAGAAATGCAGCCAACAGCTCAACATCGGCCCTGCCCCGTTCGGTCAGGGGCCGCTCGGGATCGACTTCACTGGCGCAGGCCTCGCCATGCTGCACGAGATAAAGTTTCACAGGCATACCCCCAAACCGACATCATCCTCACAAATTGTGCAGCCGTACAGCCAGGTAAGGCAAGATGCTGTGACAAAGGGATCGCCGAGTTGTACTCGGCAAAGAACTATGCCGACTGCACATGGCCGCAGTAACACCGCGAATGGCCGACCGACCGCCCGGAAGGAACGACCCATGCATGCTCGAAATGAAAAGGGGGGAATGACAAGCCCACTGTCATTTCGACCTCACCTCCCTGTCATTTCGACTGAAGGGAGAAATCTTACCGCTGCCCCAAGATTTCTCGCTACGCTCGAAATGACAAGGATACTGTCATTTCCCGCTGTGCTCGAAATGACAGGGATGATGTCATTCCCGCCGTACTTCCTTGCCGTTGCCGCCACGCTCTCTTTTTCATTTTGACCTCACCTCCCTGTCATTTCGACCGAAGGGAGAAATCTTACCCCGCTGCCCCAAGATTTCTCGCTACGCTCGAAATGACAAGGATACTGTCATTTCCCGCTGTGCTCGAAATGACAGGCGACACCTGGAACGACAAACCCCAACTGAAGCCCATAAACCTCGGCTATTGAGACTTGCATTGATACTATTAACTGACGACGCGACGTGAGTCCGCAGGCTTCAATCCTTTCTGGGGAAACACTGTACACCTTCCAGACCCTTGAAGTCGTCGTCCTGGGTCCAGAGGCAAGCCTGGTGGATACGGGCCGTCGTGAGGATGATGCTGTCTGCCATGGGCAGGTTCAGTTCCAGGCTGGTCTGTGCGGCCTGAATGGCCAGGCTCGCATCCAGCGGGACCTCGTGTCCCTGCCGCATCAGAGCGACTGCCTGAATGGCGGCATCCTCCCCCCGCTGGCGGTGCACGACCTTGAATACTTCATAGAGGGTGATGGTAGGGACAATAAGCCTTTCCGGCTGGCTCAGTGGTTCGCGGAAGTGCGTGGCATTAGGACCGCCCGCGAAAAACTCCAGCCAGGCGGAGGAATCCACCACATGATTCACAGGCGGTCGTCCTCGCGCGGCACTCCGGTGTCGATACCCTCAAGAAAACCTTCCATCTCCTCGATGCGACGCTCCGGGATGAGCTCGATGCGGTTGCCAATCTCCATGATCTGCAACCGTTGGCCTGGGCGCAGGTTCAGCGCCTCGCGGATCCTTTTGGGGATGACGACCTGATACTTGGGCGAAATCTTCACGGCTTCCATGGCATGCCCCCTTGGCATTCCTCAGTGGTATTACAAAATACTAATCGAACGCAATATTGTTGGCAAATGCCATTGAGAGGCAGTGATTCAGAAGCGGACAGGTGGAGTTTGCCTGCCGCCCCGCGCCCAAGCCGGGGGTAATCCGAGATGGGGGTCGATCCATCAGGCAGTCGAAGCGGCCGCGCAGCTTCCCCCTCATCCCGACCTTCTCCCCTTGCCGGCAGAAGAGACTCTGTAGGGCAGCGGTGATTCACCAAGAAGGATAAAATGACTTGATGGCGGAGAGGGTGGGATTCGAACCCACGGAGGGCGTTAACCCTCGCCGGTTTTCAAGACCGGTGCTTTCAACCGCTCAGCCACCTCTCCGGACAGGAAAACGTTTGTTTTCGGAGCAACTTGCGCAGGCAAGGCGCGCATACCTTACTCTGCAGGGCAGCTCGTGTCCAGCAGCTACTCTCCCTTCTGATAAGTCCCCACGAGTGTAGCCTGTTCCAGCACGTGGCCCGCCATGGCGGTTTCCACTTCTGCCTTGGTGGGGGTAGCCGAACCGCCCGGTCTCTGCAGAACGGTATCCAGGGCATAGAGTTTGAAGAAATAGCGATGCCTGCCGACGGGCGGGCACGGTCCGCCGTAACCGGCACGTTTCCAGTCGTTGAGTCCTTCACCCGTCCCCTGGGGAAGGTCGGCAGCAGTCGTCCCTTCGGGCAGTCCCGTGAGATCTGGCGGCAGGTTGTAAAGTACCCAGTGCACCCAGGTCATGCGCGGTGCGGCGGGGTCGGGGGCGTCAGGATCATCGACAATGAGGACGAGACTCCGGGTATCTGCAGGCACGCCATGCCAGCTCAGAGGGGGAGCAATGTCATCTCCCTCACAGGTATAACGGGCAGGAATGGCGGCACCGTGTTCAAAGGCTGTTGAATGCAGTTCGAGCGCCATGGCAACCTCCATGAAAAGAAACATAGACAGCCAAACCGGAACCCGCCATGCCGCAAGGCGCTGCAAATGGTGTCTTTCTGTCATGCGGCATGGCGTTTTCATTCCCATCCTACTGAATATAACTGCAAACGCCGCCAAAATCCTGTTTCTTCAATAACATAAATTATTTCCGAACAATATAAACCTTTTATTCGAACTTGTCTTTCCTGGCATGAAGCACTATTATGCAGTTTGTTTGTCAACATTCGAGGAAAGACGACGCGATGAACCCGATTCAGACCAGTAGTATCAGCCGGACGACCACATCCGGTCTGGCGACGAGCAAGCTGATTCGCAACACCTATGCCCTGCTGTCCATGACGCTGTTGTTCAGTGCCGCGACGGCGGGCCTGTCGGTCCTGTTCAACCTGCCCCACCCGGGACTGCTGCTGACACTGGTGGGCTATTTCGGTCTGCTGTTCCTCACCCACAAGCTGCGCAACAGCGCCTGGGGGCTGGTTTCAGTCTTCGCCCTGACGGGTTTCATGGGACTGACCCTGGGGCCCATCATCAGCACCTATCTGGGCCTGCCCAACGGGGATCAACTCGTCATGACCGCGCTGGGCGGCACGGGCGCCATCTTTCTCGGCCTGTCGGCCTACGTGCTCACCACCCGCAAGGATTTCACCTTCATGGGCGGTTTTCTCATGGTGGGCATCCTGGTCGCCTTCCTCGCCGCGATTGGCGGCCTGTTCTTTGAAATTCCCGGTCTGCAGCTGGCAGTCTCTGCGATGTTCGTGCTGCTGATGTCCGGGCTGATCCTGTACGAAACCAGCCAACTCGTCCATGGCGGCGAGACCAATTACATCCTGGCCACGGTGAGCCTCTATGTGAGCATCTACAACCTGTTCCTCAGTCTGTTGCACCTCATCGGCGCATTCAGCGGCGGCGAAGACTGAGGCTCACGCCAGAACCAGCGACAGCCCCGGCCCGCCCGGGGCTTTTTTTTGCCCTGGGCATGGCCGACAATGAAACGCATGAAGACATGCTGTCATTATCGGGGGTTCCCTGTATGCATCACATGGGTAGCCTGGAGAAACGAAGCGAAATCCGGGATGAATGGCGCCTTTCCCTGGATTTCGCCCCTCGAGGCCCGTATCCAGGTCGCACAACGGCCCTCAGTCAATGATGCAAGTCATGATGGTCGGGGCATGTTGGCTTCGGTTGGCATTTGTCTTTCCAGGTAACACCTGTCATTCGAGCACAGCGGGAAATGACGCTTTTTCGTCATTCCGAGCGCAGCGAGGAATCCGAGGTCGCAGACGCAGGATTTCTCCCTGCGGTCGAAATGACAGAGAAGTGAGGTCAAAATGACAGGAGAGAGGTCGAAATGCCTAAGCAGTGTGGTGGCAATGACAAAGCAGCGTGGTGGGAATGGCAAGGAGATGCCGGCCCTCGGGGCCCGCATCCAGGCCGCACGACGGGTGCCAGGCATTAACGCAAGTCTCAATAGACAGGGCGCTGGGGCCGGGCGAAGGCATTGCGCCGGGGGTGGCGCGCCCGGGCACCTCGTAAACCGGAGCGTGGCAATGATGGAAACGTCATGAGATGAATGAAACGCATCCCTTTGCACACTATGTCCGTATCCTGGGCCGGGGGAAAAAAGGCGCCCGGTCGCTGACTTTCGATGAGGCCCGCGAGGCCATGTCCATGATCCTGGCAGGGCAGGTGGAAGCGGTCCAGCTGGGCGCCTTTCTCATGCTGCTGCGGGTCAAGGAAGAAAGCCCGGAAGAGCTGGCCGGCTTCGTCCAGGCCGCGCGCGCAAGTCTCGAGCTCCCGCCCCGCCTGCCGGCAGTGACCCTGGACTGGTCGAGCTATGCCGGTAAGCGCCGCCAGTTGCCCTGGTTCATCCTGGCCGCCCTGCTCCTGGCGGAAAGCGGGATCTCCATCCTCATGCATGGCACGCGGGGCTTCAGGGACGACCGCCTCTACACCCCCGATGCCCTCGCCGCCCTGGGCATCCCCCTGTGCCGGGACTTCACCGCAGTGGGCCGGGAGATCGAGCGAAGCCGTTTTGCCTTCATCGACCTGGCGCATTTCTGTCCCCGCCTGAAGGAAATCCTCAACCTGCGCCACCTGCTGGGGCTGCGCTCGCCGGTGAACACCCTGCTGCGCATGCTCAATCCCCTGAATGCGCCCTGCCTGCTGCAGGGCATCTTTCACCCCGGCTACCGCGTGATTCATCAGCAGGCGGCCCTGCTGCTGGAACAGCCCCGCATGGCGGTCTTCAAGGGCGAAGGCGGCGAGGCCGAACGCAACCCGGACCTGCCCTGCCCGGTGTTATCGGTCCACGAGGGCGAGGCGCTGGAAGAGACCTGGCCGGCGCTCTTTTCGCGTCGTCACCTCAAGGCCGAAACCATGGATCCGAGGCACCTGGCGGCCCTGTGGCGCGGCGAAACAGAAGACGAATACGGCACCGCCGCCGTCATCGCCACGGCGGCCATCGCCCTGCGCCTGCTGGGCAGGGCCGACGGCCTCGAGACGGCCCATGGACTGGCGGAGACGATGTGGGCGATGCGCAACAGGGAAAGACTGTAAAAGGCAATGCCGAGTGCAACTCGGCGCTCCATTCTGTCTTCTGTCATCCGTCCTCTGTCCGCCGGTACCAGGCCAGGGTGTCGTGCAGGCGCACGACCTCGCCCACGATCACCAGAGTGGGGGCATGGATCTCTGCCTCCAGGACTTGTGAGGGCAGCGTCTCCAGGCTCCCGACAAGCACCTGCTGCCGGGGTGTCGTCCCCTGGGCCACCAGGGCCGCTGGCGTCTCCGGCGCCAGGCCGTGGGCCACCAGCTCGCGGCAGATCAGATCGAGCCCCGTCAAGCCCATGTAGATCACGATGGTCTGCTGGGGTTGCACGATCTTGTCCCAGTCCAGGTTGAGACGGCCGTCCCTGAGATGGCCGGTAACGAAGACCACGGACTGGGCATGGTCGCGATGGGTGAGCGGTATGCCGGCATAGGCGGCGCAGCCGCTCGCGGCGGTGATGCCCGGCACGACCTGGAAGGGAATGCCTTCCCGCGAGAGGCTCTCGATCTCCTCGCCGCCGCGCCCGAAGATGAAGGGGTCGCCGCCCTTGAGGCGCAGCACCTTCTTGCCCGCACGGGCATGTTCCACCAGCAGGCGGTTGATCTCGACCTGGCGCACGCTGTGATAGTTCCGTTTCTTTCCCACGTAGTAGCGGGGCGCGTCGCGCCGCGCCATGGCGAGAATCTCGGGCGAGACCAGACGGTCGTAGAAGACGATGTCCGCCTGCTGCATGAGGCGCAGGGCACGAAACGTGAGCAGATCGGGATCGCCCGGGCCTGCACCCACCAGATAGACCTCCCCCCTGAATGGCGGCCGGGCATCGTCGAGACTGCGCCGGATCAGTTCGGCCGCCTCGCGCTCGCGTCCCGCAAAGACCATCTCCGTCACCGGGCCTTGCAGGATGCGCTCCCAGAAGCGGCGCCGTTCACGCCCGTCGGCAAAACGTGCCTTGACCCTTTCACGAAAACCGCCCAGAAGCCGGGCCAGGCGCCCGTAACCGGCGGGGATCACGGCCTCCAGGTGGGCTCTGAGCAAGCGTGCCAGGACAGGCGAAGCCCCACCCGTGGACACCGCGATGGTCACCGGCGCGCGGTCCACGATGGAGGGAAAGATGAAACTGCACAAGGCCGGCTGATCCACGACATTGACGGGAATGTTGCGCGCCCGGGCCGCTCTGGAGACCCGGCGGTTGAGATCCACATCGTCGGTGGCGGCCACGACCAGGACGGCGTCTTCCAGCAGGGACTCGGCATAGGGCATGGCATGATGCGTGATCTCCCCTGCCGCCGCCTGCGCCTGCAAGCCTTCGGCGAGCCGCGGTGCCACCACTTCCACCCTCGCCCCGGCCTGGCGCAGCAAGGCCACCTTGCGGGCAGCCACCTCGCCGCCGCCCACCACCAGGCAGCGGCGGTCACGCAGATCGAGGAAAACCGGCAGATGCTCCACGGTACCCGGGTCAGCCGCTGGGGGTGATATGCGTCATGCCGCCCAGGTAAGGCCGCAACGCGGCGGGCACCCGGATGCAGCCATCGGCATCCTGGTGATTCTCCATGATGGCCACCAGGGTGCGCCCCACCGCCAGGCCGGAACCGTTGAGAGTGTGCAGCAGGCGCGGCTTGCCGGTTTCCGGATCGCGCCAGCGCGCCTGCAGGCGCCGGGCCTGAAAATCCTCGAAATTGCTGCAGGAGGAGATCTCCCGGTACTTCAGCTGGCCCGGCAGCCACACCTCCAGGTCATAGGTCTTGGCGGCGGCGAAACCCAGATCGCCGGCGCACAGGGCCACCACGCGGTAGGGCAGCTCCAGGCGCTGCAGGACCTCTTCCGCATGGGCAGTGAGCGTCTCCAGCGCCGCATGGGAATCCTCGGGATGCACGGCCTGAACCAGCTCCACTTTTTCGAACTGGTGCTGGCGGATCATGCCGCGAGTGTCCTTGCCGTAGGAACCGGCCTCGCTGCGGAAACAGGGTGTATGGCAAACGTAGCGCCGGGGCAGGCTGTCCGCTTCCAGTATCGTGTCACGCCAGAGGTTGGTGACGGGCACCTCGGCGGTGGGGATCAGGTAATACTCGTCGCTGCGCCCGTCGCGGACCACGGGAAAGAGGTCTTCCGCAAACTTGGGCAACTGCCCCGTGCCCAGGAGGCTGTCCGCATTGACGATGTAGGGCACATAGACTTCTTCGTAGCCATGTTCGCCCGTGTGCAGATCCAGCATGAACTGGATCAGGGCCCGGTGCAGGCGGGCCAGGGGGCCGGCCAGAGTGACGAAACGGGCACCGGTGATTTTCGCGGCGGCATCGAAATCCATGAGCCCCAGCGCCTCGCCCAGCGCCACGTGATCGCGCGGTGTAAAATCGAAGTCCGGCGGTTCCCCCCAGCGACGCAGTTCCACGTTGTCCGCCTCGTCGTCACCGTCGGGCACGCTCTCGTGGGGCAGATTGGGCAGTGCCAGGGCCATGTCCCGAAGCTGCTGCTGGATGACCGCCAGGCGCGTCTCGGCGTCCTTGAGACGCTCGCCCAACTCTGTCACCGCCGTCTTCAGGGGCTCGATGTCCTCTCCCGCCGCCTTGGCCCGCCCGATGGCCCTGGAGCGGCTGTTGCGCTCCTGCTGAAGACTCTGGGTGAGCACCTGGATGTCCTTGCGCTCGGCCTCCAGGGCACGGTATTTCTCCACGTCCAGCACGAAGCCACGGCGCGCAAGACGGGCCGCCACGGCCTCCAGGTCGCTTCTCAACAGATGGGGATCCAGCATCTCGTTCTTCCTGGTGGGACAAAGCGCTAATGGTAGGGCCTGGGCAGGGCCGGAGGCAACTTTGGCGACATGCTCCGGCAAGACACGGGAAACGGGACCGGCATGCTGCCGGCGGGGAAAAACCAAAAGAAAACCCGGACTGCCAGGGGGGAGGAGCCGGCAGTCCGGGTCGAGGGCAATGAAGCGGCGCTCTTTTGGAGGAGGAGGAAGAGGAGGAAGGAGAGGCGCCGCTCCTGCTTCCCTGTGATGGTGATTATCGCCGGCCGGGCGGCGGAAAACTGTGAATCAGGTCACGATTCACACATCCCGGGCCAGGGTCCCGGCATAACCGGTGTAATCCGCGGGACTCAGGCTGAGCAAATAACGCTTCGCGTTGTCCGGAATCTCCAGTGCCGTGATGAACCGATGCAGGGTCTCCCGGTCCACACGCTGGCCGCGGGTGAGTTCTTTCAGCCTTTCGTAAGGGTTGGCCACCCCATAGCGTCGCATCACGGTCTGAATGGGTTCCGCAAGCAGTTCCCAGGCATGCTCCAGGTCGGCGCGCAGGCGTCCGGCATCGCATTCCAGCTTGCCCAGGCCCTTGAGACAGGCGCGCCAGGCAAGCAGGCTGTGTGCCAGTCCCACGCCGAGATTGCGCAAGACAGTGGAATCGGTGAGGTCACGTTGCCAGCGTGAAACCGGCAGCTTGGTGCTGAGATGCCCCAGAACGGCGTTGGCCACCCCCAGGTTGCCTTCGGCGTTCTCGAAGTCGATGGGATTGACCTTGTGAGGCATGGTCGAGGAACCCACCTCACCGGCCACGGTCTTCTGCACGAAATAACCCAGCGCGATATACCCCCACACGTCGCGGCAGAAATCCAGCAGCACCGTATTGAAGCGCATCAGTGCCTGGAAAAACTCGGCAAGATAATCATGGGGCTCGATCTGGGTGGTATAGGGATTCCATTCCAGCCCCAGACCGCAGACGAACTCACGGCACAATGCAGGCCAGTCCACCTCGGGATAGGCCACGCGATGGGCATTGTAATTGCCCGTGGCACCGTTCATCTTGCCCAGCAGGGGCACGGCGGCGAGCTGTCGGCGCTGACGCTGCAGGCGCACGACCACATTGGCCATCTCCTTCCCCAGGGTGGTGGGCGAGGCCGGCTGGCCATGGGTGCGCGCCATCATGGGCTGATCCGCATAACGGTGGGCCATTTCGCGCAGGTTTTCTATCAACTCGTCGCAGACCGGCAGCAGCAGGTTGCGCGCCTCGCGCAACATCAGGGCATAGGCCAGGTTGTTGATGTCCTCGGAAGTGCAGGCGAAGTGGATGAACTCGGCCACGGCCTCCAGTTCGCGGTTGCCGGCGATCTTTTCCTTGAGAAAGTACTCCACTGCCTTGACATCATGGTTGGTGGTGCGCTCGATGTTCTTGATCCGCTGGGCATCGGCCTCGGAGAAACCGTCCACGATGCCCTGCAGGATATGACGGGCATGCTCGCCGAAGGCCGGCACCTCGGGAATGGCATCACAGGCGGCCAGTGCCTCCAGCCAGCGGACTTCAACCAGCACCCGGTGCCGGATCAGGCCGAACTCGCTGCAGATGGGACGCAGTTCATCGACCTTGTCCTGGTAGCGTCCGTCGATGGGGGAAATGGCCGTGAGGGGGGCATGGTCCATGGTCAAAGCATACTCTCGTCGGTCAGGTTTGCAAAAATGGCGGACAGATGCCCTGCCCGCCCATCATGTCATACCGCCATCAACTGCCGTGCCGTCTGACTCAGCTTGCGGCGCTGGAAGACAAGCTGCCAGCGGCTCCCGCCGCTCTGGCGCCACAGCACCGCCGAGCGGATTCCCGCCAGGAGCAGGGCCCGGACCCGGGCGGCATTGGCGGGCGACGACAGATAACCCTGTTCACCCTGCACGACGATGCGCGGTGTCAGTGTGCTGATGGTGTTCACGTAGAGGTCGGCCAGGGCGGCAATGATGTTTTCGTGCGTGAGGGAAAAATGCGCGGCCTGCTCACGAATACGCTCGATGCCTTCGGCCAGGGTCTGAAGCAGGTCGCGGCGCTTGGACAGCTTGCGCTCCAGATAAAGAATGGCGATCACGTAACGCGTCACGTCGAGGTTGTTGCGCTTGTCACCCTCGCCGAACTGATCGATGACCAGCCGCAGCCCGCGGGCCACATGGTAACGCCCCCCGTAGACCGATTCGGTCGTCTCGGGATCGACCTCGAAAATACTGCGGATGCAGGTTTCGAAATCGCCCTCGTCCACCCGCCCCTCGCACGCCACCTGCTTCACCAGCGCGGCCGCCTGGAATACCCCCGCAAGCGCCAGGGTGGCATCAGCCGGTGAACGCGACATGACCGCCTTCCTTGTCCGGAACAGCTTCTGCAATGCCTTCCACCGCAGCGATGACACCGCCGCCCAGACACTCCTCGCCACGATAGAAGACCACGGACTGGCCCGGCGTCACGGCCCGCTGCGGCTGCTGGAATGCCACCCGGCAGCGCCCTCCGCCCATGTCACTCACCAGGCAGGGCTGATCCGCCTGGCGATAGCGTACCTTGGCCGCGAGCCGCGCGGGCAGCGGCGGCCGGCCGGCGATCCAGTGCACCGGCTCCGTCACCAGGGCCGTGCTGTACAAGAGAGGATGATGACTTCCCTGGGCCACCACCAGGACATTGGCCGCGAGGTCCTTGTCCACCACATACCAGGGCGCGCCGCTGTCGCGGCGCCGCCCCCCGATACCCATGCCCTTGCGCTGACCGATGGTATAGAACATGAGGCCGTCGTGCCGTCCCAGCACTTCGCCTGCCGGGGTGCGGATCTCGCCGGGCCGGGCGGGCAGGAATCGCGCCAGGAAATCCTTGAAATCGCGCTCTCCGATGAAGCAGATGCCGGTACTGTCCTTCTTGTCATGGTTGGCGAAACCCGCGCGCCGCGCCAGGCTCCGCACCTCGGCCTTGCGCAGTTCCCCGAGGGGAAAACGGCAGCGCGCAAGCTGCGACTGATCCAGCAGATGGAGGAAATAGCTCTGATCCTTGTCGGGATCCCGCCCCTTGAACAGGCGATAACGACCGTCGTGCCGGACGATACGGGCATAATGACCGGTCGCTATACACTCGGCGCCCTGCGCCAGGGCATGGTCGAGGAAGGCCCGGAACTTGATCTCCTTGTTGCACAGCACATCAGGATTGGGCGTGCGGCCGCGGGCGTACTCCTCCAGGAAATAGCGGAACACGCGCTCCCGGTATTCGCGGGCGAAACTCACCGCATCCAGCTCGATACCCAGCCGCTCGCACACGGCCAGGGCGTCGCGGGCGTCGCGCTCCGCCGGACAGGGCCCATCGGTGCGCGGCTCCTCCCAGTTGCGCATGAAGACCCCACTCACGGCATGACCCTGCTCCTTCAACAACAGGGCCGCGACGGAAGAATCGACGCCGCCCGACATGCCGACGATGATCCGCTGCTTCCTCACCGATAACGTCGATACGCTCATCAGAACTGCAGTCCAGGGCTGAAAATTGAGCATTGTAACAAAAAATGTGCCGCTTTGAGGCACAAAGAGCGTGGCTCAGATCGGACTGCCGGGTCCCCAGATGGGGCAGAACGGACTGGTCAGGGGTACATGTGGTTGAGGATCTCCAATGGATAGTGTCTGCCGGCAAGATAGTCGTCGATACAACGCAGCACCATGGGACTGCGCAGATTCTCCCGGCGCCGGTTCACCTCTTCCCGGGTCAGCCAGAGGACATGGAAGATGCCCTCGTCGAGCGCCTGCGTAAGTTCCTGCTCAAGGCATTGCGCGGCAAAACAGAACCGCAGATAGGTCTTGTCATGGGGACTGCGCCACTGATAGACACCGGTCAGATGGGTGGGCTGGATGCGGCAGGCGGTTTCTTCCAGGGTTTCGCGCACCACGGCCTCGATGAGGCTCTCCCCCGGTTCCAGATGACCGGCGGGCTGGTTGACCACCACCCGCCCGCCACAGGTTTCCTCTACCAGCAGGAAACGGCCTTCGTGTTCCACCACGCCGGCTACCGTGATATGGGGCTGCCATGTCATGTGCGAGATTTCCTTTCCGGCATGCTACAACCCCCTCTATCGGCCGGCAATGGCAAAGCTGAAAGCCCGCCATTGAAAACGGTCATTCGCCCCCGGGGAAGGAAATTGCTAGAATGGGCGCCTTTGCGGGTCTTCCGGGAGGGTGTCGCAGGGTACACAACGCTTCATCCGGCCCGTTCAGGTAGCTCTCACAATTGACCATGTCTTCGATTCAAGGTGTTTCCATGACATATCAGCACATCCAAATACCCACGGATGGAGAACCCATCACAACCCGTTCCGATCTCTCTCTGGAGGTACCCCCCCGCCCCATCATTCCCTTCATCGAGGGCGACGGCATCGGCGTGGACATTACGCCCGCGATGTGCCGGGTCGTGGACGCGGCGGTGGAGAAGGCCTACGGCGGCCGTCGCGCTGTCGCCTGGTGTGAGATCTATGCCGGCGAGAAGGCCACCCGGGTCTATGGCGCCGACACCTGGCTGCCCGAGGAAACCCTGGACGCGGTGCGCCGCTTCCTGGTGGCCATCAAGGGCCCCCTCACCACACCCGTGGGCGGCGGCATCCGTTCCCTCAACGTGGCGCTGCGCCAGGAGCTGGATCTCTATGTCTGCCTGCGTCCCGTGCGCTATTTTCAAGGCACCCCCAGTCCCCTGCGCGAGCCTGAGAAGACCGACATGGTGATCTTCCGGGAAAACTCCGAGGATATCTACGCCGGTATCGAGTGGGAAGCCGGCTCGCCCGAAGTACGAAAAGTCATCCGTTTTCTGCAGGAGGAGATGGGCGTCACCAAGATCCGTTTCCCCGAGACCTCCGGCATCGGCATCAAGCCCGTCTCGCGGGAAGGCACCAGGCGCCTGGTACGCAAGGCCATCCAATACGCCATCGACAACGGCCGTGATTCCGTCACCCTGGTCCACAAGGGCAATATCATGAAATTCACCGAGGGCGCCTTCAAGGAATGGGGCTATGAACTGGCCAAAGAGGAATTCGGCGCGGTGGAAATCGACGACGGCCCCTGGTGCAGCTTCCGCGCCCCCGGCACGGGGCACGAGATCATTATCAAGGATGTCATTGCAGATGCCTTCCTGCAGCAGATCCTGCTGCGCCCCGCGGACTACGATGTCATCGCAACGCTCAACCTCAACGGCGACTATATCTCCGACGCCCTGGCTGCCCAGGTGGGCGGCATCGGCATCGCGCCGGGCGCCAACCTCTCGGACACCGTGGCCCTCTTCGAGGCCACCCACGGCACGGCACCCAAATACGCCGGACAGGACCGCGTCAACCCCAGTTCACTGATCCTGTCGGCGGAAATGATGCTGCGCCACCTGGGCTGGACCGAAGCGGCCGATCTCATCATCAAGGGGCTGAGTGGTGCCATCGCCGCCAAGACCGTCACCTATGACCTGGAACGCCTCATGGAGGGCGCCACACTGCTGAGCTGTTCCGGTTTTGCAGAAGCAATCGTAAAGAAGATGTAGGCAGGAAAGCGACCTGAAAATTCTGATATTATATGGGTAAATTCCTATCTTCCAGGCCGTGATGCAGAGAGTATTTGCCTGTCGGCAATATGAAAGGGATCTTGCGCACCCCTTTACGGGGTGCGCCCGGGCAGGAGCATCAGGCCCCTGTCAGTGCCGCAGTATGGGCGTGTTCAGTTGTCGTCCGCCGGGCGGATGTTCGCCGCGTACAGACCTTTGGGACCTTCGGAAATATCGAACTCCACTTTCTGTCCCTGTTTCAGGCTTTTGTATCCTTCCATGGCTATTGCAGAGAAATGGGCGAAAACGTCGTCCCCACCACCGTCCGGAGACACGAAGCCGAAGCCTTTCGCATTATTGAACCATTTAACAACACCGGTCGCCATATTTCCTACACCTCTATTCTTTTTATGAAACAGAACAGTCTACCCGAGTTAAGTCGAACGACTTGTTTCACAAGAAGGTGTCCAGACTTCAGCCTCCGGTAACGAAGACACTGGCGCCATCAACCTCATGACAATACCTTCTCACCGTCCACTTTGAGCAAAGTTTTCCCGATAGTCAAGACCTGAAAATTCATACCTGAAATTCACACTGCCCCACTCTGGCACTGCTGCTCGGGTTGTCCGTCAACTGTCCCACGACCAGGTATTACAGCGCGAAATCCGCTTCTTCCCTGGCAAGTATTTTGCAAAATCTTCAGCGGGGTATTAAAAAGCAGCGGCCCATCTGTCGATACATCCAACAGACGAACAATGGTCGAGGAATACTGTTTCAAGGCAATAATTTCGTATAATAATCGCCACTTATCTTCACCCAGGTCATCATCGAAGCCATTGGCGCTGACGGAATTATTTTGTCGGATCAGATATAATCGAGGCCATGAGCGGAAAGAAACAACGTCAGAATTACGACGACGGGTTGGCGTTACAGGAGGCGAAGCCCAGGCTCAAACGACCGCCCATGTATAAAGTTCTGCTGCTGAACGACGACTATACTCCCATGGACTTCGTGGTCCACGTGCTGGAAAACATCTTCGGCATGGATCGCGAGAAGGCCACCCAGATCATGCTCCATGTCCATACCCGGGGCGTCGGCGTCTGCGGTGTCTTCACCCGCGATATTGCGGAGACGAAGGTTGCACTGGTCAACCAGTTTGCGCGCAAGAACCAGCATCCGCTGCTGTGCACCATGGAAAAGGCATCGGACTGAAACGCGCCCCGCCGGCGTACCCCGGTAGATGGGCCGCGACACAAGGCAGCCCGCACAGGCCGGAGAATCTGAAGAGAACATGAGAGCCAAAGGTACCCGATCATGCTAAGCAAGGATGTCGAACACACACTCAACGTCGCCTTCCAGGAGGCGCGGGACAAGAAGCACGAGTTCATCACGGTGGAACATCTGCTGCTTGCCCTCATCGACAATTCCGCTGCGGCGGCCATCCTGCATGCCTGCGGTGCCGATCTGGAGACGCTCAAGCGGGAACTGACCCGCTTCCTGGACGAAACCACCCCGCGGCTCAATGACGAGGAGCGCGAAACCCAGCCCACCCTGGGCTTCCAGCGGGTCTTGCAACGCGCCGTCTTTCACGTCCAGTCCTCCGGCAAGCGCGAAGTGGGAGCGCCCAACATACTCGTGGCCATCTTCGGGGAACAGGACTCCCAGGCGGTGTATTTTCTCAATGAACAGAACATCACCCGCCTCGACGTGGTCAACTACATCTCCCACGGCATCTCCAAGTACGCCGGTGACGATGGCGATGGCATGTCCATCTCGCCGGAACTGGACAACGAATCTGAAGAAGACAACGCCAAGAGTCCCCTGGAACAATACGCCACCAATCTCAATCTCAAGGCCAAGAGCGGCCGCATCGACCCCCTCATCGGACGGGATGCCGAATTACAGCGCCTGATCCAGGTGCTGTGCCGGCGGCGCAAGAACAACCCCCTGCTGGTGGGCGAGGCCGGCGTGGGCAAGACGGCCATCGCCGAGGGACTGGCAAAGAAGATCATCGATGCCGAGGTGCCGGAAGTACTGGCGGACAGCACGGTCTACTGCCTGGACATGGGCGCCCTGCTGGCCGGCACCAAGTATCGCGGCGATTTCGAAAAACGCCTCAAGGGCATTCTCGCCCAGCTTCGCAAGGAACCCCACGCCATCCTGTTCATCGACGAGATCCATACCATCATCGGTGCAGGTTCCACTTCCGGTGGAGTCATGGATGCCTCCAACCTCATCAAACCCATGCTCGCCTCCGGCGAGCTGCGCTGCATCGGCTCCACCACCTATCAGGAGTACCGCGGCATCTTCGAGAAAGACCGGGCACTGGCGCGGCGTTTCCAGAAGATCGACGTCAACGAACCCTCCGTGGAGGAAACGGTCCAGATCCTCATGGGGCTCAAGTCCCGCTTCGAGGAACACCACAAGGTGCGCTACAGCAAGGAGTCACTGCGCACCGCCGCGGAGCTGTCGGCCCGCTACATCAACGACCGCCACCTCCCCGACAAGGCCATCGATGTCATCGACGAGGCCGGCGCCTTCCAGCGCCTGCAGCCGCCGGGCAAGCGCAAGAAAACCATCGGCGTGCGTGACGTGGAGAACATCATCGCACGCATCGCGCGCATCCCGGCCAAGAACATCTCCCACTCCGACAAGGAGAAGCTGCGCACCCTGGACCGCGACCTGAAGATGGTGGTCTACGGCCAGGACGAGGCCATCGACACCCTGGTGACCGCCATCAAGATGTCCCGTTCCGGCATCGGCCACAGCAACCGGCCCATCGGTTCCTTCCTCTTTGCCGGTCCCACCGGCGTGGGCAAGACCGAAGTCACCCGGCAACTGGCCAAGATCATGGGCATCGAGCTGGTCCGCTTCGATATGTCGGAGTACATGGAGCGCCACACGGTATCGCGGCTCATCGGCGCCCCGCCCGGCTACGTGGGCTACGACCAGGGCGGCCTGCTGACCGAGGCCATCACCAAGAATCCCCATGCGGTACTGCTGCTGGACGAAATCGAAAAGGCCCATCCCGACGTCTTCAACCTGCTGCTGCAGGTCATGGACCATGGCACGCTCACAGACAACAACGGGCGCAAGGCGGATTTCCGCAATGTCATCATCATCATGACCACCAACGCCGGGGCGGAACAGATGAGCCGCCCCTCCATCGGTTTCGCCACCCAGGATCACAGCAGCGACGGGATGGAAGTCATCAGGCGCACCTTCACCCCCGAATTCCGCAACCGCCTGGACGCCATCATCCAGTTTGCGCCCCTGTCGGCAGAGACCATCGTCAACGTAGTGGACAAGTTCATCATCGAACTCGAGGCCCAGCTGGAAGAACGCAAGGTCACCCTCAAGGTGGAGGAGGCAGCCCGCGAATGGCTGGCACTGCACGGCTATGATCCCAAGATGGGCGCGCGGCCCATGGCCCGCACCATTCAGGATCACATCAAGAAACCCCTGGCCGACGAACTCCTCTTCGGCAGACTGGCCAAGGGCGGTCACGTCCGCATCGACGTGAAGGACGACCGCCTGGTGTTCGACATCCGCAAGGCAAGGGAAACGGTGAAGGGATAAGGGGAAATGTGTGGTCTTTTCGACCACGCTTCCTTGTCATTCCGACTTCATTCCCTTGTCATTCCGACCACATCTCCTTGTCATTTCGACCACATTTCCTTGTCATTTCGACCGGAGGGAGAAATCCTGCCCCACTGCCCCCGAGATTTCTCGCTGCGCTCGAAATGACAGGGATACCGTCATTTCCCGCTGCGCTCGAAATGACAGGAATACCGTCATTTCCCGCTGCGCTCGAATGACAGGCGTCACCTGCAGCGACAAGCCTCAACTGAACCCCATCAACCTCGACTGTTGAGACTTACATTGATGACTGGCAGTTCAACGCGAGCGAAAAACGATACGTCCCTTGGACAGGTCGTATGGCGTAAGCTGTACCGTGACCTTGTCGCCGGTGAGGATGCGGATGTAGTGCTTGCGCATCTTGCCCGAGATATGGGCAGTCACCACGTGGCCGTTCTCCAGTTCCACGCGGAACATAGTGTTGGGCAGGGTCTCGATGACCGTGCCTTCCATTTCGATGTGTTCTTCTTTCGCCATACGCCTTTTCTTCGCTCCTGCCGCTGTCCCCAGAGATGGGGGCTTATTTAACAGAATTCCACTCTTGCGGTCAACAAACGGGACAAATCAAAAAGCGGTGGTGGGCAGCGGGTTTACACCACGGAGAACAGCGAGCAATCCGGTTCAAGCGGGCGCTTCGGGTTCGCGCCAGGCGCCGTTCCGATAGAGCTGATAGGGCCTGAAACGGTTCTTGTAGTTCATGCGCCGGCAGGCATCGATCCAGTAACCCAGGTACATCCATTCCAGGCCCCGCCCGCGTGCCTCCGCGATGCCTTGCATGATGGCATAGATGCCGAGACCGCGTTGCGCCAGAGCCGGATCGAAAAAGGTATAAACCGCGGACAGGCCGTCGTCGAGAACATCGAGAACGGCGACACAGACCAGGCGTCCTGCCAGGCGGCAGTCCAGGAAGACGGTCTCAAGCCCGGTTGCGAACAGGAAATTGCGATAACTCTCCGGCGTGGGATTGTCCATGCCCCCACCCGCGTGGCGTCCCGCCAGATAACGGGCATAGAGCTGGAAATGTTCTTCGTCACAGACCGGCGCCCTCCATTCGCAGCGCAGATCCTCATTGCGACGCCACAAGCGGCGCTGGCTGCGGCTGGGGCGGAAGGCAGGCGCATTGACCCGCAGCGAAATACAGGCCGTGCAGGCGTTACAGTGGGGCCGGTAGACGAGATTGCCGCTGCGCCGGAAACCCCGCAGGACCAGGCGGCTGTACAGGGGGCGTTGCATCCCCGTGCCGGGCTCCACCACCAGCGAGACCGCCTCCCGTCCCGGCAGATAGCCGCACTCGTGGGGCAGCGTCAGGAAACATCGCAGGCGATCCGTTCCGCCGGCCGAATTCATTCGTCCTCCGCCTGCATCCTGTCTGTCACTGCCTCCCCTCCCTCATCGAAGCACCAGGGGGCCGGCCAGCCCGGCAGCTCGCAATAGCGATCCAGCAAAGCAATGAAGCGGGCGCGGGGTATCTCCCGTGCGCCCAGGCGCGCCAGGTGCGGCGTGGCCACCTGGCAATCGACGAGTCCGAATCCCCGCGCCTGCAGGCTGCGCACCAGCCAGACGAAGGCGACCTTGGAGGCATCGCGCTCGCGATGAAACATGGACTCGCCGAAGAAGACGCGACCGATGGCCACCCCATAAAGGCCACCCACCAGCCTGCCATCCCGCCAGGCCTCCACGGAATGGGCGAAACCCAGTTCGTGGAGATGACGGTAGGCCGCCGCCATCTCCGGCGTGATCCAGGTCCCCGCCTCGTCCCGGCGCGGCGCCGCACAGGCCGCCACCACTTCGGCAAAACACCGGTCCATGGTGATCCTGTAGGGGTGCCGCCGCAATGTCTTGCGCAGGCTGCGGGAGACGTGCAGTTCCCGGGGAAAGAGCACCATGCGCGGATCGGGGGACCACCAGAGAACGGGCTGGGCCTCGCCGTACCACGGAAAAATACCCCGCCGATAGGCATGTAGGAGGCATTCCGCCGAGAGTTCACCCCCTACGGCCAGCAGGCCGTTGGGTTCCTCCAGTGCCTCGGAAACATCCGGAAAATCGCACCGCTGTGACTGCATGTGCAGCAGACGGGGTATCCGCATGATGTCACGCCTGTCTCATCGCCGGGTACCCGCCATGACCATGAGGGATTATTGCAAAGACACAGACAAGCACCCGCCATCACCGTGGCGCTCAACCACTTGGGAACATGTCAAAAACTACTCCATGGAGCGGATCATGGCGGCGATGCCGTAACGCCCGGTATCCTGCATCACTGGCGCAACGGTGTCCACCCGCACCACCTCGACGATGGCCTTCAGAGGCGGGATGGACAGGGTCCCCGGTTGAATCCTGATCTCCATGAGTGTGCCCACAGCCGGTTCTTCATCGGCCACGAACAGCACACCATTGCCGCTGATATTCTTAGCCACGGCTTCCTTGACCTGGTCGGTATCCACGCAGCGATAGGTGATACCGCAATCGATGGCCATCCTGGGGTACTTCCGGTTTTCAGCCACGTTGAACATGTGCGCCTCCTCCTCCCCTGTGCAGGCTGGTGATACCCGGCTTGACAAGCTGTTGCAAAACCCGCCGGCGACATGGAACACGCCCCCGGGACCGCGCCTGTCAAAAGGCCGCCTCTCTCACTCAGGCCCCACTCAGGCTCCTGACAAGCAGCCATTCTTCTGAATCCGTCACCGAAACGGTTACCCGTGTTGTTCAGGCAAAATCCGCACCAGGACCCGACGGTTCATCACCCCGCCTCATTCAAATTGTCGAGGTAAGCTTCCGCGTCCAGGGCGGCCATGCAGCCGGCCCCCGCCGAGGTCACCGCCTGGCGATAGACGCTGTCGGCCACGTCGCCCGCGGCGAAGACCCCGGGGATGCTGGTGGCGGTGGCATTGCCCCGGGTGCCGCTCTTCACCACGATATAGCCCTTTTCCATCTCCAGCTGCCCCTCGAAGATGGCCGTATTGGGCTGGTGACCGATGGCGATGAACACACCATGGACATCCAGCTCCCTCGTGCTGCCGTCCTGGACATGCCTGATGCGGATGCCCGTCACGCCGCTGTCGTCGCCCAGCACCTCGTCCAGCACATGGTTCCATTCAATGCTTACCTTACCACTTTCAGCACGGGCAAGCAGGCGGTCGGCGAGGATTTTTTCCGCGCGAAAGCGGTCACGGCGGTGAATGACATGGACATGGGAAGCGATATTGGAGAGATAGAGCGCCTCTTCAACCGCGGTATTTCCACCACCTATAACGGCAACTTTCTGATTTCTATAAAAAAAACCATCACAGGTAGCACAGGCGGACACGCCCCGCCCCTTGTAGGCCTCTTCCGAGGGCAGTCCCAGGTACTTGGCAGACGCTCCCGTGGCGATAATCAGGGCATCGCAGGTATACACGCCACTGTCCCCCTTCAACTCGAAGGGGCGGGCAGCGAGATTCGCTTCCGTGATCTGGTCGAAGACGATCTCGGTATCGAAACGCTGGGCATGCCTGAGCATGCGCTCCATGAGTTCCGGCCCCTGCACGCCATCGGGCTCACCGGGCCAGTTCTCCACGTCCGTGGTGGTCGTGAGCTGTCCTCCCTGCTGCAGGCCGGTGACGAGTACCGGACTGAGGTTGGCGCGCGCGGCATAGATGGCGGCGGTATAACCCGCCGGTCCCGACCCCAGGATCAAGAGCCGGCAATGCTTGGTCTGTGCCATGAATCAACTCCTTGCTTGGCGGTGAGTAAATGGGGTAATGAGTGATGAGTGATGAGTGATGGGTCGGGACGGGAGGGCAGGCCGGCGAATCTGACATCACTCATTACGCATTACTCATCACCCGCCTTGCAGGCAACGATTCCTCAGGGACGACTGCCTGCCGCAGGACACGAACCGTTCAGCGGCGAGGCGTTTGCCGAGGTCTTGTTCTTCCCTTATAGTACGTCATGCTCAAGAGAGCGTAAAGAGACGATGCGCATCGGTATTCCAAGAGAAATCAAGACCATGGAAGGACGAGTCAGCCTGGTCCCGGCGGCCGTGGCGGAACTCGTGCGCCAGGGTCACGAGGTCTGGGTGGAACACGATGCGGGGCGCCCGAGCGGCTATGACGACACCCGCTACGAGGCGGCCGGCGCCGCCATCGCCCCGGATGCCCCCGCCCTGTATCAGCAGGCGCAGCTGATCGTGAAAGTCAAGGAGCCCGTGGAAGAAGAGCTGCGGCTCTTGCGCGCCGACCATCTGCTGTTCAGCTTTCTTCATCTTGCGGCCGCGCCCGAGCTGGCACGCAGCCTGCAGGCCATCGGCCTCACCGCCGTGGCTTTCGAAACGGTGAGCGACGAGACCGGCGGACTGCCCCTGCTGGCACCCATGAGCGACATCGCCGGCCGCCTGGCCACCCAGATCGGCTGTCGTCTCCTGCACCAGTCCGAGGGGGGCAAGGGCCTGCTTCTCGGCGGCCTGAGCGGGGCGCGCCGCGGCCGCGTGATGATCCTGGGCGCCGGCAATGCCGGTGGCGGCGCGGCGCAACTGGCCGCCGCCCTGGGTGCCGAACTGATGGTCTTCGACCGCGACCGGCGGCGCCTGGAACAGATCCGGCGCCTGGGTCCCAATGTCACCGCGCTGTTCGCCTATCACGATCTCATTGCGGAAGAAGTGACCCGTGCCGACCTCCTCATCGGGGCCGTGCTGGTCCCGGGTGCGCGTGCGCCGCACCTGGTGAGCGCCGAGATGGTGCGCAGCATGCAGCCGGGCAGCGTGGTCATCGACATCTCCGTGGACCAGGGAGGCTGCATTGAAACCACCCGCCCCACGACCTATGCCGACCCCACTTTCCTCTGGGAAGGGGTGGTGCACTTCGGCGTCACCAATATGCCCGGCACCGTGCCCCGCAGCGCCTCCCAGGCCCTCTCTGCCGTGCTCACACCCTATGTGCTGGCACTGGCCGGGCCGGGCTGGGAAAGACATCCCGGGCTCGCGGCCGGACTCAACATCCAGGGCGGCAGGGTGATCCATCCCGCCGTGGCGGAAGCTGTGGGGAAGGCCGTCGTCGCTTGACAGCCTGTTAACGCAGTTTCTTGACAAAAAACGTGACATAGTCACATGAAACCGCTAGATTGTCTTAAATTTTCTTGAGGGAATACGGTTTTGGCACAGGCGACCCGCAGAAAGACCACCGCTTCCGCCGCGCCGCCGCGGCCGCCCATCCACGGCCTGCGGGAAGGCGCCCTCTTCGTCTGCAGCGCCCTGGCGATCTACATGTTCCTGTCCCTGTTCACGTACCACCCCGCCGATCCCGGCTGGTCCTACAGCGCCACCAGCGACCACGTCAATAACGCCGGCGGGCTGGTGGGGGCGTGGTTCGCCTCCCTGTTCCTGTTCTATTTCGGTTATCTCGCCTACCTCTTTCCCGCCATGGTGGTCTTTGCCAGCTGGCTGTTCTACAAGGGCGGGCGCAACCAGAGCCTGGCCTTCAACCTGCGCCTGATCCTGGCCCGCACGGCAGGCTTCCTCCTCACCCTGGGCACGGGCAGTGGCCTGGCCACCCTGCACTTCACCGGCTCAAGCGCCCTGCTGCCCACCAATCCCGGCGGCATCCTGGGAGACATCGTGGCCAGCCTGCTGGTCACGCCCTTCAGTTTCATCGGTGCCACGCTGTTCCTGCTGGCACTGTTCCTCACCGGCATCTCCCTGCTCACCGGCCTGTCCTGGCTGGCGCTCATGGATCATACGGGGCGTATCACCCTCGCCGGGGCCGGCTGGATCGCCGAGAGAATACAGTCCCTGCTGCAACGCCTGCGCGCATCCCGCGAGGCCCGCGCCAACCGCCAGCGCCGCGCCGAAGCCGTCAAGGTGGAGAAGAAAATCAAGGCGACCCGCCCAAGGCCCCGCATCGAACCGGTGATCAAGAGACTGGAGCCGGGCAACCGGGTGGAGAAGGAAAGGCAGGTCCCCCTGTTCACCTCCCCCGCCGACGGCGACCTGCCGCCGCTCGCCCTGCTGGACGAACCCGAGCCCCTGCGCAACGACGTCTCCGAGGAGACCCTCCAGGCCATTTCCCGCCAGGTGGAACTCAAGCTGCAGGATTTCGGCGTGGAGGTCCAGGTGGTGGCGGTACACCCGGGACCCGTCATCACCCGTTACGAACTGCAGCCGGCCCCCGGCGTGAAAGTGAGCCAGATCAGCAATCTGTCCAAGGACCTGGCGCGCGCCCTGTCCGCCATCAGCGTGCGCATCGTGGACGTGATTCCCGGCAAGTCCGTCATCGGCCTGGAGATCCCCAACGAGCAACGCGAGATCGTGCGGCTGCGGGAGATCCTCCAGTCGCGGGACTACGAAAACACCCGCTCGCCCATTCCCCTGGCCCTGGGCAAGGACATCAGCGGCCACCCGGTGGTGGTGGACCTGGTGAAGATGCCTCACCTGCTCATCGCCGGCACCACCGGCTCGGGCAAGTCGGTGGCCATCAATGCCATGCTGCTGAGCATGCTCTACAGCGCCTCTCCCAGGGACATGCGCCTCATCATGATCGATCCCAAGATGCTGGAACTGTCCATCTACGAGGGCATTCCCCACCTCCTGGCGCCGGTGGTCACCGACATGAAGGAAGCCGCCAATGCCTTGCGCTGGTGCGTGGGCGAAATGGAACGCCGCTACCGTCTCATGGCTCACCTGGGCGTGCGCAACATCAGCAACTTCAACCGCAAGGTCAGGACGGCCGCCGAGGCTGGCAGCCCCATCGCGGACCCCTTCGCCACCCCTGCCGACGGCGAGGAGACCCCGACGCTGCAGGAACTCCCCTACATCGTGGTCATCGTGGACGAGCTGGCGGACATGATGATGATGGTGGGCAAGAAAGTGGAACAGCTCATCGCGCGCCTGGCCCAGAAGGCCCGCGCCTCGGGCATCCACCTCATCCTGGCCACCCAGCGTCCCTCCGTGGATGTGATCACCGGGCTCATCAAGGCCAACATCCCCACCCGCATCGCCTTTCAGGTCTCCTCCAAGGTGGATTCGCGGACCATACTCGATCAGATGGGCGCCGAACAGCTCCTGGGCCATGGCGACATGCTCTACCTGCCGCCGGGGACCAGCGTCCCCACCCGGGTCCACGGCGCCTTCGTGGACGACCACGAGGTCCACAAGGTGGTGGACTTCCTCAAGCAGGCGGGCGAACCGGATTATCTGGACCAGGTCCTGGAAGGCGGTGAAGCCGACGGGGACGGGTTTGCCGCGGAAGGGGGCAACGGCGGCGTTGGGAGCGAGGCCGATGCCCTCTACGATCAGGCGGTGCGCATCGTCACCGAGACGCGGCGCGCCTCCATCTCCGGCGTGCAACGGCGCCTGAAGATCGGTTACAACCGCGCCGCGCGGCTCATCGAGGAAATGGAACGGGCGGGCATCGTGGGCCCCATGGAGGCCAATGGTTCCCGCGAGGTGCTGGCGCCTCCGCCGCCGCCCGCCGACTGAATTTCCATGAACGGGCGCATCCTGTTCCTGGCCTGCTGCATCCTGGCAAGCCCAGCCGCAGCGCCCGCCGACGGCATCGCAGCCTTGCAGGGCTTCTTCCAGGGGCTGCGCAGCCTCGAGGCGGCGTTCCACCAGACCGTGCGCGACGAGACGGGACGCATCGTGCAGGAAAGTGCCGGCACCCTGGCGCTGCAGCGTCCCGACCGCTTCCGCTGGGATTACGTGGCGCCCTACCGGCAGGTCATCGTCACCGACGGGCGGCGCCTGTGGATCTACGACGAGGATCTGGAACAGGTGACGGTCAAGGACTTCGCAGCCATCGGTGACACGCCCGCCACCCTGCTCAGCAGCGACCGCCCCCTGGAGGCGAGCTTCGTTCTCCAGGACGGCGGTACCGGGAAGGGGCTGTCCTGGGTGGTGCTGCGTCCCCGCCGGCCGGACACCGGCTTCGCACGCATCCGGCTGGGTTTCGCCGGCAACGACCTCGCGGTGATGACGCTCACGGACAGTTTCGACCAGACCACCGAGATCCGCCTGGACGCGCTGCGGCGCAATGTCGCCATCGATCCCCGTCGTTTCGTCTTCCGGCCGCCGCCGGGCGTGGATGTCATCGACGATACGGAAACAGTCAACGAAAAGCCATGAGCACTGGATCATGAACGCCATCCAGCCGCTGGCCGACCGCATGCGTCCCCGCTGCCTGGAGGAATTCGTCGGCCAGGCGCACATCCTCGGCCCGGGCAAGCCCCTGCGCCAGGCCATCGAGGGCGACCGCCTCCACTCCATGATCCTGTGGGGCGGCCCGGGCAGCGGCAAGACCACCCTGGCGCGCATGGTGGCCCACTACGCCCGCGCCCATTTCATCAGCCTCTCGGCGGTCATGGGTGGCGTCAAGGAAGTGCGCGCCGCGGTGACCGAGGCCCAGGAACAAGGCCGGGCGGGCCGTGCCACGGTACTCTTCATCGACGAGGTACACCGTTTCAACAAGGCCCAGCAGGATGCCTTCCTGCCCTACATCGAGGACGGTACCTTCGTCTTCATCGGGGCCACCACGGAAAACCCCTCCTTCGAACTCAACAACGCCCTGCTCTCCCGTACCCGTGTCTATGTCCTCAAACCGCTGGCGGCAGCGGACATCCGGCGCATCATCGACCGGGCGCTGACCGATACGGAACGGGGCCTGGGCCGCCGGCGGCTGCGCATGGCGGACGCGCTGCGCGATCGCCTGGCCGAGGCCGCCGACGGTGATGCGCGTCGCGCCCTCAATTTCCTGGAAATCGCCGCCGATCTTGCCGAGGAGGCGGAAGACGGCAGGCCCGTGATTCGTGCGCAGTTGCTGGACGAGGTCCTCTCGGGGGGCACCCTGCGCCGCTTCGACAAGGGCGGCGAGGCCTTCTACGACCAGATCTCGGCCCTGCACAAGTCGGTACGGGGCTCGGCGCCCGACGCCGCGCTGTACTGGCTGGCACGCATGCTGGACGGCGGCTGCGATCCCCGCTACATCGCCCGGCGCGTGGTGCGCATGGCCAGCGAAGACATCGGCAATGCCGATCCCCGCGCCCTGGCACTGGCCCTGGACGCCTGGGAGGTCCAGGAACGCCTGGGCAGCCCCGAAGGCGAGCTGGCGCTGGCCCAGGCCGTCACCTATCTCGCCTGCGCCCCCAAGAGCAATGCCGTCTACAAGGCCTTCGGCGCCGCCCAGGCCGATGCCCGCCGTCACGGCTCCCTGGAAGTCCCCCTGCACCTGCGCAACGCACCCACCCGCCTGATGCAATCCCTGGACTACGGCAAGGGCTACCGCTATGCCCACGACGAACCCGAGGGCTATGCCGCCGGAGAGAACTATTTTCCCCCACCGCTTGCGGGGCGGTGCTACTATCGTCCCGTGCCGCGCGGCCTGGAAAAAAAGATCGCCGAGAAGCTGGCCCACCTGCGTCGCCTGGACGCCGGACACCGCCGGGACGGGGCAGACGAAGCCAACGAAGACCGGGCCGGCGAACAGACAAAGGAACGGGCAGGCGAACAGGCGGGCCAGGAGGAGCAGGCCCCGTGCAGCAGGTGATCGCCATCGCCGCGGGGGGTGCCGCGGGCGCGCTGCTGCGTTACTGGACCTCCCTGTCGGTCCACGCACTGCTGGGACGCGGCTTTCCTTATGGCACCCTTGCGGTCAACGTCCTGGGTTCCTTGCTCATGGGCCTGCTCTACGTCCTGCTGGTGGAACGCCTGAGCCTGCCAGCCCACTGGCGGGGCGCCCTGCTCATCGGCCTGCTGGGCGCCTTCACCACCTTTTCCACCTTTTCCCTGGAGACCCTCAATCTCGTGGAACAGGGCGCCCATCTCAAGGCCCTCCTCAACGTCCTGCTCAGTGTCACCCTCTGCCTGGCCGCCGCCTGGCTGGGTCTTGTGGCCGGACGACAACTCTGAAGGAGACGACGATGAAGACCACCACCGTCACCATGGTGCGCATCTACCTCAGCGAAGGCGATGCAAAACTCGACGCCCTGCTCAAGCGCCTCCACGACTGGGAGCACGTGCGTGGCGTCACCGTCTTTCGCGGCATCACCGGCTTCGGGCCTTCGGGAAAAATCCACGCCGCCTCCCTCGTGGACCTCTCCCTGGACCTGCCGGTGGTCGTGGAATTCTTCGACGAGCCGGACAAGGTACGCCTGATACTGGAACACCTGGCCCCCATGGTCAAACCGCGGCACATCGTGTGCTGGGACACCCAGGTGATCGACGCCGACGGGCGCGGGTGAAGGGGTTTCCGGGTCGGTCCCATCCGGGTCAATCCCAGTCCACCACTTCGCGCAACACGCTGGTGGCATAACTGCCGGCGGCGAGCGTGAAAGACACCTCCAGTTCCCCGTCCGCGAAATCCCACGTCAGTTCCCGCGGCATCACCCGCAGGGCACGGCGTTGCGCCTTGAGTCCCTGCGCCGCAAGGGCGGCGCACCAGTCTCCGTCCGCGGCCAGCGCCGCCCCTTCCAGCGCCGCGGCCGGTCCGCTGCACAAGGCCCTCCCTTCTCCCCAGAGGGGGCCGGTGGGATGGAGTTCGCCCGTCCCGATGCGGCGCTGGATGGCCTCGTCGGGCGCCTCACAGGGAAACAGGCTGTGCCGGCCATCGAGCATGAGGACGTCGCCGGGCAGGGCCCGGTCCCAGTTGCCGGCCACCACCCGCGCGGCCAGCACCTTGTTGAAGAGCCACGCCCGCGCCGTGGACAGATAGATCCCCCGCCGGAAACGGTCCGCCACCGTCCGGCCCTCCAGCAACAGGGCAGCCGCCTGCCTCAGATTGCCGCCGCCGAAACGCTGGGGGCCGAAATAGTTGGGCGTACCCCTCGTTGCGAGCCGCGAGAGGGCGGCCGCGAGCGCGCCGCGATCCCCTTCCACGCGGCGCAGGCGGATGCGGAAACGGTTGGCGCGCACCGCCCCGTGGCGCAGCTTGCGGTCGTGGGGCACGGCCTGCAAGACCGTGATGCCCTCTGCGGCCAGGCATCCCCAGTCCGGTGCCGCGCGGCCTGCCAGATCCACGCTGAACCACTGGCAGGTGACGGCGTGGCGGTCCTTGAGACCGGCATAGCCCACGGCGCGGGGCGGCAGGCCGGCAAGCTGCGCCAGGCGCCGGGCCACCCATTGCGTATTGGCGCCACGCTTGCGCACCTGCAAGAGGACATGCTGCCCGCTGCCCGCGGGGGAAAAACCCAGGATCTCCTCCACCTGGAAATCCTCCGGCGCCTCCCGCAGGCGGGCCCGCGCCACGGGTGCGCCCCCGGCCCGCGGCCAGACCGGCGGATGCGCTTCACTCATGCCGGCACTGTGCCCCGTTCACTCCGTCAGCAGCACCACGGCGTGGGCCGCGATGCCTTCGCCGCGGCCGGTGAATCCCATGCCCTCGCTGGTGGTGGCCTTGACATTGATACGCGCGGGGGGGATGCCCAGGTCCTCTGCAAGGCAGGCCTGCATGGCCGGAATGTGCGGGGCGAGTTTCGGCGCCTGGGCCACGACGGTGAGGTCGGCGTTGCCCACGGCCAGGCCTTGCGCGGCCAGCAGCTCCTTCACCCGCCGCAGGAGGATGCGGCTGTCGATGCCGGCGAATTCCGCGGCACTGTCCGGAAAGTGACGACCGATGTCCCCCAGGCCCGCGGCGCCCAGCAGGGCATCGCACAGGGCATGGATGAGCACGTCGCCATCGGAATGGGCCTGCAGCCCCCGGTCATGAGGGATCGCCACCCCTCCCAGGCGCAGGGGACGTCCCGGCACGAGGCGGTGGGCATCGTATCCGTGGCCGATCCTCATGGCTGCGCCACCTGCTGGCCCGCCTCCCGTTGCAGAAAGTGCCGGGCCAGTGCCAGATCCTGTGCCGTGGTGACCTTGATGTTGTCGCGGGCACCGGGAATCAGGCGCGGGCGCCGCCCGCAGTATTCCATGGCGCTGGACTCGTCCGTGATGGCCACCCCGGCCTGCATGGCTGCCTCGATGGCACCCTGCAGGCTGCGGCGACGGAACATCTGGGGCGTGAGCGCGTGCCACAGACCCTCGCGGTCGATGGTTTCCACGACCCGGGGAGGTGTGCCGGCGGCCCGTTTCATGGTGTCCGCCACCGGCACGGCCAGCAGGCCGCCCGTTTCATCCTCCCACAGACAGTCCACCAGGCGCTGGATGTCCTCGCTGCGCACGCAGGGCCTGGCCGCATCGTGGACCAGGACCCATTCGTCGTCTGCCACGCGGGACGCCAGCCACAGGAGGGCATTGCGCACGGAGAGGTGGCGCATGGCGCCGCCGTTCACGGTCTCCACGGGCACCTTCGCCGGCACCCGGACCTGTTGCCAGTAGCGGTCTTCGGGAGCCAGCGCCACCACGATGCCGGCCACGCAGGGGGTTGCGGCCAGGCGCTCAAGGGTGTGCTCGATGAGCAGCCGCCCTGCCAGTTCAAGATATTGCTTGGGCCGGTCAGCGCCCACGCGACGGCCGCTGCCGGCGGCGGGTACCACCACCCACAGGTGCCTTGCGCGCCCCGCCGATGATCCGGGATCCGATTCGGAAGCCGCTTCAGAACCGGATTCAGGGCTGTTCCGTTTCGTTTTCATCGATGGCCTGGAAAAAGGTCTCGCCCTCCTTGATCAGGCCCAGTTCGCTGCGGGCCCTTTCCTCGATGGCCGCAAGCCCGCCACGCAGGTCCTCCACCTCGGCCTGGAGCGCGGCGTTGCGCTGCTTGAGATCGTCGATTTCCCGCTGCTGGGCCTCGATGGCCCGCTGCAGGCGCCAGATTTCCGCGATGCCGCCGTCGTCCGACCACAGTTTGTACTGCAGGAGTACGAACAGGACGACGAGCAGAATCAGCACCACTCTCATGGATCGCAAGCCTCACCGTTTGCCGGCCTCGCGGGGGACTGCGCGGGCGCAGGGGCCGCGGCGATGCGCGCGGCACGGGCGGGACCGATCCTGCGATGTCTTCAGTCGCGGGAGAACACGCCGCGCCCGCCGTAGGCCGCTCTCCCCTCCGGCATCTCGTTCAGCGCCTCCTCGATGCGCAGGAGTTGATTGTACTTCGCCACCCGGTCGGAACGGGACATGGATCCCGTCTTGATCTGTCCTGCGCCGGTGGCCACGGCCAGATCGGCGATGAAGGTGTCCTCCGTCTCGCCGGAACGGTGGGAGATCACGACGTTGTAGCGTGCCTCGCGGGCCATGCGGATGGCCTCCAGGGATTCCGTGAGGGTGCCGATCTGGTTGACCTTGATGAGAATGGCATTGGCCACGCCGCGTTCGATGCCCTGGCGCAGGATCTCGGTATTGGTCACGAAGAGGTCGTCCCCCACGAGCTGCACCCGTTTCCCCAGCGCCGAGGTGAGCGCCGCCCAGCCTTCCCAGTCGTCTTCCGCCATGCCGTCCTCGATGGACACGATGGGATATTGCCGCGCCCATTCCGACAGATAGCTCACGAACGCTTCCGAGGACAGGCGCCGCCCGTCCACGTGATAGGCACCTTCCCGGTAGAACTCGGAACTGGCGGGGTCCAGGGCGATGACCAGATCCAGCCCGGGGGTATAGCCGGCCCGGGTGATGCCTTCCAGGATGATCTCCACCGCAGCCTCGTTGGAAGACAGGTCGGGTGCAAAGCCGCCCTCATCCCCCACCGCCGTATTCAGGCCGCGCCGGGACAGGACCTGCCTGATGCTGTGAAAGACCTCCGCGCCCATACGCAGGGCCTCGGCGAGCGTGGGGGCACCGGCAGGCACGATCATGAATTCCTGCATGTCCACGTTGTTCTCGGCATGGGCCCCGCCGTTGATGACGTTCATCATGGGCACCGGCAGCAGGGTGGTCTCCTCCGTCCCGCCCCAGAGGCTGTCCCACAACCTGCCCAGGTAACGGTAGAGCGGCTGATCCTGATCTGCGGACGCGGCCCGGGCAGCGGCGAGGGAGACGGCCAGAATGGCATTGGCACCCAGTCGCGCCTTGTTGGGCGTGCCGTCCAGCTCGATCATCCGCCGGTCCAGCGCCTCCTGATCGGTGGCATCCATGCCCAGCAGGGCGGCGCGGATCTCCCCGTTGACATGGCCCACCGCCTTGAGGACACCCTTGCCCCCGTAACGGGCCGGATCGCCGTCACGCAACTCGATGGCCTCGCGGCTGCCCGTGGAGGCCCCGGAAGGCACCGCGGCCCGCCCCAGGGCACCTGATTCCAGAACGACATCGGCCTCGACGGTGGGATTGCCACGCGAATCGAGGATCTCGCGGCCTTGCACAGCAATGATCTTCGTCATTATTCCCCTTTATTATCAGTTGATTGAAAATGTTTTTTGATAAAAAAGATCAGGTCATGTCGCGCCCCGCCCGCCATGCTGGCGCACAGTTTACGCATTTCCTGCCCAGAATCAAAAAGCGAATCAAAAATCGTCTTCGATAAAACCCTGTTCCTTCACCACGCAGTCGATGGCCTTCAGGGTCTCCAGGAGCGGACGCAGGCGATGGAGGGGCCAGGAATTGGGGCCGTCGGAGAGGGCCTTGTCCGGGTCGGGGTGGGTTTCCATGAACAGGCCGCTGACACCCGCGGCCACAGCCGCGCGCGCCAGCACCGGCACGAATTCACGCTGCCCCCCCGAGGCGGTGCCCAGTCCCCCGGGCTGCTGGACCGAGTGGGTGGCATCGAAGACCACGGGGCAGCCGGTCTCGCGCATCACCGCCAGGGCACGCATGTCGGAAACCAGGTTGTTGTAACCGAAGGATACGCCGCGCTCACAGACCATGATCTGATCGTTGCCCGTCTCACGGGCCTTGTCCACCACGTTTTTCATGTCCCAGGGGGCGAGAAACTGGCCCTTCTTCAGATTCACCGGCCTGCCCTGGCGGGCCACGTTCTGAATGAAGTTGGTCTGGCGACAGAGAAAGGCCGGTGTCTGCAGCACGTCCACCACGGCCGCCACCTCCTCCAGCGGTGTATCCTCATGCACGTCGGTGAGCACCGGCACGCCGATCCGCGCCCGCACCTCGGACAGGATGCGCAGGCCCTCTTCCAGGCCCGGGCCGCGAAAGCTCTTGCTGGACGAGCGGTTGGCCTTGTCGAAGGAGGACTTGTAGATGAAGGGAATCTCCAGGGCCGTGGTGAGTTCCTTGAGACGGCCCGCCGTTTCCATGGCAAGCTGCTCGCTCTCGATGACGCAGGGGCCGGCGATGAGAAAGAAGGGCCGGTCCGGCCCCGCCTCGAAATGGCAGAGCTTCATGAGGAGGCACCCACGGCCCGGTGCTGCTGCACCCCGGCAAGACGCCGCGCCGCCTCGATGAAACCGGTGAACAGGGGATGGCCGTCCCGGGGATTGGAGGTGAACTCGGGATGGAACTGTACCGCCACGAACCAGGGATGATGGGACAGTTCGATCATCTCCACCAGTTGCCCGTCCATGGAGCGCCCCGAGATCACCAGACCCGCCGCCTGGAGCCGTTCCAGAAAACGGTTGTTCACCTCGTAGCGGTGACGATGGCGCTCTGCGATCACGTCACGCCCGTAGAGCCTGCGCGCCAGCGTATCGGGCGCGAGGCGGCATTCCTGGGCTCCCAGGCGCATGGTCCCGCCCAGATCGGAATCGGCGCTGCGTTTCTCGACGGCACCCTCGGCCGTGGTCCACTCGGTGACCAGGGCGATGACCGGATAAGGGGTATTGGGATCGAATTCGGTGCTGTGGGCCTCCCCCAGGCCGGCCACGTTGCGGGCGAACTCCACCACCGCGACCTGCATGCCCAGGCAGATGCCCAGGTACGGCACGCCCTGCTCCCGCGCGAACCGGGCTGCCTCGATCTTGCCCTCGATGCCGCGCTCACCAAAACCGCCGGGCACCAGAATGGCATCCACCGCCCGCAGGCTGTCGGGCCCGCAGCGCTCGATCTCCTCCGCATCCACATAGCGGATCTCGACGCGGGTGGCGGTCTGTATGCCGGCGTGGATCAGCGCCTCGTTGATGGACTTGTAGGAATCTGCCAGGTCCGTGTACTTGCCCACCACGGCCACGGTGACGGTGGCGGTGGGATGTTCCAGGCGCTCGATGATGCGCTGCCACTCGCCGAGTTCCGCGGCCGGGGCATCGATGCGCAGCTTTTCCGTCACGATGCCGTCCAGCCCCTGCTCGTGGAGCACCAGGGGAATCTTGTAGATGTTGTCCACGTCCACCGCCGAGATCACGGCGCGCTCCTGAACGTTGGTGAACAGGGCGATCTTGCGACGCTCCTCCAGCGGCAGGGGCCGGTCGGAGCGGCACAGCAGCACGTCGGGCTGGATTCCGATGGAAAGCAGCTCCTTCACCGAGTGCTGGGTGGGCTTGGTCTTCAGTTCGCCAGAAGCAGCGATGTAGGGCAACAGGGTGAGATGAATATAGAGCGTGTTCTCGTGGCCCAGCTCGATGCCCATCTGGCGAATGGCCTCCAGAAAAGGCAGGGACTCGATGTCACCCACCGTTCCACCGACCTCCACCAGGGCCACATCGGCCTCACCGGCGCCGGCCATGATGCAGCGCTTGATCTCGTCGGTGATATGGGGAATGACCTGGACCGTGGCCCCCAGGTAATCCCCCCGGCGCTCCTTGGCGATGACGTTTTCATAGATGCGCCCGGTGGTGAAATTGTTGCGCTTGCTCATGGTGGTGCGGACGAAGCGCTCGTAGTGCCCCAGGTCCAGGTCGGTCTCGGCGCCGTCCTCGGTGACGAACACCTCGCCATGCTGGAAGGGGCTCATGGTGCCGGGGTCGAGATTGATGTAGGGATCCAGCTTGATGAGCGTGACCCGCAGGCCACGCGCCTCCAGGATGGTGCCCAGGGAGGCGGAGGCGATGCCCTTTCCCAATGAGGAAACGACACCGCCGGTCACGAAGATGTACTTGGTCATATAAAACGTCGGGGCCTGCAGGCTAGGGATGATCGATGGGATGACAACTTACCAGAACACGCCCCGATGCTCAATCAGGGTGCCCACTCAGAACACCACTTTCCCCTCCGGTTCATTGCCGCTTCATTGTCACGGCAGCCGCTCCGGCGGGGAAGCCGCCGACGAGAGAGGGGGAAGCATCAGGCCTCGCCCTGGCAGTCTTCCAATGCCTCCTGGAGGCGTATCAACGTTTCATTGGCATCCCGCAGACGGGCGGAAAGGGCTTCGGCGAGGAGCTGGAAAAAGATGGCATTGAAGGCATCCCGCTCCGGCCTGGGCATGCGCCCCACCAGGGCCCCGTCGATGGCCAGGCACAGTGTCTCACTCACTGCCTCCATGGTCGCCGAACGTGGCCTCAGGTCGATGAGCACCTGTTCACCAAAGGTGTCGCCCGGTGTCTCCAGGCGCGCCAGTTCCCGGTCCCCCTTGAGAATGGATACCTCCCCGTCGAGCAGGATATAGGCCCAGTGATCGTATTCCCCCTCGATGGCGATCACCTCCCCTGCCTGGAACTTGCGCAGCCTGGCAATACTCAGCAGGCGCCGGAGATAGTCGGGATTACTGCTGCCCAGCAGGGGCAGGTAACCGTAACGCTCGATGAGGTGCTCGCGATGGGCGAGATAGGGGGTTTCTTCCATTGGGCATTTCCACTGCTGATGGCGGCGCCTTCAAGTATGTCGGTTCGGGATGGTGGTTCCTTTAGCAGGCCGCTGGAAAACCCTCCGGCAGTGTCTGCCACCGCGTATCAAGCCTATCCTGGCATTTCGACCTTCATTCTGTCATTTCGACCCCCCCTGTCATTTCGACCCCCCCTGTCATTTCGACCCCCCCGTGTCATTTCGACCGAAGGGAGAAATCTTGTCTCACCACCTCAAGATTTCTCGCTGCTCTCGAAATGACAAGGTGCTGTGCCCGAAATGACAAGGTATCGAGAATCTC
>Ga0256839_1000885_pt1 | contig 38057 bp, 30 predicted proteins | sample 354166metaG_FD_185968 | JGI IMG/M metagenome (GOLD analysis project Ga0256839, IMG submission 185968) | Hydrothermal vent microbial communities from Mid Atlantic Ridge, Atlantic Ocean - 354-166 | ecosystem: Environmental > Aquatic > Marine > Hydrothermal vents | place: Atlantic Ocean: Mid...
TAACCTCATGGTTTGTTTGAGAAACTGACACATTAACTGGTTATGAAAATAAAGGGAAATGATGAGGTTACACTTTATTCTGCGACCAAGCCTGCTTTTTCTCCGCGATAGCGGCTTCGTCCAACTACCGAAATTGTCATGACATTTATGTTTTTATTCATTATTCTGGGCGCTACAGATATACGAGCGCCACAAGGTTTGGCTCCAGTTGCGATTGGTCTGGGCTTGACTTTAATTCACCTGATCAGTATTCCTGTCACTAATACTTCGGTTAATCCTGCTCGAAGTACCGCTGTTGCAGTTTTCACTGGAGACTGGGCCTTAGCACAATTGTGGCTATTCTGGGTTGCACCAGTTATAGGCGCTATTTTGGCGGGTTTGGTTTATAAGTGGTTGGAGCAGGAAGATATTGAAGATTATGAAACATAGCAATATAAATTTTTGCCATTAGTATATTTATATATTAATATATACTAAACTATTATTTCTAATATAGTTTAACTTATTTCTAATATAGTTTAATTGCAACAAAATATTCAGGAGGGTGAATTATGTTTAAAGTTAAAAGTGTAATAATACTGGCTGTTATTTTTCTTTCAAGTTCGGTTTTTGCTGAAATTGTAACTGAGAAACAGGTACCGAAACATAAAACTACTAAAGCAGGTCTATATGTAACAGCAAAAAATGCTTATGACGCATTGCAGAAGCAAGGTGATAAAATTCTGTTCCTTGACGTAAGAACCCGGGGTGAAGTTGCTTATGTTGGCATGCCAACCTTAGCTGATGCTAATGTCCCTTTTAAATTTACCAGTAAAAAATACGAGTGGGATGATAAAAGGAATACTTTCAAAATGACTCCCAATCCTGATTTTGTGGATGATGCCATGCAACGATTACTGGCCAAAGGCTTAACCAAGGATGATATCGTTTTTGTTATGTGCCGATCCGGTGGCCGCAGTGCTAAGGCTGCTGATAAATTGACTGAATCAGGATTTGCAAAAGTATATTCTGTTATTGATGGTTTTGAGGGTGATACGGTCAAATCTGGAGAGAACAAAGGCAAAAGAACAATTAACGGTTGGAAGAACAGCAACTTGCCTTGGAGTTATTCTCTGGATAAAAACAAAATGTATTTTAAGAGTAAGGATAAGGGAGGACACCTTGGTAAAATGCTAAAAAAGATGGATAGCGATCATGACAAGAAGGTGACAAAAAATGAATTTGATGCATTCCATCAAAAAATGTTTGGCAAAATTGATAAAAACAAGGACAGTATTCTTGACGAGCAAGAATTAAAAGCCCATAAGATGAATAAGAAAAAAGAGATGAAAAAGAAGAAGAAAGAGAAAATGTAGTTGAAAAGTACTTTTAGGGAGCAGAGAAAAGTTTCTGCTCCTGAACTCAAGTACTGAAGGGTGTCATTTTATATATAAAGAACATTTGCCAGGACCGTCAAGCCCTCCTAATGGCGGTAACCCGTCATCAAAATCAATAATACATGATGAGACACAGCTTTTAGCAATATTATTTTCTTTTGTAGCATTGTCAGGAGAAGTGCCTCCATAGACCCATAATTCTAATTTAGGATAGTTACAGCCAATAGGTGTTTTGCATGTGCCATTGCTGAATTCGTAGCCTTTTGGGCAGCTTTGTTGATACCTTGGTAATAGTCTGATTGGCATATAAAACTGATCTGCAACAAAGTTAATTCCAGCGCCAGCAACGCTTTCATATTCCATGTTGATACCCGATGCGATAACAACGCCCCCCTTGGCAATTGTTGAATACGCTTGTTCTAACAATTTTTTTGATGCCCCAGTTTCTTCCAGGTTGTAATCTGAAATCATGCGAATTTCATCATGATTCAAAATATATTGGTCTGTAGAAAAGCAGGGTGCGGTTGCGCAGCGGATACCATTGTCTTGCAAGCCAACAAATACGCCATTTGGTTTTTTTCTGGAAGTGGGTCTATATGCAGCTTTGGCAATAAAAATTCCAATTTGTTCTGATAATGGGTTGGTGTTTTGCAGATCTCCATCATCAGGGATTGCTAATGGCGCAGGCTGAATTTCTCCTTGCAGAAGAATAGATTGTTGAAACTGGATGTTGTTAAGACCAATTTTTTCATAATTAATGAAACTAACATAACATTCATCTTTGAATTGGCCGTCAGCGCATTGGCTTTTTTGGTCATTTACTTTTTTAACATAATATCCACCGCATTGGGGAGCTGGGCATTTTCTTGAGTCGCGGCGTACTGAAAAAAAATCGTTTTGTTCAAATTCCTGATAGTTACTGATTGTAATCTTTTTGGCAACGAACGAGTATTTTTCCAACGGCCCATCAAAGGCCCGTGAATCAACAATTCCTGAAGCAATTAACCAGTTTTCATCAAATCTGAAATCAAAGTTGTTGGTGGTGCCATTGCCGCTAACGTTTGGGTTTGCCGGAAGATTGAATGACAAATTTGGAGTGCTTGAAACATGAATATTGGAAAAGCTGATTGAGTTGCCAGTGATTTCAGCAATAAAAGTACCGAAAAGCTTGGCCTTTTGGCTTATACAATTGTTGTTCAGGCAGCGCGCAGGTGTGCGTTGAATTCTACCACTTATAATCTCGAATTGATGAAATTCAGCCGCATAAGCATTCAGTGGCATTACGAGAATATTTAAGAATGCCAATAAATAAATTCTGTTCATTTTGTATACCCTGTTTTATCGAAATGAAAATATAGTTATGAAATTAACAATAGTTTTAAGCGTTAAAGATAGTTGAAACTATGAAAGATGTTTGAGCTACGTAAGCTTATGATTAATTAATAGGGACGACCTTTATCTTAATAAAGCCTTAATGTAATGCCAGTTTCTCATATAATTTAGTGTAATAAAAATGTTTTTTATTGATTTTGTTAAAAAAATATTAATATTTTGGTGAGAAGATCAAGGTATTAAATAAATTTTGTGTGTAATTATTAGCTCACAATTTTTCATAGAAAAACACATTGACTTCGTTTTGTTCAATTTAAGACTTTTTCTGTAGAAAACTGGCAAAAAATAATCAAATATGAAAAATCAGAAATACAATGACTGGCTTGATAACTTTCACCTGAATCCGTGACTTCACTACGGCACGGGGCCACGCTTTTGATTTATGGCAGGTTGAAAAAATACCCACTTAACCTAAAAGTGAAGCTAAGATTGTTTTCAAATCGCGTGTTAAACCAATATCTAGCCCTGTTATCCGCATTGAAATCATGGATTCAGGTTTAAATGTTGCTTGAATCAGGTATGAGCTGTACTGATGTAAAAGTCAAATAAGAACAAATCTGGGACAGATAAGATGGATATTGTTATGGTAGCGGTGCTTTTATGATTTCATTTATCTGATTTTTTCAATGAAAAGACTCTATGAGGTGTTAATCACCATCATTGCGCTAAGTTATTTGACTTTTTTTGGTGTTTTACTGTCTTTAATCAGTCTTTTGCTTTTGCCTTTCTGGAAACAATTATGGTTTCAGCGGATTGGCCGTCGTGTTTTACATATATTGCTGGCAATTTTTTTTACAGGATTAAAATTATCCCGGTTATTGCTGGTTGATTTTTCAGCAGTGGATCAACTGAAAAATCAACCAGCAAGGATAATTATTGCTAATCATCCTTGCCTAATGGATGCGTTGTTTTTTAGTTCGAGACTTCCTGATCTGGTTAGTGTTATGAAAAGTGATGTTCTTAAAAACCCGATTTTTTTTGGTGGCGCTAAACTCTGTGGTTTCATCCCCAGTGATTTGCCCCGGGAATTCATATCAAGTTGTTCTGAAATTCTCAACAACAATGCGCATTTATTACTCTTTCCGGAAGGTACTCGAAGCCAGGCCAAGGTTGTGAATGCCTTTAAAAAAGGCTTTGCATTGGTGGCAAAAAAAGCTGATGTGCCTGTACAGGCAGTGTTTATCCAGGCAAATACTGATTTTTTAGGAAAAGGCTGGTCTCTTTGGCGCAGGCCAGATTTTCCATTAGAATACCGCGCTACTTTAGGAGAATGCTTCCATCAGGAACAAGGTGAAGACTATAAGCAATTTGCTTCCAGGGTGGAGCAGTATTTCAGAAACCATATACCAGATTATCAAAAGCCGCCAAAATAAATGCCTCAGCTATCAAAAACCCATTTATTATTAATTCCTAGCTATAACACCGGAAAAATTGTTTGTGATGTGGTCAGAAAGGCACTAGATGCCTGGCAACCGGTTTGGGTTGTTGTTGACGGCAGTGATGATGGAAGCGCTGAACAATTGCAAAATATAGCAGCAGACGAAACAGGGTTACGTGTCATCATTCTTGAAAAAAATCAAGGCAAGGGATCCGCAGTATTTTATGGTGCAAAAGCAGCTTTTGAGAAAGGCTTTACTCATATATTAACGATGGATGCAGATGGCCAGCATCCTGCAGAATGGATTCCTCGAATGATGAAAATATCCGATGAAAATCCTGAAGCAATGATTCTTGGAGAACCCGTTTTTGATGAAAATGCGCCGGCTTTACGGGTTCATGGCCGGAAAATATCCAATTTTTGGGCCAATCTTGAGACCTTGTGGACAGGGATTCATGACTCTCTTTTTGGATTTCGAATTTATCCGGTTAAAGATTTATTGGCCGTGATGCAAGAAACACATTTTGCCAGACGGTTTGATTTTGATCCTGAGGTTGCCGTTCGAATGGCCTGGCGTGGTTTGCCTATTATCAATCTACAAGTTCCTGTGCTCTATTTTTCAGAACAGGACGGGGGTGTTTCCCAATTTCGATATTTTCGAGATAACACATTGTTGACCTGGATGCATTTACGCCTGCTGCTAGGGTTTGTTATTCGGCTGCCAGTTTTGATATATCGAAAACTGACAGCAAAGTAGGTTTTCCAGGCAGAACTATTTTTCGGGGTTTTTAGTTTTCTTTTCTTGTCGTTCAATAATCAGATCCCATAAAACCGGCACAATGAATAAAGTCAGCATGGTTGATGCGGCAAGGCCGGAAACGAAAGTGGAAGCCATTGTACCCCAAACGATTGAATCTTCAGGAAAACCAAGGGCCATAGGTAGTAAGCCTAATGTGGTTGTCAGGGTGGTCAACACAATGGGGCGCAGCCGGACTTCAATTGCCCGATGAATGGCTTCGATTCTGGATTTTCCTGACTGATAAAGTTTGTTCATGAAATCAACCAAAATCAGGGCGTCATTTACTACCACCCCTGCGACTCCAATGACAGCAATAAAGCTGTTAATTGTAAATAACGATTGTGTTAGCAATTTTCCGAAAACTACTCCAATTAAGGAAAAAGTAATAGCAGAAAGAATAATAGTGGGTTGTATATAGGATTGGAATTGGCTGGCAAGAATGATGTACATGATCATAATAGCGATCACAAAAGCATAACTGAGCGAGATAAATGAGCGTTGAGTATCCTCATGTTCCCCGGCATAAATCAGGTTTGCATCAGGATATTTGTCACGAATTTGCTGATAGAAAGTATCAATGTCGGCAATAACAACTGAGGAAGAAATCGGCGCTCCAGGTTTAATGTCAGCTTTGATGTTAATAGCACGTTGGCCTTGATAACGGTGTAATTCGCCTGGTTTAAAATAAGAACGCAGTTTGACTACGTCGCCTAATTTTATTGGACTGCTGGCGTGCTCAACAACCGGAATTGACAATGCATCGAAAGGTGTTTTTATAAATTCAGGTGAAATTATCAGCTTTAGGTCAATTTCTTCATCGTTGAGACGATATTTTCCGGCGTATCGGCCGTCTAGAACACTGCCGGCCAGCTGAGTTACCTGGGTGCTGTCCAAATCATATTCATTGACTTTTTCCTGGTCGATATCAAAACGATAAATCCTTTTGGGTTTGCCGCGGCTGTCTGCAAGATCGATTAGCCATGGGGCGATATTATTATTGTTTTTCATGAAATCCAATATTTCATCTGCCAGCCCTGAGATGGCCTGATATTGTGTGCCAACACTACGGATACTGATATTTTTTCCCACTGGAGGGCCATCTTTTTGGGCATGAACTGTCAGAGTAATACCGTCATTTTCAAAAGCCTTTTTTAAACGATTACGCATGTTTTCAAGATGAGACATCGGGTGGTCAAAATCTTGCTGTTTTTTGCCAGGAAGAGTCACCATAACGGTGCCGTAATTATTACCATAAACAGGCTCATAGTCATCATTAATGTAGAAACCGGCAAAACCTGTTGCTGATTTAGCATATCCTGGGCCATCAGCAATGATAAAACGAGACATTTTGCGGACTTTTTTATCAATTTGTTCAATTGACATTTCGGGAGGACCTTTTAGGTCGGCATAATAAACTGTGTAGTCATCTGGAAAGAATTTGATGTTGATAAGTCCAATTTTTCCAGATACAGAGGCCGCCATAATTGCAATGGCAGCAATTAATAACACAAAAATACCTAAGACACTGAAAAAACGATGTTTTAAAGTAAATTTTAAGGCATGCTGGGTTAATGTGCGGCAAATACGCAGAATAATGTTTTCTTGCTCCTGGTGTATTGCTAATCGCTCTGGCTTCCGTGGACCAAAATCAAGATAATGAATGGGCAAGATAAGCAAGCACTCTATCAGCGAAGCCAATAGTGCAAAACTGACGGCGATTGGAATTTGAGCAAAAAATTCACCGATAGGACCAGTCATAATCAGCATTGGTAGAAATGCGGCTACGGTAGTTAAGGTTGATGAAATAACCGGCAAGCCTACCTCAGCGGTTCCGTTAATAATCGCATGGTAGGGGCTATGGCCTTCCTGAATATGGCGAAAAATGTTTTCACAAACTACGATTGCATCATCAACAATAATTCCTGTGACCAAAACAAAGGCGAATAAACTAAGTTCGTTAAGGCTATTGCCGGTGATGTACATTAAAATCATGGTCATCATGAAAGAAAACGGGATGCCAACGGTTATCAGTCCAGCATTTCGAATACCCATGAAATACCAGATGATGATTGAAACCAGAATCATGCCGGCCAGCATATTTAATCCCAATGTGTGAAAGCCATCTTTGATTTTTATGGTAGAGTCTTCAGTCAGAATGACTTCAATATTTTCCCGTTGCAGCAGTTGTTTGAAGCTTTTAAGAGTATCCAGAACCGATTCTTTGATATCGATGGCATTGCCATTGCGGGTTTTGATGATTTTCAGACCAATAACATCTTTGCCATTGACAGAAGAAATGAAGGTTGGGTCACGGTAATCCAGGTCAGCATGGCTAATTAAGTTTTGCAGGCGAATAAAGCTACCGTCCCCATCGCGGCGAATGATGGTTTTTATCACCTGTTCCCGATTGTGAAATTTTTCATCGACCTTGACTAGATAATTACTGCTTTTGCCCTTAAATTTTCCAGCCGGTACTGAGATGTTAACAGCTCGCAAAGCGTCGTAAACCTCATTAAAACTAACCCCATGTTGACTTAGTTTATTTGGATCCAGGTGGATATGAAATTCCCGAATGTATTCACCACCTATCTGAATTTCCTTAATTTCCGGTGTTTTTTCAAGTCGCGCCTTGATTTGTTTTGCAATAAGAGATAGGGCGCGATTACTATGGTCTCCGACCAGATTCATAATGATAACCGGGACAAATTCATTAGCCGTAACCATACTGATTTCTGGAGGATCAATCAGGTCTGGTAATTCCCTTATGGCATTAAGAATTTTTAGGCGTAGTTCGGTATAAAGGTGTGAATAATCAGCGTCATCAATAAATTTAATGCGAATATGTGATCGCTCAGGATAGGAAATTGCGCTTACCCAATCAATATTTTCAACGGAGATGATTTGTTCTTCTAGTTTTTTTGTTACTAATGTCTCCACCTCAATGGGCGAAGCTCCCGGGAAATTGGTATTAACAATGACTTTCCCAAAATTGACGTCAGGATATCGTTCTGCAGGTAATTGGAACAAGGAGAAAAAGCCTGTTACTGTGAGCAGTACAAAGACCAAGTTATAAAAAACTTTTTGCTTTAATGAAAAGCGAACAATTTGTTGCATGATGAATCAATCAGGGCTGCAGAATTTTAAATTGATCGCCAGTTTTAATCTCATAAGAAAAGATTCGAGCTAATCCTTTGTCGGTATATCCTAGTAAATCAACACTAATCCGAGAACCATCTTTACGTTCCAACCATACTTCTTCAAATTTTTTATCCAGCGCATCAGCCGAAATCAGAAAAGTTCCGGCCGGTTCTGGAAGCTCAAGTGTTGCCTCGACTCTTAGTCCGCCACGATGAACCGGAAGTTTTTTTTCTAAAATCAAATCAACTTGTATTTTTCTGGATTTTTCATCAAAGGAAGGGGAAACTCGCTCAATTTTAGAAGGGACTATTAGATTGTATTCTGGCAGCTTTACCGTTAGCTCATGCTGTTGATGTTCCAAAGCTTTCATTTCACTGACTGACAATGCTAATGGGACCAATAAAGACCTGAAATCACCGACTTTCGCAACAGGGTCACCAGCATTGAGCCATTGTCCGGGCTCAACCAATCGTTCAATTATTTTCCAGCCTTGCGGGGCTTTAATGCAATGACGTTTCTGTTTTTCTTGCAGACGTCGTTTTTTTAGTTTTTTGATTTGTACCAGGTGCTTGGAAATAGCGAATTCACGTTCAAAGTCATCCAGTTTACTGATAGCGGCGCTGTTTGTTTCGACAAGTTTTTTATAACGATGAACCTGTTTTTGAAAGTAATCTATATCGACTTGATGCTGAGCTATTTCGTTGGCCATCAAACGGATATCAATTTTTACAAAAGTATCGTCAAGGCAGGCAATATTGCCATTATTAGGAATAATATCGCCAATATCAACAAATACGTGGCTAATTTTCTCTGCAATTTCGGTTGATAAAACCATGCTGTGTCGGGCACGGCTAAAACCGGTTATGGTGGTTTTTCTGTAAGCGGGTGTTGCGGTTGTCCAAATTTTCTCAGCATATACTGTCTTATGAGAAATAAGGAAAATCAGGGTAATGAGTAATATTTTTTTCAAACTTTCCCAATAGCCAGAAAAAAAACGAATAATTTCCATTATGTTAATTTGATGATTGACGGATAAACTCGATGAGGATTAAATAACTTCTGTTGATTATTTTATTGATGAATTTAATGTTGAAACCAAAGTATGAGGGATTTTAAAATCCATTTCTATCGGTTATGGCTGACAGCAAAGAAATTGATCAATAAGTTTCACTGGTTGATTTAATATGGTAAGCTCAACGGTTATTTTTTTATCAGTTTACTGTCCGTTATTTTAAATGAACAAACAAGGTGAAGTATGTTAGTGACTGCCGATGAATTCAAGCAATCTCTTCAACGTTGGGCGAGCGGTGTTACTGTTGTCGCTACACAGGCTGAAGGAGAGGAACCTCAAGGAATGACCGTGACTTCATTTGCCAGTGTATCATTATCCCCCCCACAGATTCTGGTATGTTTGAATGATTCAGCTGAAACTGGAGAAAGCATTAAGAAAAGTGGTGTTTTTACAGTAAATATACTAGCTTCTGATCAAGAGTCTGTTTCAAACAATTTTGCCGGTGGAAACAGTATGCAGGAACGATTCAATGCGACCTCTTGGAGCAAAGGCGTGACTGGCGCGCCTGTATTAGATGATAGTTTGGCATCTTTGGAGTGTGGGGTAGTACAAGAAATGCGGGCGGGTACCCATTGGGTTGTTGTGGGTGAAGTCAAAAATGTGATTTGCCGATCTGGTAGCCCTTTATTGTATTACGGCGCTGGCTACAGAAAACTTGATTAAATTTGGAGTAAATGCCGTGGACATTAAGGGATATATTTATGGCTTAGGTCAAAAAGCCAGGGCTGCTGGTCGCGTTATTAGCCGTATGGATCCAGGGAAAAAAAACCTGGTATTACTTAAGATTGCCGAGCAGATCGAAGTAGAAAGAAATTTTTTGACTCAGGAAAATCAAAAAGATCTTAAAGCCGGTCAGGAACGTGGTTTGGAAAATGCGCTTTTAGATCGTTTGGAGCTGACGCCTGGTCGAATCGATGCCATGATTGAAGGTTTAAAACAAATTGTGGCTTTGCCTGATCCAGTGGGTGAAATCACCGACATGGCTTATCGGCCAAGCGGTATTCAAGTTGGAAAGATGCGTGTGCCTCTGGGGGTTATTGGTATTATTTACGAATCGCGCCCCAATGTCACCATTGATGCAGCTGCCTTATGTTTGAAATCAGGTAATGCCTGTATTTTACGCGGCGGTTCGGAAGCCATCCATTCAAACCAGGCCATAGCAGAATGTATTAAAAAGGGTTTGCAGGGGGCCGGTGTTTCAACTGATGTGGTGCAAGTGGTTAATATCACCGACCGGGAAGCTGTCAGCGCATTAATAAGTTTGAACCAATTTGTTGATGTGATTATTCCTCGTGGTGGTAAAAGTTTGATAGAGCGAATCAGTAATGAAGCTACTGTTCCGGTTATCAAACATCTCGATGGCATCTGCCATGTTTATATCGATAGCAGTGCTGATCCTGAAAAAGCAGTGAATATTGCTTTCAATGCCAAAACTCATCGATATGGTGTCTGTAATGCCATGGAAACCTTATTGGTCGATGAAAAAATTGCTCCTGAAGTTTTACCTCGTTTGGCAGCAAAATATTTATATGAAGGCGTTGAATTGCGGGGCTGTCTGAAAACCTGTGCATTAATTCCTGAATGTAACAGAGCAACAGAAGAGGACTGGCAAACCGAATATCTGGCACCGATTCTTTCAATTCGAATTCTTGAAAGTATTGATGAGGCAATTGCTCATATCAATCAATATAGTTCGGCTCACACGGAAGCCATAGTGACCGAAAATTACAGTAAGGCAAGACGATTTCTAAGGGAAGTGGATTCCAGTTCTGTGATGGTTAATGCTTCAACGCGTTTTGCCGATGGTTTTGAGTACGGTTTGGGGGCAGAGATAGGCATAAGTACTGATAAATTGCATGCCCGTGGACCAGTCGGACTGGAAGGTTTAACTTCTGTAAAATACATCGTATTGGGCGAAGGCCATATTCGAATTTAGGATTTTGTTAGTTTTTTATACTTCGCGCGGTCACGGGTGCGGAATTTATAGCACATTGATTTTTGTCGAGAGCAAGGCACTAAAACAGGTGCATAGCAAGCTACGCAACTGTTTTAGTAACGCAGCTATTGGCAAAAATTCGGTCGTTAGAAATCCGCAGTCGTGGCCGCATGAGGTTTATCATAAGGCCATTCGGTATTATTGAATGATTGGTATTTATGGGGGTACATTCGATCCAGTCCATTTTGGCCATTTAAGAACGGCGGTAGAAGTGCGGGAGATCTTTGACCTGAAAAAATTGTTGCTTTTGCCCAGTCATCAACCACCCCATCGTGAAACCCCCGGAGCATCTTCAAACATGCGTCTGGAAATGCTGCAGTTAGCAGTTAGTAATCAGTCTGGTTTGGAAGTCGATACTCGTGAGATAGATCGAAAAGGTACTTCCTACATGGTAGATACCTTGCAATTAATTCATGCGGAGTATCAACAACAACCTTTACTTTTGTTTATGGGGCTTGATGCTTTTGCAGGTCTAAGTAGTTGGCATCGCTGGCAAGCATTGTTTGATTATGCGCACATTGTGGTGATGGATCGACCTGAAAGTAAAAAAAGTGTATTGTCTGATTTTCTGAAAGAAAAACAGGTCAATGACAGGCAGCAATTAAAGCGGTCTTTGCATGGCAAATTATATTTCCAGAAAGTGACACAAATGGAAATTTCAGCCAGCCAGATCAGGGAGATTTTTTTCAAACAAAAAAACCCAGCCTATTTATTGCCCAACGAAGTTATCTCATATATATATCAACATAAACTTTATCAGGATATTGAATGCAAACAGACAAGTTGTTAAAAATTGTTCAAGATACTCTGGATGAACGCAAGGGTATCAATATCACCACGCTTGATGTCAAGGACAAGACCAGCGTGACCGATTATATGGTCGTAGTCACCGGTAATTCTTCGCGGCATGTTAAGTCATTGTGTGATTATGTTGTAGAAAACATAAAAAAACAAGGGTTTAAGCCCCTAGGTGTTGAAGGTGAGGGAGGGGCAGAATGGGTATTGTTGGATTTGGGTGATGTTATTGTCCATATCATGACTGAAGAAATGCGGGATTTTTATCAATTGGAAAAATTGTGGAGTGTTGATCATGTTGATCAGGAATTTGGAGAAATGCATTCTTGAAGTCAGCTTTCCAGTCCGAAATTAAATTAATTAAGAGGATAGTAATGAAATTTAGATTTATCGCTAGTATTAGTTTGTTCATGGTTAGCTTTGTTGCGATGGCAGAATTGGATGTGCAGGAAGGAAATTGGCAAATCACCAGTCAGATGAAAATGCAAGGCCCATTGAAAATGGAAATTCCACCCATGACGGTGAATCAGTGTTTCACAAAAAAAAATATGACTCCAGACAAGATTCTGAATAATAAACATTGTGAAATGATCAAGATGAATATAGGATCGAATACGGTAACCTGGCAAATGCGTTGCAAACAAGCTGGAATGCAAATGGATGGTTTTGGCGATTTGGCTTATCAAAAAACATCTTTTAATGGGCAATTTAAAATGATGATGACTGGCACAAAACAAGGCGCCATGAATATTAATACCCAGTTATCCGGTAAGTATGTGGGGCCTTGCAAAAAATAGAAAAGTTTGTTTTATTGGAATGTCCGCATAACTAATTCTAAAAACTGTTTTATTCGCTACGGACTTAAGCAGGTCCACTTGATTTTTCCATTTTAACCTTTTGTGGAAGTGGTTATAATGGTTCGTTTTTACGTTTTTCAAGAGAGATTTTGCATGATTCAAGGCAGCATAGTTGCATTAGTGACACCGATGGATTCAAATGGAAATATTGATAATGGCAGTTTGAAAAAACTGGTAGAATTCCATATTGAACAAGACACTGACGCAATTGTTGCAGTCGGAACCACAGGGGAATCGGCAACGCTTAATGAAGATGAGCACTGTGCTGTCATAGAGTCAATTGTCCAATATGTTGATGGCAGAATTCCAGTCATTGCCGGCACTGGCGCAAATTCAACCACCGAAGCCATTACCTTGACACAGCGGGCAAAACAAGTGGGAGCAAATGCCTGTTTGTTAGTGACACCTTACTATAATAAGCCGACCCAGCAAGGTTTGTATCTGCATTTCAAGGCCATTGCGGAAGCGGTGGATATTCCCCAGATTTTATACAATGTTCCTGGCAGAACAGCCTGTGACATGTTGCCGGAGACCGTTGGTCGTCTTGCGGGTATTGAAAATATTGTTGGAGTGAAAGAGGCAACTGGAGACCTTGAAAGAGTCGAGAAAATTCGCGATTTATGTGGTCCTGATTTTGCGCTTTATTCGGGCGATGACGCCACTTCCCGTGAATTTTGTTTACTCGGTGGTAATGGTGTTATTACTGTTACTGGTAATATTGCCCCCAAATTAATGCATCAGATGGTAATGGCCGCGATTTCTGTAGATCAACAACTTGCTGAAACAATAGATGAAAAGCTGGCCGGATTGCATCAGCAATTGTTTATCCAGTCCAACCCCATACCTGTCAAATGGGCGGTTGCTGAAATGGGCCTAATTGGTCAAGGTATACGTTTACCACTAACCTGGTTGACAGAAGATTGTTACGATGCAGTTCGTAAAGCGATGCAACAGGCAGCGGATATTTGATCATCAGTAAATGAAAAAAAGCAGACATTTGGTATTTCTTTGGTTTTTTTTAGTGTTTTCAGGACTCATATCCTGTAGTTCCATAAAACCTTATTTTCCTGATAAACAAAAAGATTATCGATACAGCCAGGAAATTTCCCCGTTACGGCTTCCCGAAGATTTAACTGAAAGGAAAGCTGTGGTACCAGAAGAACCTACAATTGTTTCGGAAAACCCTGAACCCCAAGACTTTTCGCAAGAGCCGGAACAGGATAAAAAATACCGGCAAAGCCAAATTGGAGGTAAAAGAGGACGAGTTGAATTGGTTGGATTTGACGGTGGAGCATTACGGTTAATTATCTATGAGCCTTTGAAAAGAACCTGGTACATCGTTGGAAAAGCCTTAAGTCGTCAGGCTGTGGAAGTGACGGAAAGGAATCAGGCTGCAGGCTCTTATACCATTCAGTTTGACCCTGACAAAAAGGAAATTGAGGATGGCTCGCTTTGGAATGAGTTCGAATTTTTCTTTGGTGAAGATAAACATCAGGATCAAAAATTCCACATTATTCTGGCCGAAGATGGTCCAAGAACAGAAGTGGTTGTGACGGATGAACAAGGCAATCCCCAGTCAGAAGGTTCTGGGTTAGGCGTATTATTTATGCTGTTTGAGACTATCAAGAAAGATTTGACACAAGGAAAGTAGACTTTTCTCTAATGCGAAAGAAAAGTCCCGTTCTGGCATTAATCACCTCGTAACATTTAAAAATTCCATGCTAAAAATTCCAGGCCCTGCCGCATTATCAGCATTTCGTAAAGACAGACTGTTGAGTGAACTACAGAAGATTTCTTCTGACATAACTGCAATTGCAGGTCGGTATGTTCATTTTATCGATATAGATCATGATTTATCAGAAGTTGGAAGGCATATTCTGGAGCAATTGCTGAATTATGGTGATGTTCAGGAAATTGGTAAATCCACCGATTGCTTTTTTATTGTGATTCCAAGGCCGGGTTCTATTTCACCCTGGTCGAGTAAAGCAACTGAAATTGCCCATCGTTGCGGTCTCAATTCGGTAAAAAGAATTGAAAGAGGCATTGAATATTTCATCGATGTTGATGCGCCAGTTTCTGAAACCATGAAACAACAAATTCTGCCTTTGTTGCATGACAGAATGATGCAAATTGTTGTTGAGACTGAGCAAGGCCTTAAACAAAAAGTATTTGCCGAACATCAACCGGCTCCTTTAACAACGATAGCTGTCGTAGAGAAAGGTTATCAGGCCTTGGAGCAAGCCAATATCGAGATGGGCTTGGCATTGTCTGATGATGAAATAGAGTATTTAACGGAAAGTTTCCAAAAACTGGGAAGAAATCCTACTGATGTCGAATTGATGATGTTCGCCCAGGCAAATTCCGAGCATTGTCGCCATAAAATTTTTAATGCTGATTGGGTTATAGATGGAGAAAAACAGGGTAAGACTCTGTTTAGCATGATTCGAAATACTGCTGATAAAAATCCCCAGCATATTTTGTCTGCCTATAGTGACAATGCCTCAGTAATTGAAGGCAGTCAAGCGTCTGTTTTTCTTAGAAAGCCAGATAATCAACAATACCTTTATGTTGAAGAAAAGGCACAAATTCTGATGAAAGTAGAAACCCATAATCACCCAACAGCTATTTCACCACATCCTGGTGCGGCAACGGGTTCCGGTGGGGAAATCAGGGATGAGGGGGCAACAGGTAGGGGTTCTCAGCCCAAAGCAGGGCTAACCGGCTTTACTGTTTCGCATTTGAATATCCCCGGATATCAAAGGCCCTGGGAAATTGACTCCGGTAAGCCTGAGCGTATTGCATCCGCTTTGGAAATAATGCTGCAGGGACCAATTGGTGGCGCTGCATTTAATAATGAATTTGGTCGTCCGAATTTGGCCGGATATTTCCGAAGTTTTGAACAATCAGCATTTAATGGCAAGCAGGGCGAATACAAAGGTTATCACAAACCAATCATGATAGCCGGCGGTGTGGGCAGTATTCGGCCCATGTTGGTGGAAAAACAAGCTATACCCTCTGGGTCACTTATTATTATTTTGGGTGGTCCCGCGATGTTGATTGGCTTGGGCGGTGGCGCGGCATCATCTCAAACTTCGGGTGAAAGCGCCGACTCTTTAGATTTCGCCTCGGTGCAAAGGGAAAACCCAGAGATGGAGAGACGTTGTCAGGAAGTCATCAATCAATGTAATGCATTGGGTGATGCGACCCCAATTATTTCCATTCATGATATTGGCGCGGGCGGACTAAGTAATGCTGTTCCGGAAATTATCCATGATTGTGGTCGCGGGGGCCGTTTTGAACTCAGAAAAGTGCCCAATGCTGATCAAGGCATGTCGCCAATGCAGATCTGGTGTAATGAAGCCCAAGAACGTTATGTAGTAGCAATCAAACCTGAGTCATTGCCATTGTTCCAATCATTTTGTGAGCGAGAGCATTGTTTGTTTGCTGTTATTGGTGAGGCAACAGAAAATCAACACTTACAATTGTCTGACAGTTTGTTTGGTAATAATGTGGTTGATATTCCCATGTCATTATTGTTTGGCAAGCCGCCAAAAATGTTACGTGATGTGAAACGAATCAAACCTGTTTTACCGGATTTTGATATAGCAGGGGTTGATTTGCAGCAAGCGGTTGAACGAGTGTTGTCATTTCCAGCGGTTGCGGATAAAAGTTTTTTGATTCATATTGGTGATCGCTCAGTAACAGGGTTGGTGGCGCGTGATCAACTGGTCGGTCCGTGGCAGGTCCCTGTAGCGGATGTTGCAGTTACAACAACCGGTTTTCAGGCAATTACCGGTGAGGCAATGGCGATGGGGGAGCGTACGCCGCTCGCCGTAGTAAATGGCCCTGCTTCAGGGCGAATGGCAATTGCTGAGGCTTTAACCAATTTGGCAGCAGCAATGGTTGAAGATTTATCAAGTATTAAGATTTCTGCAAACTGGATGGCTGCCGCCGGGCATTCTGGTGAAGACGCAGCATTATTTGACACTGTGAAAGCAGTGGGTATGGAATTATGTCCTGAATTGGGAATTGCCATACCTGTTGGTAAGGACTCTTTGTCAATGAAAACGGTTTGGAAGGACAGACAACAAGAAAAGATTATGACGGCGCCGCTCTCGTTAATTATTTCTGCTTTTGCACCGGTGTTGGATGTTAGAAAAACGATGACACCGCAATTAAAGAATCAAGATAGTATTTTGATTCTTATTGATCTGGGAAATGGTAAAAATCGTTTAGGCGGATCAGTTTTGGCGCAAACATACAAACAGATAGGTAATCAGGTTCCTGATCTGGATGATGTACAGCAATTTAAAAATTTTTTTAGAGTAATCCAAGAGTTAAACCAGCTGCAATGCATTCTGGCTTATCATGATCGTTCTGACGGTGGTTTATTGACTACTCTGGCGGAAATGATGTTTGCTGGGCGGTTAGGTATTTCAATTGATTTGACAAAATGGGCCGATTCTGTCTTGCCTGCATTATTCAGCGAAGAATTGGGCGCTGTCATACAGGTGGCAAAATCAAAACAAGAAGCAGTTCTTAAACGATTGGAAAATTGCGGTTTGGCCACGTGTTCTCATGTCATTGGTGAAATAAATAATAATCAGCAATTAACTATTCAGAATGCCGGGACTGAAATTTTTTCCGCAACCAGGAAGCATTTGCAGAGAATCTGGGCTGAGCCCAGTTATAGAATGCAAGCATTACGTGATAACCCGGAATGTGCAAAACAGCAATATGAGCAAATATTGCAAGATGATGATCCAGGCTTACATGCAGAACTGAGTTTTAATATCAATGACGATATTACAGCTCCTTTTATACATTTGGCAAAACCTAAAATTGCTGTTTTGCGGGAACAAGGCGTCAATGGCCATGTTGAAATGGCAGCGGCTTTTGATGCCGCTAGATTTTCAGCCATTGATATTCATATGACTGATATTATTCACGGTCGGGTTAGTTTGGATGATTTTGTCGGTCTTGTCGCCTGTGGTGGTTTTTCTTATGGGGATGTTCTAGGCGCTGGAGGCGGCTGGGCGAAGTCAATTATGTTTAATGAAAGGGCTAAGGACCAATTTAGAGATTTTTTCATACGAGACAATACTTTTGCCTTAGGCGTATGTAATGGTTGTCAGATGATGGCTGGGATAAAAACATTAATTCCTGGCGCAGATCAATGGCCTGCATTTATGAGAAATCGTTCAGAACAATTTGAAGCCAGGGTAGCCATGGTTGAAGTCAAAAAATCGCCATCAATTCTTTTTTCAGGAATGGAAGGCTCGAAAATTCCAGTAGCAGTTGCTCATGGTGAAGGCCGGGTTGAATTTGATTTTAATCCTGGGCAAACGTTAAACAAATCGATGGTGGCTTTGGCTTATATTGATAATCGAGGCGATGTAACCGAAAAATTTCCTGCTAATCCAAATGGATCGCCATTTGGAATTACCTCTGTAACCAATGAAGATGGCAGATTTACCATTATGATGCCTCATCCAGAACGTTGTTTCAGAGCCTTGCAAAATTCCTGGCACCCTGAAGAATGGACCGAATATGGTCCCTGGATGAGAATGTTTCGTAATGCTCGAGTCTGGGTGGGTTGAAAAATAAAACTTAAGCCATATATTCTTCCATGAAAGGCGATAATTTAATTTATTTTTATAGGAGGAACAAGTTATGGCTATTACACGTTATGAGCCCTGGAGCTTATTGAGTCAGTTACAAAAAGAGCTGGAAAGGAGTCAAGATGAAGCAGGAGAAGGTTCCATTGCAACTGCTGAATGGGCACCAGCCGTAGATATTAAAGAAGAACCAGATAAATTTGTTATTGAGGCAGATATTCCGGGTGTAAAACCTGATGAAATTGAAGTCAGCATGGAAGAAGGTGTTTTGACCATCAAAGGTGAGAAAAAAACCGAAGCGACAACGGAAAAAGAAGGTTATAAGCGGGTTGAACGAACTTATGGAAGCTTTTATCGGCGTTTCAGTTTGCCTGATACAGCCGATGCAGAAGCAATATCAGCTAAATCAAAACATGGTGTTTTAGAAATTGTAATACCTAAAAAAGAAGCTGTGAAACCGAAAAAGATTTCAGTAGCAACCGAAGAGTAATTCCGGGAACCGTGATTTCAATGTGGATAATAGGAGGCAAGATATTGGTTTAGAAAGGGATTTGAAAAAATCTTAGCTTCACCTTTAGGTTAAGCGGATGTTTTTTCAACCGTGATGAATTAAGGACTTGCCACCTGTGCCGTAGTGAAGTCACGGATTCGGGCAATAGAGAACGGAGCGTTTACGCTCCGTTTTTTTGACTGGATCAATAAAATTGTATCAGTACTCAATATCAACTATTTTGATCCCATTTTTTAGAAAAGATGGGATCAAACAAATTCATAAGTAGTAATGATCAAAATTTCCACTGCAATCCATCCCATCAGGATAGTCGCAAAAATCAGGTGCATAATAATGGCAACTGGAATACCAGGTTGATTTTCAGTGTCGGGGATAAAATAGTCGACAACACCCAGTAATTTTTCACACGCCCTGATTCTTCTTTGTTTTGCCAGAAAAGATTTTTCGGTACGAAAATCCAATAACCAAAACAGGATTGTCATAATTATCCCGAAAGCACTGACTGTGGCATGATAGGGATGAAGTTCTGCAATAGCGAAAGTTGCTGCTCCAATAAGTGCAGTGATAGCAACAAAGATAGCGAAGCGCTTATATCTGAGATTGAGATATTCTCTGGAAGAGATGCAGGCTTGTCGGTAAAGCTCAAGTAATATTGAAATATTGGTTTTTTCTTCTTGGTCTGTGTAACTCATGGCAAGTCTCATGTTTGTATTCTGATGGACTATTGTATGAGTTGATTCTAAATGTTTTTACTTTAACTATGAACCGTAAATTTCATTGTGATCGCGAAATTTCAAGAAATACTCATACTTTCCAGTTCACGACGAATAATTTTTAAAAACCGGTATTGAATTTTTAGGGTTTTATAAAAAACCCTTATTGGTCTGGTTTCAATTTCATTATCACGTTTTTTTGAAACATTAGTGGAAAGAATGGCATTTCTTGGATCATTAACCAGAGATAAATGTAAAAAACTGATGATGGCATGATGTAGGGGTTTATTTTTAAATACTTCAGGGTTAGATAATAATTCTCTTAGATTTTCATTACACAAATCCAGTCTTTGATAGAATATTTCTACAACAGCCCTGTTTGCTGAATTTTCCATCAAATACTTTAATTCTGAATATTTAAAATCAACATTTAATTTTGAATTTCTGGAGATTTTAGATAATGGTGTCATTAATTGTTTATAGGCAATTCGGTATTCGCTAAATATCAACAGCAAATAATCTGTAAACATATTCAGCTTTCTTTTATTAGCTGTCACATATTGTTTTTTTATACTAAGAGTATGGGCCTTTTGTAATTTATAGACATAGGTTTTCCAGAAATTACCGGCAAATAAAGCTATGAAACATATCCCAATGATTGCCTCAGATGCAATAACTGACATGCCAAATCCTGATGCTGGAAAAGAGTGCTTTATACCCAGCGTGGTTATGATTGCGGTACTATGAAATAAAGATTTTGTAAAAGAAGTATACCCATCATTAAAAATATTTGGAATATTGCTATATATAAACCCAAAGAAAATAATAGTAACTATATATGTTATTAGTAATATATGTGATGTCTTTATTTTCATCGCTTATAATTAATTTTATTGATTAATAGATAGGGTTTTTATTGATACAAATAATATCTTTGATATTACTATCAATTTGGAAGTGATTATAGAAAGAGAATGGCTTGTAAGCCATTGTACTAAGGTACAGTGGTCTTTGAATTGTTGGAAAGCCGATGAATTTCAGGTGCCTCAATAGCTATTGAGGTGTTGTTATTTGAAGATGAATTTATTTGTTCGTTTGGCCAGAAAAAACTTTTTATAAAAATAAAAACAATAATCTATTCTAAGGTTTTACGAAAAATGATTTAGCTAAAACTAAAAAACACGCAGATGACATGCCAGCTGATCCAAATATCATACACATCACCATGATTTGGTATCTAGCTGCAATAAAGGGAGAAATGCCGGATAATATTTGTCCAGTCATCATGCCTGGCAGGGAAACCAGGCCAACGGCAAATAATGAGTTGATGATTGGAATAAGCGAAGCGTGAAAGGCAATATTGCGAGCATCATTAAATGACTGGTTTCTGGGGATTTCAGCATCTAATCGTTCGGCAGCCAGGCTGATCGAATTCATTGAGTTGGCAAAAATCATTCCGGCGAGCGGGATCAGAAACCGGGGAGAATACCAAGGCTGGATATTTAAAACCCCGATAATAACCAGAAACAGGGTGCTGCCACCACCCAATAACACTGCTAATACTGCATATTTAAAAAGATATCTGCGTTTTTTTGAGAGATTATTCAGGGCGATCCAGCTGGAGAAAAGTACCATAATAACTAGCACACCAGAAATAACCCAGATTGAATCGGAAGAAAAAATAAAGGCCAGGAAGTATCCGATAAGGAGTAACTGGATCAGCATTCTGATCAGCGCATAAATCGCCTGACCAAAATGTAACCGCCAAAAAAAAATGATGCCAATGACTATGAAAGCGGGAATAAAAGCAAGCGCTAAATGTTCGGCAGATATAACCTCGATGGTGGTATTCATGACGTTATGTGACTAGAAATGATCACAATTGATTTTTGTCCAGACTGGGACAATATCAGCCGGTAAAGATCCCAGGCGGCCTAATTCGACCCAGACATTTGCCGGTGAATGGAAATCTGAACCTACAGAGCCTAATAAATCAAAATCACGGGCATATTTTGCAGAAATAAAAATATCCTGTTCGGTACTTCTTCCCGTTACTACTTCAATAGCTTCACCGCCCATGTCCTTGAATGCGCCAAGCAAACGTCTGATCCAGCTGGCAGTTAATTTATAACGTAAAGGATGGGCCAGAATGGCTATGCCGCCTGAATTTACAATCCATGAAATCGCTGTCTCAAGCTCAGCCCACTGTATCGAAACAAAGGCCGACTTTCCTTGACCGAGATAATGATCAAAGGCTTGTTGTTGGCTATTTACATACTGATTAGAAACTAGAAAATCAGCGAAATGAGTGCGGGTGATCATGCTTTTTCCGGCTGCTTTATTTATTGCTTCCAAAGCCCCTGGAATATTTTTTTTGGCTAATTTTTCAGCTATTTTTTCAGCGCGTAACGTCCGTTTTTTTTGGAGTTGTTCTAATCCTAGCTTAAGTTCTGAATAATCCGGATCAATATTCAGACCAATGATGTGTAAGGTTTTATTTTTCCAGGTAGTAGAAATTTCAATTCCTGGAAGTAAATTGATTCCGGCTTTTTTGGCAGCTTGCTGGGCTTCCATGATGCCTAAAGTTGTGTCATGGTCAGTCAATGCAAGAACAGAAACCTGATTTTCTTTCGCACGGTTGATCAATTCGGTCGGGGTTAAAGTACCGTCTGAAGCCAGTGAATGGCTGTGCAGATCATGTTTTTCAGACATTAGTGCTGATATTCTCCATAAAGTTTGGCGTATAGGCCATTTTGCTTAATTAAACTGTGGTGAGCGCCTTGTTCACAGATTTGTCCATCTTCAAAAACATAAACATGATCGGCTTGTTTGACGGCGCTTAACCGGTGCGCAACAATAATTGTAGTTCGTCCATCTAGAAAATCAGCAAGCGCAGCGTGTAATGATCTTTCGGTTTCTGCATCCAGGGCTGAAGTTGCTTCGTCCAGGATCACTACACTTGGGTTGGCAATGATCATCCGGGCAATGGCTAATCGCTGCCTTTGTCCGCCCGACATACGCATACCCTGACGTCCCACAATGGTATCGAGGCCTTGATCAAGTGCAGCGATAGTGTCTTTGAGCTGAGCAATTTGCAGAGCCTTCCATAAGGCGTCATCATTGCTTATTCTGCCCAGCGTTAGATTTTCACGAATGGTGTCGTTGAACAGAACAGGGCTTTGCAAGACGGTTACAACGTGTTCTCTAATTACGTCCAGGCCAATTAGATTGATCGGATCATTGTTATAGTAAATCATACCCTCATGCATGGGATAAAGGCCGATCAGATTTTGTACCAAAGTTGATTTTCCACCGCCACTAGCACCGACCAAAGCAACTTTTTCACCGGGGTTGATCGCCAGGTTAATGCCGCTTAGAACTTCATGGTCTTCGTTATAGCGAAAATGCAGGTTTTCAATACGAATACCTACTGTTTTACCCTTAACAAATGGATTTTTTAAATGTGGGTATTGGGGCTCCAAAGCCAGATTATTAAGTTTGTTGATTCGATCCAGAGCCGCCCTGGCACTATAATAAGCATATTGGATGCCTAATACTTCTTGTACCGGTGCCATCATAAACCATAAGTATCCGAATACCGCCAACATTTCTCCAATGCTCAGGTCTGAATAAATAACCATTAACATAGCGGTGGCGCGGAAAATATCAAAACCAAACAAGAAAATCAGGAAGCTGGTACGACCTGCGGCGTCACTTTTCCAGGAAAAAGCAATAGAATGGTCTTTTACTGATCGGGCTGATTCAATTAATTGCTGGCAATAATGTTTTTCCCGGTTACTGGCACGGATTTGATGAATGGCTTCTAATGTTTCCGTCAAAGCTTGTTGAAAAACACCAAATGCTGAATTTTCTTTGGCTTTTAATTCTTTGACTTGTTTACCGATAATGCGGGTGAAATAGATCACCACCGGGTTTAGTAACAAAATGAACAAGCCAAGTTGCCAATGCATCCAGAGCAAAATAACTGCTGTCCCGATAATAGTCAAAGAAGCAACTAAAAGTTTGCTGGTAGTGCTTCCAATAAATTGATTTAAGGTATCTAGGTCGGTAATTAAATGATTAGCAACAGTGCCACTACCCAGCGTTTCATATTCAGTCATGGATATTTTTTGCAGACGGTTGATAAGCTGCTTGCGAATACGAAAAATGATGTCCTTGGAAATACTACTAAATTGGCGGGCCTGAATAATGTTGAAAATAAGGGCTATAATTCTTAATACTAAACTGACTACTAGAATGACACCGATATAAAGGATTGGCGTATGCCAGTGTTCAGGGAAAAACTGATTGATAGCAGCAATGGCTTTACCTGGTTTGTCCAGTAATACTTCATCGACCAGCATTGGCATTAATAACGGTACTGGTACGCTGACAATAGTCGCAAGGACGGCAATAACGTGGGCCAGAATTAGCTCTCGTTTATGTTCCAGGGCTATTTTATAAATGTATTTCCAGGTGTAAGATGGTGATTTCTGGAGCGAATCAGGATTTTTGGTCACGTTTAAGAAAGATCAGTCGGACTTTATTTGATGAAGAAAAAATGAATTTGGAAAAAGCGGGTTGCAAAAAATGTTGAAATATAAGTTTATCATAATCGTTAGCTTGTTGATGTTTTCCTCCACCAACTGGGGGATGACGTTAGCTCAGCAACGAGAATCTTTTTTGCATGCTGAAAAACTGATTGCTTTAAAGCAAGATGGTAAATTCAAAGAAACATTATCGCAATTACAAAATTATCCGTTATTTCCATACTTGAAATATAGCTGGCTTATCCAGAACTTGGGCAGTGATAAAGAAATTTCTCAATTTCTGGAGAATTATGCCCAAACACCCTATGTAAAGTTATTAAAACAAAAAAGATTGTTTTATCTGGCAAGAAACAAACGCTGGAAACAGTTTCTTAACAATTTTTCCAAAAGCCGCAACAGGAAATTGCAATGTTATTACCATTGGGCGCAATATAAAACGGGCCAAACCAAAAAAGCTATAAACGGCGCGAAAAAACTGTGGATGACTGGCTCTTCTCAGCCAAAAGCTTGCGACAAGCTGTTTGTCGAATTGAAAAAAACTGGGTATTTAACCCCAAAAAAATTCTGGCAACGATTTAGGTTGGCAATGAAAAGTGGAAATTACGGATTGGCCAGATATCTTAAAAAAAGTTTGTCAGGAGAAAAACAAAAAGTTGCGGCATTTTGGTTGAAAGTTATCCGAAATCCAAAATTGGTAGAAGGTGTTAAAAAATGGCCTATTAAGAAAAGATACAGGGCTTCAATATTTGCTCATGGTATTCGTCGTTTAATTAGTAAAGATCATGCCTTGGCCTTGAACATTTGGGATAAATATAAAAGTAACGTCAAAGTTTCCAAAGCGGACCGGCAATATATTGAAAAACGATTGGCTTTGACGCTTGCCTTTAGGAAAAAACAAATTGCCTATTCAAGATTAAGCAAAATCAACAATAACGAGGAAAAAATTAGAGCCTGGACGGTGCGGTCTGCCTTAGCTATTCAGGACTGGCAAAGTGTCAACAAAGCTTTGTCGATGTTGAAACCAGCAGAAAAAAGTCAGGAACGCTGGAAATATTGGCAAGCACGTACTTTTAACCAATTAGGAGAAAAATCGAAAGCGGATCATTTATACAAAGAGCTTAAAAATAACCGCAGTTATTATGGTTTTTTAGCGGCACAAAATCTCCAGCAGCAACCTCAACTTCAGGATCATCCTATTTCTCTAGAAACAAGGCAGTTACTTCAGCTGAAGGAAAGTGTAGGCTTTAAAGCAGTGAGGGAATTTCGATTCTTTGGCCGGGATATTGAAGCAAAAAGGGAATGGTGGCACTTAGTCAAAAAACTGGATAAAAAACAGATTTTGGCGGCCGCAAAAGTTGCTGAGCAGCATGATTGGCATAACCTGGCAATATTTACCGTCGCGAAAGTTAAACACTGGGATGATATGAATTTGCGATTCCCTTTGGTTTATTCGAAATTAGTCAGTCAAAATGCCAAAACACAAGGCATTGACCCTGCTATTATTTTTGGATTGATTCGGCGCGAAAGCGCCTTTGATAAAAACGCATTATCACCCGTTGGAGCAAGAGGGTTGATGCAGATTATGCCGCGTACCGGCAGGCAGATTGCAAGAGATCTTAAAGAAAAATGGAGCGGTAAAAATATTCTTTTTCATGAACAAACTAATCTCAAATATGGTGCATTTTATTATAAGCAGCTTCTGGATCGCTTTAAAGGCCATTTTGCTTTGGCTGCCGCAGCTTATAACGCGGGGCCGCATCGTGTTAAACGGTGGCTCCCATCAGATACTACATTACCGGCAGATATTTGGATAGAAACTATACCATTTAAAGAAACTCGTGAATATGTAGCGGCCGTTTTGGCCTATGCCACCATTTACAAACAAAGATTGGGGGGTAAGTCGTTCAAAATGAAGCATCTCATGCTTGATGTTAACCCTGGTTAGTGTATAACATCAGTTCAAAATAATAACGATAATGAAAATGCAGTCAGAGTCCACATTCAGTCAAATTTTTACCAATCTGGTAAAGCGTTTTTTGCCAAATTCGCAGGCCGTGGCGCTGGCGTTAATTTTACTGTTCGGCTTTCTCATTGTTTTTTACCTCGGCAATATTTTGATGCCGGTACTGGTTGCAATTGTTATCGCCTATTTGCTGGAAGGGTTGATTGCTAAGGTTGAATTATTGAAAATTCCGCGAATTATTGCCGTTTTTTTAGTTTTTTTCACTTTCATGGCCGCGCTGGCATTTCTGTTGTTTGTTTTAATGCCCATGCTCTACGAACAAACTTTGCAACTGGTTCAACACACACCCGCGATGATCAAGGCGATGCAAAAGGAGATCATGCGTTTACCTGAAATGTATCCACAGCTTATTTCCGAGGATAAATTAAAGACTATTGTGTTTTCAGCTCAGCAGGAAATATTGAAATATACTCAGGAATTATTGTCTTTTTCTGCCGCATCTGTGATTAGTATGGTGACGGCAATGGTGTATCTGGTTCTGGTGCCCATGCTGGTATTTTTTTTCATCAAGGATAAACAGGATATTATTGTCTGGGCGACCCAGTTTTTACCTAAAGACAGGCATCTATCCATGCGAGTGTGGCAGGAAGTTGATATGCAAATTGGTAATTATGTTCGCGGCAAATTTGTTGAAATTGTGATTTTGTGGGTAGTCAGTTATGTGACTTTTTCACTTCTTGGACTGAATTATGCCATGTTGCTGGCGGTGTTTATGGGTTTGCAAGCGATTATTCCGTATGTCGGTGCGACTTTGGTCACCTTTCCTGTCATCGGCGTTGCTTATTTTCAATGGGGTGTCAATGCTGATGAATTTTTGTATATCGTGATTGCTTACACTATTATTCAAATTATTGATGGCGTGGCGCTGGTGCCATTGTTATTTTCCGAAGCGGTCAATTTACACCCAATCGCAATTATTGTAGCAATTTTATTTTTTGGCGGACTCTGGGGGTTTTGGGGTGTGTTTTTTGCAATTCCATTGGCAACGTTGGTTAAAGCGGTTGTTACCGCATGGCCAAAAAATAATGAGATTTCTCAGGATACTGAATTAATTTCAGATTTATCTAAAAGTGGAAATGTTTCGATCTCCGAAGTTCTTCATAAGAATCAGATTCAATAATGGTAAGAAAGTCAGCTTGGCTTTTTTTAGTTTTCTTTGCCCAATGATTTAACGGCCTCCAGCACTTCATCAACATGCTCTTTAACTTTAACTTTGCGCCATTCCCGAACTAATCGACCTTCTGGGTCAATCAGAAAAGTACTGCGTTCAATACCTTTAACTTTTTTTCCAAACATATTTTTCATTTTGATCACATCGAATAATTGACACAATTCTTCGTCAGTGTCACTGATCAAATCAAAAGGAAATTCCTGTTTTGTCTTGAAATTCTCATGACTTTTAAGACTATCGCGAGACACACCAAGAATTTCGGTATTTAAAGCAACAAATTCTTCATAGTGATCCCTGAACGCCTGACCTTCCTTGATACAACCCGGGGTATTATCTTTTGGATAAAAATAAAGAACCAGATTTTTACCTTGGTAATCAGATAGTTTTATTGTTTTATTTCCAGTTGCTAATGCTGTGAAATCAGGAACCGCATTGCCAATTTTAATTGTTGTCATGGTCTTGCCTTGTCAATAAAAATTAAGCAATAGCTTAACATTTAGGCCAAATTGAAACCATTAAAATAGTGATGAAAAGAATATTCACAGAGATAATGCGCGGGCCATTTCACGGCAGCCATCGAGTTTTTTGGTCATTTGTTCGAATACAGCATCTTGTGTGGATAAACTGATGCCCAAAGATTCTAAACGATAATTTTCAGGTTTTTCCTCATCACCACGAAGTAAGGCAGCAGCCATTCTGGCAGCTGATCCGACCAGTAAAGTTATCTCCCAAAATTCTTGTTTATATTCCAGGCTCAGGTGTTGCTCAACAGCCGTTGCTAATAGTTCGGGTAGACCCCACTCTCGGGCGATCCATCCGCCGACAGCAGTATAGTCTGTATAGGTTAGTTGGCGTAATGCCTGGCTAAGAGAAATGGGAGGGGTATTCATTCTCATTTTCAACGCTTTTGCGGTTTCATCTGGCATTTGATCGGCAAACCATAAGAGCCCAAAGTGATGTAATATTCCTGCTGTTTGAGCGGTTCCTTTTGCTTCATCAAGGAAAATTTCAGGTTTGGCTTTCGTTGCTAATATGGCAGCGCCTTCAGAAACCAAAATGCCGGTACTCCAGAATCGTTCAATGTCAAACCCAGGACAACGAGCCGGATTAAAAGGAGATGCGATGGCTAAAGCGAGACTGGTACTGCGGACAATGGACATTCCTAATCGGGCACATGCAGTTTCAAGGTCGGTTATGGGAACCACAGGGGCAGCCCAGGCAGAGTTGGCCAGAGCAACTAATCGGGCGACAATATTAGGATGATTTATGATTTCCTTGGCTAGTTTAGGATAAGTTAAATTCTCATCAGCTAATGTCGCCAGTAAATGCTGAATACCAATGGGCAGGGTTGGTAAGGTCGGTTGACGTGAAAATTTATGTTTAAAATCAGGAGGATTATTTTCCATGATTGAATTGTTAGATGCAGACAACAGATAATGTGATATCGCCTGCTAATGTCTTGTAAGTTACTTTAAGTTGTAGTTTCGGTTTTGTTCATGGAAAAGTCTGCACTCAGCAATTCAGGTAATTCTTCAAAAGCAATCGGCGTACAAAAATAATTCCCCTGGGCAACTTGGCAGCCAAGTCCATTCATAACCATAGCTTGTTCTTCAGTTTCGACCCCTTCAGCAATTAAAGTATAGTTCAAGGCATTGGCTAAGCCAAAAATTGTTCCCAACAATAGAGATGACTGGGAGTTGATAACAACATCTTGTACAAAAATATTGTCTATTTTCAAGCAGTTTGCATGAAGCTGTTTTAAAGACGAGAGTGAGGAAAAACCAGTTCCGAAGTCATCAATGGCGATTTTTACTCCCATCTCTTTGAGTTGATGGAAAATGGTATCATTGGTTTCCAGTTGCATGATGCTTTCAGTTACCTCAAGTTCCAGTAATTCCGGGGCTAAACCGGTGTCTTCTAGAACCTTCCGAATCAAGTCGGGAAATGTCGATGTTGCAAAATGTTTTGCAGAAATATTAACTGCAATTTTAGGAATGTGGCCGATAGTGCGATTAAATTCGGCAATTTGTTGGCAGGCATTACGAAGCGCCCATTGGTCAATTTTATCGATTAAGCTCAGACTTTCTGCAATTGGAATAAATTCATCAGGAAGTATTATTCCTTTGTCGGGATGGTACCACCTGATCAACGCTTCGACACCAATAATTTGCCGGGTCTGAAAAGAAATTTGTGGTTGAAAATGAAGAATAAATTGATTTTGATCCAGGGCAGTCTGTAATAATTGTTCATCATGCAAGCGTTTTTTTGCCTTGGTAGTCATTTCAGGAGAATAAAACGCATAACGTTGTTTCCCTGCCTGTTTTGCGGCATACATTGCAACATCTGCTGCTTTCATTAAATCATGTTCATTGTCGCCATCTTTGGGAAATATCGCGATACCAATGCTGACTCTGGGTTTAATCTGGTGGGGACCGACTGTTAAGGGTTGATTAATATCGTGCAAGCAGCGGTCGGCCACTTCCGCAGCATTATAATCATCGGACAAATTGCCAACAATAATACAAAATTCATCGCCACCTAAGCGAGCGGCAAAATCAATATCCCTGACAACTTTTTTCAAGCGCTGAGCAATAGATTTTAAAAATTGATCGCCAATGTTGTGACCGAAGCTGTCATTAACATCTTTGAAACCATCCAAATCCAAAAACAGAAATGCAAATTCTTCATTTCGTCGTTTGGCATTTTTAATGCTTTCTTCAATTCTGTCCTGATAATAGGCGCGGCTTGCCAAACCGGTTAGATTATCAAAATAGGCAAGGCGGTGAATTTGCTTAGCGCTTTCTCGTTGTTGGGTAATATCCTGAACGGTACCAATAACAATTTTGTCACTGTTGTTAGTTACCTGGAGCATTTCCTGATGAACTAAAATAGAATGAGAGTCAGCAACTTGTAGTCGATATTCAACCATTTGATTTGATTGCTGATTGATAGTTGCCTGGATAGCATCTTTAACAAAACTTCGATCTTCAGGGTGAATGAGCTGAAGATAACCCTGCAAAGTTCCGTCAAAATCCTTCATTTCAAGGTCGCATAACATTGCCAGATGTGAAGAAATGCTGAATTGGTTCTGTTCTGGCTGCCAGTTCCAGTAACCTAAACGAGCGATTCGTTGGGCTGCATCCAGCTGTAGTTTTTTATTCTTAAGCTCAGCGGTATTTTGAACGGCTCTCAGGATAAATTGCAGCCGGTGAATCAGAACCGCGTAGTTAATCGGTTTAGGGATAAAATCAGATGCACCAACTTCGAAAGCCTGATTAACAGATTGCATATCATCACGGCCTGTAACCATAATCACAGGGATATCAGACACTGCCGGATCAATTCTGAGTTTTCTACAGGTTTCAAAGCCATCAAGTCCTTCCATTCCAGCATCAAGCAGAATCAGGTCAGGCGTTTGATTTTTGATTTTATTTAATGCCTGGATGCCGCTTTCTGCTTCATCGACTAGAAATGCTGCTGAGCGGAGCGCTTCGCTGGTAACTAATCTAAAACTGGCGTCATCATCAACAATAAGAATGCGTTGCTGTTTGGAAAGTGCAGGTTTTTTTTCAGGTTTAGGTTGGGATTGAGTGGATTCGATTTGCTTTTCCAGTGAGACTGCTACTTTTTGCAACCCGTCTTTGATCACCTGCAGCATTCTGTCAGAGCCTTTTAAAATCCCTTGATTTCCCAGGATTTCCAAGGATTCACAGGCGCTGGCCATATCTTGTGCACCGACGATAGCGCAGGCCGATTTTAAGCGGTGAGCGATTTTCCCAAATTCTGCTGGTTTTTGTGCCTGAAAAGCTTGTTGCATTGCTTCAATATCCTTAGGCGTATTTTCCAGAAACATTTCAACCGTTTTGACTAATAAATTTTCACCGCTGGAGGTTTGCAAAGAACGCAATTGTTCTAATGCATTGTAATTAATAACAGGCCGTTCATGATAATGACTGGCTGAAGTAGAATTGGCAAGGTTACTTGCTTCATTGTGACTTTTTTCGATCACTTTGTGGGGCAGCCATTTTTCCAGAATTTGTAAAATTTGTACCTGAGTAAACGGCTTGGTGATATAGAAGTCCATGCCCGCAGCTGCACATTGGTCGCGGATATTTTTTTGTACATCGGCTGTTAGTGCAATAATCGGAATTCTAGCCTTTCCGGATTCCTGTTTACGAATTTTTTGTGTCGCTTGCAAACCATCAAGTTTTGGCATATGACAATCCATAAAAATCAGGTCATAATGCTGTTTTTCAATTGCTTCTATGGCTTTGAGTCCATTGTCAACAATATGAACATCACAACCCAGTTCTTCCAGCATACTGCGAGCGACTTCCTGGTTTATTACGTTGTCTTCAGCAAGCAGAATTTTTGCCTCAATTTTATTTCTGTTTTGACTTGGCGAACTAGACGATTTAACAGAAATTTCGTGCGATGCGCCCAATAACCTTAGCAGGCTATTTAACAAAGGTTTTTGATAAACCGGTTTAGTGAGATAGTAACTGATGCCAAAATTACTGAACTGATCAGCTTCTGCACTAAAAGTGTCTGAGCTGAGCATAATGAGGAATAAATGCGAAATTAAAGACTCGCTTCGAATAATGGAAGCCAGTTTCATGCCGTCAATGTCTGGCATTTGCCAGTCAAGGAGAGCTATCCGGTAAGGATCGTTTTCTGAGGAAGCATCTTTTAATTCAGCAAGGGCTCTGCTGCTATTGCCAACACAAGTACAGCGCATTCCCCATGCCTTTAGTTGCTCAAGCAGTATTTTTCTTTGGCTGAGATTATCATCGACAACCAGAATCTTTACCCCCCGTAACGGACGGGTATCTATTTTAAGGGCTTGCACAGGTTGTTTTGCTTCCAGATCAAGCGAAAAATAAAAACATGAGCCATTGCCAGGGTTGCTGTGCAAAAAGATTTCCGAATCCATGAGTTGGACTAACTGTCTGGAAATGGTCAGCCCCAGACCCGTTCCTCCGAAGCGGCGGGTAATGGAGCCATCGGTTTGAGTAAAGCCCTCGAAAATACGTTGCTGTTGCTCGGGTTCAATACCAGGCCCGGTATCCAGAATTTCAAATTTAAAAATAATCTGGCTTTTATTTGTTGCTGATTTTTGTTGTGTGACTTTTAATTGTACTTCGCCCGTTTCTGTGAATTTAATGGCATTGCCAATCAAGTTGATCAATACCTGGCGAAGTCTTTCTGAATCGCCATGAACGATGTAATTCAGTTTGGGTGGTAAATTGAGAACTAATTCCAGGCCTTTACGGTGGGCTTGATTTGCAGAAGTTTCCAGTGTTTCTTCAAGTAATTGTCGTAAATCAAAATCAGTTTTGACTAACTGGAGCTTGCCGGCTTCAATTTTTGAGAAATCCAGAATGTTGTTAATTATGCCTAGCAAAGAATTAGCCGAGCGTAAAATAGTATTGGCTAATCTTGCCTGGCGGTCGTCCAGTTTCGAATGCATTAGTAACTCAGTCATGCCAAGAATACCATTCATGGGGGTACGAATTTCATGGCTGATCATCGCTAAAAAATCACTTTTGGTCCGGCTGGCCTGCTCTGCAGCCTCTTTCGCTTGTAATGCACTTTGGGTGATTTTTTCCAGTTCCTGATTTTTTTTTGATAGTTCTTTGGTTCGGGCGATGACTTTTTTTTCCAAAGCAGTGCGATGCAAGTTGAGTTCGGAATCTCTGCTTTGGATTTCGCCCAGCATGGTATTAAATACAGTGGCCATTTGACCGAATTCATCCTCACCTGTTTTTTTGACACGAGCAGTAAAATCTTTTTTCGTGGCAACTGACTTCATAACCTGCATGAAATCAAGCAATGGTTCAGAGAAGATTTTTTGTAATCTGGAAGATAACCTAAGAATGACCAATAGGGTCAATAATAAAACTGCGATGAGAATTTGATAAAATGAAAAAAGCTGCTCTTTTAATCGGGATAAGTCGTTAACCAGATGGATACTTCCAACCGTTTTTTGATTGAGAATAACGGGTTGCACCAGGTGCAAAAATCCTTCGTCATCATATTTCAGTGTGCCACTTGTTGTGGTTGAGGGGAAAAGCTTATTTACAAAAATTTCTTTTAAAGTTGTCAGCCAGGAACCTGAATTATGCATGGCTCCAGTAGTGGGTTTGAATTTGTAATTTCCAACGGCTTCGAGTCGTGATTTTTCCCAAGGTGAAACCAGATTTTCCGCAGTATTGAATTGCGCAAAAATATGATTATCTAGGTCATATAAAAATGCTGCGACAATTTCAGGATTGGTTTTTAATACTGTCAGGGTTTTTTCGGCAGCTTTGTTATCCGCAAAAGCCAGGGCAGCAGAACAATTCCAACCCACCACATTGGCAAGAGACAATAGCTCTTGTTCGGCAGCTCTTCTTTTACTTTGAAATTCAAAAACAACAAATGCCGATGTGATTAAGAGCATGGCAGACACAGCAGTGACTGACATGATTAAGATAAGTTTGGTTCGGATGGGAATGTTTTGAAAAAAATTAGACTTCATGAAGCTGATTGTATACCTTTTGTCTTTAATAATCCCTCATTTTTATGATGACTGATTGTTTCAGAATTCAGCTTCTTGAAGCTGAAATATGGATGCTTACTTTAAATGAAAACAGGACACTGAATTAGAAATCTATGAAATGTTTTCCAATTTGGGTTAAAGCAACTATTTATCTTTTTATGGGTTCCAAAATGGCATCAATATTAATATGATCACAAAATTCCAGAAATTCTTCTCTCAAGTTAAGGATTCTTATCCCCGCAGGAACCAGTAGAATAAAGCGGGTGGTCACTAATTCTGATTGTGAATAAGAATCAACATATCGGCTGCTGGATATTTCTTCTATGGTGAGATCATGGTCGCTTATGAAAGCGATAATACTTTGTAACGCGTCTTGGCGTTCTAATGAGACTGTCTCCAACGAATATGGGGTAAAATCATCGTGACTGATAAATTTTCCTGGTCTGAGCAGATGAATTTTAATTTCCAGTTTTTTTTCCAGGTTTTCTAGCAGGTTTTCCAGCTTTGCTATTTGATTCCACTCGCCATTGATCAGAAAATACGCCGCTGTACAGGCCATTAACCGGTTCGCCCGCATTTCCAGAATTGAACATTTACATTCGTTGACTCCAAATAAAATTCGATCAATAAAATTATTTTTGGTATATCCTAAAACTGTAATCGTTAATTGCATGACCCGTGACGCCATTTTTTGGCATTAAAGTTTATCATTTTTTTGATGTAGTTATACTGTTTATGCTTAAGGGAGTTTCGACGTTCCTTTTTTTAGTTCTTATAATTAATAACTTATTGGAAGCTGCATGGGTAATTTTAAGCGTGAAAGAGATATTACGGTAAATTTCTACTCCGTAAATTGGGAACCAATTTACGGAGAGTTAGATCTTGAAAAAACTTTATCGTTATAGTGTTAAATCCATGATACCTGAAGGAAATAGATTTTTTGACTACATTTATAATAATAGTAGGGTGTCAAAACCATTTTATAATCATATAATTACCATTATAAATTATTATGGCAGATGAAAAAAACACACAAAAACAGAACAAGCTAGACGACTCGTCATCAGAAAATCAACAAGCATCAGATACGAATGACTTTCTTGAAGATGATGATGCGATTGATCAGCTGTTAATGGATGAAATGTTTGGGAATGCTGATGAAGAACAAGCAACCGAAGACTTAGTAGAAATAGATGAGTTTGCCGAGGATGAGCCAGATGAATTTTCTCAAGAAAATGATTCGGCAACACTAATTTCAGAGGAGCCGCTGGCATCAGAACCCAGTCAGCCTGAAGTGACAGCAGAAGATAACAGTTATTTGGATGATTTTGATATTACTGCCGATGACGATGATATTTTTCCTGAAGAAAACTCCAATGAAGATTTATCCGAACCGCCGGCACAAGGCGGCTTTGAGTCTGGTGTCATTCAAGAGGCATTAACTGCTAATTCTGGTGAGGATTTAAAACAAGATTCTGTTGCTGAAGAAAAACCGGAAACTGGTAACAATGTCATAGCGGAAGCATTAACGGCCCAAGTAAGTCAACTATGGGCAGAGGTGGCTGATGTTAAAGAGCAGATGACCAATGCTCAACCGGATAATGCCACTGATGCCATTGAACAAATCAATAAAAAAATAAAACGCTTATCTCGGGAACAGGAGGAAAAGAATAAATTTGCCAGTATTGCTCTGGGAATCGCAGCATTAGCCTGTATTCTAGCCATTGTAGCGATGGTTCAAAGCAGCAATCTGGATTCCACTGTAGCTGATTTGACGACATTGGTTTCAGATATGGAAGAATCAGTCACGGAACCGGATGTTAATACGCAAAACACTTTGAAAAGTCTAAAAGACTCATATCTATTACTAGACAATAATCAACAGAGCATCAGAACTCAATTGGCTATGTTGAAAGATCAATTAAACAACCAAGCCGGTACAAATCAAAGTCAGGAAGAAATGCAGGGACTTATTGGCAAACTGCAACAACAAATTTCAGATATCAATAATAAATTGACTGAATTGTCGACTTCCATTAAAAAACTCGAAACTCGCAAGCCAAAGAAATCAACAAAAGCAGTCAGTAAGAAAAAAACCAAAACATCGGCTGACTGGACCGTCAATTTAGTTTCTTTTAAACAGGACTGGTATGCCAAGAAAAAAGCGGCTGAATTCAAAAAAAAGGGAATACCGGTTGAAGTCGTACCTGTTAAGGTGAAAGGCGAACAATGGTATCGGCTTCGTGTGACAGGTTTTAAAACCAAATACGAGGCAGGCTCCTATGCTTCCAGAGCCAAAAAAGCGCTTAATTTAAGTTCGGTTTGGGTGACGCAAAAATAGCGGAAGGATTTTAAAATCATGTCCTTTTTTGTTTGAAATGGAGAAGATGGCTTTGGTTTTTGATATCCAAATTCCGCATTAATGAATGATGCTTCCTTAAAATTGATTTTTTATTACCTTTATAAAACGGAATCTAGTTATTTATAATCAGTCGCTTATGGGTGATTGTTGCAAATTATTAATCATCAAAAAACCAGTTTTGATTCGCAAAAAGGATAATTTCAACCGGGCAACCTGGTTAAATTTTATATATCGTCTATTCTTGAATAATTGGCACTATTTTCGGAGTCTAGATGGATGGCAGGCGAGCAAAAACCCCATATACTGATTGTTGATGATGAACAACTGAATCTCGAAATCATATCAGAGTATCTGGCTGATTGTGATTACCGAATAAGTACTGCTGAAGATGGCGAAATAGCCTGGTCCATGTTGGAAAAACATCCACAAAGTTTTGATGTGATTTTGCTGGACAGGATGATGCCCAATCTTTCCGGTTTGAAAGTTTTGGAACGTATCAAAGAACACGAAATTCTAAAAAATTGCCCAGTAATTTTTCAAACCGCAAAAGCCAGTCACGATGATATTCTGGAAGGAATTTCTGCAGGTGCTTATTATTATCTGACCAAGCCGTTTGCTGAAGAAATGTTGTTGTCGATTGTCAATACAGCCGTTAATGACCGGTTGCGATTTAAAAAACTACAAACTGATCTCCATCAAACCAAACAAACCATGGGCTTGTTGAAATCAGCCAGTTTCGATTTTCAAACTCCAGACGAGGCCCGTGCAATTGCTACCTTGATATCGAACGCTTGTACTGATCCTGAAAAAGTAGTTCTGGGTCTTACTGAGCTTATGATAAATGCTATTGAGCATGGTAATCTGGCTATCACTTATGAAGAAAAGTCAGTGCTTAATGCCAGTGGAGAGTGGCAACAGGAAGTAGAAAAAAGACTTGCTCAGACCGAAAATACCGAAAAATATGCCAAAATTCAGTTCAACAATAACTCTGAGGGGATACAAATAATCATTACAGATCAAGGCAATGGTTTTGATTGGCAGGGCTATTTGGATTTTGATCCACAAAGGGCAATGGATAATCATGGGCGTGGTATCGCAATCGCTAATAAACTCAGTTTTAATCATATTGAATACAAAGGCAATGGAAATGAGGTTCATGCTTTTCTGTAATATGATCCCGAATTGATTTTATGCAGAACTCGGAACGGCAGATAACACCGGATTCAGTTAAAAAGCTTCTGCAGGAACTGGTCGACCTAAAAAAACAGCATGAGGAGGTTTCCAAGGCTGGTTTTGACTTGATTTCCGCACAAACCAAACTTCAGTCGTTGCTGCATAATGCCACTGATGGCATTATTACTTTTAATCCGGATGGTACGGTGGCGACATTCAATCTCGCCGCCCAACACATTTTTGGCTACACTGAAGGCGAGGTGATCAGCCGCAAAATTCCCGATCTGATTCCTTGTCCGGACTGGGTGGATGATAATGTCGCTGAGTATATCCGTTATTTTATTTTATCCCGATCGTCAGAAAATGTGCCATTACCGGGCAAGCACAGAATGGGGTTCGATATTCTGCTTCATGTTTCAACCGGATTGGCCAGCCAACATGACACGATATTATTTGATGACGAAGAAGATATACTATTCGCGATTAAGAATGCACATTAACTAGCTGGCGCATTACATTGATTGCGAATATAATAGCGACATGAATGATTACCACCTATCAGACGACGAGATTAAACACCTTGAAGTGTTGC
>Ga0256839_1000886_pt1 | contig 38016 bp, 38 predicted proteins | sample 354166metaG_FD_185968 | JGI IMG/M metagenome (GOLD analysis project Ga0256839, IMG submission 185968) | Hydrothermal vent microbial communities from Mid Atlantic Ridge, Atlantic Ocean - 354-166 | ecosystem: Environmental > Aquatic > Marine > Hydrothermal vents | place: Atlantic Ocean: Mid...
CCGAGCTGATGCGTTGGTTCGTCAATCCGGTGTTCGTGTTCGAGCTGGAGCTGACGCCGCAGCGCCGACTGGCCCGCGCCGACGTCGGCCAGGTGATGGCGGCGCTGCGCGAACAGGGTTGGTACCTTCAGCCCCCACCACCGCCGGAGCCTCTTGGCTGAGTGCGCCGCTCCCGCCTGTACCTGCCCGCCTCGCTGCAGAGCGGTCGTGAGGTGACCGTCGAGGGTGAGCGCGCCCACTATCTGCGCAGCGTGCTGCGGTTGCGTGCCGGCGCGGCGTTGACGGTGTTCGACGGCGAAGGCGGCGAGTTCGAGGCCGAGGTGCTTTCCGTCGAGCGCCACCGGGTCCGTCTCCGGCTCGGTGCCTGGCGCGACGTGGACCGGGAATCGCCCTTGCGCGTCCATCTGGGGCTGGCCGTCGCCAAGGGGGAGCGGATGGACTGGGCGGTGCAGAAGGCGGTGGAACTGGGGGTGGCCTGCATCACGCCGCTGCTGACCGAGCGCGGCAACGTCGTGCTCGAAGGCGAACGCGCCGAGCGCCGCCGCCGCCACTGGCAGGCCGTCGCCATCGCCGCCTGCGAGCAATGCGGCCGCAACCGGGTACCGGCGGTCGCCACGCCGCAGCCGCTGCCGGCCTGGCTGCCGGGCCGCCGTGGTCTGGTCCTCGATCCTTCGGGTGCTGCGCTGGGCGCGTTGCCGGAACCGGCGGGGGAGTTGGCGCTGCTGGTCGGTCCCGAGGGGGGGTTGACCGACGCCGAGCTGCGTCTGGCCGAGGCCGAAGGACTGGCACCCACGGCCCTCGGCCCGCGGATTCTACGGGTGGAGACCGCGGCGGTGGCGGCCCTGACGGCGGTGCAATGCCGCTGGGGGGATCTGGCGAGCCGGTAACCCCCTTGTCATCGGCCGCTCACGCGTTTGTAACGCCGGTGTCGGAGAATGGCCTCTCCGATCCGCTTTAGGAGGGCGCGTCTCATGCTGGAATATCGCACCGTCTGCCTTTCCGATCTCCATCTGGGTACCCGCAGCTGCAAGGCCGACTATCTGCTGGATTTCCTCCGTCACGTCCATTGCCGGAAGCTGTATCTGGTGGGCGACGTTCTCGACCTGTGGCGGCTGCGCAAGGGGGGGTGGTTCTGGCCCGCCTCGCACGATGCCGTGGTTCGGCGGATTTTCGCCCTGGCCCGGCAAGGGACGGAAGTGATCTACATCCCCGGCAATCACGACGGGACGATGCGCGATTACGAGGGGACGGGGATCGAAGGCGTGCGTCTGCGTGGTCGTTGCTGTCACCGAAGCCTTGACGGCCGCCGTCTGCTGGTGCTGCACGGTGACGAGTTCGATACCGTCATCAACGGCGGAGGCGCGTTGCGTTTCCTTGGCTGTCTCACCTACGACAGTCTGGTGGAGATCAACCGTTGGGTGAACCTGTACCGGGTTCGCCGCGGCTTGCCTTACTGGTCCTTCTCCGGATTTCTCAAGTCCCGGATCGAGAACGCGCGCCGTTACATCGCCAACTTCGAAGAAACCTTGATGAGGAACGCCCGCCGTCACGGTTTCGACGGTGTGATCTGCGGCCACATCCACCACCCGGCGCTGCGCCAGGTGGACGGGGTGTTCTACGCCAACTGCGGCGACTGGGTGGAAAACTGTACGGCCCTGGTCGAGGATACCGCGGGTCGGTGGCGTCTCATCCGCTGGGCGACCGAGAGCGCCTACCTGCTCGATCTCGAGCGGGAAGAAAATGCGGGAGCGGCGTTGCTGACGGATTAGCCGGCCCGTCGTGCCGGTGCCACCGATACCGTGGCGATGGTGTTCCTGGCCCGGCGGGCAAGCGATCGGCGACAGCGGTCCTGGATCGGCGGGTGCCAGTGGCAGCGGACGTCCACCTCGGATAGGCACAGCAGGCGCCACAGGGAAGCGGCGAAGGTGTCGTCGCCGACGAACGGCGCGGCGGCTGCTGCAGCGCCGAGATAATTCAAGCTGACCGGCTGGACCGGGACGCCGGCGTCGATCGCCGCCTGCAGGAGCGAGGAGGCGAACGGCAGGACCCGGTCGCCCCGGCTGGTCGTCCCTTCGGGAAAGAGCGCCACCCGCTCGCCCCGTCGGAGCCGTCCACCGACCGCCGCCCGGATTCGGTGCATCGACCTCAGGCTGCCCCGCCGGATGAATAAAGTGCCGCTGCGGCGGGCCAGGGTTCCGATCAGCGGCCAGCGGGCGACTTCTTCCTTGGCCACGAACGTCAGCGGCGCTTGACAGCCCAGGACCACGATGTCGAGCCAGCCGATATGGTTGGCGACGACGAGGAGCGGGCCTGTGGCGGGCCGGCCCATTGCCTCCAGGCGCAGGCGCAACAGGCGGGCCAGCCCCCGGAACCAGCGCAAGCGGACGGCGTCACAGCGGTGGGCGTCGAGACGGGTGAGCCAGGGAAAGACGGCGATCAGAATCACGACGCCCCAGATCAACCACGCCAGGACGACGGCGGCCCGTCCCAAGGCCCGCCACGTCGTTGCGCTGGCGTCAGGCATGACCGTGGATTTCCGCAGGCCGCCGGATGAAACGACGGGAATAGCGGGCCTTGAGGCGGGTCAACGGCAGGAGGATGAACACGTCCATGCAGTCGAAGGCTTCGTCCCAATACGGCTCGCCGCAGACCCAGGCGCCCAGCCGGAGATAGGTCTGCAGCAGCGGCGGCAGGCCGCAGTCGTCGCGCTGACAGCGTAGATGATCGGGCACCGGCCGCAGCGATCGCACGTTCAGCCACAGGGGGCCCCGCTGTGCCGGGGTGAGGCGGCGTTGGAACGCCTCGACGGCGAATCCCGACGGCCCTGGGGGGATGCTGGCGCAACCCATCAGATAATCGAAACCGCGTTCGATGGCGTAACGCGCCAGACCGGACCACAAAGTCGTCAGGACGATGCCGCCGCGGCAGGCGGGATCGATGCAAGTGCGCCCCACCTCGAGGAATCGCCCCGGCAGGGTGAAGATCGCGTCGATGTCGAATTCCGTTTGGGAATAGAATCCTTCGCCGCGTTCGGCGGCCTGGTCGCTGAGCAGGCGGGTGGTGGCGACGATGCGGCCGTCCTGGCGGTCCTGGACCACGAGATGATCGCAGTATGGATCGAAACGATCCTGTTCGATGCCGTCGCCGGGCAGACGGGCGCCGAGTTCTTCGACGAAGACGCGGTATCGCAGTCGATAGGCGGCCGCCACCGTGGCGGGATCGAGGGCGACGAGCGTCTGATAACGGCCGGAAATCTCGGAACGTTGCCACCGGCCGGTGGGAATATCTTGTCGCATGGTCGGCTCCATGTTCGTGAAACGCGGCGTCAACCCTAAGACGGCGATATGACAATGTGACGATGAGTTTGTGACGGTTCGATGGCAGCATCACCGGTCATCGAGCGGTAACCGAACGGTGATCGATTTGTCATTTGCGGCGGCTAGTTTGGGAAAGGTCCGTTTCATCGTTGACGAGGGGATTTCCCATGCGTGTTCTCCAGTCGCTGCAGCATTACGACGAGATCCTGTTTCTCTGGCTTCTCCAACGGCGTTGCCATCGATGGCTGGTCGCCGCCAGCCGGTGGGTGTCGCGCACCGGCGACGGTTACTGGTACGCTCTCCTCGGGGCCGGGTTGGGGTGGTTCGACGGGGACCGCGGGGCGGCGTTCCTAGGCGCCGGTCTGGTCGCTTTTCTCATCGAGCGGCCGACGTATTTTCTGCTCAAGAACGGTTTTCGGCGGGGACGTCCCCAGACCCGTCTGGCCGGGTTTCGCAGCTACGTGGTGCCGGCCGACGAGTTCAGCTTCCCTTCCGGTCATACTTCGGCGGCCTTCGTCACTGCGGTGTTGCTTTCCTGGTTCTATCCGGCGCTTTCCCTGCCGGTCTTTCTCTGGGCGGCGGCGGTCGGCCTGTCGCGGGTCTTGCTCGGGGTCCATTATCCCGCCGACGTTCTGGCCGGCGCGGTGATGGGGACGCTGTGCGCCTGGGCCGGGTTGATCTGGTCGGGCGGATGAGGATCCTCTACGGCGTCCAGGGGACCGGCAACGGCCATTTGACTCGGGCTCGGGTCATGGCCCCGGCGCTCGCGGCGGCCGGCATCGAAGTCCAGTTCCTGTTCAGCGGCCGCCCGCGGGAACAATTCTTCGACATGGCCCTCTTCGGCGACTGGTGGTGGCGTCGCGGCTTGACCTTCGTTTCCCGGGGCGGGCGCGTCGATTACTGGCGAACCCTGGCGAAGGCCGGCGACCTTCCCGCCTTCGTCCGTGACGTGCGCCGCCTGGATCTGACCGGCTTCGATCTGGTGCTCAGCGATTTCGAGCCGGTATCGGCCTGGGCCGCCCGCCTTCAGGGGGTGCCGGTGATCGGCATCGGCCATCAGCAGGCGTTTCGCCACGCCGTTCCCAAATGCCGTGGTGGCTGGCACGCGCGTCTGTTGATGCGCTGGTACGCCCCGGCTCCCGTCGGCCTCGGGTTGCACTGGCATCATTTCGATCAGCCGATTCTGCCGCCGCTGGTGTCGCCCTTGCCGGAGGCGGCGGCCGATCCCCGGAAGGTGCTGGTCTACCTGCCGTTCGAGTCGTTGGCGAGTATCCGGGCGTTGTTGCGGCCTTTTTCCGCATGGCGCTTTCACGTCTATCACGGTCAGGTGCTTCGACGCGCTTCCGAAGGCCATCTTCACTTGCGACCGTTTTCTCGGGATGGTTTTCAGCGGGATCTGGCCGCCTGCGGCGGTGTGATCTGCAACAGCGGCTTCGAGCTCATTTCCGAGGCGCTGGCGGGGGGTAAGAAGATTCTCACCAAGCCCCTGGGGGGGCAGTGGGAACAATGCAGTAACGCCCGGGCGCTGGAAGCGTTGGGGTGGGGGACGGTGATGCCTTGCCTCGATTCGGCGGCGGTGGCCCGGTGGCTGGAAAGCGGCGTGGCGGTGCAGGTGCGTTATCCGGACGTAGCCGGCGCTATCGTTGCCTGGTTGCGGGAGGGGGCGGGAAGGATCGATCCCGGCTGGGCCGCTTCCGTCTGGGAGGGCTGCGAGGTCCGTCAGGTGGCCTGATAACGGTCGTAGGTGGCGGCGGTGGCGGCGTTGTTGGCCCGCACCCGGCGTTCGATCTCCTCGGCGCTGACGGGGCCGGCGGCGTCCAGTTCACCGATCAGATCGCGGCGGATGGCGATGGTCAGTTCCGCCAGCGCGTCATGGAGGTCGTCTCGTTCGCGGTGGTCGAGGCGGCGGTCGCCGATGCTGGCCGAGAAGATTCGCAGCAGGTTCTGGAAGCGCCGCAGCACTTCCGGGCTGGCGGAGATGGCCAGCTTGTGGGTGAGGAATTGGAGGCGGACGACGTCGTCCTCGGTGATCTGGGGTTGATGGAACAGCCCTTCCAGGTAATGGAGCAGATCCAGGTAGATGGTGGTCTTGAGGTCGAGGAACTTGACGTTCTGTTCCTTGGTCAGCTCCACTTCGGTCTGTTTGTTGAGCAGGATGGCGGTGATGAGCACGGTGGCCAGGGTGCCGAGGACCACCAGGACGATTTCCTGGGTGAAGGGCATCGGTTCGGCCACATGGTAGGCGGCGCGCAGAAAGAAATAACCGCCGACGAAGAGGACGGCGGTCAGCCCCATCTGGAGCAGGGTTTGCAGGCGGATCCGGGTCATGAATGGCTGATGTCGGCCATTGTCGCCTCGATCCACGCCTCGGCGCGGCGGTTGATCTCCTCGGCCGGCAGTTCGGCGCCGTCCAGGGGCGGGCCGATGACCAGGGTGATGGTGCCGGGATGTTTGAGGAAGCCGTTGCGGGGCCAGTGTTCGCCGGCGTTGTGGGCCACCGGTACCACCGGCGCTTTGGCGCGGGCGGCCAGCACCCCGCCGGAGCCGGCGTAGCGGCGCCGTTCCCCCGGGGCGACCCGGGTTCCCTCCGGAAAGATGATGATCCAATGACCTTCCTGCAGCCGGCGCAATCCCTGTTTCATCAACGCCACCATCGCTTTCTTGGGTTTGCTGCGGTCGATGGCGATGTGGCGGTAACGCCCCAGGCACCAGCCGAAGAAGGGAATCCTCAACAGTTCCTGCTTGAGGACGTAGACGGTGCGGGGAAAGATCAGGAACAGCATCAGGGTTTCCCAGGCCGACTGGTGCTTGCTGAGGACGACGCCGTTGCGCGCCGGGATGTTTTCCCGCCCCTGGATGTCCCAGTCGATGCCGCAGATCCAGCGTAGGGCGGTGAGAATCGAGGCGGCCCACAGCCGCGCCAGCCGGTAGCGGTATTCGTACCGGGGCAGGGTCGAGGCCGCCAGCACGATGGGGGTCATCACCACGGTGATGGTGGTCTGCACCAGGAGGAACAGCGCCGAGCGCAGGAAAAGCAGGGGGGTGAGGTCGCGTTTCATCCTTGCAGCTTGGAAATGTCCGCGATTTCGAGGAACAGCCGCGCCACCTGGGCCAGCAGATCGAGGCGGTTGCGGCGTACGGCCTCGTCCTCCACCATCACCATCACCTGGTCGAAGAAGGCGTCGACGCTGGTGCGCAGCCCGGCCAAGCGTTTGAGGGCGGCGGTGTAGTCGTGCCGGGCCAGCAATGGTTCGACGTCGGTGCGGGCGGCCTGCAGTTCGTGGAACAGGGCGCTTTCCGCCTCGGTTTCGAACAGGGCAGGATCGACCTTGCCGGCGGCGGTCACCGGCCTTTCCGCCTGACGCAGGATGTTGCGGATGCGTTTGTTGGCGGCGGCCAGGGTTTCGGCCTCCGGCAGGCGGCGGAAAGCGTGGACCGCCTCGAGGCGGTGGTGGAAGTCGAGCAGGCTGACCGGCTCGACGGCGGCGACGGCCTCGAACTCGTCGGCGGAGAAACCGCGCTCGCCGAGATGATGGCGCAGGCGTTCCAGGATGAATTGGAACACCTGGCGCACCACGGCCTTGCGCTCGAAGGTATGCTCGTAGAGGTCCGCGGCCCGGCGCAGCAACGCTGTCAAGTCCAATTCCAGCCGCCGTTCCAGGATGATACGGATCACTCCCAGGGCGGCTCGGCGCAGGGCGTAAGGATCCCTGGTGCCGCTGGGGATTTGGCCGATGCTGAAAATGCCCACCAGGGTGTCTATCTTGTCGGCCAGGGCCAACGCCTGACCGGACGGGGTTTCCGGCAGCCGGTCGCCGGCGAAGCGGGGGCGATATTGTTCCTCCAGGGCGGCGGCCACCTCCGGGTCTTCTCCTTGGGCGAGGGCGTAGTAGCGTCCCATGACGCCCTGGAGTTCCGGAAACTCCCCTACCATGTCGGTGACCAGGTCCGTCTTGGCCAGGCGGGCGGCGCGTCCGGCCTTTTCCGGATCCGCTCCCACGCGGGGGGCCAGATCGGCGACCAAGCGCTCCAATCGCCGGGTTTTGTCCAGCAGGGTGCCGAGCTTCTTTTGAAACAGGATGCCGGCCAGTCGGTCCAGGCGCCGTTCCAGCGGCGTTTTCAAGTCCTGGTGCCAGAAGAACTCGGCATCGCTCAGTCGCGGGCGGATGACGCGCTCGTTGCCGGCGCGCACCGTCGCCGGATGCTTGCTGTCGAGATTGGCGAAGGCGATGAATCGGGGCAGCAACCGCCCGTCGGCGTCGAGGACCGGGAAGTATTTCTGGTGGGTCTGCATGACCGTGATCAACACCTCCTTGGGCAGGGCGAGGAACCGGTCCTCGAATGCGCCCACCAGCCCCACCGGCCATTCCACCAGGGCGGTGACCTCGTCGAGGAGATCGTCCTCGATGTGGGCGCGGCCGCCGGCCTCCTGCGCCAGTCGGTCCGCCTGCTGGCGAATGTGGTTGCGACGTTCGGCGAAGTCGGCCAGTACCCGGCCTTCGCTCAGCAGCAGTTGGGGGTAGTGATCCGGCTGGCGCAGCCGCAGCGGCTGCGGACAGTGGAAACGGTGGCCGTGGGTGGTGGCGCCGGTCTGCACGCCGAGGATTTCCGTCTCGATGACCTGCTCGCCGTAGAGGAGCACCGCCCAGTGGACCGGGCGGACGAATTCGGCCTCCCCGTCGCCCCAGCGCATCCGCTTGGGGATGGGCAGGGCGGCCAGGGCGCGGTTCAGGATTTCGGGCACCAGTTCCTCGGCTTTTCGGCCCTGCTGGTGAATCCGGCACAGGAGCCAGCGGCCTTTCTCGTTCTCTAGGATTTCCAGATCCTCGACGGCGACACCGCAGCTCTTGGCGAAGCCCAGGGCGGCGGCGGTCGGTTTGCCTTCGGCGTCGAAGGCGGCTTTTACGGCCGGACCCCGGCGCTCGACGGTTTTGTCCGGCTGGGCTTCGCACAGTTCGTGGACGATCAGCGCCAGACGCCGGGGGGTCGCGTAGGCGTCGATGTAGGCGAAGGCCAGGTCGGCCTTGGTCAGACGCTCGGCCACCCCGTCGCGCAGGGCCGCCATCAAGGTGCGCAACGCTTTGGGGGGCAGTTCCTCGGTACCCAGTTCGAACAACAGATCGTGACGGTTCATGCGGCTTCCTTCTCCAGCATGGGGAATCCCAACGCCTTGCGGCGCTCGTAGTAGGCGTGGGCGACGCCGCGGGCCAGCTCCCGCACCCGCAGGATGTAACGCTGGCGTTCGGTGACCGAGAGGGCGTGACGGGCGTCGAGGAGGTTGAAGGTGTGGGACGCCTTGAGCACCTGGTCGTAGGCGGGGAGCGGCAACTGGTGTTCCAGCAGCTTTTTGCACTCGGCCTCGTAATGGTCGAAGGCCTGGAACAGGAAATCCACGTCGGCGTGTTCGAAGTTGTAGGCGGACATTTCCACCTCGTTCTGATGGAACACGTCGCCGTAGGTGATGGTCTGCGCGCCGTTCTCGGCCCACACCAGATCGAAGACGCTTTCCACGTTCTGCAGCACCATGGCGATGCGCTCGAGGCCGTAGGTGATCTCGCCCGACACCGGACGGCAGTCGAGGCCGCCCACTTGCTGGAAGTAGGTGAACTGGGTGATCTCCATGCCGTCGAGCCACACTTCCCATCCCAGCCCCCAGGCGCCCAGGGTGGGGGATTCCCAGTTGTCCTCCACGAAGCGGACGTCGTGTTCCAGTAGATCGAAGCCCAAGACCCGCAGGGATTCCAGATACAGGTCCTGGATGTCCGGCGGGGAGGGTTTGAGCAGTACCTGGAACTGGTAGTAATGCTGCAGGCGGTTGGGATTCTCCCCGTAGCGCCCGTCGGTGGGACGACGCGACGGCTGGACGTAGGCGGTGCGCCACGGTTCCGGCCCGATGGCGCGCAGGAAAGTGCCCGGGTGGAAGGTGCCGGCGCCCACCTCCATGTCCATGGGCTGGAGCAGGGCGCAGCCCCGGCGGCTCCAGTAATCCTGGAGGGCGAGGATCAGGTCTTGAAACGTGCGTGGCTGGCTCACGGTCGCTGGCCTGTCGGTTAAAAGCGGGTATTATACGGCTTTGTCACGCAAGTTGGGGATGTGCCTCCATGCGATTGCTACCGTTACTGCTGGCCTGGTCGCTCTTGAGCGGCTGCGGTTTCCACCTGCGCGGCGCCGTGGATTTGCCGCCCGACGAGCGGGTCGTCGCCCTGGCGGGTATCGGCCTGGACCGGCCGTTCGCCCGTGAGCTGCAGCGGCTGCTCGAGCTGGTGGAAGGCCGCCTGACACGCGATCCCAAGGAGGCTGGCAGCGTGGTGGTCGTCCATCAGATCCAGCAGGACCGGCGTATCGTCTCTCTGGACGAACACGGCAAGGCGATCGAGTTCGAGCTGGTCTATCGGGTGCGCTTCGAGGCGCGCAAACCGGATGGCCGCGTGCTGTTGCCCATGCAGACCATCACCATCCGTCGCATTTATCTCAATCCCCAGTTCCAGATCATCGGTAAGTCGGAAGAAGAATCCGTCATCCGGGAGGAAATGCGGCGGGAGGCGGCCCGCACCCTGTTGCGCCGGTTGCGGAGGGTTCTGGTCAATGCGGATTGATTTCCCGCAGTTGGCGTCCCAGCTGCGCCAAGGCCCCAGGCCGGTCTATCTGCTTCACGGTGACGAGCCGCTTCAGCTTACCGAGGCCGCCGACGCGATCCGCCGTTGTTGTCGGGATCACGGCTTCGAGGAGCGCCGGATCTTCACCGTGTTGCCGGGATTCGATTGGGGGGAACTGGCGGCGGAGGCCGAAGCTTTGCCCCTGTTCGCCAGTCGTCGTCTCCTCGACGTCCGGGTGCCGGAGGGCAAGGTGGGGAACGAGGGTGCCAGGGTGCTGGGCCGCTATGCCGAGGCGCCGGCCGCCGACACCGTCTTGCTGTTGATCCTGGAGAACGCGCCGGCGGCGGTGACTCGGGCGGGTTGGTTCCGGAGCCTGGAGCGCCTCGGCGTCGCGGTGCAGACTCGGGTCCTGCATGGCCGGGAGTTCCTCGCCTGGCTGGATCGTCGTGCCAGGACACGGGGGTTGCAACTGAGCGGTGACGCCCTTCAGTTGCTGGCTCTGCGCACCGAAGGCAATCTGTTGGCCGCCGCTCAGGAGATCGATAAACTGCACGTTTTGTTCGGCGCCGCCGTCGTCGATGCCGACCGGCTGGCCCGGGCGGTGGCGGACAGCGCCCGCTTCGACGTCTTCGATCTGGTGGAGGCGATGCTGCTGGGGCGGGTGGTGCGCTGTGACCGGATCCTGTCCGGCCTGGCGGCGGAGGGCGTGGCCCCGGCCGTGGTATTATGGGCGGTCACCCGGGAGGTGCGGCTGTTGCTGACTTTGTTGGACGACCGGCGCCGCGGCGTCGCGCTGGCGGAGAGTTGTCGTCGGCTGCGGCTGTGGGATCGGCGCAAGGCCCAACTGGAACGGGCCCTGCAGCGGCTGCGGCCGGCGGACTTGCATCGGGCCGTCCGTCTGGCGGCGCGAATCGACGCCCGGATCAAGGGACAGCAGGACGGCGAGGCGTGGCCGGGGCTGCGCGATTTGTGCCTCGGCCTGGCCGCCGGCGCCGATCGGTGGATGGGTATGATGGAGACAGGATGAGAGAGCGATGAGCGTCAACGACATTCGAGCCTATGTGGAAACTCTCGCCCGGCAGGCGCGGGAAGCGTCCCGGGTCATGGCCCGGGCGGACACCGGGAGCAAGGATACCGCTTTGCGTGCCATCGCCGCTGCCATCGAGGAGAGGCGGGAATCGATCCAGGCGAAAAACCAGCGGGATCTGGCGGCCGGCCGCCAACGGGGACTGAGCGACGCTCTGCTGGACCGCCTGACCCTGACCGATGCCCGCATCGCGGCCATGGCCGAAGGGTTGCGACAGATCGCCGCCCTGCCGGATCCGGTGGGAGAGATCACCGATCTCAAGTTTCGTCCCTCCGGGATCCAGGTGGGCAGGATGCGGGTGCCGCTGGGAGTCATCGGCATCATCTACGAATCCCGTCCCAACGTCACCGTGGACGCCGCCGGTCTGTGCCTGAAGGCGGGAAACGCCTGTATCCTGCGCGGCGGCAGCGAGGCGATTCACTCCAACCAGGCTCTGGCCGCCTGCATCCGCGCCGGTCTCGAACGGGCCGGGTTGCCCGAGACCGCGGTGCAGGTGGTGGAGACCACCGACCGGGCGGCCGTCGGGGCCCTGCTGCAGATGGATCGCTACGTGGACGTCATCGTCCCCCGCGGGGGCAAGGGCCTGATCGAGCGTATCGTGGCCGAGTCGCGCATTCCGGTCATCAAGCACCTGGACGGGGTCTGCCACGTCTACATCGACGACCGCGCCGATCTCGACAAGGCGGTACGGATCGCCGTCAACGCCAAGACCCAGCGCTTCGGGGTCTGCAACGCCATGGAAACCCTGCTGGTGCACGAGGCCGTCGCCGACCGGGTGCTGCCGCGGCTGGCGCAGGAATTTCGTCGGGCCGGCGTGGAACTGCGCGGTTGCGAGCGGACCTGCGCCATCGTCGGGGACTGCAAACCGGCCACCGAGGAGGACTGGTACGCGGAGTACCTGGGGCCGGTCCTGGCCGTGCGGGTCGTCGATCACCTGGACATGGCCATCGACCACATCGCCCGTTACGGCTCCGCCCATACCGACGCCATCGTCACCGAGGACTACACCCGGGCCCGGCGGTTTCTGCGGGAGGTGGACTCCAGTTCGGTGATGGTCAACGCCTCGACCCGCTTCGCCGACGGTTTCGAATACGGTCTGGGAGCCGAGATCGGTATCAGCACCGACAAGCTGCATGCCCGCGGCCCGGTCGGGCTGGAGGGGCTGACCACCCAGAAGTTCGTCGTCCTCGGTGACGGCCAGATCCGCACCTGAATGATCGGCGTTTACGGCGGCACCTTCGATCCGGTTCACTACGGCCATCTGCGCACCGCCCTGGAGGTCATGGAGAACCTGGCGCTGCGGGCGGTCCATTTCGTCCCCTGCCGGGTTCCCCCCCATCGCCGCCAACCCCATTTTTCCGCCCGCCAGCGATGCCGCTTTCTCCAGCTGGCGCTGGCGGACACGCCTGGGTTCGTCCTCGATACCCGCGAACTGGAGCGTCCGGGGCCCTCCTTCATGGTGGACACCCTGGCTTCGCTGCGCCAGGAGATCGGCAGGGAGCCGCTTTGCCTGATTCTGGGCCTGGACGCCTTTCTGGGGTTGCCGGGCTGGCATCGCTGGCAGCGCCTGTTCGATCTGGCCCATATCGTGGTGATGGACCGTCCCGGTTATCAGCCCGACTGGCCTCCTCCGCTGGTGGATTGGGTCGAACGGTTGGGGACGGCGGAAACGCAGGAATTGCAGCGGCTTCCGTCGGGCCGGATCCATTTCACCCGCGTGACCCGGCTGGAAATTTCCGCCACCCTGATCCGGCAGTGTTTGCGCCGGGGGCGGGATCCCCGCTATTTGTTGCCCGATCCCGTACTCGATTTGATCAAACGGTCCTATGCGACGGAGTCGAAACATGACTGAACGATTGCTCCAGTGGGTGCTCGATGCCCTCGACGACATGAAGGCCCGGGAAGTGACCGTGCTCGACGTGCGCGGCAAGACCAGCGTGACCGATTACATGGTGGTGGCTTCCGGCACTTCCGAACGCCACGTTCATGCCCTCGCCGATCACGTGGTCGAGGCGGTGGCGGTGCATCGCATCAAGCCCCTCGGGGTCGAAGGCGAGCATTCCCGCGACTGGGTGCTGGTGGACCTGGGGGATGTCATCGTCCATGTGATGCTGCCGGAAACCCGCCAGTTCTACCAATTGGAAAAATTGTGGCAGGTGGAGGAGGAAGGCGGCCAAAGCGCCTGAGCTTATGGCAGGACGATCTCCAGGACGCCGCTGCGGCCCTGGTTGGTATGCCAGCGGATTTCCAGCCGGTCCCCGGGGCGGGTGCCGTCGATGCGCAGGGCGAAAAAAGGTTCCGCTGCGATGCCGGGGCCGAAGCCGGCTTCCAGGATCAGGGCGCCGTGGAGATGGAGGCTTAGACGATCCAGGTGGCGTTCGGGCCAGGTCTCCTCACCGGTCCAGATCTCGCTGGCCGGGAAAAACAGACGAAGCTCGACGCTGTCGTCGCGGTGCCGCTTGCTGCGGTATTCGATCATCAGCTGCACCCTTCCGAGACGCTGATCTTGGCGCTTTGGCGGAAATAACGGCCGTCGGCGCGCACCACCGCGATCACCTCGCTGTCCTGCAGAATGCGCAGATGGGTGCGGATGGCGGGGCGCATGCGGGGAGACAGATTGAAGCGGGCTGCCAGGGGGTCGGGATGATCCCGGACGAGCAGCGCGATCATGTCCACCCGGCGAAGGCGACAGGCCACCCGGACCGGCACCGCCAGACGGGAGACCGCCCGCGACGGCATCCGCAGACCGACGCCCGGATGGTATTTGGGCAGGGTGCCGCCCGTCAATTCCTGAAGCGCTTGCCGCAGGCGGGCATCGTCCGGGTACCCCAAGCGGGGCCACAGAGGCAAGCCGCTGCACCAGGCCAGCAGACGCAAGAACCGTCTTCGCGGCGGGGAGACCGGGCTCATCTCCGTTTCGGTTCCGGGAACAGGCGGGCGAAACCGGCAGCGGCCCTTCGGAGGTCCGGTGCGTGGAACAGGGCGCTGATCGCCGCGATCAGATCGGCGCCGGCCTCGATCACTTCCGGGGCCCGCTCCAGGGTGATGCCGCCGATGGCGACGACCGGGCATCGCAGGGCCCGGCGCGCCTGCCGCAGCAGCGCCAGGGGAGCGGGGGCGGCTTCCGGTTTGCTGGGCGAGGGGAAGAAAGCGCCGAAGGCCACGTAGCTGGCGCCCGCCCGTGCGGCGGCATCGGCCCACGCCAGGTCCCGGTAACAGGAGATGCCGATGATGGCCTCGGGGCCGAGGATCTTGCGGGCTTGGTGGATGTCGGTGTCGTCGCGTCCCAGATGAACGCCGTCGGCGCCGGCGCGACGGGCCAGATCGACGCGATCGTTGACGATCAAGGGGGTCTGGAAGTCGTGACACAGCGCCACCAGTTCCTCCACCTGAGCCAGGGACAGGCGGCCGTGCTTGTCACGCAACTGGACGACCCGGGCGCCGCCGCTCAAGACGGTCCGTATCTGCCGTTTCAGCCGTTCGAAGTCTTCCGGATCGGGGGTGACGGCGTACAAGCCGCGACGGGGAAAGGGCAGGGTCACGGTCAGCTCCAGAAGAATCGGTAGGGGATTTTCCTTCCCTTTCCGGGGCGAAAGGCATACTTGATCGCGTTCCAGGTGTATTGCTGGGCTTTGCGGACGGCTTCCTCGAGCTCGAGGCCGCGCGCCAGCAGTGCCGCCAGTGATGCCGCCAGGGTGCAGCCGGAGCCGTGGGCGCCACCGGGAAGCTTTTCCCAGGTGAAGGTTTTGTGGTGGTGTTTCCAGTACAGGGTGTTGTAGACCAGGGGCGTCGGTTCGTCGCCGCCGGTGATCAGAACCGCCTGGCAGCCCCGCGCCAGCAGCCAGTCGGCGCACTGATGGGGAAGTTCCTTGCCGCTCAGCCGCCGGGCTTCCTGAAGGTTGGGAGTGACGACGGTGGTCAGCGGCAGCAGCTCCTCGCACAAGACCTCGATCAGGCGTTCGTCCGCCAGCTCGGTTCCGCCGCCGGCGCGGAGGACCGGATCGAGGATCACGGTTTCACAGGGATCGTCCCTGAGCAGGGCGCCCAGACGGCTGGCGATTTCCGCCGAGCCCAACAGGCCGATTTTGACAGCCTGGATGGGCATGTCGGACCGCAGCACCGCCCACTGCGCCGCCAGGATTTCGGGAGGCTGGGGATACAGTCTGTGGACGTTGCGGGTGTCCTGGCTGGTCAGGCAAGTGACCAGGGTACAGGGGTGGCACCCCTGACTCAAGATGGCTTCGATGTCGGCCTGGATACCGGCGCCGCCGGTCGGATCGTGGCCGGAAACGGCGAGTACGATGGGTTTCAAGGAGGACCTGACGGGATCGTCTAAACTTGGAATAGATTCGGTCTTCAAGGCGGATGCCGAAACATGGATAGCGATTATAACAAGTTGATCGAGGCGATCGCAGAGTTTTGCCGGACGGTGGAACGGTTCGAGTGTTATCGATGCCTGCCCTGGTTGAGAAAAATCGAAAGGTTGTTGCGAATCATCGACGACGGCATGGCCCGGTTGGACGTGAAGACGGAGGCGGGTGTCTTCCCGTTGCCGGATCTGGATCGGCGCTTCGAGCTCTACCGCCGGTTGAAGGCGTTTCTGGGGGATTTGGACGGTTATCCCCTGGCCGGGGACCGGGTCGATGATCCGTTGGACTACTCCGGCAGTCTGGCCGACGACATCACCGATCTCTATTTCGAATTGCGCCGTGGCCTGAGGTTGTACGAGACGGAATCCACCGGTCTGCTGCCGGCGCTGAGCCTTTGGTATGCGGGGTATCGTCTGCATTGGCGGGATCATCTTCTCGGCGCGCGAAGCCGGCTCCGGGAGCTGCAGCCCTGAAGTGACGTCGAACTCGATCATGGAGAGAAATGTATTTGATAACGGTTATCATTTGTATTACTATCTGTTCCCCAAAAACGATTCATCAACTCAATCAAGGGAGGATGGTTCATGCGAACTTTGATCCGGGCCGTATCGACCCTGAGTGTGGCTGCCTTGTCCATTGCCCCCGCTCTGGCGGAATCGACGATGCCGACCCCGGAGGAACTGTGGCGCATCGTGCAGCAGCAACAGAAGGAGATCGAGGCCCTCAAGGCCAAACTGGCGGAAAAGGAGAAGGTCGGCAAAACCGAGGCCAAGGCGGCACCCGAGGAAGTCGAGGAGTTGAGACGCGAAACCAGCATCCTGGCGCAGGAGCTGGAGAAGATGCGTACTCTGTTGGTGATTCCCGAGGAACCGGAATACAAATCCATGTACGGTCTGGGTCCGGCGGCCTCCAAGGTCTATCAGGTGGGCAAGGGGTTGTCCATCGGCGGCTACGGTGAAGGACGTTATCAGGTATTCACCGATGATCAGAACGGCAGGAAGGACAACGCCGACTATTTGCGATTCGTGCTCTATGTGGGTTACAAGTTCAACGACTGGATTCTGTTCAACAGCGAGCTGGAGTTCGAGCACGCCACGACGGGTCGGGGGGGATCGGTATCGGCGGAGTTCGCCGCCCTCGATTTCTTTCTCGATCCCCGGGCCAACGTCCGCGCCGGAATCGTGTTGATCCCGATGGGCTTCATCAACCCGATCCATGAACCGCCGTTCTTCTTCGGCAACCACCGTCCGGAGGTGGAGCAGCGGATCATTCCCACCACGTGGCGCGAATTGGGGGTCGGGTTGTTCGGGGAATTGTTCCCGGGTCTGACCTATACTACATATGTGGTCAACGGTATGGACGCCACCGGGTTTTCCGCCACCGGTATCCGCGGCGGTCGTCAGAACGCCAGCAGGGCCAAAGCGGAAAATCTGGCCTGGGTCGGCCGGGTGGATTATGCGGTGCCCTGGGTGCATGGGTTGCTCGTCGGCGGATCGGCCTATCTGGGCAACTCGGGGCAGGACGAGATCGGCAGCGCTGACGTCTTCACCCAGATCTACGAAGGTCATCTCGAATGGAAGTATCGGGGTTGGGAGGTGCGCGCCCTGGGCGCTTGGAGCCACATCGACGACGCCGACAAGGTCAGTCGGGTGGTGGGTGAGACGGTGGGCCGCGAACAGTTCGGCTGGTACGCCGAGGCCGGTTACAACGTCTTGCCCTGGCTGCTGCCGGATTCCACTCAGTATCTGGCGCCCTTTTTCCGCTACGAGCGTTGGGACACCCAGGCCGAGGTGGCCGGCGGGTTCGAACAGAACGGCAACCTAGACCGGCGCTTGTGGCAGGTGGGGATTCACTACAAACCGATTCCCAACGTGGTCATCAAAGCCGACTATCGGAATTTCGATGCCGATCAGGGCGAGGTGGCCGACGAGCTCAACTTGGGGGTCGGCTTCATTTTCTGAGGGGTTGATATGCGTAGGTTCGTATCCCTTTGCGTTTGCGCGCTGCTGGCGGTCTTTTCGGCCGCCGGCGTCGCCAAGATCTATTACAGCAAGCAGGAGGCCATGGTGCTGGCGTTCGGTGAGGGGGCCAGTGTGGAAATGCGTCCCCTTTTCCTGACCGAGGATCAACGGAAGACCATCGAGCGTCTTGGCCACGTGCGATTGGAATCGGCGCTGTACACTTTCTATGTCGGTAGACGCGATGGCGAGATCGTCGGTTATGCCGCCATCGAGACCCATACGGTGCGCACCAAGCCGGAAACCTTGCTGATCGTCCTCACGCCGGACGGCAGGTTGAGGGACGTGGTGGTGCTGGCGTTTCACGAGCCGCCCGAGTACCAGCCGCCGGAACCCTGGTTTCGGCAGTTGTTGGAAAAGGACGTCGATACCTTGCGCGTGGGTGTGGTGGAAGGCGTCTCCGGGGCGACGCTCAGTGTCCGCGGGACGCTCGAAAGCGTCCGGAAGGTGTTGTCGATCTATCGGGTCGCCCTCGCCGGGGAAAGGCCGGTGACCGTTGCCGCGGGGGGGGAATGATGCGGTTCTTCGTCACCGGCGAGCATCACCGCAAGGTGCTGCTCAACACCTGCATCCTGTTGTTCCTGGGGTATATCGTCCTGTTCGCCGTCAGCGCGGCGCTGATGTACTTTCACAACATGGATCTGAGCCCGGCGTCGGTGGTGGCCTACTATCTGGGGAACGAGGCAGAATTCCGCCCGCCCCGGTCCTATGAGAGCCTGCTGGAAGTCAGTCATTTTCATCTCTTCGCCCAGGGGATGCTGGCGATGACCCTGGTGCATCTGCTCCTCATGACCGAGTTGCCGGTGTGGTGGAAGGTCGCGTTGGGCGGGGTGAGTTTTTTCAGTGCGGTGGCCAACGAAGTCGCCGGTTGGCTGGTGCGTTTCGTGCATCCGGCCTTCGCCTGGATGAAGGTGGGAACCTTCCTGTCGTTGGAATTGTCTTTGGCGATGCTCGTTCTGTGTGTCGGGGCGTCTTTGATCGGCGGACGGAAAAAGTCCAGATCACGGCTTCGATCCGCCAGATCCTCGGCATGAGGGTCATCGAAACCGGGTCGGGTGGGCCGCGATGCTTTACAGAGCAGGGTTTATGTTGCATAATTAATCAAATCCGACAGGCGCGTAGCTCAGTTGGTTAGAGCACCACCTTGACATGGTGGGGGTCGTTGGTTCGAATCCAATCGCGCCTACCAATTCGTAACGAAAAGCATCGCCGGGCGATGCTTTTTATTTTTATATTCAGGTTCCTATGCCTACGATCACGCTTCCTGACGGTAAACAACTGGCGTTCGATCGCCCGGTGACGGTTCGGGAGGTCGCCGAGGCCATCGGTCCCGGGCTGGCGAAGGCGGCCGTCGCCGGCAAGGTGAACGACCGGCTCGTGGACCTGAGCTACGTCATCGATCAGGACGCCCAGGTGCAGATCATCACTCCACGGGAGCCGGAGGGGTTGGAGGTGGTGCGCCACTCTACCGCCCACCTGTTGGCTCAGGCGGTCAAGGAGCTGTACCCGAAAGCTCAGGTGACCATCGGTCCGGTGATCGAGGACGGCTTCTATTACGACTTCGCCTTCGAGCGCCCCTTCACCCCCGAAGACCTGGAAAAGATCGAGAAGAAGATGCAGGAGCTGGCCAAGGCCGCCCTGCCGGTCGAGCGTCGGGTGATGCCGCGGGAGCAGGCGATCGAATTCTTCCGCCGTCAGGGTGAGGAGTACAAGGCTCGAATCATCGAGGAGATTCCCGAAGGGGAGACGATTTCCCTCTATTCCCAGGGAAATTTCACCGATCTGTGCCGGGGGCCCCACGTACCCGACACGGGCAAGCTGAAGAGCTTCAAGCTCACCAAGGTGGCGGGCGCCTACTGGCGCGGCGATTCCCGCAACGAGATGCTGCAGCGCATCTACGGTACCGCCTGGGCCGACAAGAAGCAGCTCAAGGAATACCTGCGCCGTCTGGAAGAGGCGGAAAAACGGGACCACCGCCGCCTGGGCAAACAACTCGACCTGTTCCACATCCAGGAAGAGGCGCCCGGCATGGTGTTCTGGCACGACAAGGGCTGGCGCCTCTATCAGACCATCGAGCAGTACATCCGGGGTAAATTGCGCCGGAACGGCTATCAGGAAGTCCGGACGCCGATGGTGGTGGACCGTTCCTTATGGGAAAAGTCGGGTCACTGGGACAAGTTCGGTGACATGATCTTCACCACCCATTCGGAGAACCGGGACTACGCCATCAAGCCCATGAACTGCCCGTGCCACGTGCAGATCTACAACCAGGGCCTGAAGAGTTACCGCGATCTGCCCCTGCGCATGGCCGAATTCGGATCCTGTCACCGCAACGAGCCGTCCGGCACCCTGCATGGCCTGATGCGGGTGCGGGCCTTCACCCAGGACGATGCCCACATTTTCTGTACCGAGGCCCAGATTCAGGAGGAGGTTTCCCGTTTCATCGATCTGTTGTACGAAGTGTATCGGGACTTCGGCTTCGACGACGTGCTGGTGAAGCTTTCCACCCGTCCGGAGCAGCGGGTCGGCAGCGACGAAATCTGGGACAAGGCGGAAAAAGCCCTGGAAGAAGCCCTCGATCGCAAGGGGCTGGACTGGGAATTGCAGCCCGGCGAAGGCGCCTTCTACGGTCCCAAGATCGAATTCGCCCTCAAGGATTGCCTCGGCCGGGTCTGGCAGTTGGGCACCATCCAGGTGGACTTTTCCATGCCCGGGCGTTTGGGTGCCAGCTACGTGGCCGAGGACGGTTCCAGGAAGACGCCGGTGATGTTGCACCGGGCCATTCTCGGTTCCCTGGAGCGTTTCATCGGTATCCTCATCGAACATTACGCCGGGCTGCTGCCCCTGTGGCTGGCGCCGGTGCAGGCGGTGGTGCTCAACATCACCGACCATCAGCGTGATTATGCCCTGGAGGTGGAAAGCTTCCTGCGATCCCGGGGTTTCCGGGTCGAGTCCGACTTGAGAAACGAGAAGATCGGCTATAAAATCCGCGAGCACTCCATGCAACGGGTGCCGTATCTGCTGATCGTCGGCGACAAGGAAATGGCGGCGCGCCAGGTGGCGATACGGACCCAGAAGGGCAAAGATCTGGGCGCCATGTCGCTGGATCGGTTGGCATCCTGGTTGCAGGAGCAGGTGGCGGCCAAACGGTTGGTCGTGGATGTGCAGGAATCGTAAATCAACGGGGGGATAACCTCATCGCAGCGAAAGTTACAGAAGTCCGTCGCAACGAGGACATTCGGGCTCCGCGGGTTCGTCTGATCGGGCCGGACGGGGAGCAGATCGGGGTCGTGCCGCTGGCCGAGGCCCTGCGGGTCGCCGAGGATGCCGGCTTGGATCTGGTGGAGGTGGCGCCGCAGGCCGATCCGCCGGTGTGCCGGATCATGGATTACGGCAAGTTCCGTTTCGAACAGAGCAAAAAGCTCCAGGCGGCCCGGAAGAAGCAAAAGCAGATCCAGGTCAAGGAAATCAAGTTCCGCCCGGGAACCGGCGAAAGCGATTATCAGATCAAACTGCGCAATTTGATTCGGTTTCTGGAGGACGGCGACAAGGCCAAGGTCACGGTGCGCTTCCGCGGTCGGGAGATGGCCCACAAGGAGCTGGGTATGGAGCTGTTGAAGCGCGTCGAAAGGGATCTCGAGGAATATGCCGTCGTCGAACAGCATCCCAAGATGGAGGGGCGGCAGATGGTGATGGTGCTGGCGCCGAAGAAGAAATGAGCGCGACCGTCCCTGCCTCGTATAGAGCGTAAGTCATTCATTGAGGAGCGAACGATGCCGAAACTGAAGACCAATCGCGGCGCAGCGAAGCGCTTCAGCCGGACCGCCGCCGGCAAATTCAAGCGCAATCACGCCAATCGCCGCCACATTCTCACCAAGAAAACGACCAAGCGCAAACGCCACCTGCGTCACAAGGCGTATCTCAGTCATGCCGACGCGCGTGAGGCCAGGCAGTTGCTGCCTTATGCGTGACGGACAATCCTTTTCCTGAAACTTAGAACGGAATTGCCATCATGCCGAGAGTCAAACGCGGGGTGACTGCCCGTCGCCGTCACAAGAAAATTCTCAAACAGGCCAAGGGTTATTACGGAGCCCGCAGTCGGGTGTTCCGGGTCGCCAAGCAGGCGGTCATCAAAGCGGGTCAGTACGCCTATCGGGACCGGAAGCAGCGCAAGCGCCAGTTCCGTTCCCTGTGGATCGTCCGTATCAATGCCGCCGCGAGGGAAAACGGCCTGTCGTACAGCCGCTTCATGGCGGGGCTGAAGAAGGCGTCCATCGACATCGATCGCAAAGTTCTGGCCGATATGGCGGTGCACGACAAAGAAGCCTTCGCCGAACTGGCCAGGATCGCCGCCCAGGCCTGACCCCCGGTGACCGAGGAATTGCAGGCACTGCTGCAACAGGCGGAGAGCGAGTTGCAGCAAGCCCGGGATCTGTCCGAGCTGGACTCGATCCGGGTCCGCTATCTGGGTAAGAAGGGGTTGTTCACCCAGCGTCTTCAGGCGCTGGGCAAATTGCCGCCGGAACAGCGGCCGGCGGCGGGGAAGGCCATCAACGAGGCCCGGCGGACCTTTCAGCAGGCACTGGAAGATCGGCGCCGGCAGCTGCACCAGGCCCATTTGGAAGCCAGGCTGGCGGCGGAAACCATCGACGTCACCCTGCCCGGGCGCGGTCAGCGAAGCGGTGGACTGCATCCGGTGACCCGGACGCTGGAGCGGATCCGGCGTATTTTCGTCGGGGCTGGCTTCGAGGTGGTGGAGGGGCCAGAGATCGAAGACGATTATCACAATTTCGAGGCCCTCAACATTCCGCCCCATCACCCCGCCCGGGCCATGCACGATACCTTCTATCTCGACGCCCACACCCTGCTGCGCACCCATACCTCGCCGGTGCAGATTCGGGTGATGGAAACGGGCGAGCCGCCGTTCCGGGTCATCGCTCCCGGGCGCGTGTACCGCTGCGATTCGGATCTGACCCATACCCCCATGTTCCACCAGGTGGAGGGTTTCCTGGTAGACGAGGATGTCAGTTTCGCCGATCTGCGCGGGGTTCTCGATCAATTCCTGCGGCTGTTCTTCGAGCAGGACGTGCGGGTGCGCTTCCGCCCTTCCTATTTCCCCTTCACCGAGCCTTCGGCCGAGGTGGACGTCAGCTGTGTGATGTGCGGTGGTGAAGGGTGCCGGATCTGCGGCCGGAGCGGATGGCTCGAGGTCATGGGATGCGGCATGATTCACCCCAACGTGTTTCGGGCCGCGGGGATCGATGCCAACCGCTACAGTGGCTTCGCTTTCGGCCTGGGGGTCGAACGTCTGGCGATGTTGCGTTACGGTATCGGCGATCTGCGCCTGTTCTTCGAAAACGATCTCCGGTTCTTGGAACAATTTCGTTGAGAATTTTCGTTCATGCGCTTTAGCGAAGCCTGGCTCCGGGAATACGTCGACCCGCCGCTGGATACCGAACACCTGGTGGAACAGTTGACCATGGCGGGACTGGAGGTGGACGCCGTCGAGCCGGCGGCTCCCCCTTTCTCCGGCGTCGTGGTGGCCGAGGTGATTTCGGTGGAACCTCATCCCAACGCCGACAGGCTGCGTGTCTGTCAGGTGGTGGCGGGTGCGGAGACGCCGTTGCAGATCGTCTGTGGTGCGCCCAACGTACACCAGGGCATGAAAGCGCCGCTGGCGACGGTCGGGGCGGTGTTGCCGGGTGGGGCGAAGATCCGGAAATCCCGGTTGCGGGGGGTCGAGTCCTTCGGCATGCTGTGTTCGGCCAAGGAACTGGGACTGGCCGAGACGGCGGAAGGGCTTTGGGAACTGCCGGCCGATGCTCCGGTGGGAGAGGATCTGCGGGCCTATCTCCAGCTCGACGACCGTGTCATCGAGGTGGACTTGACCCCGAATCGGGCCGACTGCCTCAGCGTCGAGGGAATCGCCCGGGAAGTGGCCGTTCTCAACCGCATCGATTGGCGTCCTGGAGCCGTCGAAGCGGTAACGCCTCTCCACGAGGAGCGGTTGTCCGTCGAGGTCGCCGAGGAAGCCAAATCGGGCTGCCCCCGTTATCTGGGGCGGCTGATCCGCGGCATCGACCCCAGGGCGCCGACCCCCATGTGGATGCAAGAGCGCCTGCGCCGCAGCGGCATCCGCAGTCTCGGTGCCGTGGTGGACGTGACCAATTATGTCCTGTTGGAGCTGGGACAGCCGTTGCATGCCTTCGATGCCGCCCGGATCGACGATGGCATTCAGGTACGGCTGGGGCGTCCGGGGGAGAAACTGACGCTGCTCAACGACCAGGAAATCACGCTCAGCGGTGACGAGCTGGTCATCGCCGACGCCCGGCGGCCGTTGGCTCTGGCCGGCATCATGGGTGGTCGCGAGTCGGCGGTCGACGACACCACCGAAGACATCCTGCTGGAGTGCGCCTTCTTCGCGCCGGCGGCTATCATGGGCAAGGCGCGCCGCTACGGTCTGCATACCGACGCTTCCCATCGATTCGAGCGGGGCGTCGATCCCCAATTGCAGGCACGGGCCATGGAACGGGCTACCCGGCTGATTCTGGAGATCGCCGGTGGCCGGCCGGGACCGGTGGTGGCCGCGGTCGCCACCGAGCACCTGCCGCGGAAGCGGCCGATTTCACTCCGTGCCGCCCAAATCGAGCGAATTCTGGGGCGTGGGTTTCCAGCGGCGGAAGTGACGGCGATCCTGAAACGTTTGGGTATGGCGGTGGAAGCCGATCGGCCCGGTCACTGGCAGGTGACCCCGCCCAGTTTCCGCTTCGACATCGACATCGAAGCCGATCTGATCGAAGAACTGGCCCGAATCGCCGGTTATCAGAACTTGCCAACGCGGAGTCCCCGCTTGCCTGTGACCCTGCGGTCGGTTCCGGAAGAACGTCTGTCGCCGGCGCGGGCGAATGCGTTGCTCTGTGACCGAGGTTACCAGGAGGCGATCACCTACAGTTTCGTCGATGCGGCGTTGCAGCAAAAGCTGGCGCCGCAACGGGAGCCGGTGCCCCTGGTCAATCCGCTTTCGTCCGACATGGCCGTCATGCGGACCACCCTGTGGACCGGCCTGCTACAAGCATTGCGTTACAACCTGAGCCGGCAACAGAGCCGAATCCGCCTGTTCGAGAGCGGTCTGCGGTTTTGCCGGAAGGATGGGGCCATTCGCCAGGAAAAATGCCTGGCGGGGATCCTCAGCGGGGATGCGTTCCCCGAGCAGTGGGCCCTGCCGCGGCGGCCGGTCGATTTCTACGATCTCAAAGGGGATGTAGAGGCGTTGTTGGCGTTGACCGGCAGGCGTACCTTCATCTTTCGCCCCGAGTCGCATCCTGCCCTGCATCCGGGGCAGAGTGCCGCCATCGTCGATCGTGCCGATCAACGCCATTGCGGTTGGCTGGGAATGCTGCATCCGGTGCTGGCCGAGGAATTGGGGATCGATCAGGACGTGTTTCTGTTCGAACTGGATCAGGACGTGATCGAACGATGTCGGCTCCCCTTTTACCGGGCGGTTTCCCGGTTTCCCGTGGTACGCCGGGATCTGGCTGTCGTGGTCGACGAGGCGGTGCCGGCCCAGGCGTTGCTGGACACCGTCGCGGACAGTGTCGGAAAATTATTGGTCGATCTAGTCCTGTTCGATGTCTATCGGGGATCGGGGCTGGCGGAAAAGGAAAAAAGCCTGGCTCTGGGTTTGGTGCTGCAGCATCCCGAACGTACCCTGACCGATGACGAGGTCGATCGTCTTATCGATCAAGTGCTCGAAACCCTGGAACAACGTTTCGGAGCCAGGCTGAGAGGATAGAGATGACCTTGACCAAAGCGGATATCGTGGAACGGTTGTTCGAGGATATCGGTCTCTCCCGAAAAGAGGCCAAGGAACTGGTGGATCTCTTTTTCGAGGAGATCAAACGTTCCCTCGAACGTGGCGACCCGGTCAAGTTGTCCGGATTCGGCAATTTCGACCTGCGTGACAAGAACGAGCGTCCCGGCCGCAATCCGAAGACCGGCGAGGAAATCCCGGTCAGCGCCAGGCGGGTGGTGACGTTCAAGGCGGGCCACAAACTCAAAAGCCGCATCGAAGCCTATTCGCAGCAATGGCGGGAGCACGAGGCGATGCAGAATCCGGCATCGGAGGGTGAGTGATAGCCGGGATTCGATCACTCTGGTCTTCCCGGGCGCTGGAAATCCGGATCGATAGGCGGGGAGGACGGCACCAAAGCCGATTGATGGAAGGCGAAGTTTGGGATATAATTTGGAATTCATCGGGGCGTAGCGCAGTCTGGTAGCGCACCACAATGGGGTTGTGGGGGTCGCAGGTTCAAATCCTGCCGTCCCGACCAAATACCCTCCCATGACGTCTCAAAGCCCGCATCATGCGGGCTTTTTCATGCTTGTTTATTCCCATAACGTTCCATAAGATTTCACTGCATGCCCCCAAAGTGGGGGCATTCTGGGACGCACCCGGTTTCTTCAGCAGCGCCGGGAGATGATGCAAGCCTGGGACGACGATCTGGACGGGCTGAGAGCTGGAGCCAATGTGATGCCAATCGCAAGGATGCGGGCATGAGCCGCAATCCCAAGGCAGTGAGATTTGATGATGCCTGCAAGGTGGCTGAGGAACGCCCCGAACACCTGGCCAGCGCACCAGGCCCGTACCGGCTTCCATTCATGAGGTGCCGTAGCCTCCTCCTGACGGACAGCCGGTCGTTCCGCCAGGCCGAACCATGAGTGGAGTGGAGAAAAAGCGCATCGGCCGGCTTTCGCACTAGATCGAGCATTCAATCGAAATCTGACGAAGCGGAGAGAAAAGGCATAAAATAACGCTTTCTCATTTCAGAACGCATAACAACAATATGGTAGCCACATCACTCGATACCGTGGAAAAGAAAAATCCCAAAGAGGAAATTATGAAGGCGGCCCTGAGACTCTTTACCGAAAAGGGCTACTTCAACACTTCCATCGCCGACATTCGCCAACTGGCGGATGTGAGTACCGGAACAATCTACCACTATTTCAAAAACAAGGAGGCGATCGCCGAGGCCCTGTTCGAGGAAGTGGTGCACAGCCTGGAGGATTCGATTCGGGAGATCCGCAAGCTCAACAACGCCTTCGAACGTCTGCGGGCCATCGTCGAATTGTTTTTCGAGCTTACGGAAAACGAACCGGAGATCATGCGTTTCATCGTCGTGGTGCGCCATCAGGAATTTCTCGGCAACCGTCCTTCCCTGAGTCTGTCGCCGCCTTTCCAGAAACTGACTCAAATCATGGAGGAGGGAATCCGGGCGGGGGAACTGCGACGAATGGATCCGATCGTGGCAAGCGGTGTCTTTTACGGCACCGTGGCCAGAATGATACAGCTTCGTTTGGAGGGGGTGTTGGAAAAACGGCTCGACTGGTATTTGTTGGATACCTGGACGGCGATCTGGCGGGCGCTGTCACCCTGACGTCTTCGGTCTTCCGGCACACGGGAAGGATCCGTCAACCGGATCCTTCCCGGCCGCCGCAAAGACGAAACGGCTGAGGATGCCTCAGTAGGGTAGTTCCGAATAACCCATCAGGTATTCGTCGACGGCCCGTGCGGCCTGGCGGCCTTCCCGGATCGCCCATACCACCAACGATTGGCCGCGGCGCATGTCACCGGCGGCGAAGACCTTGTCGATGGAGGTGCGGTAGCTTTGGGTGTCGGCCTTGACGTTGCCGCGCGGGTCCAGTTCGGGGCCGAGTTCCTGAATCAGGCCCTCGTGGACCGGATGGACGAACCCCATGGCCAGCAGCACCAGATCCGCCTCCAGGGTGAATTCGCTGCCGGGGATTTCTTTCATCTGCCAACGGCCGTCTTCGTCCTGATTCCATTCCACCCGCACCAGGTGGATTTTATTGACCTTGCCGTCCTTGCCCTCGAACGCCTTGGTGCTGACGCTGAACAGACGCTCGCAGCCTTCCTCGTGGGAAGAGGAGGTGCGCAGTTTGGTGGGCCAGTAGGGCCAGGTCAGCAGCTTGTTTTCCTTCTCCGGCGGTTTGGGCAGGATTTCCAGCTGCACCACGGATACGGCTCCCTGACGGATCGAGGTACCGATACAGTCGGAGCCGGTGTCGCCGCCGCCGATGACCACCACCCGTTTGCCGGTGGCGAGGATTTCCTCCTCCGGCGGGATGACGTCGCCGGCCACCCGCTTGTTCTGTTGTCGGAGGAAGTCCATGGCGAAGTGGATGCCCTCCAGTTCACGGCCCGGAACGGGCAGGTCGCGGGGCTTTTCCGCGCCACCGGCCAGGACGACGGCGTCGTAGCGGTCCAGTAGTTCCCGCGCGGGAACGTCGACCCCGATCCAGGTGTTGGGACGGAAGATCACGCCCTCGGCGCGCATTTGCGCCATGCGGCGGTCGATGTGATGTTTTTCCATCTTGAAATCGGGAATGCCGTAACGCAGCAGACCGCCGATTCGATCGTTCTTCTCGAACACCACCACCCGGTGCCCGGCCCGGGCCAATTGCTGGGCGCAGGCGAGTCCCGCCGGCCCGGAGCCGACGACGGCCACCCGTTTGCCCGTGCGGGCCTTGGGAATCTCCGGTTTGATCCACCCTTCTTCCCAGGCCCGGTCGATGATGGCGCATTCGATCGTCTTGATGGTGACCGGTTCGTCTTCCAGATTCAGGGTGCAGGCCGCCTCGCAAGGGGCCGGACACACCCGACCGGTGAATTCGGGAAAGTTGTTGGTGCGGTGCAGTTCGCGGATGGCTTCCCGCCAGCGTTCCCGATAGACCAGATCGTTCCAGTCGGGGATCAAGTTGTTGACGGGGCAGCCGTTGTGGCAGTAGGGAATGCCGCAGTCCATGCAGCGGGCTCCCTGTGCCGTCAGTTCGTTCTCGGGCAGGGGAATGACGAACTCGCGGAAATGACGGATCCGGTCGGCGACGGGCGCGTAACCTCGGTCGCGGCGTTGGATTTCCAGGAAACCGGTCGGTTTGCCCATGAAATTACCTCTTCAATCCTATCCGAATGGGTTGGCGACGGGCCCGGGTCGCCCCGGGCCACCGATGGAGTCAGGCGGTCAGTCGCATCTCGGCCTGTTCCTTTTCCGCCTGGAGTTGCTGCAGGGCGCGGCGGTAATCGATCGGCATCACCTTGACGAACTTGTGGCGGTAGTCGCTCCAGTTCTCCAGGATCTGCCGGGCCCGCTGGCTGTCGGTGTAGTGGAGATGGGTGCGGATGAGGGCGTGGAGACGCTGCTCGTCGTAACGGGTCATGTCGTGATCCACTTTGACCCAGCCGTGGGTCTCGAGGTCGCCGCCCTGGTGTTCCAGTTCTTCCAGGGCCAGATCCTCTTCCAGGACCGGCTCCAGCTCCACCATGGCCAGATTGCAGCGCCGCTCGAAGTCGCCGCGTTCGTCGAGGACGTAGGCGATCCCCCCTGACATCCCGGCGGCGAAATTGCGCCCGGTCTCGCCCAGGACCACCACGATTCCGCCGGTCATGTATTCGCAGCCGTGGTCACCTACGCCTTCGACGACGGCGATGGCCCCCGAGTTGCGGACCGCGAAACGCTCGCCGGCGATGCCGCGGAAATAGCATTCCCCGGTGATGGCGCCGTAGAGTACGGTGTTGCCGACGATGATGTTTTCCTCGGCGACGATGGGGGTTTCCTTGGGGGGATAGATGACGATACGGCCGCCGGACAGTCCCTTGCCCACGTAGTCGTTGGCTTCCCCGTCCAATTCCAGGGTCACGCCCCTGGCCAGCCAAGCTCCGAAACTTTGGCCCGCCGTGCCCTTGAGCTTGATGTGGATGGTGTCGTCGGGAAGGCCCTCGTGACCGTAGCGCTTGGCCACCTCGCCGGACAGCATGGCCCCCACGGCGCGGTCGGTATTGCGGACTGGCGTTTCGATTCTGACCGGGTGGCCGCTTTCCAGGGCGGGCTTGGCTTCGGCGATGAGGCGGTTGTCCAGCGCCTTGTCGATCTCATGGGGTTGGGCTTCGCAGTTGTAGACGGCCACGCCCGGCCCCGCTTCCGGTTTGGTGAGAATCTTGCTGAAATCCAGCCCCTTGGCCTTCCAATGGTCGATGGCGTCGACCATGTCGAGGCGGTCGAACTGGCCGATCATCTCGTCGAAGGTGCGATAGCCCAACTGGGCCATGAGCCGGCGCACCTCTTCGGCGACGAAGAAGAAGTAGTTGACCACGTATTCCGGCTTGCCTTTGAAACGCTTGCGCAATACCGGATCCTGGGTCGCCACCCCGACCGGGCAGGTGTTGAGGTGGCATTTGCGCATCATGATGCAGCCTTCGACGATCAGGGGAGCGGTGGCGAAACCGAATTCATCGGCCCCCAGTAGGGCTCCGATGACCACGTCGCGGCCGGTGCGCAGACCGCCGTCCACCTGGACGCAGATGCGCCCGCGCAGCCGGTTGAGCACCAGGGTCTGGTGGGTTTCGGCCAAGCCGATCTCCCACGGCAGACCGGCGTGCTTGATCGAGGTCAGCGGCGAGGCGCCGGTGCCGCCATCGTAGCCGGCGATGGTGACGTGGTCGGCGTGGGCTTTGGCCACGCCGGCGGCCACGGTGCCGACCCCCACTTCCGACACCAGCTTGACGCTGATGCGCGCCTTGGGATTGACGCACTTCAGGTCGTAGATGAGCTGCTTGAGGTCCTCGATGGAATAGATGTCGTGGTGGGGCGGGGGCGAGATCAGGCCGACGCCGGGGGTGGAGTGGCGCACCTTGGCGATGATCCGGTCCACCTTGTGTCCCGGCAGTTGGCCGCCTTCGCCGGGCTTGGCCCCCTGGGCGATCTTGATCTGGATGTCGTCGGCGTTGACCAGGTATTCGGTGGTGACGCCGAAGCGCCCGGAGGCCACCTGTTTGATCGCTGAGCGCATGGAATCGCCGTTGGACAGCGGCTTGAAGCGCTCGGGCAGTTCACCGCCTTCCCCGGTGTTGGATTTGCCGCCGATCCGGTTCATGGCGATGGCCAGGGTGGTGTGCGCCTCCCACGAGATGGAGCCGAACGACATGGCGCCGGTGGCGAAACGCTTGACGATCTCGCTGGCCGGCTCCACTTCCTCGAGCGGAACCGGGGGGCGGTCGAACTTGAAGCGCATCAGGCCGCGGAGGGTGAAAGTGCGCTCGTTCTGCTCGTTGATCAGACGGGCGTATTCTTCATAGGTTTTCCAGTTGCCCGAGCGGGTGGCGTGCTGGAGCTTGGCGATGGCGTCCGCCGTCCAGGCATGGGTCTCGCCGCGGAGGCGCAGGGCCAGTTCCCCGCCCACGTCGAGGGAATCGCGCAGCTCCAGGGGATCCCCGAAGGCGCGTCGGTGGCGCTGCAGGGTTTCGGTGGCGATCTCCTCCAGACCCGCCCCTTCGGTGGTGCTGAGGGTGCCGGTGAAATAGCGGTCCAGGAACGTCTGGTTCAATCCCAAGCTGTTGAAGATCTGGGCGCCGCAGTAGGACTGGTAGGTGGAGATGCCCATCTTGGACATCACCTTGAGAATACCCTTGTCCACGGCCTTGATGTATCGCTTCTGCGCCTCTTCCGCGCTGATGGGATCCGGTAGCCGTTGGCTCAGATAGGCGATGGCGTCGAGGGCCAGATAGGGATTGATGGCCTCGGCGCCGTAGCCGGCCAGGACGCAGAAGTGATGCACTTCGCGGGCTTCGGCCGTTTCCACCACCAGCCCGGTTTCGGTGCGCAGCCCTTTGTGGATCAGGTGATGATGGACCGCCGAGGTCGCCAGGAGGGCGGGAATGGCGACATGGGCGGCATCGGTGTCGCGGTCCGACAGGATCAGGATGTTGTTGCCGTCCAGGACCGCTTGTTCCGCCTCCTGGCACAGGCGCTCCAGGGCCTTCTCCATGCCGGCGACCCCTTCCGCCACCGGATAACAGGTGCTGAGCGTCGCGGTGCGGAAGGCGCCGTGGGTGCGCGGCTCGATGTGGCGGATCTTTTCGAGATCGGCATTGGTGAGGATCGGCTGCAGCGCCTCGAGGCGCATGTGCTTGCCGCCTTCGTCCAGCCCAAGCAGATTGGGGCGCGGACCGATCATGGTGACCAGCGACATCACCAGCTCTTCGCGGATGGGGTCGATGGCCGGGTTGGTGACCTGGGCGAAGGCCTGCTTGAAGTAATCGTACAGGAGACGGGAACGCCGCGACAGCACTGCCAGGGCGGCGTCGTTCCCCATTGAGCCCACCGGATCCTGGCCGCTGGCGGCCATCGGTTGAAGGAAGAAGCGCAGATCCTCCTGGGTGTAGCCGAAGGCCTGGAGGCGGTCGAGCAGGGTCTGCTCCGCCGGCGGCATCGGTGCCACTTCAGGGGCCAGTTTTTCCAGATGGATCTGAGTTTTGTCGAGCCATTCCTGGTACGGATGGCGCTCGGCCAGTTCGGCCTTGAGCTCGGCGTCGTCGATGATGCGCCCCTGTTCCAGGTCGATGAGCAGCATCTTGCCCGGTTGCAGGCGCCACTTTTTGACGATCTTTTCTTCCGGAACGCTGAGCACACCCATTTCCGAAGCCATCACCACCAGCCCGTCTTCGGTGATCAGATAGCGGGCGGGACGCAGGCCGTTGCGGTCCAAGGTGGCGCCGATCTGCCGGCCGTCGGTGAAGGCGATGGCGGCCGGGCCGTCCCAGGGTTCCATGAGGGCGGCGTGGTATTCGTAGAAGGCGCGCCGCTTCTCGTCCATCAGGGGATTGCCGGCCCAGGCTTCAGGAATGAGCAGCATCATGGCGTGGGCCAGGGAGTAGCCGCCGGCCACCAGCAGCTCCAGGGCGTTGTCGAAACAGGCCGAGTCGGACTGGCCTTCGGCGATCAGGGGCCAGAGCTTGTCCAGGTCCTCGCCCAGAACGTCGGATTTCATGGCGTGGCGGCGGGCCGCCATCCAGTTGATGTTGCCCCGCAGGGTGTTGATCTCCCCGTTGTGGGCGATCATGCGGAAGGGCTGGGCCAGATCCCAGGAGGGGAAGGTGTTGGTGGAGAAGCGCTGGTGCACCAGGGCCAGGGCCGAGACCATCCGCTCGTCGTGGAGTTCGGGATAGAATTCCCCCACCTGGGTGGACATCAACATGCCCTTGTAGACGATGGTGCGCGAGGAGAGGGAGGGAATGCAGAAGGCGGCCGGATCGTCCATGGGAATGCCGCGGATATGATTTTCCGCCTGCTTGCGGATCACGAACAGCTTGCGTTCGAAAGCGTCCTGGTCCGGGCAGTCGGGACCGCGTCCGATGAAGACCTGCCGAACCACGGGCTCGACCGCCTTGACCGAATCGCCGATGGTGCTGTTGTCGGTGGGCACGTCGCGCCAGCCGAGAAGGATTTGCTTCTCCGCGGCGATGTAGTCTTCCAGGATGCGTTCGCAGCGTTGCCGGTTTTCCGGCTTCTGGGGCAGAAATACCACGCCGACGCCGTATTCACCGACCGGCGGCAGTTGGATCCCCAGCGCCGCGCATTCCTCCCGCAGGAAGCGGTCGGGAATCTGCAGCAGGATCCCGGCGCCGTCTCCGCCTTTGGGGTCGGCGCCCACGGCTCCCCGGTGGGTCAGGTTGGTGACGATCTCCAGGCCTTGTTCGATAATGGTGTGGCTCTTGCGTCCCTTGATGTCGACCACGAAACCGACGCCGCAGGCGTCGTGTTCGTTCCCGGGATCGTACAAGCCCTGTTTGCGTGGTAATCCGCTATGATTCATGTTCAACCTCGTCTGAACAAGCTGCCAAGGACTTTCATGAGCACCGCGCGCCGGCACAGGCCCGTTTCTCAGCCCTATCCACAGAAAAGCACTAAAGAATAGGGAAGTTGGCAGCGATTTGCAAGACGCCGGGTGACGGAGAGAAGCGGCGGATGTCAGGGGGCGGCCGGTGGCTGATCGTCCTCCTGGTGCTGGGCCTGACGGCCTGCGCCGGCTCCAATCCGCCCCGAAAGCGCTATTTCCCGCCGATCCACGGTCAGTTTTACCGTGTCCGACCCGGCGACACCCTCTATTCCATCGCCCGCCGCAGCGGTCATCGGTATCGGGACCTGGCGCGTTGGAACCATATCCGTCCGCCTTACACGATTTACGTCGGACAGGTTTTGCGCCTCAAGCCCCGTCCCACGATCGAGAAAAAAACAGTCAAAAAAGTCAGGCGCCGGAAGATTCCGTCCCGCCATCCGAAAAAAAACGGGAAAAAAAATTTAAAGATTTTTTTCCGCTGGCCGTTAAGGGGGGTGATCGTCAGAAATTTCACCCAGACCGGCCGGAAAGGGATCGACATCGCCGCAGCGCCGGGCACCCCGGTAAGGGCGGCCGCTTCCGGAAAGGTGGTCTACAGCGGCAACGGCTTGGTCGGTTATGGGAATCTGGTGATCATCAAGCATGGCGAAACCTATCTGTCCGCCTACGGCAACAATCGCCGGCTCAGGGTTCGGGAAGGACAGCGGGTGAAAAGCGGTCAGACGATCGCAGAGGTCGGGACAGGGAGCGACGGCCGCGCCGTGCTTCATTTCGAGATCCGCAGAAACGGGGATCCGGTGGATCCGCTGCGGTATTTGCCGAAACGCTGATCGAATCTAGCGGGAGGAGTAGGGGATGGTAAGCACGATGGGCATCGACATGACGAATTCCACCAATCTCGAAGCGTTTCCGGAATGGTTGGGCGACGGTCCGGCCGACGACGTCGGTACCGGTGATGGGGGAGGGCAGTTCGACGCGACCCAGATCTATCTGAACGAGTTGAGCAAGTCCAAGTTGCTGTCCGCCGAAGAGGAAAAGTACTACGGCACCCTGGCGCGGCAGGGAGACGAGGCGGCCCGCAGGCGCATGATCGAGAGCAACCTTCGCCTGGTGGTCAAGATCGCCCGGCGTTATCTAAACCGCGGTTTGCCGCTGCTGGATCTGATCGAGGAAGGGAATCTAGGGCTGATCCGGGCCGTGGAGAAGTTCGAGCCGGAACGGGGGTTTCGTTTTTCCACCTATGCCACCTGGTGGATTCGCCAGACCATTGAGCGGGCCTTGATGAACCAGACCCGCACCATCCGCCTGCCGATCCACATCGTCAAGGAGATGAACGTATATCTCAAGGCGATGCGTCATCTGGCCCAGCAGCTGGATCGCGATCCGACCCCCGAAGACATCGCCGAATATCTCGACAAACCGGTCAAGGACGTCGAGCGGATGCTCAAACTCAACGAGCGCACCAGTTCGGTGGACGTGCCCTACGGCAAGGAATCGGACAAGCCGCTGCTGGACGTGATCACCGATGAAACCATCGACGGTCCGGAAGTCCAGGTCCAGGAGGACAGCATTCGTAACCACATGAACCGTTGGTTGCGGCAATTGCCGGAGAAACACCGCGAAGTGCTGATGCGCCGCTACGGCTTGGGTGGTTACGAAGTCTCCACGCTGGAACAGGTGGCCAAGGAGCTGCGGGTGACTCGGGAACGGGTGCGGCAGATCCAGATGGAGGCGGTGAGGAAGATGCGCGAGATGCTGGAAAGCGAAGGCTTTTCCGTCGAGGCGGTTTTCCATCATTGAGGCCGTTCCGTGGGCGCGGTGGGCTCATGAATGGGTAGGCGGGATTGCCCTGTTCTTGCCGCCTCTGGTTTGCTAGAATAATCGATTCCTCAGCCCGCTTTACGGAGCGGGCCGGTTCCTTACTCATGTAGTTCCAGATGCCTTGGCGCCTTTCGGATTCTGTGCGGCGCGGCGCATCGGGCTGCCGTGTTCCACCAAGATCCAAGGTATCTGAATGTCCAATATTTCCTTCCAAGAATTCAATCTGCCCGAAGCGATTCTCGGCGCCATCCGCCAGGCCGGTTACGAATCGCCCACACCGATTCAGGCCGGTACCATTCCCCATGTGTTGGCGGGGCGCGATGTCATTGCCCAAGCGCAGACCGGCACCGGGAAGACGGCCGCCTTCGCCCTGCCGCTGTTGGCGCGTATCGACGTCGCCCGTCCCGTTCCCCAGGTATTGGTGCTGACGCCGACGCGGGAACTGGCGCTTCAGGTGGCCGAAGCGTTTCAGACCTACGCCGCCGGTTTGCCTCGTTTGCACGTCGTTCCCATCTACGGTGGTCAGGAATACGGTCGCCAGCTCCGGGCGCTGCGGCGCGGCGTCCACGTGGTGGTCGGCACGCCGGGGCGGGTCATGGATCACATGCGCCGCGGCACCCTGGACCTTTCCGGATTGACGACTCTGGTGCTGGACGAAGCGGACGAGATGCTGCGCATGGGATTCGTCGACGATGTGGACTGGATTTTGGAGCAGACGCCCGCCGGCCGCCAGGTGGCCCTGTTCTCCGCCACCATGCCGGCGCCGATCCGGCGCATCGCCAGACGCCACTTGCGCAATCCCGAAGAGATCAAGATCCAGGTGAAGACCGCCACCGCCGACACTATCCGCCAGCGTTATTGTCTGGTCGCTCCCCAGGCCAAGCTGGACGCGCTGACCCGGCTTCTCGAAGTGGAAGATTTCGAGGCGGTGATTCTGTTCGTGCGCACCAAGACGGCCACGGTGACGCTGGCGGAAAAATTGGCGGCCCGCGGCTATGCGGCGGCTCCCTTGAACGGAGACATTCCCCAAAGCCAGCGGCAGCGTACCGTCGAACGGCTCAAGGACGGCCGGCTCGACGTCATCGTCGCCACCGATGTCGCCGCCCGTGGTCTCGATGTCCAGCGCATCAGCCATGTGATCAACTACGACGTGCCGCTGGACACCGAGTCCTATGTCCATCGGATCGGCCGGACCGGCCGTGCCGGGCGCAGCGGCGAGGCCATTCTGTTCGTCACCCCGAGGGAAAAACGCTTGCTGTGGGGTATCGAGCGGGCCACCGGACAGAAGATCGCCCCCATGGAATTACCGACGGCCGAGATTATCAATGACCGGCGGATGGCGAAATTCCGGCAGCGCATCAGCGACACGCTGGCGAACAAGGATGTCCGCTTCTTCCGCGATCTGCTCCAGCAGTTCGAGCGCGACCATGATCTGCCGGCCATCGACATCGCCGCTGCGTTGGCGGTTCTGCTGCAGGGTGACGATCCCCTGTTGCTGGAGGAAGCGCCGCGGCCGGAACGCCGCATGACGCTGAAGCGCAAACCCCGCCGCGATGCGGTGGCGATGGCCAGTTACCGGGTCGAGGTGGGGCGCGCTCACGGCGTCAAACCGGGCAACATCCTCGGCGCCATCGCCAACGAGGCCGGCCTCGACAGCCGCTTCATCGGCCGTATTCAGATTCATGAGGATTTCAGCACCGTCGATCTACCAGAAGGCATGCCCAGGGAGGTGTTGCGTACCCTGAAGCGGGTATGGGTGGCCGGGCGGCCGCTCAACATTTCCAGGGCATAGCTACACCGCCCCGTTCGCTTTTTCGACGTGATCGGCCCTTGGCAAGGGGCCAGGGGAAGACCATCATAATGGTCATGAAGCGAGCGAGGGCCAAAACCCTGTCCGCCGGTGTGGTCGTGGTCCGATTTCGTGATCGGCGGCCCCACTATCTCTTGCTGAGGGCCTATCGTCATTGGGATTTCCCCAAGGGGATCGTGGAACCGGGGGAACAGCCGCTGCAGGCGGCGATCCGGGAAGTGGCGGAGGAAACTGGGATCCGGGATCTGAGGTTCCGTTGGGGCGACATCCACCGTGACACCCCGCCCTACGGCAAAGGGAAAGTGGCCCGCTACTACGTGGCGGAATCCCCGGCGAACGCCGTGCATCTGCCCATCAATCCGGAACTGGGCCGTCCGGAACATCAGGAATTTCGCTGGCTGCCCTACGAACGGGCGCGCTCCCTGTTGGTGCCGCGCTTGCAGGAAATTCTCGACTGGGCCCATGGGGTCGTCACCGGGGCGGAGTCACACTGATGGACGGTGAGGTGTCGTTGGCGGCCAAGGTGGCCTTTCTGGGCGACCCTTCCCATCATCCGGATCGTCCGGCACGGGTGGAAGTGATCGAGACCCACATGGCCTGGGTGTTCCTGACCGAGCGTTTCGCCTACAAGCTGAAAAAGCCGGTGCGCTATCCGTATCTCGACTTCAGCACGCTGGCGGCCCGGGAATACTACTGCCGGGAGGAAGTCAGGCTCAATCGGCGCCTGGCACCCGGTGTCTATTTGGGGGTGACGGCGCTGAACCGACACGACGGCCGGCTGGCCCTGAACGGCGACGGGGAGGTGGTCGACTGGCTGGTGTCCATGCGTCGGTTGCCCCGGGCGCGGATGCTGGATCGGCTGATCCGGCGCTGGACCCTGGAGGGGCGGCAGCTGGCGTCTTTGGCCCAGCGGCTGGTGGAATTCTACCGCGGCTGCGTACCGGAACCCCTCAGCGGGGAAGCCTATCGTCGCCGCTACCGCGAGGCGGTTCTCGTGAATCTTAGGGAACTGCAAAGACTGCGGGCGTTTTGCCGCGGTTTGGACATTCAGCGTCTCTCCGAGCTGAAGCTGACCTTTCTCGAGCGCCGCGCCTACTGGTTCGACGCCCGGGCGGGGGAGGGGCGGATCGTGGAGGGCCACGGCGATCTGCGACCGGATCACGTTTGTTTCGAGCGCCCATGGCCTTTCATCATCGATTGTCTCGAGTTCAACCGGGCGTTCCGCATTCTCGACAGCGCCGATGAAACCGCCTATCTGGCGATGGAATGCGCCTTCCTCGGCCAGCCGGAGGTGGGGGAGTCGTTTC
>Ga0256839_1000887_pt1 | contig 37981 bp, 34 predicted proteins | sample 354166metaG_FD_185968 | JGI IMG/M metagenome (GOLD analysis project Ga0256839, IMG submission 185968) | Hydrothermal vent microbial communities from Mid Atlantic Ridge, Atlantic Ocean - 354-166 | ecosystem: Environmental > Aquatic > Marine > Hydrothermal vents | place: Atlantic Ocean: Mid...
GCCGGGCCAACCTTGCGGGCAATCATGGCGTTGGGGAAGTTCCACGGGGTGATAGAGCCAACAACACCCACGGGCTGTTTGAGCACCACAATGCGCTTGTCTTGGCTGTGGCCGGGGATGGTGTCGCCATAGACGCGTTTTGCCTCTTCGGCGAACCACTCGATGAAGGAGGCGCCATAGAGTATCTCGCCTTTGGCCTCGGTAAGGGGTTTGCCCATCTCTGCGGTCAGAATCTGAGCGAGGTCGTCGGCATTTGCAACCAGCAGGTCGAACCAGTCGCGCAGGAAACCGGCGCGCTCCTTGCCGGTCAGGGCAGCCCATTTTGGCTGGGCGGTGTGAGCGGCTTCTATGGCGGATTTGACTTGGGAGATGGAGAGGTCGGCGACTTGCGCAATCGTTTCGCCGGTGGCCGGGTTGCTTACGGTGAAGGTGTGTTCACTGCTGACCCATTCGCCATTGATGAAGGCGTTGGTTTTGAGCAGGGAGGGGTCTTTGAGATTGAGCATTTTGACGGGGCTTTTGTTTTCGTTCAGGAGATATTTATCCAGGTGGTTTTCAGCTCGGTATATTTTTCAAGTGCGTGCAGGGACTTGTCGCGGCCAAAGCCTGACTGCTTGTAGCCGCCAAAGGGCACGCTCATGTCGTCGCAATCATAACAATTGACATAGACCATGCCGGCGCGGATGCGCTTTGACACATTGTGGGCGGTGGTCAGGTCGTCAGTCCACACGGCGGAAGCAAGTCCGTAGCAGGTGTCGTTGGCGACTTGCACGGCCTCTTCGACATTTTCGACGGGGATGACCGAGAGCATGGGGCCAAAAATTTCCTGCCGGGCAATTTTCATGTGGTTCTTCACATTGTCAAAAACAGTCGGTTGCACATAACAGCCCCCTGTTTCAGTGCGGACGCGGGTGCCGCCGGTGGCAATGTCGGCGCCTTCGTCTTTGGCGCTCTCAACAAATTCAAGCACGCCGGTGGCGTGGTGTTCATCGACCAGCGCGCCCATGGTGGTCTTGGGGTCCAGCGGGTTGCCGGGCGCAAAATCTCTGGCCACCTCAACCAGGGTCTCAACCACCTCGTCATGGATGGAGTTTTCAACAATCAGGCGCGAGGGGCAGGTGCACATTTCGCCCTGATTGAAAAAGGCCGAGCCGGCAGAGGTTCTGGCTGCGTGTTTGGTGTCCCGGTAGCTGGCCAGAATGATGTTGGGACTTTTGCCGCCCAGCTCCAGACCCAGTTTTTTGAGGTTGGAGCGGGCGGAATATTCCATGAAGGCCTTGCCGACCGCCGTCGAGCCGGTGAAAAACAACCCGTCCACATCCATGTGCAGCCCAAGGGCCCTGCCCGTTTGTGAACCAAGGCCGGGGAGAACATTGAACACTCCCGCCGGGATACCCGCTTCAATGGCCAACTCGGCCAGATGCAGGGCGCTGAGCGAGGAACGTTCCGAGGGCTTGAGGATTACCGAATTGCCAGTGGCAAGCGCCGGGGCCAGTTTCCAGGCGGCCATCAGCAGGGGGAAGTTCCAGGGCACGACAGCGGCAACCACGCCCAGCGGCTCGCGGGCAATCAGCGCCAGCGCGCTCTGGGCGGTGGGGGCGATTTCGTCGTAAACCTTGTCGATGGCTTCGGCATACCAGTCAAAGCAGTTGGCAACCGCGGGGATGTCTATTGCTGTGCTGTCGGCAATGGGTTTGCCCATATCAAGGGTTTCGGTAAGGGCAAGTTCGTTAGCATTTTTTCGGATGAGGCGGGCAAGGTTCTGCAAAGTCTTTTTGCGCTCAACGGGCGCGCGGGCCGACCAGCGGCCATCCTCAAAGGCCCGGCGGGCGGAATTGACGGCACGGTTCACATCCTCTTCATCGCAGCAGGCAATGTCGGCCAGATGTCTGCCATCAATGGGGGAGAGGGAGGCAAAGGTGCGTTCCGAAGCGGATTTGACAAATGCGCCATCGATAAAGGCATCGGTTCGGAAGCTGATGGTTCCGGCGAGCCTTTCCCAGTCTTTCAGCATATTTGGTGCCATGACGAACCTCCTTTGGTATGGGCAACTCGATATTGAAATATCTTCATGTCAGGCCCGGGCCAGGACCTGTTCCATGACTTCTGCCCCGGCGCGCCCGATACCGTCGCGGATGTCGGCTTCGGTGGCCCTGCACAGCGCTACGGCATCACGGGTGTTGAGGGCATCCAGAATCTCCTTGTGCCGGTCGACTTCATAATAGTCCAGAACCCGGTCCATGACCTGGCGCTGGAAGGGACCAAGCTGGAGCCAGACCGACTGAATGAGGGGCATGACGCTCTGGTTGGGATTGGCCGTATATAAAAGCTCGTGGAAATCCTGATTGAGCACGGTCAGGGCATTGTAGTCGCGCCCGCTGGCAGCCCTGTCCATGCGCTCGTCAAGCCGGGCCATTTTTTCTATGAGAATGTTGGAAACGTAAGGAAGCGCCCGTTCGGCGGCGAGGCATTCCAGGTGCACCCGCAGCAAAATCAATTCATCAAACCGGCCTTCATTCATTTGCGGAACCACGATGCGCCGATTGCCCAGAACTTCAAGGGCACTCTCGGAGCAAAGACGCCGAAGCGCCTCGCGCACCGGAGTGGGGCTGATGCCAAGATACACAGCGAGTGCCCGGATTTTAAGCGCCGTGCCGGGTACGATGGCTCCGGTCATCAGGGCATAGCGCAGGCGCGCATAGACATATTCGTGAGATGTCATCTGCCCGGTGCGTGCGATTGGGGGAATGGAAAACCCTGAGTTGGTGTTCATCAAAACCTGCCCTGACCTGCGATCCCGGTAATCCGGCGCAAAGCGCCAGAAATGCCTGAGTTGACTCAAATCTCAAAAAAGATATATCTTTTTAATAAAGGTATCACAATACCTGATACAAGGAAATGTCCCTCCATGCCTGAAGCTGAGTTCAAAAGCTGGCTGAAAGAGCACCCCGAAGTTGAAAGCGTGCAGGCAGCCCTGTTTGACCTTAACGGAGTGATGCGGGGCAAGCGCCTGCCTGTCAGAGACATCGGCAAGGTGCTCAAGGGTGGCGTCAGAATGCCGCTGTCAACGGTCGGGGTTGATATCTGGGGCGAGGATATTGAAGGCAGTGAACTGGTGTTTCAAAGCGGGGATGCGGACGGTATCTGCGAATATACCGGGCGCGAACCTTTGCCTGTCACCTGGACAGAGAAGCCCACCTTATTGCTGCCCCTGTGGCTGGCGCAGGATGACGGCACCCCGTTTGAGGGTGACCCGCGCCGGGCGCTGGGGGCGGTTTTGCAGCGCTTTGAAGCAAAAAAACTTACACCGGTAGTGGCGAGCGAGCTTGAATTTTATCTGGTTGAGGCTTCCGGGGACAGACCCTGTCCGCCGCTCTCACCGGTTTCGAGCCAGCGACTTGCTTCTGACGGGGTTTTGTCTCTGGACGAGTTGGAGCATTTCGAAGCGTTCCTGAACGATATCTATGGGGCCTGCCGGGCCCAGGACATTCCGGCGGATGCGGCCATTTCGGAAAACGGGGCCGGGCAGTTTGAAATCAACATGACCCATACTGACGACCCGCTCAAAGCCGCTGATGACGCCATCCTTTTCAAGCGGCTGGTCCGGGGCGTTGCCCGCAAACACGGTTTTGCCGCGACCTTCATGTCCAAGCCCTACGGGAATCGGGCAGGCAGCGGCTTTCACATCCACTTCTCTCTGCTGGATGAGGCGGGCAACAATGTTTTTGACGATGGCAGCGAACAGGGGTCCGGTATTCTGCTGAGCGCGGTGGCCGGTCTGTTGGCAACCATGTCTGAGCTGACGCTGACCTTTGCCCCGCACCTAAACTCGTTTCGCCGGTTGATGCCCGGCTCCCATGCTCCATCTGCAATCGGTTGGGGCTATGAAAACCGTACTGCGGCAGTCCGTATTCCGGCGGGACCGGCAAAAGCGCGGCGCATCGAGCACCGGGTGGCCGGGGCAGATGCCAACCCCTATCTGGTGATGGCCAGCGTGCTTGGGGCTGCACTTTACGGCATAAACAACCGGTTGACCCCGGCAGCGCCCATAACCGGAGACGCCTACTCTCAGGACCTTTTGCACCTGCCGCAAAGCTGGGGGCAGGCCATTGAAGCTTTTGCGCAAGGGGCACTGGTGGGGGAGGTCTACCCCAAACTTCTGCAATCCATGTTTGCCGGTTGCAAACGGCAGGAAATGGCAAAATTCCGCCGCCATGTATCGGGCTTTGAATATGCGGCCTATCTGGAGGCTGTGTGATGGGAGCGCTGGCGGTTCCTCGTGCCGGGGACGGCGGCCATATCAAGAGCTATTATGCGGCCAGTGCCAACGCGAGTCCTCGCCGCCCGGCACTTGTCGGGGCCAACGACACCGATATCTGCATCATCGGAGCTGGTTACAGCGGCCTTTCCGCCGGGCTTTTTCTGGCCGAAAAGGGTCACAAGGTTATCATCATCGAGGGTGTGCGGGTGGGCTGGGGCGCCTCGGGGCGAAACGGGGGGCAGATTATCAACGGGCTGAACGCTTCTCTTGCCACCATCAAAAAGCGTTATGGGGAGGAAACCGCAAAATTTGTTGCCACAAGCATTCAGGAGGGCGGCGAAATCATCCGCCAGCGCATCAAAAAATACGACATAGACTGCGACCTGAAACAGGGCAATGTGTTTGCCGCCATCACAGAAAAACACCTGCGTGAACTGGAGGCAAGAAAAATCCTTTGGGCCTCTTGTGGCATTGACAATCAGGAGATGCTCGACCGGGGAGCGCTGAAACAATATGTCAACAGTGCGCTTTATACAGGTGGCTTAATCGACCATAGCGGGGGGCATATGCACCCGCTTAATCTGGCGCTGGGGGAAGCGGCGGCGTTCGAGGAAAACGGGGGCAAAATTTTTGAGTTGTCGCCGGTTATTTCGGTGGATACGGCCAGCGCCCGCCCGGTGGTCAGAACAAAAAGGGGGGAGATGCGTTGCCGGACCCTCATCATCTGCGGCAATGCCTATCTGGGAGATGTGGTGAAGCCCTTGACCTCACGGGTCATGCCGGTTTCGACCCAGATTCTGGCAACAGAACCGCTGGAGGAGGCACTTGCCCGCGTGCTCATTCCGGGGCAGGCCTGCATCGAAGATGTCCGCTATATTCTTGACTACTATCGCCTGAGTGCTGACAATCGCCTGATCTTTGGGGGAGGAAGCGTTTATGGGGGGGCTGATCCGGTGGACATAGAAGCAAAGCTCAGGCGCAATCTTGCAAAAGTTTTCCCCCAATTGGCAGGGGTCAGGGTGGACTATGCCTGGAGCGGAAACTTTGCGCTTTCGTTTTCGCGCATGCCCCAGATCGGGCGGCTTGGAGCCAACATCTATTTCGCCCACGGCTATAGCGGGCACGGGGTGACCGCATCCCACTTGTTTGGCAAAATGCTGTCCGAAGCGGTGGAGGGGGACCTGTCGCGCTTTGACGTTTTTGCCGGGATTGGCTGGGTGCCGTTTCCCGGCGGGCGCAAGCTGGCCGTGCCCTATTCGGTTCTGGGATCGTGGTGGTACGGGCTGCGCGACAGGCTGGGTGTTTAGGGAGAAAATTACCAAACCAAAAACAAACAACCAACGAGGAGAGGAAAAAATGAAAAAACTAATCGTACTGGGTGCTGCGGCATCCGTTTTTGCAGGGGCGGCCATGGCCCAGGAGCAGACGCTCAACATTTATAACTGGTCCGACTATATCGCCGAGGACACGATCGAAAAATTTGAGGCCGAGACCGGCATCAAGGTCGTTTATGACGTTTATGATTCCAACGAGGTTCTGGAAGCCAAGATGCTGACCGGGAATTCGGGTTATGACGTGGTGGTTCCGACCTCGGACTTCCTGCAGCGCCAGATTGCGGCGGGGGCCTATCAGAAGCTGGACAAATCCCAGCTTCCCAATCTGGTCAATATGGACCCCGACCTGATGAAGGGTGCCGAAACCTACGATCCGGGCAATGAATATTCCACCATCTATATGTGGGGCACCACAGGGATTGGATATAACATCAATGCGGTGGCTGAGCGGCTTGGTGAAGATTATGAGGTCAACAGCTGGGAGCTGGTGTTTGATCCTGAAATTTCCGGCAAGCTGGCCGATTGTGGTATCTCGATGCTGGATGCGCCTTCCGAGATGATCCCGGCGGCGATGAACTATCTGGGTCTTGATCCGCGCTCGACCGACAAGGACGATCTGGAGGCGGGTGCGGCACTGCTTGAAACCGTGCGCGACAATGTCCGCTATTTCCACTCCTCGCAATATATCAACGATCTGGCCAACGGGGATATCTGTGTTGCAGTGGGCTGGTCGGGCGATGTTTTCCAGGCGCTTTACCGTGCCGAAGAAGCTGAAAACGGCGTTGAAATCGGCTATGTCATTCCCGATGAGGGTGCCTTGCAGTGGTTCGACATGATGGCGATTCCGGTGGATGCGCCCAACCCGGAGGCAGCTCACAAGTTCATCAACTTTGTGATGGACGCCCAGATTACCGCCGACATCACCAACTATGTCTGGTATGCAAATGCGAACAAGGCCTCCATGCCTCTGGTTGATCCCGACATTACCTCTGATCCGGGCATTTTCCCCACCGAAGCGGCAAAGGCCAGACTGTGGGCGGCGCAGGTTTATGATGCACGCACCGACCGCACCGTGACCCGTTTGTGGACCCGGGTAAAAACCGGCACATAAAAAAACCTGGGGCAGGGCGAAGTTAATTTTGCCCTGCCCTTTTTCACCGGAGGGGAAGTCTGATGAGTGAGCCAAAAAGCGCTGCTGAAACCAGGCCGTGGAAGGATCCGGCAGCGGTGCCCTTTATCAGTATCAAAAACGTCACCAAGAAATTTGGCGCGTTTACCGCTGTCAACAACATTTCCCTTGATATCTATCGCAACGAATTATTCTGCCTGCTCGGCGGTTCGGGGTGCGGCAAGTCCACCCTGCTTCGCATGCTTTCAGGTTTTGAGGAAATCACCAGCGGCACCATCGAAATTGACGGACAGGACATGGTTGGCATCGCCCCTTACGAGCGGGCAACCAACATGATGTTCCAGTCCTATGCGCTGTTCCCGCACATGAATGTGGAAAAGAACATTGCCTATGGCCTCAAGCGCGACGGTATGGGTGGGGCCGAAATCAAAGACCGGGTGGCGGAAATTCTCAAGCTGGTACAGTTGGAGGAGTTTGCCCGGCGCAAACCGGGGCAGCTTTCGGGCGGACAGAAACAGCGCGTGGCCCTTGCGCGCTCGCTGGTCAAGAAACCAAAAGTTCTGCTGCTGGATGAGCCGTTGGGGGCGCTGGACAAAAAACTGCGTGAGGAAACCCAGTTCGAGCTTATCAAGATTCAGGAGAGCCTTGGAGTTACCTTTGTGGTTGTCACCCACGATCAGGAAGAGGCCATGACCATTTCCACCCGCATCGGAGTGATGAACGAGGGCGAGATCGTGCAGGTGGGTGAACCCCACGAAATATATGAATATCCAAATTCGCGTTTTGTCGCCGGGTTCATCGGGTCGGTGAATGTGTTTGAGGGGCAGGTGGTGGACGATGAACAGGACCATGTGGTGGTGCGCTCGCCCGATGCGGGTATCGACATATTTGTCTCCCACGGGGTGAGTTGCGCGCCCAACCAGAAGGTCGCCTATGCCATCAGGCCGGAAAAAATCTCCATGAGCCGCGACCGGCCCAAGGACAAAAAAAACGTGACCAGCGGCATGGTTGAGGAGGTGGGATATCTGGGCAACCTGTCCATCTATCAGGTGATGCTTGAGAGCGGCAAACAGATCCGGGTGGCCAAGCCCAATATCGTCCGCCTCGATGAAGAAGCCATAAGCTGGGACGAAAAGGTGTTTTTATCCTGGGATGGCAGTGCCGGGGTGGTGCTGGTCTCATGAACGGTGCTGTGGAAAAAACAGGTTCCTCGCCGTTTGTGGCAACCCTGAAGCGTTTGCTCGCCAGAACCGGGCTTAGTGGCAGAACGCTGGTTATTGCAATTCCCGTCCTGTGGCTGTTGATATTTTTTCTGGCACCTTTCCTTGTGGTGGCAAAAATCTCGCTTTCCGAAGCGGCGATCGCCCGCCCGCCTTATCTTCCCCTTTGGGAGTGGAGCGAGGGCATGCTCATCATTTCGCTGAATTTTGCCAATTATCAATATCTGCTGGATGATGCGCTTTATTACCTGTCCTATCTGAGTTCGCTGAAGATTTCAGCGCTGTCGACCCTGTTTGCGCTGCTGATCGGCTATCCGGTGGCCTATATGATTGCGCGAGCACCGGACAATACAAGAAACCTGTTGCTGATGCTGGTTATCCTGCCGTTCTGGACCTCGTTTCTGCTCAGGGTTTACGCCTGGATTGGTATTCTCAAGGGTAATGGCGTCATCAACAACTTCCTGATGTCCATCGGGATAATCGACAGCCCCATCGTGATGATGCAGACGGATTTTGCGGTCTATGTGGGTATTGTCTATACCTATCTGCCGTTCATGATCCTGCCGCTTTATGCCAATCTGGTAAAACTTGATGAAAGCCTGCTCGAAGCGGCCTCCGATCTGGGGGCGCGACCCCTGACTACCTTTTTGACCATCACGCTGCCCCTTTCGATGCCGGGCATTGTTGCCGGCTCGATGCTGGTGTTTATCCCTGCGGTCGGTGAGTTTGTTATCCCGGCTCTGCTTGGTGGTCCTGACACGCTGATGATCGGCAGGGTATTGTGGAACGAGTTTTTCTCCAACCGCGACTGGCCGGTGGCCTCCGCCGTTGCCATTGCCATGCTGGTGGTGCTGGTGGTTCCGGTGATGATATTGCAGCGGTCCCAGGATGAAAAGGAGGAGGCGGCGTCATGAAAAAACGCTCCCGCTTTGTCCTGATCGTTGGCACACTGGGCTTTATCTTCCTTTATGCCCCCATCGTTTCACTGATAATCTTCTCCTTTAACGAGAGTAAACTTGTTACCGTCTGGGGCGGGTTCTCGACAAAATGGTACGGGGAGCTGTTCAGAGACCCCCAGATATTGGGCGCTGCCTGGATCAGCCTGAAAATTGCCGTTGTCAGCGCTTCGCTGGCGGTGGTTTTTGGCACCATTGCCGCCTACGCGCTGACACGGTTCGGCCGGTTCCGCACAAGGACATTGCTTTCCGGCATGATTACCGCGCCGCTGGTGATGCCCGAGGTTATCACCGGACTTTCCCTGTTGCTGCTTTTCGTGGCCATGCAGGGGTTGATCGGCTGGCCGGCGGGGCGCGGGGTGACGACAATCATCATCGCGCACGCGACGTTCGGGGCGGCTTATGTGGCGGTTGTTATCCAGTCGCGGCTGGTGGACATGGACATGTCCATCGAAGAGGCAGCCGCTGATCTGGGGGCCAAACCGCTACGGGTGTTTTTTGATATTACGCTACCGATTATCACTCCGGCCCTTGTTTCGGGCTGGTTGTTGGCCTTTACTCTGTCGCTGGATGACCTGGTGATTGCCAGCTTTGTTTCGGGGCCCGGCTCGTCAACCTTGCCCATGGTGATATTCTCCAAGGTAAAACTGGGGGTCAGCCCCGACATCAACGCGCTGGCAACCATCATTATTCTGATTGTTTCGGTGGGGATAATCGCAGCGGCGCTGATTATGCAAAGAAGCAGTCTCAAACAAAAGTAGTTTTGAAAATGTCCGACAAAGGCGATCAGGCGTTCCGCCGTACAAATCCTTATGGGCGCTGGCCCGAGATGACTTATGGAGGCGCGCTCAGTTTTTTGCGCCGAACCTATTCGCGCGACCTAAAAGGGGTCGATGTGGCGGTCAGCGGGGTGCCGTTTGACAGTGCGGTGACCTATCGCTCAGGTTGTCGCCTTGGCCCCCGTGCCATTCGCGAAGCTTCGGTGCAACTGGCCGAACTCAAAGCCTTTCCCTTCGGGTTTGATCCGTTTGATACGCTCTCGGTGGTGGACTGGGGCGACTGCATGCTGGACCCCCATCACCCTGAAACGGTTCCGCTTGATATTGAGGCCCATGCAGCAGCAATCATTGAAACGGACACCAAAATGCTCACCTTCGGAGGTGATCATTTTGTTGCCTATCCTCTGATTAAGGCCCATGCCAGAAAATACGGACCCGTTGCCCTTGTCCAGTTCGATGCCCATTGCGACACTTGGGAAGACGATGGCAAGAAGCTGGATCATGGTTCGATGTTTGCCCGGGCGGCAGTGGAGGGGGTAGTTGATGTTTCCAAGTCGACGCAGATAGGTTTGCGCACCTATAATGACACCGATTTCGGCTTTGAAATTCTCACCGCCCCCTGGGTGCATCGCAACGGAGTTGATGCCGCGCTCGATATCATAAAACAACGGGCCGGAGATGCGCCGCTCTATATTTCGTTTGATGTGGACGGGCTGGATCCCGCTTTTGCGCCGGGTACGGGCACGCCGGTGATGGGGGGGCTGGCCAGCTGGCAGGCGCTCGAACTCATCCGCGGCATGGGCTCGCTCAATCTCATCGGCATGGATGTGGTGGAGGTTTCTCCTCCCTATGACCATGCGGAAATCACCGCCCTTGCCGCTGCCAGTGTCGCCCATGACTGGCTGTGCCTGTTGGCGGAAAAGAAGGGCGCAAAACGGGCAGAGGTTGGCCGGGTCTGATGGATATGATGAAAATTGGAATATTGCAGGCGGGACGGACACCGCCGGAGCTGCGCCAGCGCCATGGTGATTATGACGAGCTTTATAAACACATGCTGGCGGGTCGCGGATTTGAGTTCGACACCTATCCGGTGCTCGAGGGGGTATTTCCGAGTGGGCCGGAAGCCGCTGATGGCTGGCTGATAACCGGGTCCAGATATAGTGCCTATGAACCCCATGAATGGATTGCTCCGCTGGAGGAATTTTTGCGCCAAGCTTATGGGGCGGGAGTTCCCGTTATCGGGGTCTGTTTCGGGCACCAGATTTTGGCACAGGCGCTGGGCGGAAAGGTTGAAAAATTTGACGGGGGCTGGTCGGTGGGGGCTGTGGACTATGAGCTTGAAGGGGTGCCGGAAAAACGCACAATAATGGCCTGGCATCAGGATCAGGTGGTCAAGCTGCCCCACGGTGCCGAGGTGAGAGGAAGTTCTGCCCATTGCAAATATGCCATGCTGGCCTATGGGGACAGGGCGATCAGCGTACAGCCGCACCCCGAGTTCAGCGCACAATTCGTGAAAGATCTGATTGAGGCGCGGCGTGACGTTTTGCCCGCTGAGATTGCTACAGAAGCGCTGGGCACGCTCGGGCGGGAGTTGAATTCAGTGTATCTAGCCGATCAGTTCGAGGCGTTTTTCAAAGAAAATCGGAACAAGAGCGGCGCGGCCTCGGGAGCAAAGGCATGAAAACGCAAAAATCCATGGACTATGTTTCCCGTTTCCCCGAGGCGACCCGGGACTGGCTTGACGGTCGCCGCATCGAAGAGGTTGAGTGCATCATCGCCGATTTTGTCGGCATGTCGCGGGGCAAGGCCATGCCCTGGGCAACCTTTGTCCGCACCGAGCACACCTTTCTGCCGCAGTCCATATTCTACCAGACCATTTCAGGGGACTATGTGGATATGGAAATCGACAATCAGTGGACCGAATCCGACATGGTTCTGACCCCGGATTATTCTACCGCAGTTGCCGCCCCGTGGTCGGATGATATTGCGATACAGGTCATTCATGATGTCGATGATCTAAAAGGAAACCCCATTGAGGTTGCGCCGCGCAATGTGCTGAGGCGTGTGCTTTCATTCTACGCCAAAGAGGGGTGGACGCCGGTGATTGCGCCGGAAATCGAGTTTTATCTGATAAAGCCCAACCTTGACCCCTCCAAGCCGATAGAGCCGCCAATGGGGCGTACCGGCAGGCGGGTGGTCTCCCGGCAGGCCTATTCGATGATGGCGGTTGATGATTACGGGGCGGTGATTGACGTCATCTACGATTATGCCGAAGCAATCGGGGTGGAAATCGATACCATAATTCAGGAGGGCGGGGCCGGGCAGATCGAGATAAATCTGGTGCACGGGGACCCGGTCAGGCTGGCCGATCAGGTGTTTTTCTTCAAGCGGCTTATCCGCGAGGCGGCGCTGAAAAACGAATGCTTTGCCACCTTCATGGCCAAACCCATGCAAGACGAGCCGGGCAGTGCCATGCATATCCACCAGTCGGTGCTTGACCGGGACGGCAGCAATATTTTCAGCGACGAAAACGGCAAGGAAACGGACCTGTTTTTCAGCTTTATCGCCGGGCAGCAGAGATTTATTCCCAACGCCATCAGTTTTTTTGCCCCTTACGTCAATTCCTACCGCCGGTTTGTGGCCAAGGGCTCGGCCCCGATAAATCTTGAATGGGGGGCGGATAATCGTACCACCGGTATCAGGATTCCCAACTCAAACGCCGCAGCGCGCCGGGTGGAAAACCGGGTGGTGGGCATGGACGCCAACCCTTATCTGGCACTGGCAGCTTCACTGGCCTGCGGTTATCTGGGCATGAAAAAGGGTCTTGAACCCCGCGCGGCGCTGTCCGGGGAAGCCTATGAACAGCCCCGGGCTCTGCCCCGTTCGCTGATGGGGGGGCTTGACCTGTTTGACGGTGCGCCGGGGCTGGCTGAAATCATGGGCGCAGAATTCTGCCGGGTCTACAAGGCCATCAAGCGCCACGAGGCCGAAGCGTTTCTGGAAGTCATCAGCCCGTGGGAGCGGGAGCATCTGCTTCTGAATGTCTGATGGACCTGCTCAGCGTCAACGATAGCGCCGGGGAATATCCGGCCTCCTATTACGCAGCCACGGCGCAGGTTCTGGAGCGCTTCGACCCCCTGAAAGGGGCTGAAACCTGCGATGTTTGCGTTATCGGGGGGGGGTATACGGGCCTGTCAGCGGCGCTACATCTGGCTCAAGCGGGTTATGATGTCATATTGCTTGAAGCCCAAAGGGTGGGCTTTGGAGCTTCGGGACGCAATGGGGGACAAGTGGGGTCGGGCCAACGGGTCGAACAGGGCGGCCTTGAAAAAATGGTGGGAAAAGCCCATGCCCGCCAGTTGTGGGAGATGGGGGAGGAATCCAAGGTTACCGTTCAGGAGCTGATTGCAAAACACCATATTGACTGCGCCTATAAACCCGGGGTCATGCACACTGAACTCAGGCCCAAGGACCTGCATCACACGACTGATTATGTGGACAAGTTGCAGCGCGAGTATGGCTACGACAAAATCGAGTTTTTTGATGCTGAGGCTGTGCAGGCGGCGCTGGGAACCAAGGCCTATTGCGGGGGGTCGATGGACTGGGGGGCGGGGCATCTGCATCCGCTTAATTTTGTCCTTGGAATTGCCCGGGCCTGCCAAAAAGCCGGGGTGCGCATATTCGAGCAAACCCGTGTTGAAGATATTGCGCGCGGCGACCCGGCCAAAGTTCGCACCAGCGAGGGTGCCGTCACGGCCAGATTTGTTGCGCTGGGGGCCAATGGTTATCTGGGCAATCTGGAGCCGGAACTTGCCCGCCGGGTAATGCCGATAAACAATTTCATTGTCGCCACTGAACCGCTGGGCGAAACGTTTGCACGTTCGCTTATCCGTGATGATGTGGCGGTGGCTGACAGCAAGTTTGTGGTCAACTATTTCCGCCTCTCGGAAAACCACCGTCTGCTGTTCGGGGGCGGGGAGAGTTATGGCTACAGGTTCCCGGACAATCTGGCGGAAAAAGCGCGCCGCCCGATGTTGGAGATTTACCCCCAGCTCAAAGACACAAAGATTGACTTTGCCTGGGGCGGAACGCTGGCCATCACCATGAACCGGATGCCCGATTTTGCCCGTCTCAGCAACAACATCTTTTCGGCCTCGGGTTATTCGGGTCACGGGGTGGCAATGGCGGTGCTGGCGGGCAAACTCATGGCTGAGGCTATTGGCGGTACCGCTGAGCGTTTCGACATCATGGCAAAAGTGCCGGGGGCAAAGTTTCCCGGGGGCACTCTGATGCGCCTGCCTCTGCTTGCTCTGGCCATGAGCTGGTTCAGCTTGCGTGACAGGCTGTAGGGGCCAGTCAGCTTGTAGGCTCGGGTGTGGTATGGTAGTCGTTGGCTCGCACTGGAACGTGCCCGCCTGGGGGTACGTTCAGCGGCGAGAGGGGTTTCTGCCCTCTGCCCTTGCAGAACCGGAAGGGATTAAGCCATGCCCGAGGAACAAAAAAAACGTGATTATTCGATGCTTGGTGCCAATGCCAAAGAGGCGGCGGCGCGCGGACTGATGTCGGCAGAGTGGTATCAAACTGAAATTCCACGCAAGCAACTCAAGGAACTCATGCGCCGTTCCGATTGGCCTGCCATACGCGATACGATATTGTGGCTTGGCCTGCTTGTGGCTTTCGGCGGGCTTGGCATTTATTTCTGGGGCAGTTGGCTGGCGGTGCCGTTTTTTCTTGTCTACGGGGTGCTTTATGCCTCGGCCTCGGACTCGCGCTGGCATGAAAGCGGTCATGGTACAGCCTTCAAGACCCGCTGGATGAATGATGTGGTCTATCAGATTGCCAGCTTTATGATAATGCGCAATCCGGTGCGCTGGCGCTGGAGCCATACCCGGCACCATTCAGATACCATAATCGTTGGTGCGGACCCCGAAATCGCCATTATGCGTCCCCCGGTTGTGATGCGGGCGGCGTTGAATTTTTTTGGCATTGTTGATGCGGCGAGCGCCATGAAGCAAATGGTGCTGAATGCGTTTGGTATTCTTGATCCGCAGGATGCGAGCTTTATTCCTGAGAGCGAGCAGAAGAAGGTGTTTGGCGTGGCGCGGGTGTGGCTGGCCATCTATCTTGCCACCATTGCCAGTGCTATCTGGATGGGATCGGTGTTGCCGCTGGTGCTCATCGGCTTGCCGCGAATTTACGGCTCCTGGCACAGTCTGTTGTGCGGGGTGATGCAGCATGCGGGGCTGGCTGAGAATGTGCTGGACCACCGGATGAACTCGCGCACTGTCTATCTCAATCCCATATCGCGGTTCATCTACTGGAACATGAACTATCATATAGAACATCACATGTTTCCCATGGTGCCCTATCACGCCCTGCCCAGATTGCATGAGGCAATCAAACATGATCTGCCAAAGCCGAAGCGCGGATTTGTTGATGCCTATCGCGAAATATTGCCCACGGCGCGGCGGCAGTTACGCTATGAGGACTGGTTCATCAAACAGGAACTACCATCTACGGCTGTGCCCTATGCCTCGGAGTTTCTGACAGACGTTGAGCCGGTAATGGGTGCGGCGGAATAATATCACTGCGGGCGGTTTTTTATTTATAAAGGATGGAATGGTCATGTCGAACTGGGTTGATGTATGCGGGGTGGACGATATCGAAACGGAGGATGTTATCCGCTTTGATCTGGGAACGCGCACTTTTGCCATCTACCGCAGCCCGGATGATACCTATTTTGCCACTGATGGCTTATGCACCCATGGCGGGGCCCATCTGTGCGACGGACTGGTGATGGATGATGTTGTTGAATGCCCCAAACATAACGGGCGCTTCAACTATAAAAGCGGCAAGGCTCTTGGGGCGCCGGTGAGCGTTGACCTTGTGACCTATGAGGTCAGAATCAAAAACGGGCGGGTTCTCATTGCAGTTTCGGGGAATTGACAGGTTTTTGCGTAACTCCGGGTGCGGCATGAACCTTATGATTGTCAGGCGCGCATGAGCATTTGGGAAAGACTGCGTGGCAATCCAGACATTATCAAACCCATAGAGAACCGGCGGATTTTAGGCATATCACTGGTGCTTGTCGCATTGGTGTGCTTCACCGGTATTGATACGGCGGCCAAATGGCTTATCGGGCATGGCATGCCCACGCAGGAGGTCGTGTTTACGCGCTATGGGTTGCAATTGGCGTTTGTACTTTTGTTTTTATTACCTCTTCACGGGAAGAAACTGCTTGTTACCAGGCGGCCGGGTCTTGAAATTGCGCGCGGGGTGACGCTTCTTGGAGCAACGACGCTCAACTTTATGGCCTTGCGTTATCTGCCGCTCACCGTAACCGGTGCTATCGCGTTTACAGTACCTCTGGCGGTGTGTACACTTTCGGTGCCGCTGCTGGGCGAACGTGTGGGCTGGCAGCGCTGGGGGGCGGTGATTGTTGGTTTTGCCGGTGTTCTCATCATTGTCCGACCGGGGGCAGAAACTTTCAACTGGGCAACTCTGTTGTCGCTGGGGATGGCGCTTTCTCTGGCGCTTTACAATATACTCACCCGCAAGCTGGCCGGGGTCGACAGTGCCTATACACAGCAATTTTATGCAGCACTGGTGGCGACAGTTTTTGTTGCACCCTTTGCAATCGGGGGGTGGGTGTGGCCCCTTGATCTGGCGGGCTGGGTTGCGTTTGTTTCTCTGGGGGTTCTGGCGACTATAGGCCACCTGATATTCACCATTGCCCACCGGTTGGCACCAGCCTCAAGCCTTGTTCCGTTCATCTATACCCAGATTCTTGCCATGAGTGCTGCAAGCTGGCTGGTTTTCGGCGAGGCGCCTGACATATGGATATATCTGGGGGTGCCCGTTGTCATTGCATCGGGGCTTTTTATCTGGTTCCGGGAACGCAGACAGGATCAGGCGGGGGGCCAATAGCCAGCCATGCGACGTACCCGATGTTCAAATTCGGCAATCCGGCGGTCCGCTTCGGGTCCCATTTTGTCAAAACACCTGCTCAGAAGGGCCTCAGTTACGGTTACACAACCGGCCATTGACTGGATGGGTCCGACCCGCAACCGGTTTGTTTCCAGTATCTGATTACAACGTTCAGCCAAGGGGGATTGTGCGTTATCGGTTATAGCGATGGTGGTGATATTCTGGTTGGCAAGGAAAAAGGCCAGTTGAACTGCTTCGGTGGCGTAGGGTTCCATGGAGAAAAATATTACGAGGTCCTGACGATCAGCGCTGGCGAGGTGGTCGGTGGCACTGGACATGGCCGAACTGGCCAGATGAAAATTGGGCATGGCCATTTGTGCGTGATAAACGAAATATCTGGCAAACAGGTGGGCGGAACGAAAACCCACCACATAAATGGCTCTGGCGGTAAGTATCCGTTCGGCCGCCGCTTCAAGTCCGGTGTCAAAATCGACCAGTTTGTCGCCCGGAACCGAACAAAAACACGACAGGAGTGCATCGGTTGCAAGTGAGCCCCTGGCTCTGCTTGCAAGGGAACGGGGAGGGGATTTAAAGGCCTGGCGGAAAGCGTCCCGAAAGTCCCGATAACCCTTATATCCCAGTGCCCGGGCCATGCGCAGGGTGCTGGCCGGAGAAACGTTGGCGCAGGCTGAAAACTCCCGTATGGTGTTGAAAGCAATGTCCTGGGGGCGGTCAGCGGCGAAAGCGGCGGCGCGCCTTACCTGAGCGGGGAGTCCGGGCGAAATTTGGCGCAGACGGACGTACAGGTCATCAAGGTTTTCTTTTGTCTCGTTCAGGGGCGTTCTGTGGGCGGGACGGCTTTTTTTTTGTTCTTTTTGTGTCTTCTCCTTTGTTTTCGCCGCTTCCCCGGACGCCCTGGAAGAGCCCCGGGAGGGGGGGTGGCGCAGTCCTGGCATGAGAGGCTCTCCTGAAAATTTATATGGATGCCAAGAGATAGCTTTGTCTTGTCCCCCGACAGGATCACACTAACAACAAATTTTCGTGAAACAAACGTTTCAGGTCTGTTGACCTGTGAAAACGTTTGTGTGTTGAATTGACCAGCCCGTGTTGGGCAAAAGATATTTTGGAGGAACCTTATGAAAAAAATCGCAATGGGCGCTGTTCTGGCGCTCGCTGTTGGTGGCATGGCAGGCGGTGCAACCGCTCAGGAGCAACAGTTTGTTTCGATCGGCACCGGCGGTGTTACCGGCGTTTATTATCCGACCGGTGGCGCAATCTGTCGTCTGGTCAATAAAGGCCGGGCTGAGCACGGCATTCGCTGCGCCGTGGAATCAACGGGCGGTTCAGTTTACAACATCAACACAATTCGCGCTGGCGAGTTGGAGTTTGGTGTTGCGCAGTCCGATTGGCAGTATCACGCCTATAATGGCACATCCCGCTTTGAAGAGCAGGGGCCGTTTGAAGACCTCAGAGCTGTGTTTTCAGTTCATCCCGAACCATTTACCGTTGTTGCCCGTGCTGATGCCGGCATCAAGGTGTTTGCTGACCTGGTCGGCAAGCGCGTAAACATCGGCAACCCTGGTTCTGGACAGCGCGGTACCATGGAAGTGGTGATGGATGCACTTGGCTGGACAAATGACACTTTTGCCCTGGCCTCAGAGCTCAAGGCTTCCGAGCAATCCCAGGCACTGTGCGATAACAAGATTGACGCCATGATCTATACGGTTGGCCATCCTTCCGGCTCGATTTCGGAAGCTACAACTTCATGTGATTCGGTTCTGGTTCCGGTTACGGGTCCTGAAATCGATGCGCTGATCGAAGCCAACGATTATTATCGGAAAGCAACCATTCCCGGTGGCATGTATCGGGGCAATCCCGATGATGTGGTCACCTTTGGTGTTGGCGCAACCTTTGTGACTTCGGCTAAAGTGCCTGACGATGTGGTCTACACCATCGTCAGCGCGGTATTCGATGACATCGATGCGTTCCGTGGTCTGCATCCCGCGTTTGCAAATCTGGTTCCAGAAGAGATGGCAAAAGACGGCCTGTCTGCCCCCATCCACCCCGGTGCTGCAAAATATTACGCTGAGAACGGCCTGGACTAGGCTCTAGGATTTTATGAACAGGGGCGATGGCGCACTGTCTGTTGTGCCCTCGCCCGCTTCTGTGGACTAGCCATATAATTTCGGCCGATGGCATGCGGCCGCGCATATTCAATGCTTTGGGAGGGGCGTCGTTATGGTTTCGGATAGCGGTCAAAAAAATACGAAAATGAGTGATAAGGAACTGGAGGAACTGGTTGCCGCCACAGATTCCGGTGCCAGAAATCCCGGGGGGAACGTCGGCAAGATGATCGCCGGGATTGCTCTGTTCTGGGCTGCTTTTCAGTTATGGATTGCTTCCCCTCTGCCGTTTAATCCGACAATCAGTAGTATCATTCCGGTGCTGAACGATACGCAGTCGCGCTCGTTTCATCTGGCGATAGCTGTTTTTCTGGCCTTTATGGTCTATCCGGCGTTCAAGAGTTCATCGCGGACCAAAATCCCGCTTTATGACTGGGCTTTTGGGATTATCGGCGCTCTTTGTGCAGGTTATGCGTTTTACGCATACGAAACGCTGGCCAATACGGGCGCGCAAGGTCTGCCCGATACCTACCAGCTGGTGATGGCCGGTCTTGGCATTGTCATTCTGCTTGAAGCCACCAGACGCGCGCTTGGCGCGGCGCTGGCGGTGGTCGCCATGGTATTTCTGGTCTATGTATTCTTCGGTTCTGAAGGGTTCATCCCTGACGTCATTCGCTGGAAGGGCGCGAGTTTTTCCAAGGCCATGAGCCATATGTGGCTGACCACGGAAGGCGTGTTTGGTATTGCGCTTGGGGTCTCGGCAAGCTTTGTTTTTCTGTTCGTGTTATTTGGCTCGCTGCTGGATAAAGCGGGCGCTGGAAACTATTTCATCAAGATCGCCTTCTCCCTGCTTGGTCACTTGCGGGGTGGACCGGCAAAAGCCGCTGTGGTTGGTTCGGCGATGACGGGTCTGATTTCAGGCTCCTCCATTGCCAATGTTGTGACCACGGGCACGTTCACCATCCCGCTGATGAAGCGCGTCGGTTTCAGTGCCGAGCAGGCCGGTTCGGTGGAAGTTGCCTCTTCAGTCAATGGGCAGCTGATGCCGCCGGTGATGGGTGCTGCGGCCTTTTTGATGGTTGAATATGTGGGCATTCCTTATGTGGAGGTCATCAAGGCGGCGCTTCTGCCCGCCGTTATCTCCTATATTGCACTTCTTTACATTGTGCATCTTGAGGCTTTGAAAAAAGGCATGACGGCATTGCCCAAGCCGGTAACTGCCGCCAAATCCCTGCTTCAGAAGCTGATTACGACCTTTCTTGGCTTTGCGGTTTTCGGGGCATTGTGTATCGGAATTTATTACGGCATTGGCTGGACGCGCGACGCGTTTGGCGATTTGTCCGGGCCAATCCTTACGGTTTTTGTGTTGCTGGTCTATGTGGGACTGGTCAAAATTGCTGCAGGCAAGCCTGATCTGGAAATGGACGACCCCAATTCCGAAGTGGTCTCACTGCCGGTCTATGACGATGTCAAAACCACTGGTCTGCAATATATTCTGCCCATCGTGGTGCTGGTCTGGTTTTTGATGATCGAGCGCAAGTCCCCCGGTCTTTCAGCCTTCTGGGCAGCTTTGCTGCTTATTGTGATCCTTTTGACGCAAAAGCCCCTCAAAGCGATGTTCCGGGGTTCGGGCAATATGGCTGCAGAAGCCAAAGCAGGTTTTAACGACCTGATTGCAGGAATGATTGCCGGTTCCAGAAACATGATAGGCATTGCCATCGCCACGGCAACCGCCGGGGTGATTGTGGGCACGGTAACATTGACCGGTGTCGGCCAGGTGATGGCTGAACTGGTTGAGTTCATCTCGGGTGGAAACCTGATCCTGATGCTGATCTGTGTGGGCATTCTTTCCCTTATTCTGGGCATGGGCCTGCCCACAACCGCCAACTATATCGTGGTTTCCTCGCTGATGGCTGCGGTTGTTGTGCAGCTTGGTGCGCAAAACGGCCTTATTGTGCCGCTGATTGCTGTGCATCTGTTCGTATTTTACTTCGGGATAATGGCGGACGTCACGCCCCCGGTGGGGCTGGCCTCGTTCGCGGCGGCGGCCGTTTCGGGGGGCGATCCGATCAAAACCGGTTTTGTGGCCTTCTTCTACAGCCTGCGTACGGTTGCATTGCCGTTCCTGTTCATCTTCAATACGGATCTGTTGCTGATTGATGTGGGGCTGTGGCAGGGAATCATGGTGTTCATTGTCGCGACCTTTGCCATGTTGCTATTTGCAGCGGGCACGCAGGGATATTTCATGGCTAAATCCCGGTTGTGGGAATCCCTTGCTCTGGTGTTTGTTGCGTTCATGCTGTTCCGCCCAGGATTCTTCCTTGATTATGTGCAACCGCCCTTTGATGAAACCAACCCAATTCAAATAGAGCAAAGCGTCGGGCAAGCACCCGATGGTTCAAACCTGCGCCTGGTTGTGAGCGGTCCTGATTTTGATACAGGGCTGGTGAAGTCCACGACTGTGGTGTTGCCCATTGCCGGTGATGGGGATGGCGCCAGTCGTCTCGGCAGTGCCGGGCTGACCGTGATCGTTGAAGGGGAACTGGTCAAACTTGACGAACCGTTCCCGGGTACGCCGTTCTTTGACAAGCTGTCGGACTTTGATTTTTATGCTGACGAGCCGGTAGTCATAAAAACGGTGCAATCTCCTGCTGAGCGTATGCCCAAGGAGCTGTTCTACATTCCAGCTCTGTTCATCTTGTTCATCGTCGTCTTTTTCCAACGGCGCCGCCAGACGGTGCCGGCATTCTGGGGGAAACCAATTGTCACTTGATTATATGATTGCCCTGGACCTGAACGAAAGTTCAGGTTCCAACAAAAACGCGATTCGGACTGCTGAAAAACTGGCAAAGAATGATGGGGCAACCCTGCATGCAGTCACAGTCATTCCGACGTTCACCATGCCGATTGTTGGCTCCTATTTTCCCGAAGGCTTTGAGGAACAACATTTCAGGGAAGCTCAGGAAGCTCTCAAAAAGCAGATTGAGGATGACGCGCTGGACCCTGCGGCCATCGAGCGCCATGTGGTTCAGGGCTCGATCTATGCGGAGATCATGAATACGGCGGACAAGCTTGGCTGCTCGCTGATCGTCATGGAAGCGCACAGACCGGACCTGAAGGACTATCTGCTTGGGCCAAACGCGGCGCGGGTGGTGCGGCATGCCAAACAATCGGTTTATGTGATCCGCGCCTGAACAACACGACGGGAAACAAATATAATGTCCGGGCATATTTTTGGCCGGCACACCAAAGTCCAACCGCCCATGGTGGTGGCGGGGGATGAGGTGTGGCTGACCGACAAAAATGGCAAGCGCTATCTGGATGCGTGCGGGGGGGCTGCGGTCTCGGCCCTTGGCCACTCAAATCAAAAAGTGCTGGAGGCGGCAAAGGGGCAGCTCGATGCCATTGCGTTTGCCCATACCGGGTTTTTCACATCGGAACCGGCCGAGCAGCTTGCCGACAAGCTCGTTTTTCTGGCGCCGGAGGGGATTGAGCGGGTCTATCTGGTTTCGGGTGGCTCGGAGGCAGTGGAAGCGGCAATTAAACTGGCGCGGCAATATTTTATTGAAATCGGCCAGCCTGAGCGCTCCCAGATTATTTCGCGTTGGCAAAGCTATCATGGCAATACGCTTGGGGCACTGGCAACGGGCGGTAACAAGTGGCGCCGGGCCCAGTATGAACCGCTGCTGGCAGACGCCATGCATCATATCGAGCCGTGTCATTTCTGGCGTGGGGGCGAACCGGACGAGAGCGAGTTTGATTATGGCCAGCGCATGGCCAATCAACTTGAAGAAAAAATTCTTGAACTTGGCGCGGAAAATGTCGCGGCGTTTTTTGCCGAGACCGTTGTTGGCGCCACTATGGGTGCTGTTGCAGCCGTGCCGGGATATTTCAAGCGTATCAGGGAAATCTGCGACAAATACGGTGTGCTGCTGATTTTGGACGAGGTCATGTGCGGGGCTGGGCGTACGGGCACGTTTTTTGCCAGCGAGCAGGAAGATATCAGCCCCGATATGGTGTGTCTTGCCAAGGGGTTGGGCGCGGGCATTCAGCCCATCGGGGCCATGTTGTGCAGCGGCAAAATCTATGAGGCTATTGAAACAGGAAGCGGTTTTTTCCAGAACGGGCACACCTATATGGGGCACCCGGTTGCGGCGGCTACGGCTCTGGCAGTGGTCAAAGAAATCGAGGAGCGCAATCTGCTCACCAACGTCGTTTCCATGGGGGATTATCTGTTAGACCGCCTGAACGCAAGTTTCGGGCAGAACCCGTTTGTAGGCGATATAAGAGGGCGCGGATTGTTCGCCGGCATCGAATTTGTGGTCGACAAGGAGACAAAGCAGGCGTTTGAACCGGGGTTGAAATTGAACACAATCATCAAACGCAAAGCCATGGATGAGGGTTTGATGTGTTATCCGTTCGGGGGCACTGTTGATGGCAAAAATGGTGACCATGTGCTGTTGGCGCCGCCCTATATCGTCACTCGCGACGATGTGGAGATGATTGTCAGGCGGCTTGAAGTGGCAACAAACAAGGCGCTGGCCGAGGTGGGATGTGCTTAGAGGTGGCTGAGGAAGGCAAGGGCGGCATGCCTCACGAACCGACAATATTTGTTGCGCCGAACGGGGCGCGTCGCACCAGGGCTGACCATCCGGCGCTGCCCGTGACCATTCCTGAAATTGTTGAAACGGCCAAAACCTGCTTTGCTGCCGGGGCGGCGGGCATTCATGCTCATGTGCGCGATGAAGAAGGCGCCCATGTACTTGATGGGGGGCTTTACAGGGAGTTGATTGAAGAGCTTGCTTTGCAGGTTCCTGAAATGGCGGTGCAGATAACCACCGAGGCGGTGGGGCGCTACAGCCCGGCCGAGCAACGGGCGGTGGTGCGAGCGGTCGAACCGAAAATGGTTTCTGTTGCCCTTGGAGAAATGTTTGAGGACGACAACCTGCAGGAGGTCAGCCGGTTCTATTATGAATGCCGCGAACAAGGAACTGAAGTTCAGCACATTGTCTACTCGGCTGAGGAATTTTCAAAACTCACAAAACTGATGATGCTGGGCACGCTGCCGGGGCGTGACAAGTCGGTGTTGTTCGTGCTTGGGCGCTATGTGCAAGACCAGCTAAGTACACCGGCAATGCTTGAACCCTTTCTGGAGGTGCTTGGGGTTTTGCGTCTGGCGGAGAGCTGGAAATTCATGACCTGTGCCTTTGGGCAACAGGAAACAGCCTGCCTTGTCGCTTCGGCGTGCGCGGGGGGTGACTGCCGGGTGGGGTTTGAGAACAATCTGCTGCATCAAGACGGTAGCATGGCCGAGGACAATGCGAGCCGGGTTCGCGCACTGGCCAGTGCACTCAAAAGCGCCGGGTTGGTCCTCAAACCGGTCTAGAATTCAGGCGGCGTCTCTCCCGTCTTGAGGTAGGCGGCGCGCAACGTGTTGGTCATGAGCATGGCAATGGTCATGGGGCCAACGCCGCCGGGCACCGGACTTATGGCCCCGGCGATTGGTTCAACCTCGGTATAATTCACATCGCCGACCAGCCGGGTTTTGCCCTCACCTTTTTCGGGGGCCGGAATGCGGTTGATGCCCACATCAATTACCGTTGCGCCCTTCATCACCCAGTCGGCCCTGACCATTTCAGGGCGGCCAACGGCGGCGATTACAATATCAGCGTAAGAGCAGATTTCGGGCAGGTTGGCGGTGCGTGAATGGGCGATGGTGACGGTCGCGTTGGCACCAAGCAGCAAACTGGCAACCGGCTTGCCCACCAGTATTGAGCGCCCTATGACCACAGCGTTGAGGCCCGAGAGGTCCTTGCCGTGAACTTTTTCAACCATCAGCATGCAGCCGGCGGGTGTGCAGGGCACAAAGGCCTCTTCAAGACGCCCGGCGGCGAGGCGTCCCATATTGATTTCGTGCAGCCCGTCTACATCCTTTGCCGGATCAATGGACTGGATGATTGTATGTTCATTCAAATGTTTTGGCAGGGGCAGCTGCACCAGAATGCCGTGCACATTCTCGTCTGCATTCAAGCGCGCAATCAGCGCAAGCAGTTCCTCTTCGGAGGTGTTTTGTGGCAGGGCATGCTGGTAGGAGTTCAGTCCGCATTCAGCGGCCATGCGGCCCTTGGAGGCTACATAGACCTTGGAGGCGGGGTCGTCGCCGACAATCACCACGGCAAGGCCGGGAGTGATATCGGTTTTTTCAGCCAGTTTGGCGGTTGCAGATTTGACTTTGGCGATGACTTCGGCGGCGAGGGCTTTTCCATCCAGGCGTTTCAATTTGATATTCCAGTTCTTGCGCGCTGAGTTGCATGAAATGTGTATGCCATGTCGTCACCGGTGTGAAAAGGGAGGAGTGAACGTATAAGATCACTATTCAGAATTCAGACCGGGCCCGTTGACGGGGCTCAAAAGAAAGCACAAACAACATGAAGCGCGCCGGAGCGCTGAGAAGAAGCAATTCGGGAACTGCCATGAATATGAAAATCAATCCACTCGCCGAATTTCTGGAACTGAGCGAGGAAGTCACTGACGCCCTGTCCTGCGGGCGCCCCGTGGTGGCCCTTGAATCCACAATCATCACCCACGGCATGCCTTTTCCGCAAAACCTTGAAACCGCCCAGCTTGTTGAAACCGAGGTGCGCGGGTCCGGTGGTATTCCGGCGACCATTGCCATTATGGAGGGGCGGTTGAAGGTCGGCCTTTCCAAAGGGCAGCTTGAAAATCTTGCAGAGCAGGCAGAGCGCGCTGCCAAGGCTTCCCGGCGCGACCTTGCGGTGCTTCTTGCGGGCGGCGGGCTTGCCGGCACCACGGTTGCCACCACCATGCAGATTGCCGAAGCCGCCGGAATTGGTGTTTTTGCAACCGGGGGCATCGGAGGCGTGCACCGGGGGGCAGAAGACACGTTTGATATTTCTGCCGACCTTGCAGCGCTGGGCCAGTTCGGGGTTGGTGTGGTGTGTGCGGGGGCGAAATCCATTCTGGATATTGCAAAAACGCTTGAAGTTCTTGAAACCAATGGTGTGCCGGTTCTTGGCTATCGCACGGATGATTTTCCTGCGTTTTTTGCCCGCTCCAGTGGCCACCCGGTCGATCATCGTCTTGATAGTGTGGCGGAGATTGCCCGGGTGATTGATGTGCAGCGAAGGCTCAGGCTGGGTGGAGTGCTTGTGGCCAACCCCATCCCGAAGGAAGACGCGCTTGAAGCAGGCGAAATTGAAACGCGCATTACAGAGGCAATTCTGGAGGCGGAGCGAGGGGGCGTAACGCGCAAGGAACTTACCCCCTATCTGCTGGGCCGGATTTTTGAGCTTACCGATGGGCAGAGCCTCGTTGCCAACATCGCACTCATCAGGAACAATGCCCGCGTGGCCACGCAAATCGCCAACGCACTGTGCGAGTTGCAATGAGTGGGCAATTTTCCCGTTCACCACGCGTGCTGCTGGTGGGTGATGTGATGCGTGACATTGTCGTTAAACCCGTGAGAGATTTACGCAAAGGTACAGACACGGAAGCTGCCATTGAGATTAAACCGGGGGGGGCGGCGGCCAATCAGGCGGTCTGGCTTGGGGCACTGGGTCTGAACGCCAGGCTGGTGGGGCGGGTTGGCTTGCAGGACCGGGAGGAGCTTATAGCCGATTTTACAGCAAACAAGGTTGAAGCGCATTTGGTCCCGGACCCCTGCCGGCAGACCGGGACGCTGGTCTCCCTTGTTCATCCCGATGGTGAGCGCAGTTTTTTTACCGACCGTAGTGCCAACAAAAACCTGTGCCTTGCAGATGTGCCCGAAAACGCGCTGGACAACGTCAATCTGCTGATGCTCTCAGGATATAGTTATTTTGCCAAGGAGCCGCGAAAAGTTGTCCGTCATCTGATGCAGCAGGCGCAAAATGCTGACATTCCAGTGGCGATTGACCCGGCTTCCGCCGGTTTTTTGTCGGATGTCGGGGCTAAAAAATTCCTGGACTGGACAAAAGGTGCTGATATTTTTTTCCCCAATGAGGACGAGGCAGAATTGTTGAGCGGGCAGAGAGACCCGGAAGCTCAAATTGAGTTTTTTGCGGAATATTTCACCCTGGTGGTACTCAAGCGCGGTGCAAAGGGCGCTCTTGCCGGAGGGGGTGGGATCGAGCTGATTCTTGTGGAGGCGCCGGTTGTGGATGTTCTGGACACCACGGGGGCGGGGGATGCTTTTGCAGCGGGGTTCCTTGCCAGACATTTACGAGGAGAGCCGCTGGGCGCCAGTTTGAAGGGTGGCGTTGTGGCCGGGGCGTCGGCGGTGCAGTATCTGGGGGGGCAGCCTTCAGACTTATTGTCAATCTGAGCTATGACACAAAGCTATATTATATCCTGTGCAATAGCGCTTAATGTCTGGTAAAGCGACACATTAAACCCGGCATTGCAATTGGTTCCATGACAATTGATTTTGTGGGATGTATCTGGCTGAAACACTCTCGGGCTCTGGGGGAATATTCTTGAACGATATGCACCGTGCGGGTCGTACCCCTGAACCGCTGAGCGAGGTCGTCCGGGAGAGTCGGGCCACGTTCTGGAACATCGCCCTGTTCTCCTCGATAGTGAACATCCTGATGCTGGCCGGTCCACTCTATATGCTTCAGATTTATGATCGGGTGCTGGCCAGCGGCAGTGTGCCAACCCTTGTTGCGCTTTCCCTGTTCGTTCTGGGCGCCTATGTTTTTCAGGGCATACTGGACGTGCTGCGCCAACGTATCACCGTGCGGATTGCCAGCGTGTTTGATGAAAAGCTCCAGAACATCGTGCACAAGGCGGTGGTGACCCTTGGCATCATCGCCCGCCAGCCGGGTGAGGCCATGGGGCCAATTCGAAATGTTGATACAATTCGCGCCTTTGCCACCAGTACCGGCCCCTCGGCGATGCTGGATGCGCCCTGGGTGCCCGTCTATCTGGTGATTGTGTTTTTGATTCACCCATGGCTCGGGTGGCTCAGCGTTTTCGGGTGCGTGGTTCTGTTCAGCATTGCTATTGCGACCGAACGGGTCAGCCGGAATTCCATCAAACAGTCTTCGCAGGATCAGGGGGTGCGCGGCGCGGTAATGGAGGGGGACAGGCGCAACGCCGAAACCATTGTCGCCATGGGCATGCTGCCGGTGTTGGCAGCACGCTGGCGCCAGGTCAATGGCCAGTTCATCCGTTCGGTTGAACAGTCAGCGGATGTGGTCAACTCTTTTGGAGCCATGACCAAAACCTTTCGCATGGCGTTGCAATCTGCTGTTCTGGGCCTTGGCGCCTATCTGGTGCTGCTGGGGCAGTTGACACCGGGCTCGATGATTGCGGCCTCTATCATGATGGGCCGTGCGCTGGGCCCGATTGAAATTGCTGTTGGCAATTGGCGCAACTTCATCGGGGCGAAAGACGCGTTCAAGTTGCTCAACACCCAATTGGGCAAGTTTTCCATTCAGCCCATGAGGACCGAACTTCCTCCGCCCTCTCAAAACCTGGTTGCTGAGGGCCTTGTGGTTGCGGCGCCCGGCGCTGACCGACCAACATTGCAGGGATTACGTTTTGGCATCAGGGCGGGTGAAGTGGTGGGGCTTATCGGCCCCAGCGGTGCCGGTAAAACCTCACTGGCGCGCACGCTTGTGGGCATCTGGGAGCCGGCACGGGGCACAGTGCGACTGGACGGGGCGGAACTCAGCCAGTGGGACCCCAGTGCGTTGGGCAAACATATCGGGTTTCTGTCTCAGGATGTGGCGTTGTTTGATGGTACAATTGCCCAGAACATCGCCCGGATGGAGCCCGAACCCGAAAGTGAGGGTGTGCTCAGGGCCGCCCAGGCGGCAGGTGCCCATGACTTGGTTCTGCATATGAGCGAGGGTTATGACACGCGCATCGGGGAGGGGGGAGGCCTGCTCTCTGCCGGGCAGCGCCAGCGGATTGCACTGGCGCGAGCCCTTTATGGTGAACCGTTTTTAGTTGTGCTGGATGAGCCGCAATCAAATCTTGATGCAGAAGGGGAGAATGCGCTTCTCTTGGCTATTGAGGGCGTGAAAAAACGCGGGGGGATCGTCATTGTCATCTCCCATCGCCCCTCAACCCTTACGGGTTGCGACAAGGTGCTTGTACTGTCCAGTGGGACCCAGCAGGCCTATGGTCCACGCGATGAGGTTTTGCAAAAAGTACTCTCCCGTACCCCTGAGGAGGCAGAGCAGTCTGTGGAATCTGATGAGGCGGGGCGGCAGGAGAGCGATGGTCCTGAACAGCCTCCTTCTGAGGGGGAAGCAAAAAATGACTAGGGCATTGATAAAATCTACTCCGCCTGACCTTTCCCCCTCCCAGGCGGGGATCAAGCGTTTTTCCCTCATGGGGATTATTGTTGTTGTTGTTCTTGTCGGGGGCATCGGGGGCTGGATGGCAACGGCTCAGCTTTCAGGGGCGGTGATTGCCTCGGGTCAGATTGTTGTTGAAAGCAACGCCAAGGCAATTCAGCACGCAACCGGGGGCACAGTCATTGATATTCTGGTGCAGGATGGCAGCATTGTGGATGTGGGGGACGTGCTTTTGCGGCTCGATGATACTGTGCCCAAGGCTTCGCGCGACATCTACAGAAGCCAGCTTGATGAAATGCTTGCGCGCCAGTCCCGGCTGATTGCTGAAGCGGCGGGGCTGGATACGGTGATATTCGAGGACGAACTGCTTTTTCGTCAGGATGACCCGGCGGTCATGGTGTTGCTGGAACGCGAGCGGCAATTGTTTGATGTGCGTGCAAACTCAATTGAGAGCCAACTGGCCCAGCTTGACGAACGCATAGACCAGATTCACAAGGAGATATCCGGGCTTGAGGCTCAATCCGCTGCAAAAACCAGGGAAGGCGATCTGATTGCAAGGGAGCTCGAGGGGGTACGCGACCTGTTCGAGCAAAACCTGGTTTCAGTTGGCCGGTTAAACGCCCTTGAACGTCAACAGGTTCAGCTGGAGGGCATATACGGCCAGCTTGTTTCGGAAATTGCCCGGGCGCGGGGCCGAATAATTGAGATTGAATTGCAGGCGGGGCTGCTCAAAAACGAGTTCCGGGACAATGCGCTCAATACGCTGGCGGAAACCCAGGTGCAGATCGCCGAGCTGCGCCAGTTGCTCACTGCTGCCAATGACCAGCTGAGCCGTGTGGAAATCACTTCCCCTCAGGCCGGAATTGTACAGGGGCTTGCCGTGCATACAATCGGGGGGGTCGTGGGGGTCGGGGAAGTGCTCATGCAGATCATTCCCACGGGCGATGCGCTGGTACTGGATGCCCGGGTCACCCAGTCTGATATCGATCAGGTCAGGCCGGGTGCTTTGGTTCGTATTCAGATTCAGGCAGGCAACCAGCGCTCGGTGCCTGAGCTGGACGGTATCATCACGCGGGTCTCCGCTGACCTTACCCGAGATCCGCAAACGGGCCTCGGGTATTACGAGGTCCGTGCCAGCCTGCCCGATGATGTGGAGGAGCAGCTTGGGGATCTGAAGCTGTTGCCGGGTATGGCGGCGACTGCGTTTATCCAAACCGAATCCCGGACGGCTCTGGACTATCTGATGAAGCCGCTTTACGAGCAGGTCACGCGGACCTTTCGCGAAAGATAGGCTTGTTGCAGGAGCTTTTTGATCGTGAGTTTGTCTGAAACGCCTCTGGGTTCAACAGCGTTGAAAAAGGCTTTGGGCTCTGATCCGCGCGCCTTTCTGCGTTCCCTGTTTGTGACCGGTGTGCAGGCGGCTCTGCCCGCGGCAGTTCTGGCCGGGCACCTTCCTGAAAAACCAAAGGGTAAAACCATTGTTATCGGGGCCGGCAAGGCATCGGCGCAAATGGCGCTGGCCTTTGAGAGATTTTGGGATGGTCCTCTGGAAGGGCTGGTGGTCACCCAGTACGGTTGTGCTGAAGCCTGCAAAAACATAGAGGTTGTCGAGGCAGCGCATCCGGTGCCTGACAAGGCGGGGCTGAGTGCGGCACAGCGGATGCTGGCCCTCACGGCAGAGGCAGGGTCAGATGATCTGGTAGTGGCGTTGATTTCGGGCGGTGGTTCATCGCTTTTACCCGCCCCTGCACCGGGCCTGACTCTTGAAGACGAGCAGGTCATCAACCGCTCCCTGCTCACCTGCGGGGCGCCGATTTCTGAAATGAATGTGGTAAGAAAGATGTTTTCCGCCATCAAGGGGGGGCGGCTGGCGGCGGCGGCGTTTCCAGCCCCGGTGGTGTCCCTGATCATTTCCGATGTGCCGGGGGATGATCCGGCGCTGGTGGCTTCGGGGCCAACAGTTGCCGACCGGTCGGGCGTTGGCGAGGCGCGGGAGATTATCAAAAAATACAATATTGAATTGCCCGCGGTGGCAGCAAAAATTCTGGCGGAAAAATCCAATCCGCCGCCGGTTCCGGGCGATCCCATGCTGACCCGGGCAACGCACAGGGTTATAGCTTCGGCTGCCATGTCGCTGAAGGCAGCTATGGATGCGGCCAAAGAGGTGGGATGTGATGTGCTTGTGCTTGGGGATGCGCTTGAGGGGGAGGCGCGCGAACTGGGGGAGGCTCATGCCTCTCTTGTTCTGGGGCACAAGTCCCGCACTCCAGCGCGCCCGCTGCTTATTCTTTCCGGTGGGGAGACCAGCGTCAGCCTTGGTGCAGGGGAGTTTTGTGGAGGCAAGGGGGGGCGCAACAGTGAATATCTGCTGGCGCTGGCGCTGGGCATTTCAGGTCAGAACAATATTTTTGCACTTGCTGCGGATACTGACGGGCGCGATGGCTCCGAGGACAATGCGGGCGCTTTTGCCGATGGTTCAAGCGTTGCCCGCATGGTAACGGCTGGTATGGATGCGCAAGCACACCTTGACCGGCACGATGCCTGGAGCGCCTTTGACGCCATCGGGGACCTTCTGGTCACCGGCCCCACCGGAACCAATGTCAACGATTTCCGGGCTCTTTTAATATTCTAGGCTACTTATCGGTTAAGCGAACTCCCGCGAGCTTTTTCGCCATGCGAGCACAGCTCTCATGGCCTTCTTGCCTTCAGACAGTCCGCCGGACTGTTTGATTTGCGATGTTAGGCAAACCGGGCTGCGAAGTGGTGGAGCCGAGGGGAATTGAACCCCTGACCTCGTCATTGCGAACGACGCGCTCTCCCAACTGAGCTACGGCCCCAATTCAGAGCAAAAGCTAGGTTTTCTTCCCCGCAGGATCAAGCCAGATTGTGGTCAACAAGGCTTTGCCCGATGGCGGCAACCGCCTTTTGGGGGGCAATGAAATCGCGGCCCAGAAGAGCCCGTGCCAGGGAGGCATCGACGGTGCGGTGATGCCCCAGCTCCGCAATGCTGCCCCGGGCATCGGCGTCGAACAGGGCGGCGATGCGTACAATCCAGTCGGGGATTTCAAATTTGGGGAGTTTTTTAGCATAAGCGGGAAGCTGGGTTTTTAACGCCTGTGCCATTTCAAGCAGGGTGAGATTGTCGGCTGATGTAGCATGACGTCTGCCGGCGGCTTTTGTTGAAGTCATGGCCATAACATGGAGAGCGGCCACATCGCGCACGTCTACGCAAGGGAAGGAAAGGCGCGGAGCCGCGGGCATTTCACCCTTGAGCAGACGCAGGATGATCGCGCCGGATGTGCCCGGATCGGCATTGAGCAGAGGCCCCATGATGAAAGAGGGATTGATGACACGCAGGTCATCCCTGCGCCCGGCGTCTTCAACCAGTTCCCAGGCCTTTTTTTCGGCCAGGGTTTTGGACTGGGTATAGGCATTTGCATCAGGGGAGTTGATGTTTGTCCAGTCATCTTCGGTGAACGGGGCTGTGCGTGTGCGCTCATGTCCATACATGATTGCAGCCATGGACGAGGTGAGCACGATATGCTCAACGTCAGCCTTCAGGGCAGCGTCCAGAGCGCGTCTGGTGCCCTCGACTGCCGGTGTAATCAGTTCCATCTTGTCGGCGGGCATCCGGGTGATAAAGGGAGAGGCGGTGTGCTGAACATAGCGTGCGCCTTTCATGGCATCATCCCATCCGTCATCCGAAAGGAGATCAAGGGTAACAAATTCCAGATTATCTGTGTCCGCGCCGTGGCTTTGCATGGTATCACGAACTTCATCGGCCCGGTCCAGGGAGCGCAAGCTGCCGCGCACCTTGTATCCACTCTTGAGCAGTTGAAGCGCGGTATGTCCGCCAAGAAATCCGGAAATTCCGGTGAGCAATACCAGGTCGGTCATCTGGGTTGTCCTTTTCAATTGAACGATATATACATCAATCGTTCATTTCGTTCAATAGAGTATTTTCAAGATAAGTGGAGCCGGTTATCCGGTTCGAGAATGCGACAAAACAAATACCCTGGCGGAGTTGAGATTGAAGCGAAATTTAAGACCAGCCAGTGTTGAGCGGCGCAATAATGTGCTCGATGCGGGCATGAAACTGGTGCTGGCCAATGGCTGGTACGCAACAACGATGGAGGCGATTGCCCGGGAGGCGGGAATTGCCAAGCCCACGCTTTACAAATATTTCCCCGATAAAACGGCAATTTATGTGGGTGTTGCCAACCGGCTTATAGCCACGTTGCGGGCTCTGATACAGAAGCAACTGGGGGGGAAGGGCACCGCGAGTGAACGAATTGCGGGGGCGCTGACCGCCAAGCACAAGGCAATTTTCCGGCTGCTTGAAGGCTCGCCCCATGCGGCCGAACTTTACGGGGCCAAGGGGCGCTTTGCACCGGAGGAGTTCGCGGTGTTTGAAAAGTGGCTTGAAGAGGCGCTTGTTGCAGAACTGAGAATTGGAGGTCAGGACGAGCCGGTAAAATATGCACAGCTGTTGATTGCGTGTTCTGAGGGCATTGCCCGGCGGGCCCGCTTTGCCGAACAGATTGGTCCGGCCATCAGGCTGGTGACTGAAAAGCTGTTGGCATAGAGTTGGTTCCGCAGAACCCCGGAGTTTACCATGAGCGATGCAGTTTTGCAGGAGTGGCAGGTTAGAGTCAGTAATCGGGGTATTTCTCCGGTAATCCCGGACGGGTGCCGAGACCTGATATATCTGGTGTCACCGGGAAAACGTCCGCGCTGGTTTGTGACTTCACTTGACCGTTCGGTGCGCAGCGTTACCGTCCGGCCCGGCGACCTTTATTGGGGCTTTCGTCTACGACCCGGTGCGGGTGTTGATGTTGGCAAACTACTGGAATCCGTCAAAAATCTGGAGCCGGGGCTGGGTGAAGTGGTCAGCAGAATTGAGAGTTTCAGCTTCATGCAACCCGGTCTGGCAGAGGCTCTGGCCTGCCTTGCTTCAGGGGTTGAGAATATTGAAACCGCGGCGCGAGAGCTTGGCGTGTGTGTACGCACGCTGCAAAGGCTTGTCCGGGAGCATACCGGAACGGTGCCACTATTCTGGTTGCGGCTGGCGCGGGTGCGAAAATCGGCACGGGCGGTTGTGTGCACAGCCTCACTTGCTGAAACCGCCCATGATTTCGGCTTTGCCGATCAGGCCCATATGAGTCGGGAATTCCGGCACTGGCTGAACGTCTCTCCGCTGGGGGTGAAGTTGGACAGCCGGATTGCAGGGCAGCTTGAGCAAAGGGGCTATTGCTAAAAGAAGTGGCTTAGCCGCCGACCTGTCTGACAAAAAATTCCAACTGTTTGTCCTTTATGTCTTCCGGTGAAAGCAGTTTGATGTGCCGGCGGAGTTTCCCGCTGCCCTCCAGCAGGTGTTCGGGGTCGTGCATATGGACGCCGTTCCCGAACTCAACTGAAACGTGGTTTTTATGGACGAACACGCCGCCAAAATCGGTGTCGAGGCAAAACATGATGCCGCCATACATGGCCCTCTCGCTGACAGCGGGAAAAACCAAAAACACCAGCTCCCGGACCCGGTGAACAATGGCGGACTTCTCGGGGCTTGACTGTCGCCAGTCCTCAAGAAGGGTTTTTAGGCGTTTGTCTTCAATCGGTTTTGCTTTTCTCATTCAGCCGGAAACCGGGGTGCAGATTTCAATCAGAAAATCGTTGGGTTCCGAAACATAGGCGATGGTCTGGCCCCAATCCATGCAGGCTGGTTCGCTTTCCAGCTTTGCGCCCGCCTCCAAGGCCCGCGCCACACCGGCGGTGACGTCATCGGTTTCAAGCGCGATTTCAAATACCGGACTCGCCGGGTCTGGCGCGCCGGGTTTTTTGCCCAGCCGTTTCATCAATTCTCGGGAGGAAAACGCCAGAATTGTCCCGCCGGTGTCAAGCTCGCCATAGTCCCCGCCCTCGTGCAGCATCTTCGTTCTGAAGCCGAAGGCGGTTTCAAAAAAGGACAGGCTCTCAGCGACATCCTTTACATAAAGAATGGTGTATCTGAATTTCATTTCCGGCTCCTCAAGTGGCAGGGTTCCGCATCCTTATCACTGCCGGCAGACCCCTTGTCTTGAAGATTTGCGACAGGCAAACCGTCTAAATGTCAATCCAGCCATTGGTTTTTTCGCTGGCAAAAATTGCGTCAAGCACCTTCATGGAGGCGATGGCGTCTTCTATTCCCCAGTTGAGGGGTTTTTGTCCCAGCACCGCCAGCGCGAAGGCTTCGGCCTGTTCGGTATACTGGTCGCAAGGGCCAATGATTTCGCGGCGTGCCAACGAGGCGTCAAGGGAGAAGCCATCATCGACCAGCAGGGCGGTGGGCTGATTTGGGGGCGCATTGAAGGGAATGAGGATTTCAACGCGGCCCTTTTCGCCGATGATTTCAAGGCGCTGGCTGGGTACTATCTGCATGCCCACAGTGAACGCCAATTGCCGCCCCGCGCCAAAATCGGCAATGACCGAGGCCAGCCGGTCGGTTTTGAATTCGGGGTCGCGGTCTATGAGTGAAACCACGCGGGTTGGTTCACTTTCAAAAATATATCGCGCGGCTGTTACCGGATAACAGCCGATGTCCATGATGGCGCCTCCCCCTATATCGACCATGTTACGCACATTGGCGGGGTCCTTGTTGTAGTAGGAGAAGAAGCTGTTGATGGCCGTGATACGCCCCAGCTCCCCTGATTGCGCTATCTCGCGGGCGCGCAACCATTGGGGGTGGTAACGCACCATGAAGGCCTCGGCGACAATGATGTCCTCAGGAATTTTGCGCAAACGCTCGGCATCTGCCACATCAAGCGCCATGGGCTTCTCGCAAAGCACATGTTTGCCGGCGCGGGCGGCGGCCAGGGTCAGGTCCACATGCAAATGGTTGGGCAGGGGATTATACACCGCGTCAATTTCAGGGTCGGCGAGCATTTCCTCGTAGGAGCCGTAGGATTTTTTGATGCCCAGTCGGTCGGCGGCGGCCTTGGCGGTTGTGAGATTGCGCGAGGAGATGGCGGTGACCTCAGAATGTTCAGAGGCCATGATGCCGGGGATGACCTTTTCAACGCCGATATTGGCGGTTGAAATAATTCCCCAGCGCACTTTTTTGTTTGTGTCAGTCACGGTTTTCAACTTCCTGATTCTGTTGTGGTGGTGAGCTGGCGCATGGTTCTTGCGGCCTGTTCCATCCGGTTTTGCCGCAGTCATCGCCGCCAGTCTTGTTTCCGGATGCCTTGGACGACATCAGTCCCGGAGCGGGCAAAGATTTGGTTTTGCTGACCGGGAGGGTTTCCGGTTCTCAAAAAAGCATATACCGAACCATTGAAGGGGACCAGTGAACATTGCTGCAAAGGGCAAGTTGGTCTGTGAGTTTGGCTCGCACGCGCACCGACTCGTATGCGCACCTAAATGACGGACCGGTCACCCGGGACAAGCATCTTGCCAACAACTGATGCAGCTGGTCGTGAACTCAGCCGGAGCAGTTGCCGTCCATGCACATGCTCTTTTTAAGAAGCTGTGTCGTCACCGGGGCTATGGAGCCATGCCTTCAGGTATTCACTGAGGTCGGTGCGTGCCTGGGTGTCGCTCCGGATCCAACCATTTACCCTGTAGGTTACAACCTGGAAAAAGAAAGCCTGCCCTCCCCGCGCAAGAAATGCAGGCTTCTTTTCGCTCAGGGGGGGGCTTGACGGGTGTTTTTTGATGAGCTGAGAAAGCATGATTTCCTGTTGATTACAGGACTGGATAAACTCCGTGGCCCAGGAGCCCCGTGAAAGTCCGGATTGGTATAAATACAGCCGCGTGAAATCCGGATTTCTGAGAAAAAACTCCAGCCAGGGGGCATAAAATTTCACTGCAGCCTCAGGCAAGGGAAGCTCCTCCCGGTTTTGCACAAGCCGCTGGGACCCCTCAATCAGATGCCTGATATCCTCGATTCCAATCGCTGCCAAAATATTTGTCTTGTCGAGGTAATGGGCAAAGACGCTGGCTTTTGAAACACCGGCAACCTTGGCAATTTTCTCCGCACTCGTCTTGTCGTAGCCGAGTTCTGCGAAGAGTTCCCGAGCTGCGCACAGAATTTGGCCGGCTGTTTTTCGGCTGCGTTTCTGAACATTCTTCATGGCAGTTCTTTACAATGCAAGCGGCACCAACTCTGGCGGCAATCGGTCTCGCGGAAATATCATGCAAGATTTTTGTCAAAAAGTAATTGACCACGGTCAATTTATCAACTAACAAATTTTGACCGCGGTCAAGTTAGGAAACCTCATGCCTCCAGTTCATTCGACAAACCGCAAGTCCCGGATATTTGTTCTTGAGGGAAACCCCGGCCAATCAACATTTTGTCAGGTGTTGGCGGATTCCGCCTGCGAGGATGCCAGAGCCGGGGGAGCCGAGGTGAAGTATTTACGGCTCTCCCAGATGCAGTTTGATTCAAATCTGGCGGAAGGATATCGACAAGTTCAAAAGCTGGAGCCTGATTTGACAGCCGTGCAGGAGGCACTGGCCTAGTGCGACAAGCTCGTTCTTGTCCACCCCCTCTGGTGGGGTTCTGCGCCTGCCAGACTGAAGGGTCTGTTCGATCGGACGCTCCTGCCGGGCTTCGCTTTCAAATATGCTGATGGGAAAGACTTCCCGGAAAAGCTGCTGAAGGGAAAAACAGCGCATGTTCTGATTTCTTCAGATACGCCGGAATGGTATCTGCGCTGGGGCTACGGGGATGGTTGGCCCAAAATTCTGCGTAAACAAATTCTCGGGTTTTGCGGGTTTGAAAAGGTGAAAATCAAGACGCTCGGGCCTCTGCGCAAGGCAACAGGCGCGCAAAGGGCAGCGATGTTGCTGGATGCTCGCAAGTTTCTGAAAAACAGCAATAAACACGCAATGCCACTTGACGTGTCATAGATTGAATCTAAGCGTCAGAACGGCGTCTGTTTTTTCTTTGTTTCATATCATCACCCCAA
>Ga0256839_1000888_pt1 | contig 37968 bp, 29 predicted proteins | sample 354166metaG_FD_185968 | JGI IMG/M metagenome (GOLD analysis project Ga0256839, IMG submission 185968) | Hydrothermal vent microbial communities from Mid Atlantic Ridge, Atlantic Ocean - 354-166 | ecosystem: Environmental > Aquatic > Marine > Hydrothermal vents | place: Atlantic Ocean: Mid...
GGATAATTCCAGAATATTTTATGTGCCGTGAGCTTTCCTCCGTCATTTTCTTTGTCGACCGAGGGCGTATCGATGAGCAAATGCCGGATGCCGGCATCGGCAATTACCTGCATTCCGTCAGGATGAATAAAAACGGGATTTTGACCGCTGTAGTCGCGTGTTTTTTTTGAAGGAAGATTGGGCAGGGTGCGAATGATCAGTGCCGTGCAGTTTTCAAAAGAAATGCCCTCAAGCTGCTCGCGGCTGATGTACGAATCACTTCCCTCCTGCCGTGGATGCAGGGAAAGCAGTCGTGCCAGGCTGTAGCCGCTGCCAATGGCTTTGTAGACAGGCCAGGGATCGGCCGATATGTGGCCGACACTTTCGCTGTGTGTTCCGTTGCCGTGTGGGTTGAATCGCACATGGAAGAAATTGACGGGGGCCCCTTTGCGCACGCTGCCGATAAAATCACCGGATACCACCGGAGCAAAAAGGGGGTCTTCGACATGCCAGGCCCTGGGGTTTGAGCTGCCGCTCTGCAAAGGCAGTGCGATGCATATGCCTGCATCGGGGTCGGCCTTGTAGCTGCGCCCGGCTATGTCTGTCAGCAGTTTATTCCGGCTCATTTTTTTTCAGGTCGGTGAGTTTGTAGCCCGTTCCGTGGATGTTGATGATCTGCACATTGGGGTCGGGCTTCAGGTACTTGCGCAGTTTGGTGATGAAAACATCCATACTGCGTGCATTGAAATAACTGTCATTGCCCCAAATGGAGTTGAGCGCTTCTTCGCGGGTCAGCACCCGGTTTTTGTTCCGGCAGAGCAGCCGGAGCAGCTCGGTTTCCTTGGTGGTCAGTGCCTGGGGCTTTTCATTGTCGAAGATCAGTTGCTGGCGGTCGTAATCAAAAACGAATTTTCCGAATTTGTACTGAATGGGCTCGGGCTCGGTTTTCCCTTTGGTTCTTCGCAGCACGGCTTTGGCGCGGGCCAAAAACTCTTCCATGCTAAAAGGTTTGGTGATGTAGTCATCCGCTCCGATACTGAATCCTTCGATTTTATCGTCTTTCATGGATTTGGCCGTGAGGAAGATGATCGGCATTTCGGGTTGTATGCTTTTGATCTTTCGGGCCAGGGTGAAGCCGTCCAGTTTGGGCATCATAATATCCAATACGGCCAGGTCGAATTTTTTGCTTTTGAAAAGTTCCAAAGCCTCTTCGCCATTGTGGGCCAGTGTTACGTCATAGCCTTTGAGATTCAGATATTCCTCGAGAAGAGCACTCAGGTTGCTATCGTCTTCTGCCAGTAGAATTTTGGGTTTTTCGTTATCCATGCTTCTTTTTTTCTTCGTTAAAGTTGTAAGGTATATAGACTTTAAATTTACTGCCTTTATTTAATTCGCTGCTTACGGTAATCTGTCCGTGATGTGCATCCACAATAGTTTTGACATATGCCAGGCCGAGGCCAAAGCCTTTTACATTGTGTAAATTGCCGGTGTGCACCCGGTAAAATTTTTCAAATATCTTTTTGCGTACTTCGGGGGTCATTCCTATGCCCCGGTCTTCTACCGCAATGATTAACCCATCTTTATCCGAATAGGTGCTGACTTTCACTTCGGGATATTCTTTGCAGTATTTCAGGGCGTTGTCGATAAGATTGTCAATGGCATTGCTCAGCTGTATGCGGTCGCCATGCACCACGGAAGGACTGGCTTTCAGTTCGCTTTCGATGTAGGCACGCTGGTCGGTCAGCCGCAGCCTGTGGTTTTCTATGAGTTCATTTATGATTTCATGAATGTCTACATCCGTAATTTTCAACTCTGGCTCCCCTTTGTCCAGGACGGCCATTTGCAGAATTTTTTCGACCTGAATACCGAGCTTGGCCGCTTCCAGCACTATGATATTGCTGAATCGTCCTATCCGGGCCTCATCAATCCGTATAGACCGGTCGCTCAATGCCTGGCCGGCCAGGGAGATGGTTGTGAGAGGTGTTTTAAACTCATGCGTCATGTTGTTGATGAAGTCATTTTTCATCTCCGACACTTTCTTTTGCCTGTAGATGGTATAGATCGTAAGCCGAAACTGAAAATGATAATTAATATAAAGAAGAGCGAAGACAAGAGGCGTGTGATGAGGGTTTGCAGGAGGAAACTGATCTTGCGGGGAAAATATACAAGAAGCCGGGGCGATGGGCTGAAGAGATTGTAGGGATAGAGTTCTACCTGAAAATCGGAGGCCAGCAATTTCTCCCTGTCGGCATGTCCGAGTGTCAGCATGGAGTCGGTGGCGGGTTGATAAACACCCAGGTGAAAATTGAGGTCAATGCCCCGGGCCCGCAGTTCTTCGCTCATCTTTTGGTAGAGGTATTCCAGGTCGATGTTTTTTCCGGACGGATCGACAAAAGTGGATATGGCACCGATGTAGCGCTTGATCAGCCTGCGGCTGTGCCACTTGCTTTGTTCTTCCCTTTTTATGACTTCATTGAGGTGCCGGTTGATTTCGTTGATCCGGTTGAGCTGGTCAAATTGCTCGTTTATCTTTCCGGGTATGTTTTTCCAAAATTTGGATAAGCCCGGATTGTCAATAAGCAGATCAAGACTTATGTTCATGTTTTCACGGGCCACGGGCGACTCAAAAGTATCTTCGTCAATGACGAAAAATGTCTTTTCCCGGATATTGATAATTTGAAACTTATTGCCCAGGTAGCGCCTTTCCATCATCAGCTCATACTCATCCACGAGCTGTTTCATGGCATCATACACTTCTGCATCGAATTCCTGTTCTTTCAGATTGAGCGCGGTGCTCACCCAGTAGATCTGAAGGGTCATCAGGCCCATCAGGGCAAATGCCATAAGCAGGATGATTCCGACAATGGTTTGCTTTCTCATTTTAACAAAATTAAGGGCTTAAGGGCCTTAAATATCAGGATTAACAATGATTAACGGCTTTCCGGGCTTACCCTCGTCCGTTTAACAAAGTTTGAATTTTATATTCCCATTGAAAAAAATAGATGCCTTATTATTGCAGACAATATGATAGCAGTAGAACATTTAAGCAAGGTTTTCAAGGTAGGGAAAAAGCAGCAAAGAGCTGAAAATCTGAAATCTTCGGAGGTAAAAGCGGTGGATGATGTCTCGTTTGAATGCCGTCCGGGCCGGGTGTTCTCGCTCCTGGGCCCGAATGGTGCAGGGAAAACGACTACCCTCCGGATAATTGCCACCATTCTCAAACCTACAGAAGGCCGTGTAAGCGTGGCCGGCCACGATGTGCTGAGCGATCCGAAAGGGGTAAAAAAGAGCCTGGGTTTTTTGACCGGGTCAACCGGACTCTACGAGCGCCTGACTCCGGATGAACTGATTACCTTCTTCGGCAAATTATACGACATGCCGAAAGCGTTGCTGGAGACCCGCAAGAAGGAGCTGTTTGACCTGTTGGATATTCATCCTTTTGCCAATAAAAAGATCGGCAAGCTTTCGACCGGGATGAAGCAAAAGGTTTCGATTGTCCGAACCATGATTCACGATCCGCAGGTACTTGTATTTGATGAACCGACCTCGGGGCTGGATGTCATCAGCTCGGCCGCTATCATCGAGCTGATACGCAGAAACAGAGAGCGGGGAAAAACGATCATCTTCAGCACCCATATCATGGGCGAAGTGGAACTTCTGGCCGATGACATTGCCATCATTCATGAAGGAAGAATAAAATATCTGGACACTTTTGAGGGGTTCAGGGCGCAGATGCGGTCCTCGTCCCTGGTCGAAGAATTTATCAGAATTGTAAATGAGAAAGGCGAATGAGACATACAATTATCATCTTTCTTAAAGAATTGAAAGAAACCCTTCGTGAAAGGCGTACGCTGATCTCCATGATTTTCGTCCCTTTGCTGCTTTATCCGTTGATGTTTATACTCATCTCGAAGGTAAGCCGCTCACAGACCGAGAAATCCATGGAAAAGGTGGTGAAGGTGGCCCTGATAAACGGAGAAGAGGTGAAGCGGCTTCAGGAGGAATTCGAACTGGATGAGGGCTATGATCTGGTGTTTCCGGAGGAAATGGAGGGGCTGAAGGCTGCGGTGCCGGATGCCGGCAACGACAGCATTCTGAAGAACTTAATCCGGGAGGGAAAGGTGGATGTGGTTATTTGGGCGGATACCGCTTTTAACAAACACCTCGATTCATTGAGTGCCGGGGTCCTCTGGTTTTATTACAACTCTACATCCAACGACATTGTACAGAAAAGAGTAGAAGGAAAACTTCAGCAGCTCGAAGCCCTGCTCAGCGACAAACGCTACAAAGACCTTGGAATAGACCGCTCCATGACCGAGGTGCTGACCGTAGAGAAAAGAAATGTGGCAAGCAAGAAGGAGATCATCGGTAAGCTCATCGGTGGATTTCTTCCGTACCTGTTTATCATCATTGCATTTACGGGCAGCATGTACCCGGCCCTCGATCTGGCTGCCGGAGAGAAAGAGCGCGGCACCATCGAAACCATTCTGACCACACCTGCTGCCAAGCTTGAGATTATTCTGGGCAAGACGATGGTGGTGATGCTCACCGGGCTGACTTCGGCCATCGTCTCGGTATTTGGTATTTTGATTTCGCTTAATTTTCTGGATACCCTTCCTCCGGAACTCCTCAACACCATCTATTCCATCATGGAGCCGCAGGCCATTCTTATGCTCCTGTTCATGATGTTGCCCCTCACCCTGCTCTTTGCAAGTGTTTTGCTGAGTATTTCCATTTATGCACGCTCTTTTAAAGAGGCACAGAGCATGGTTACCCCGATGATCATGGTTGTCATTTTTCCCGCTGTCTTCGGTATGCTGCCCGGTGTCGAGTTGAATGCCACTACCGCTCTCATACCGATTGTCAATATATCCCTGATTACCAAAGAGATCATGGCCGGCACTCTGAATTACCTTTATTTTGCAGAGGCCATGCTGGCGCTCGTGGCCCTGGCCTTGCTCGCATTTGGCTTTTCGCTGCGCTGGTTCGGAAGGGAAGATGTGATCATGCGCTAAAGCACGAAGAGCTCTGAGATGATGTGGTCGGAAAGCAACATGCCCTGCTTTGTCAGCCTGTAATGGCCGTCCTTCTCAATGAGCAGTTCCCGGTATTTAAACGGTCTTATTCCATTTAGAAATACCTCCAGGTATTCGGGAAATTGCTTGCTTATACGGGAAGTGTGTACGCCCCATTTTGTGCGCAAGCCGGTCATGATATATTCATTGTACGCATCCCGCTTTTCCAGTACTTCGACCTCAGCCGGAATTTCTCCATTCTCAATTGCCTGCATATATTTCATGTTGTTGGACACATTGAAATGCCTGCTGCGACCGTCAAAAGAATGAGCCGAAGGGCCGATTCCGAGATAGGGCGCCCCTTGCCAGTAGGAACTGTTGTGCACGGCATATTGCCCGTGGCGAGCATAGTTCGAAATTTCGTAATGTTCATATCCTTTGCCGCTGAGATAATCATGCGTGTATAAAAATGCCTCTGCACTTTCCTCCTCCGACACGGGAGCGATTCGCCCGGTATCGATCCAGCGTCTGAAAGCCGTTTTTTCCTCGATCGTTAGTGCATAGCAGGAGAGATGATCGGGATTGAAAACAAGTACCTCTTCCAGGTTCTTTTGCCAGGCAGCCAGCCCCTGTTCCGGTATGCCGAAAATCAAATCAATGTTGAAACGGTTAAATCCGGCAGCCGAGGCCCGGTGCAGCGATTCGCGTGCTTCCGCTGCCGTGTGGCTGCGGTTCATCAATTGGAGCTCTCGCTCGTGGAATGACTGAATGCCGATACTGAGCCGGTTGACCGGAGTTTCCCTTTTAAGAAAAGAGAGGTAGGCCGCAGAAAGATCATCGGGATTGGCTTCCAGCGTGATCTCCCTGCAATGCCGGAGTTCAAATTCTTTTTCGAGCACATGAAATATCCTGGTCAGTTGCTGCATTGATAGCAGAGAGGGTGTGCCGCCACCGAAATAGATGCTTTGGATCTGCGAATTGTCAAGCCACGAAGAGCGCATTTGCAGCTCCCTGACAATGGCATCCGCCATGCGATCCATATAGCGGACATGGGTGCTGAAGTGAAAATTGCAGTAGCTGCATTTTTTACGACAAAAAGGAATATGTATATAAATTCCGGCCACGGCAGAATCTTCTTAAAGCGTGTAACTTTGATTTTTATGCAGAGATCGCATCCGGCAAATATCATACCTTTCCTGCTCTTCTTTTTCATTGTATCCTGTCTGCAGGCACAGGACAGCCCGAAGTGGCGGCTTTGCCCCGATACGCTTATCCGCACGGACGTGGATATGGAAAAAGCATATGCAGGCAGAGAGGAAGCGCTTAGCGAAGCCGAACTGTACGTGAACCGGCTTCGTCTGCAAGGCTATCTGGAAAGTGGTGTCGACTCGGTAAGCCGGCAGAAACAGTGCATTGTCTTGCATACCGGGAGACAGTACAAATGGTTGAACCTGACCGTTTGCAAGGGCGATGCGGCTATTCTTGACGGATTTGCTGATCCGCAGATCTTCAGAGGCAAAGAAGTAAAGAGTGAAACACTTTCCGGGCTTGCGGAGGAGATTTTGAAAGCATCGGAAAACAATGGCTATCCCTTTGCCAGGGTGTATCTCGACAGCATTTCGATCTCCGGCTCGCAAATTTCAGCCCGGCTTGTTCTTGACCGGGGGCCGCTGATACTTATCGACACCCTGGTGATTGCAGGAGATGCACGCATCTCAAATGCCTATCTTGAGCAATACCTGGGAATCAGGCCGGGCAGCCCCTATTCGGAGCAGGCAATCAGAGAAATACGGAATAAAATCTCGGCACTTGCATTTCTGGAGCTGACGGGCGATCCGGGTGTGTATTTCTCGCAGCGGGGAGCAAAGCTGGTTTTGCCCTTGCGCAACAGCGGGGGCAGCCGCTTCGATTTTTTAATTGGAGTCTTGCCGGGAAACGAATCCAACGGAGGAAAACTTCTGATAAACGGCCGGGCGGACCTTGCTTTGCTAAATCCTTTTGCCACCGGAAAGGAAATCCGTTTTCTCTGGCAGAATCCGAGGGTGCTTTCGCCACAGATTGATCTGAAGTTTGACGGGCCCTACCTTTTTTCGATGCCCGTAGGGGTGGACTACCGCTTTCATCTGATGAAGTTTGACACGAGTTACCTGTTGTTGGAGCACATGGCCGGTATCTCATGGTTTTATGAGGGAGGGAATTATCTGAAGTTTATCGTACAAAGACAGTCCTCCTCCCTGATTACGGTAGATGAAGCCCGCCTGCGGCAAAGCCGGAAACTGCCTGACATGCTGGATTATGTGGTGCTGGGGAGCGGACTGGAATGGAAGGCTCGGCACCTGGATCAGCGCTTCAACCCGAGGAAGGGCTATGAAGTAAGAATCAATATGACAGGCGGGAGGAAGCGTGTGAAGGCCAATCCCAACATTGTTGCCCTGGATGATTCGCTGCTTGACTTTCAAAAGCAATACGAAGAACTGAGCGTTGGAAACGGAATCGTGCGGACAGAGTTGGACTTGTCCCGTTTTTTTCCTTTGGGGCGACAAGGCACATTCCTGGCCCGCGTGAGGTCGGGTATTCTGCTGGGAAGGAATATTTTTGAAAATGAGCTTTATCTGCTGGGCGGGGCCCGGCAATTGCGCGGATTTGACGAACAGTCCCTTCTGGCTTCAAAATATGGAATTCTCACTTTTGAATATCGCTATCTCTTTGGCAGATATGCCTATTTTGGGCCCTTTATAGACATGGCCTACATTCGAGACGAAAGCGGTGCAGCAATGGAGCAAAGCTGGCCGATGGGCTTGGGTGTGAATCTGGCACTGGACACCAAGGCCGGTATATTCTTACTTAGTTATGCCCTGGGCAAACGCGACACGGATGAACCGGTAGAAATTCGAAACGGGAAAATCCATTTTGGTTATCAAAGCTATTTTTAGTCATGCTGCGCATTTTGATTTTATGCTTCTTTGTTTTTTATGTTTCATTGTCGGGCGCACAAGTGCGGATGAGCGACACCCTGGTGCAAGCGCCCGCCTACGAATTGAGGGGGAGCAGCGAGATGGGCCTGCTGCAGGGTGTGCAGACCGAAGGAGCCGGGCACAATGAACATCTCCTGATGGACGGAGTCCCCGTGAGGGGCCTGAACAGGTACAAATCCGCTTCGCTGGTATTTTGGATACTCCTTCTTCAGCTATTTCTTTTTGCTTCCGTCAAGATGCTTCACCCCAGGGCTTTTGCCGGCCTCCTGGGCGATGTCTTGCGCTACAAACTGGCTCTGCAGCGCTATTCGCATCACGATACCGATCCGCTGATCATTGACATTACCCTGCGCATGAGCGCTTTGATAAGCATAAGCCTCTTGCTGGCCTATTCGCTGAATTACTTCGGGCTGGCTCCGTTTTCGTTTGAGCTGCTATCACAATATGCGGCTATGCTCCTGCTTTTCTATTTTTTCAAAAAGCTCATCGACCGCGTGCTGGCATATGTGTTCGGCATTGATTTTATTTTGGGGTTTCTCCAGTTCTATACCGATCAATTAATTAAGTTTTTCGGATTGCTTATATATCCGGTAACGGTATTGCTGGCATTCCTGAGCGGGAGTGCTTTGCTCTGGCTGCTGTATCTTGCCGGAGGGCTTTCCCTGCTATTTTTGTCAATAAGATTTATCCGGGGAATCGCTCTTACTTCATCGCATCTTAACCGGCATTTTTTTCATATAATTCTTTATATTTGCACCCTCGAAATCATACCCTTCTTATTGATCTTAAAGGAATCTGTAAAATTCCTGAAATCATAGGAAGCGTGCTAAAAAGGAGCGCCTTAAATGCCGGATACCAGGACCGCTATGTCAACGAAGGTTAAATCGATTCTCATTTCTCAGCCGAAGCCCGAAAGTGGCAAGTCGCCCTATTACGATCTCGGCGAGAAATACGGGATTAAGATAGAGTTTCGCCAGTTTATTCAGGTGGAAGGCGTAAGCCGGAAGGATATTCAGAAGCAGCGTGTCAAGCCCTCCGACTATTCGGCCGTAATTTTTACGAGCCGCAATGCCATTGATCACTTTTTTCGCATTTGCGATGAGATGAAGATCAAGATGCCTCAGGACACAAAATACTTCTGCATCTCCGAGGCAATTGCGCTCTATCTGCAGAAATACATACAGTATCGCAAGCGCAAGGTGATATTTGGAGACGGCAAGATAAAAGCACTCCAGGCGCTTCTGCTGAAGCACAAAAAAAATGAAAAATTCCTTTTGCCGTGCTCGAATATCCGCAGGGCGGATTTGCCTGAGTTTATGGAAGAAAATGAATTTGATTTCAGGGAAACCTGCTTCTACAAGACCGTGGCGAGCGACTTGTCCGATCTGAAAGATGTCAATTATGACATGATTGTATTTTTCAGTCCGGCAGGAGTCAAGTCCCTCTTTAAGAATTTCCCGGATTTTAAGCAAAACGAAACCCGCATAGCCGCATTTGGCTTGACTACGGAAAAGGCGGTTCTGGATGCTGGCCTTCGCCTGGATGTAAAGGCCCCGATTCCGAAGGCTCCTTCGATGACAAAGGCCATCGAATTGTATCTGCTGGATCAAAAGAACAGCAAATAGTCATATTCCTGACGACTCATCGTCCGGCATTTCCTGCCGGTCGGAATTTTTTGTAAATTTCATGTCCGTCCAGGCAACTTTATTTGGGAGGAGATGTAATGAATACAAGACACGAAGCGTTTCGTACATGGAATTAATGCTCAGCATTTGAAAAAATATCTACACAGCACACTTGTACTTCTGCTTTTTGCCTGCTCTGTGCAGCTTAAGGCTCAGCAATTAATTCAGTTGTCGCACAGCCCGCGTGTGCAGTCTTTTTACAATCCGGCAACCATGGCAAACGGCACGGATGCGGAGATTACAGCCTTGTATCGCAGTCAATGGACCGGAATAAGCGGAAATCCCGAAACACAGTTTCTGAGTGCGGCTTATCCGCTTTATGCCATGAACGGGGCCGTAGGCCTGACCCTGGTGAACGATGTGATCGGGCCACAGCAGGATATGCTTGCACGGCTCAGTTTCAATCGCCAGTTTAAATGGAAAGAAAGCCGCCTGATCCTTGGTGCAAATGCCGGGTTTATTCAAAAAACCTTACACGGTGACCGATTGATTACTCCTACAGGTACCTATGAGCCGGGCCTGATTAATCACAATGATGTCAAATTGCCGGCTGTAAAGCAGCAGGCCGGAGCCGTAGACTTTGGCTTGGGCATGTTATTTCAGATAAAAGAATTACGGGTGAGCCTGGCTGCCCAACACTTGTATTCCGGCAAAATGAATTTTGAAGGGGGCAATGCACCTTTTGCCATTCAGGTACCTCCGCAGGTCATTGCTGCGTTGTCGTATCAGCTGAAACTTAATCACAGTTTCAAGCTCAATCCCTTTCTGCAGGGAAAGAGCGATAGGAATCTGCAGCAGCTCGATGTGGGCCTGGGGCTGAGTTACAGTGATCTTTTTTCTTTCGGGCTGGCCTGGCGGGGATACAATAAATACACTGCCGATGCGGTTATTGCAATGCTTGGATTAAACGCAACTCCGGGTCTTTATGTAGGGTATAGCTATGATTTCACGGTTTCGCAGCTACGTGCCGCATCTTCCGGTACGCATGAAATCATTTTTAATTACAGTATCCCGGTATTGGTGCCATCAAAGGGTAAAATCATCAATAATCCCCGCTTTCTTGCATTTTGAATGCCGGAGCGGATACGTTATGAACGAAGTGCATGTAACATGAGAATTAAAATGTCGTTAACTTAGAATTGGAATTATGGCTGTTTTTAAGGCAATTATGGGTTTGAAAAACTTTGATGATTGCTTTATATTTACGGCTCCTTAAAAAACAGGTAATCAATTAAATATCAGATGATGAGAAAATTAGCGTTATTTTCTGCGCTTCTGGCAGGAATTCTCGTTCTCGGATCTTGTGGCAAGCAAGGCTACAAAGCCTATAAAGGGCAGCTTCTGGGAGTGATGAATCGACCTGACTGGCAGCCGGTTAACCCCTTCGGAATGGTCTATGTGCCATCGGGTACTCTTCATATTGGGTCCAGCGATGAAGATATGAATCGTTCATTCTGGCAAAAAAACAAATCCATTTCGATCTCCGGATTTTATATGGATGCAACGGAAATAACCAATAATGAGTATCGTCAATTTGTTTTTTGGGTACGCGACTCCATCGCACATGTCTTGCTGGGACATTTCAAGGAAGACAGTGAAGTGGAAAGAATAGACTGGAGCCAGCGAATAGACTGGAGCAAAGACGGTGACGACTTTGAAGCACTTCAGGATATGTTTTACTCTGAAGAAAATACACTTTGGGGTAGGCGCGAAATTGACAAAAGCATGCTGGTGTATGAATACGAATGGTTCGACTGGCAGGCCGCAGCACGCAAAGGAAACGGAAACCGCGAAAAAGAACGATCTGAATTTATTCATCGCGAAAGCGTAAATATTTACCCTGACACCCTGGTATGGATACACGACTTTGCTTATTCTTACAATGAGCCGATGACACGTCAATATTTCAGCCATCCGGCATTTGACAATTACCCGGTGGTAGGTGTCAACTGGAGGCAGGCCAATGCCTTCTCTACGTGGAGAACCCGCTTCTGGAACGATTGGAGAAGCAGCAATGGCGAGGCCATTACCGATCCTTTCCGCTTGCCTACGGAATTTGAGTGGGAGTATGCCGCCCGTGGTGGGCGCGACCAGGCACCTTATCCGTGGGGCGGGCCGTATCTGAGAAACTCCAAAGGGTGTTTGCTGGCCAACTTCAAACCCGGCCGCGGAAATTACCCGGAGGATGGGGGCTATTACACAGTAAAAGCCGATGCTTTCTGGCCCAATGACTACGGTTTGTACAATATGGCCGGAAACGTATCGGAGTGGACTTCCTCCGCTTTTGATGAAAATGCATATTCCTTTGTACACGATATGAACCCCGATTACCGGTATGACTCGAAAGAAGGAGACCCGCTGGCCCTTAAGAGAAAGGTCGTGCGCGGAGGATCGTGGAAAGATATCGGATACATGCTTCAGACAGGTGTACGCGATTGGGAATATGAAGACACCGGGAAAGCATACATCGGATTCCGGTGTGCAATGAGTTTCCTGGGCCGTTCGATGAGTGACTTTAAGTAATTTTTTTAAACGTAATTTTTAGCTAACAATTAAACAGAAGAGGAAAAATGGCAGCTTTTCATGAAACGAAGTTCTTTAAGAGACTTAAAAACTTAATTATTGGTTTGGGTGCTTCCGTGGTACTTGTGGGAGCATTGTTCAAGATTTTGCACTGGGACGGAGCCAATACCATGTTAATGGTGGGAATGTTTACCGAGGCGTTTATCTTTGCCTTTCAGGGCATCCTTCCCCCGCACAAAGACTATTACTGGGAAAAGATTTATCCCGGCCTGGACATACCACCGGATGTAGAATACAAAAAGAAATCTGGTATTGCCGGAGGCCAGACCGGAGGTTCTATTACAAAGCAGCTTGATAAAATGCTGGAGGAGAGCAAAATCGAAAAAGAACTGCTCGACCGCTTGGGTTCCAATCTGAAAAAATTTGGAGAAAATCTGGAAAAACTCAATGTAGTAACGGATGCCGGAGTAGCTACCGAAGAGTATGCAAGCAATGCCAAGGAAGCTGCAGCCTCCTTAAAGCGCATGAAGGCATCGTATGATGAAGCGACCAATGCCGTCTCCGAACTCGCCAATGTATCGGGCGATTCAAAAGAATATCACGAGCAGGTGCAGAAAGTATCAAAAAATCTGGCAGCACTCAACGCCATTTATGAAGAAGAGTTGAAAGACTCCAATACGCACCTCAAAGCGATGAATGAATTCACAGGAAACCTTACGGAAGCAGTCAGTGCATTAAGTGAATCCGTAGAGGACACCAAGAAATATCGCGATCAAATGTCTCAGCTCTCCAGCAATTTATCCAAACTGAATAACGTTTACGGTAATATGCTGGCAGCCATGAGTTTACAAAATCAAAACGGGTAACTTACGAGGGTAAGCTATTTGTTTAATTATTACAGAACCGAAAAAAACGCGATAAAAAATGTCAATACCTAAGGAACCGCGGCAACAGATGATTAACCTGATGTATCTGTTCTTGACAGCTATGTTGGCGCTCAATGTTTCTGCGGAAATTCTAAATGCATTTTCTCTTGTAAACGAAGGCCTTGAAGTATCCATCGGTGCCATCACCGACAAAAATGACGGGCTGCTAAGGGCGCTTGAAGAGAAAAAACAAGACGATAAAACTGCGGAAGACGAATACCTCGCTGCCGTCAGGGTGCACAAGCTGACCACGGATGCGATTAAGCAAATTCAAACATATATCGATAAGATATATGAAGAAGTGGGTGTGGATGAGGAGACAGGTGAGCTGAAAAATCCCGGTAACCTGGAAATTTCAACCAATTACATGGTCAATAAAGGACATGGTCAGGAGTTGAAAAGACTCATCCTGAGTACGAGGGATTCTTTCCGGAATATTGTAGGAGACAATCCGGCCGTTGTGAATAACCTCACATTGAGGGCCGAAGATCCTCCGGCCAAAGAAGGCGAAAAAAAGGATTGGGTGGAGTATAATTTCTATGGAATTCCAGCTATTGCTGCTGTTACCCTGCTTACGAAAATCAAAACGGACTTTAACAGTTCCGAGTCGGCTGTGCTGGAGTTTCTTTCCAGCCGTGTCAACGCCTCCAAATTTACCTTTGATGTTTTGACAGGAAGGGCGATATCCAATAAGAATATTGTCAACCTCGGTGAAACATATAAGGCGGATATTTTTGTGTCGGCTACGAGCCAGAGTGCTGCACCAAAAGTTTATTTGGGACCTTTGTCAGCCGAAGCGTACGATGAAACAGGATCGCTAAAGCGTCAGGGAGTGAAGGCGGACAAACCCCCTCTCAAGCGAATCGATAAAGTCATCGAAGATTCTGAGAACGGAATTGTGCAGTATGAAGTGAAGACTACTTCGGAAGGCCCGAAAGTGATCTCCGGTGTCATTGAGGTCAAAAACCCGAATACGGGTGAAGTGACCTACTATCCGTTTAAGGAAGAATATCTGGTCGCCAAATCGATGGCCGTGGTTTCTCCCGAGAAGATGAATGTCTTCTATGTGGGAGTGGACAATCCGGTATCTGTGTCGGCTCCGGGCTATCAGCACAGTCAAATAACGGCCAAGTTGAAAGGGCCGGGTACCATCACCTCACGCGGTGAAGCCGGTAAGTACAATGTGAAGATTACCAAAGCAGTGCCCATTGAAGTGGAGGTGTATGCCAAGACGGATGAAGGCACGCGATTCATCGGAAAAGCCAAGTTCCGTGGCAAAAATATACCGACACCGGATGTGTTCCTCGGAAACGCCAAAGGTGGCGGTATACGGGCTTCCGAAGCACGCGCCCAATCGGGTATCTATGCCTTGGCCGAAGGATTTGATTTTGACGTCCGCTTCAAGATTAAATCATTTGAGATCACCTATAAAAAAGCACGTCAAAATAATTTGATCACCGAGAAGAATAACGGGCCGAAGTTCAACGATAAGATTACAAGGATCATGCGAAACGTGGGCCCGGGCGATCGAATCTGGTTTGATGAAATTAAAGTAGCCATGCCGGACGGACGAACCGTGCCGGTTAACCTTTCCTTAAAAGTGTTCTAAGACCGATAAACTATTGCTATGCGAAATATCATATTTGGGCTTTTTCTGATTTTTCCGGGCTTGCAGTTAAGCGCACAACCCATTAATGAAAAACCGGAGAATTCCCCTTACGAAAAACACCTGACAGAGGAGCGAAGGGCTGTCCCCTACGACTATGTACGCCAGGCGGATGTGTTCTGGGAAAAACGTCTCTGGCGTGTTATTGACTGCCGGCAGAAGATGAACATGCCTTTTACCTATCCCAAGGCTCCGTTTATGTCCGTCATTATGGATGCTATCCGGAATGAAGGGTTGCCTGTGTACAGTGCACTTTCCGATGATTTCTCAGAGCAGATTGCACCTTCCGAAATATTTGACAAGCTGGAAGGAACGGATACCATCTATACTCGGGATCCGGAGACTTTGCGCGACACCATGATCATCACGCAGCAAATTTTTGATCCCTTGACAGTAAAGAAATACGAGGTGCAGGAAGTTTGGTTCATCGATAAGGTGGCCTCCCGCATGCTGGTGCGAATCATGGGAATTGCCCCTGTGCGTGATGTTTATGATGTGAACACCGGAGAATACAGGGGCCAGGAGCGTTTGTTCTGGATTTACTATCCCGAGGCACGGCAGATACTTGCCAATGCAAATGCGTATAACCCGTATAACGGTGCTATAGCCATGAGCTGGGAATCGTTGCTCGAAATGAGATTCTTTGACAGCTACATTATCAAAGAAGAAAATGTGATGGATCGGTCCATCGAGTCGTATGCCACCGGTGTGGATGCATTGCTTGAGTCGAAAAGAATCGAAGACGAATTGTTTGATCGTGAGCAGGGAATGTGGTCGTATTGATTGTCCAGCTGAATAAAAAAAGTTGATAGAAAGCCCGGAACGTGAAACGTTCCGGGCTTTCTCATTTTCCGTGATAATAATTGTAAATAATCTGTGCTTTGCTCAGCCCGATTGACTGACTCAGTTCTTCCAGGCTTAATTCACTGATTTTTTTGATTGAATGAAACTCGGTGAGCAGTTGAAGGGCCGTTTTTTCACCTATCCCTTTGATGTCTTTCAGCTCTGTATGAAGGGCTTTCTTATTGCGTTTGGCCCGGTGGAAAGTGATGGCAAAGCGATGTGCTTCATTGCGTATCTGTTGGATTAGCTTCAGACTGGGCGATTGCTTATTGATGTGCAGCGGATGCGGATCACCGGGGAAATATATCTCCTCCAGGCGCTTGGCAATGGCTGCCACGGTCACCTGCTTATTGATACTCAATCGCTCAAGGCTTTTCATGGCCGCGCTAAGCTGCCCCTTCCCTCCGTCTATAAGTACCAGGTCAGGCAAGGGGCGGCCTTCTTCCAGTAGCTTTCGATAGCGTCTGTAGACCACTTCTTCCATCGAAGCAAAGTCATTGGCGCCCTCCACCGTTTTGATATTGTAGTGGCGATATTCCTTTTTTGAGGGGCGGGCATTGCGGAATACCACCGTGGATGCCACGGGTGTGCTTCCCTGGATATTCGAATTGTCGAAGCACTCAATATGATGGGGTATCTTTTGCATTCTGAAATCACTCTTGAGCTGTTCCAGCACCCGGATGGCATTCCTGCTCCGGGTCTGGTGTTTTTCAAGCCTCGTAAGAATTCGGTTTTTGTATTCAAGCGCATTCTTATAGGCAAGGTCGAGCAGTTTCTTTTTATCTCCTCTTTGCGGAATATGAAAACGGATGCCTTCGGGTATAAACTCCGGCTCAAAAGGCACAATCACTTCACGGGCATTGCTCTGATGCTTCTTGCGCAGGTGCAAAATGGCATAAAGCAACAAATCCGATGGACTTTCATCGAGTTTGGCCTTGAGGTGAAGGGCGGCCGTTTTGATAATGCTTCCGTTTACTACGTTGAAGTAGGATACAAAGCCCTGCTGCTCGACAACTTCAATATAGAAGACATCCACATTGCTGATAGAGCTGCTTACAATGGCTGAATGGCTTTTAAATCGTTTGAGAAACTGTAGCCTCTGTTTTAATTTTTCCGCATCTTCAAAGCGGTATCGGGATGCCAACTCATGCATCTCGCTTTTTATTTTGCGCTCCACTGTAGCCGTTTGTCCTTTGAGTATCTGGCGAATCTGAGCAATGCTTTCATTGTAAGAGGATTCCTCCTGCATTCCTTCGCAGGGGCCGAGGCAGTTGCCAATGTGATATTCAAGGCAGAGTCGAAATTTGCCGCTCTTGATATTGCTTTCCGACAATTGATAGCTGCAGCTACGAATCGGATACATGCTCTTGAGATATTCAAAGACGTCTTTCACACGGGATACGGAGGTAAACGGCCCGAGGTACTCCGAGCCGTCATGAATAACTCTGCGAGTAAAGAATACGCGCGGAAAGCGTTCCTTCTTGATCACGATGTAGGGATATGATTTGTCGTCTTTTGCAATGATGTTGTAGCGGGGTTGCAGCTGCTTGATGAGGTTGTTCTCAAGCAAAAGCGCATCGTGCTCGTTTTCTACTACCGTAAAGTCAATTTTCCCGGCCTTGTTGATCAGGATTTTCAAGCGGCCCGGGTGCTTCTCGAGGTTGTTAAAATAGGAAGATACCCGGTTTTTGAGATTGCGTGCTTTGCCGACATAGAGCACTTGTCCGGAATTGTCCAGGAATTGGTAAACTCCGGGAGATTCAGGCAAATGAGGAAATATTTTTTCGCGAAAGTGCTGAACTTTCATGCCAGATTGATATTATCCGTCAAAATACACTAAAGCAGGCAAAATGATTAAAATTCCAGGTCGTCATATTCGCTGCGGTGCCCGCTTTCATATTTCTCACAATCGAGCTCGATAGAGAGGGGTTCTGCCGGTTTGGGAAACTCGGCCTCGGGAGAAATACCAAGTGTTTTATCTGCATAGATTCGTTTGAGGAATTCGGCAAAGATCGGAAGTGCCATATTGGCCCCCTGCCCCAAATGGGTGCTGCGGAAGCGCATCAGCGGATCATCTCCACCCACCCATGTGCCGGTGACGAGGTCGGGAATCACACCCATGAACCATCCGTCCGTGTTGTCTTGTGTGGTTCCTGTTTTTCCGGCAATCTCTCCTTCAAACTTATAGCGGTAGCGAAGTCTGCGTCCGGTACCTTCGTCCACCACTTTTTCAAGAAAGTATAGCATGGTATAGGCCACATCCTCACTTAAGACTTCACGTGTGGTAGGCGAGAAACGGGCAATGACATTTCCGTATTTGTCTTCAATATGGTCAATATAATACGGAGCGGCATAGATGCCCCGGTTGTCATAAGTGGTGTATGCTCCGGTCATTTCTTCCACGGAGATATCGGTTGTTCCCAGTGCAATAGACGGCACCTCCGGTATGGGTGCATTGATGCCCATTTGCCTCACCAGGTCAATCACATTGCCGGGGCTTCCGAGGTCAAGCATCAGCTTGGCCGTGATCTTATTCACAGAATGCGCCAGGGCATCCCACAGTGCTATCATTTCGCCATCCTTGTATTTTCCGGAGTTTCGTGGAGCCCAGTTGTCAAAGTCAGGATTCGGATAATCCACATTTGCGAATTTCTGGCAGGGCGAATAGTGCAGGTCTTTGATGGCGGCCGTGTAGACAAAGGGCTTAAAGGTGGAGCCCACCTGCCTGCGTGTGGTCACATGGTCAAGCTGCCAGAAGCGATGATCCACACCTCCTACATAGGCTTTGATCTCTCCGCTTTTCGGGTCCACGGCCATAAAGCCGGGTTGCAAGTGCATGCGGTAATATTTTACAGAGTCGTAGGGAGTCATTGTTGTATCGGCCATGCGGTCTGCGTGCTTCCACGAGAAGACCTGCATCTCGTGCGGAACATCAAAACTGCTTCTTATGCTGTCTTCGGCAATGCCTTGTTTTTTCATATTGCTCCATCGTGCTGTTTTACGGAGCTCGTGCTCCATGTAGTCCGGCTTGTATTTGGTGCTTTCAGGGTCCCAGGTCCAGGGCTCGGCTTTGACCTCGTCCCAATGTTTGAAAAATGTGGACTGAAGCTCTTTCAAATGGCTGCGCATGGCTTCTTCGGCATATCGCTGCATGCGGGAGTCTATTGTGGTATATATTTTCAGTCCGTCACGGTAGATGTCGTAATAACTGCTGTCGGGCCGGGGATGCGATTTTACCCATTGGTGCATGAAGAGCCGGAGGCGTTCGCGCAGATAGGGCGCAAGACCCCTGTGGTGATCTACCCGTGAATAGTGAAGGTTGAGCGGCTGCTGCATGAGGCTGTCCGCCCGGCTTTGATCCAGATATCCGTATTTTACCATCTGGGCCAATACCACATTTCTTCTTTCCAGTGCTTTCTCGGGAAAGCGCACCGGATTGTACAGGGAGGGATTCTTTACCATGCCTACAAGGGTAGCTGATTGCAGGATATCGAGCGAGTCGGGGGTGCTGCCGAAATATACGCGTGCAGCGGATTTTATACCGTGGGCATTGTTTACAAACTCTACCGTATTGAGATACATGGTAATGATCTCTTCCTTCGTATACCTTCGCTCCAGTTCGGCTGCTATGATCCATTCTTTGGCCTTTTGCGGAATGCGCTCGAGCAGGGAATGAGATGGGGAGTGAAAAAGATTCTTGGCAAGTTGCTGGGTCAGGGTGCTGCCTCCGCCTGAACCGGGATTGCCGAGAAAAACGGTTTTTATCAAAACCCGGATGAGGCCTTTTAAATCAATGCCCGAGTGATTCTCAAAACGCCTGTCTTCGGTGGCTATGAGCGCATTTACCAAATTGGGACTCAAATCTTTGTACAATACATTGCTGCGGTTTTCACGGAAAAAGGTTCCGATAAGTTCGCCATCGGCAGAGTAAATCTCTGTGGCCAGCGAATTTTCAGGGTTTTCAAGCTCTTCGAAACCCGGCAAGGGCCCGAAAACACCCCGGGATACGGCATACATAGAGAGTGTGATAAACAAAATGCCGGCAAAAAATAAAAGCCATACCAGGCGGATGGCTTTGCCTGTAATGCGTTTGCGTACCGCTTTTTGCACTTCTTTTTTATTTTTTTCTTTCCGGGTCATCTTTTATTTCTTCTCTGGCAGCCGACTTGCCGCTTTACTGTTGTTCCAAATAGTTTTTTGTGAAAAAAGACATGTACGCATTAACGTCTTTTTCTCTGAAAAATACTCCGTAATTAAAGGGGGTTATTGAAAATACCTCATATTTTTCTTTAGGTAATGCGTCAAATATCTTTTCGTTGTATCGAATTTCATTGTAGAAATTCTGTGCTTTTTCGGCATTCTGAAATTGCTTGACCAAAACAACCTGCGCATTGTTGTTGAGCAGCATGGAACTGATTTTCAGATTCTCCAGACTGTGGTATTCGCTGTTATAATTGGCCAGATTGTTCTTTATCAACTGGGCTGTATCGCCCACGGAATAAACAAGAATTGCCAGGAAATGCACTTCGTTCGCTTCATACTTAAACAGGCTCTGACCTCCGTCTCCGCTGTTGCCTGTATGGCTGAGACCTTCCATTGAGTTGAGGATGGCTATGGCCCGGGTTTTGACCTCATCGAAAGGATATTTGTTTACGATTTGCTCCAGCTTGCTTCGCATTGTATCGTAAATGCCCAGGCTTCCATATGAAAGTGCCTCGAGCATGTCGAATTTTGACATCAGGGGATTGCCTGCAAAGCGGCTGCGCGCTTGGCTTACCCGGTCTAAGGTGCCCCGGTAGTCTCCGTTCTCAAATAATTCAAAGGTGCGGGCATAATAGGATACGGCTTCATTGCTTTTCTCTTCCTGCTTCTTGAGGTAGTCCGGGTCTTTGATCATTCGGGCAAGTACGCTGTCGGGATATTCGGACAAGACAATGTTCTTATAATAATCCGATTTAGCCTGATCGACTCCCTGATATAGCAGGTAAAGCCGGTATGCTACTTCCAGTCTGTATTTGTTTTGCGGGTATTTCTTGAAGAGGGTCTCAAAAGTTTCCCGGGCCTTTTTGATGTCGTGCAATTCCTCCTTGTAAAGGTTGGCCAATTCATAATAAGCATCAATAATGCGTTCCGTGGATGCGCGCATTTCTTCGGGGCTCCGGGGAATCTCTTCAAAGAGTGTTTCGCTGCCTGTATTGCTGCTTTCCTCATTGCTGTCTCCGCCCTCTTGCTGATTGCTGTTGCTGATGGGATTGATGCCGGAACTGCTGGTTCTGACCCGCCACATAGGGATATGCGGACGTTCGCCCCATATTTTCCGGAATTCGTTGTAGCCCCGGCCTTTTAACGAGGGATTGTCAAAGGGCCAGGCAGAACCGCTGCTTGCCGGGGCGGCACTTATCAGGGGCCGCATTTCTTCCTCGGGCTCTTCTTCGATGGCTTCCTCTTTTTGTTTCGATCTTTTTTCTTTCAGCTTTTTGAGTTCCTCCGGGCTCAGGCTTGCAAGGGCCTGCATGCTGTCCTCGTGTGCGATGATTTGCAGTCGCTCCGTGATTTCCCCCAGAATATTTCTCCTGATATTCAGGGTATCAAAAAGGCCCAGGTTCTTGTCGAGGAACAGGAGGGTGCTGTCATGATAGGCCTTTGAATTTACATAGTCGCCCCGGGAAAAATAATAGTTGGCCAACCTCAGGTAAGCATTGCTTTTGATGCTTTCATCGCCTTCGCTGAAGCGAATGGCTTCCCTGAAGTTCCGGATGGCTTTCTCCTCCATGCCGGCCTTCAGGTAGATTTCACCGAGGCTGTAATAGATTCGCCCTTTAAAATCATCATACCGTTCGTCTTTGAGCATTTTGTTCAGCAGGCTGATTACATATTCGTTGCTTACCTTCCGGAGGCGGGCACTTAGGCGGGCAATCTTCAGCTTGGCATTAAATTCCATTTCGATCTCGGGATGCTCTTCCAGAACCTGCTTGTAAAACTGTATGGCCAGGTCGAAGTTGCCGGTTTTTTCATAGAGTTGTGCGAGTATGAAAAGATAGCGTGCTCTGGTCTTTTTGTTATGGCTCAGCTCGATAGCTCGCTTAAGGCTCTCGCCTGCCCGGGGATAATCACCTTTCAGGATGAAAATGAATGCTTCTGTGCTGTACAGCTCTTCTTTGAGTGGTTCGGGAAATGCCTTGTCACCTTTTGCAAGGGCCAATACACTTTGTGCATCCGAATATTTGCCGAGGCGGGCATAGGCCCGTGAGATCCAAAGCATGGCTTCATAGCGGGCAGGCTTGTGCTTCAGAAAAGCAGAACTGCCGTCATAATAGGGATTGTATTCGTCCTCTTTTCCTTTGCTTCGGCTCTTGTCCGTCTTCTTCGGTTTTTCGCGAATGCCGGTTTCTACCCTTGAGGTGACATTGACAAAAGCCTTGATGGCTTTCTCAAAATCCCCTTTCAGATAATAGGCTTCCCCTATGTGGAAGTAGGCGTCATCCGTCCATTTGCTGTTTTCGTGCAGTTGTATGTTCTCCGATTCTTTTTTGATAGCAGCGTCCAGCTTCGGGAAATATTCCTCCGGTGAGTCAAGGGCATCCACGGCTTGAATCGGAAGCAAGCGGTCGTAGTTGTCCTTGTGTTTGCTTTTTATGTCTTCCTTTACTTCCTGCAGGATGAGTTCGGCATTAAAATAACGATTGTATCGTGCCGTTAAATCGTGATAAGCCAGCTTTACCGTGGAGTTGTCCGAAGACTTACAGGAAGCTATAAGTATTGTCAGAAGAAAGAAAAGGAAATAACGACCTTTATTAAAAACCATTAATTTAGAATCCATTTGCTAAAGGGGGTAAAAATATCCCAATTTTTTAAAAACAAAGTCGCGGAGCGGATCAATGAGCGAACGAAATAGGAAGTCCAAAAATTTCATCCGGTTGTTAAGAAAGCATTACCGCCTGGTAATCATGAATGATGACAATTTTGAGATTAAGTCATCGATCAAGCTCAACCCGCTGAATGTGCTTTTTATCGGAAGTACCCTTTTTGTAATTTTTGCGATTGTGATTGTTTTTTTGCTTCAGATCAATTCTGTAAGGGAAGTGATATTCGGAGAAGATGAAACGCCACAACTGAGGCATGAATTGATTAAGGTACACGGCCGGGTAGATTCTCTGCGTCTGCTCTTGTCGCTGCAGGAGCGTTATCTCGAAAATATACGCAATGTGCTCACCGGGGAACCGGATACCCTTCAACCCCGAAGCGGCAATCGTCCGGTAGAGTATGACTCCCTTGCTATTGAACAGCACTCAAGGCAGGATTCCATCCTTCGCGAAGAGTTCGAAGAAAGGCGAAAGTATGCGCTGATCCCGGGCAAGGGAAATTACGATTTTGAGGAGGTGGAAGAGCTCTATTTCTTCCCACCGGTATCGGGCATAGTGACCAATGTTTTTGAAGGAGAAGCATTTCATTACGGAGTGGATATTGTTTCGGAAGAGAACGCCCCGGTCAAGGCTGTTTTGGATGGCAAGGTCATCTTTTCGGGCTGGACACTGAAATATGGCAATGTGCTAGCCATTCAACACATAGATAATCTAATCTCTATATATAAGCACAATTCTGTATTGTTAAAAAAAGTTGGTAATTTCGTTGAGGCAGGGGACGTGGTGGCTTTGATTGGAAATACCGGAGAATTTTCCGAAGGTCCGCATTTGCATTTCGAATTGTGGCACAAAATGGTGCCGATCAATCCGCTGGATTACATTGTGTTTGACTCCTGACAATAACTATCGTATGTTTAATAAAAAGTCGAAAATGGGGAAGCAATCAAAAACGAACGGCAACGGGAATAACTTTTCACCTGCCGTGAATCTTATCAGCGAAGGCACAAATATAGCCGGAGAGATCACCAGCAACGGTGACATACGTATTGACGGTACGGTTACGGGAACGCTCCGCTCCAAGTCAAAGGTCGTCATCGGAACCACCGGAAAGGTGGAAGGAGAAATATTTTGTGAAAGTGCCGATGTGCTGGGAGGCATCGAAGGTTCTATCGAAGTAAAAGGCATTCTGTACCTGAAGTCGTCAGCCCGGATCAATGGCGAAATACAGACCGGGAAACTGGTGGTAGAATCCGGAGCCGTGTTCAATGGCATTTGCAGAATGGGGCAGGGCAAAAACCAACTGATCAATAAAGAGCAAAAAGTTGAACAAGAAACAAGAGGAAAAGTCGAATTCGAAAGCAACGGACGAAAAGCTCAAAGAAGCGGAGCACCAGTATAGCAAGTATCTGAAGTATTCGAATGTGGCCATACAGATGGGCATCATCATTGCGCTGGGTGCCTGGGGCGGACAAAAACTGGATGAGCGATTTCAAAACGAAACCCCCTATTTTACCATTTTTCTCTCTTTGCTGGCTGTGATCATTGCCATCCTGATCGTAATAAGAAGTGTGCTGAGCGATAAGTAATGAACAAGAAAGTCCTTCTGCTTTATACAGGTCTTGAACTTTTGGCGCTGCTCCTTGCTTACCTGACGGATGTGCTGGGCGCAAGTGAATTGTTTGCCCGCTATTTTACCGTCAACAGCCTTTTCTTTTTTGTCCTTACCATACTTGGTCACCGGATTAGCGAAAAGGGACTTCGCAAAACGGGCAAGGCATCGCTTGGGGCCGTATTGCTTGTCTTTACTATGAAATTGATCTTTGGTGCTACTTTGGTTCTTGTTTGGATACGGCTTGAATCATTGATCCGTCTGCCTTTTTTTCTGGCCTTTGCGGCAGCATATGTGCTGTTCAGCATTCCCGAGCTGATCATTCAGGTGCAGGCAAGCGATAAGAAAAAGAATGAAAATGGAAAAGCGGCTCCCTGAACTTTCACATCATTTGCCCGAAAGAGCGCTCACAGCGATATTGTCATTGCAGAAGAAGTACAATTTCAGCTTGAAAATTACGGCCGACCGGGTGAGCAAATCGGGCGACTACCGCGCACCCTACCGGGGGAAGGGGCATCGAATCACGGTAAACCGGGGGCTCAATAAATATGCTTTTTTAATTACACTGGTGCATGAGATAGCGCATCTGATCACCTGGGAAAGATTTAAAAACAGGGTGAAGGCCCACGGCCCCGAGTGGCAGGCCTGCTACCGGGATTTGCTGCAGTATTTTATTCACCTGGGGGCTTTCCCTGATGACATTTCGAAGGAGATCGAAAAAGGTGAGCGTGTTTTTGCAGCGGCCTGCAGCGATCGCTCTCTCTTGCGTGTGTTGCGAAAATATGACGAAAAGCAAGCGCCCTTTCTCGAAGAATTGGAAGAGGGAGCCCGATTCAGAGCATTGCGGGGAAGAGTTTTTCGAAAGGGCGCCCTCCGCAGAACAAGGTTTATCTGCACGGAGGAAGAAAGCGGACGGAAATATCTCTTTAGCAAGGTAGCCCGTGTCGAGCCTCTTTGACTTTAGTCCGGGTTTTCTTCGGGGCGGAGTTCGAAATCTTCCATAAATTTTGTGGTAAAGTTTCCTTCTCTGAAGTCCTTGTTTTTCATCAATTGCTTGTGGAAGGGTATGGTTGTCTTGATGCCTTCGAGAATAAACTCATCAAGGGCCCTTTCCATGGTGGCAATGGCTTCTTCTCTTGTCTGGGCTACCGTAATGAGCTTGGCAATAAGTGAATCATAATAAGGAGGAATGGTATATCCTCCGTAGACATGCGTGTCAACACGAACACCATGCCCTTTGGGTGTATGAAGTTCCGTGATTTTCCCCGGAGAGGGACGAAAATCGTTGAATGGGTCTTCGGCATTGATACGGCACTCAATGGCGTGGAGTCGGGGGAAGTATTCCCGGCCGGTAATCGGAATGCCGGCAGCTATCTTGATTTGCTCTTTGATGAGGTCGTAGTCTATGACTTCCTCGGTCACGGGATGTTCTACCTGGATGCGGGTATTCATCTCCATGAAATAGAAATTTTTGTTTTCATCAACCAGAAACTCGACCGTGCCAACGCTCTCATAGTTGATGGCTTCAGCTGCTTTGATGGCGGCCGCTCCCATCTTTTTTCTCAGGGCTTTGTCTACAAAGGGGGAAGGGCATTCCTCTACCAATTTTTGATGACGTCTCTGGATGGAGCAATCTCTTTCACTCAGGTGGCAGACGTTCCCGTATTGATCGCCCGCCACCTGTATTTCGATGTGGCGCGGCTCTTCTATCAGTTTTTCAATATACAGGCCTTCATTGCCGAAGGAAGCCTTGGCCTCCATGGCGGCATCGTCAAATTGCTTGTCAAATTCCTTTTCGGAATAGACCCTTCGCATGCCCTTGCCACCGCCACCGGCTGTGGCTTTCAGCATGACCGGATAACCAATCTTCTTGGCGAGCTTCTTCCCGTCCGCTTTGTCTTTGATCAGGCCTTCTGAGCCCGGAATGCAGGGGACGCCAGCATTCAGCATGGTTTCTTTGGCCGTGATCTTATCACCCATTTTCCGTATCATATCCGGTTGTGGCCCGATAAACTTGATGTTGTACTCATCACAAATTTCGGCAAAGGAAGCATTTTCCGATAAAAATCCATATCCGGGATGAATGGCATCGGCATTGGTGATCTCTGCTGCCGCCATGATTCTCGGAATATTCAGATAAGACTCGGTGCTGCTGGGCGGCCCGATGCATACGGCCTCATCGGCAAAACGTACATGAAGGCTTTCTTTGTCGGCCGTAGAGTATATGGCTACGGTTTTGATGCCCATTTCCTTGCAGGTGCGTATGACCCGCATGGCCACCTCTCCGCGGTTGGCAATTAGTATTTTTTTGAACATAGCTGAAATCCCTTTTATATGTTAAGAGAGTGGCTCAAGCAGAAAGAGGGGTTGATCGAATTCAACCGGAGAGGAGTCCTCTAGTAGTACCTTTACAATTTTACCACCGTATTCCGATTCGATTTCATTAAAGAGCTTCATGGCTTCGATGATACAGAGGACATCTCCTTTATTTACCGTGTCTCCCACTTTTACAAAGGGCTCTTTGTCGGGCCCGGGGGAGCGGTAGAAAGTCCCGATCATGGGTGACTTAATGGTGATGTAATTGTTTTCTTTTTCGGGCTTTTTGCTTTCACCGGCTTTTTCCGCAGCCGGAGCGGGCGCGGCAACTGCGGGGGCAGGAGCCGGTGCTGCTGCAGCAGGTGCAGGTGTGGGAGCAGCAGCAACAGTAATGTTTCCTTTCGGACTTTTAACGGCCTCTATATAATCTTTAGAGCGCAAGGTGATCTCAAAATCCCCGTCTTTAATTTTCAACTCGCTGATATTGGAGCGGTTGACTTGCTTTATCAGCTCTTGTATTTCTTTAAAATCCATTGATCTTATTTTTTAACACGTTCTACGTAACTGTTGCTTTTCGTATCAATTTTAATCAAATCACCCGTATTTACAAAAAGCGGGACATTGATCTCCGCTCCGGTTTCCAGCTTGGCAGGCTTCAGGGTGTTGGTGGCCGTATCACCTTTCAGGCCCGGCTCTGTGTAGCTCACCTCCATTTCCACAAACTGAGGCAACTCACAGGCAAGCACTTTCTCGGTCTCGGCATGTACCACCAACTCCACATTCAAACCTTCTTTGAGGTATTGAGGGGCATCCACCAGGTTTTCGGGCAGGTTGGTTTGCTCAAAAGTTTCATTGTTCATGAAGTGGTAGCCCAAATCATCGCTGTAGAGATATTGATAAGGCCTGCGCTCGATTCTTGCGGTTTTTATCTTTACCCCCGAATTAAAGGTGTTCTCCTGGATTCTTCCGGAAGTGAGGCTTTTTAATTTCGTGCGAACAAAAGCCCCGCCCTTGCCGGGTTTTACATGCTGAAATTCAACGATCTGATAAATGTCGTTGTTGAACTCAATGCAAAGTCCGTTGCGAAAGTCTGCGGTGGTAGCCATGGGTTAAAATTAATGGTTTATTAATTATTAAAATCAATGGGGCGTTTCTTTAATCGTATTTTAATGCCGGGGCGGGGGCTGCGCTTTCCTGCTTTTCCATCGTAGCTGTGACGCCTGACAGGCAAAAAAAGAAAAGACCGTTCCCTCTTGAAGGGGACAGTCTTCCGCATAGATTCATCAGATGCAAATCAGGAGATTATCCCGTGATTTCGGGCTCAATAGCCTGCTTGCCGCGGTAATGCCCGCATTCGTTGCACACATGGTGTCGCAACACGGGTGCTCCGCAATTGTCGCAATTCAAGACATTGTGCGCACTTGCTTTGTAATGCGTTCTGCGTTTGTCTCTTCTGGTTTTCGATTGTTTTCTCTTCGGATGTGCCATGATCCTTGTTTTTTAGTTGTGTTTTATGTCTTTCAATTTATCCCATCGGGGATCCGTTTTCTCTTTTTCTTTTTCTTCTTCCAGGCGGGCCAACATCTTTGGGTTGCATGCTTTTTCGCCCAAGCGGTCCATTTCGCAGGTTTTTTTGATCGGAATTTGCAGCATCATAAACTCATAGATTAATTGTGCCACATTGATCCGCTCGGTTTTCTCAGCGATGAAGACAATGTTGGGGTCCTCGTGATCGGCCGCACTGCCTTCGCCCTCATATTTGTATATGAGCTTCTCGTTGCTGCTTATCGGAAGGTTAAACTCATCCAAACAGCGGTCACATTCGCTTCGGAGGCTGCCGTCAATGAAGAAATCAAGGAGCAGCATGCGCTCTTCTTTTTCCAGGGTCAGATGAACATATACATCGCCTTCACTTACCGGGCTTTCTGCAAAATTTTCAAAGAAACGTTCATCAATCTCATAGGTGAAGATGTGTTTGCCCACACCCAGGCCGCTCAGATTGATGTCAAAGGTCCTCAGCTTGTTCATCTCTGAAGACGGTTTTATGGTTAAAAAAGAAGCGCAAAAATACGCATTTTCAAATAAAAATGAAAGCCTAATTGTATTCCCGCTCTCTTTGTGATTTAAGAAGGGGATTTGCGGTCATTTCCGCATAGTTGTGGCGGTTGGCCAAAATGTCGATAGCCAGGAAAAGGGCCGTTCTGAATGATTCTTCATTTCCCTTGTTTTTCCCTGCTATGTCATAGGCAGGTCCATGGTCGGGCGAGGTGCGCACTACCGGAAGGCCGGCTGTATAGTTCACTCCGGAGGAGAAGGTCAGCGCCTTAAACGGTGCCAGCCCCTGGTCGTGATACATGGCCAGGATGCCGTCAAATTTGCGATATCCTCCCGAGCCGAAGAGGCCATCTGCCGCATAGGGGCCAAAGGCAAGCATGCCGGTTTCCTGTGCACTTTCGATGGCGGGTGCAATAATCTCAATCTCTTCGCTGCCCAGCAGGCCCCGGTCACCGGCATGCGGATTAAGCCCGAGAACGGCAATTTTGGGCTTCTGCACCCGAAAGTCTTTTTTGAGGGTCTGATGCAGGAGCCGCAGCTTTTCGAGGATGCGCTCTTTGGTAATGCTTCCGGGCACTTCGGCCAGCGGCAGGTGATTGCTGGCAAGTCCTACCCTGAGCCCGCCCGAAACCAGCAGCATCAGTGCTTTGCCATCGTCCGTCTTTTCTGTCAAAAACTCAGTCTGTCCGATAAAGCCCGCTTTGTGTTTCTGTATCAGATATTTATTTACGGGTGCCGTCACCAGAGTGTCGATGCGGCCTTCTACCAGATCGTTGGCTGCTTTTTCCAGCGAGATAAGCGCATATTTCCCCATCTCATCGCTTACTTCTCCCGGTACAATATTGACCGTCTCGGTCCAGAGGTTAATCACATTCACGCGGTTGGGGTTGATCTTTTCAAGCGAAGAGCTTGTATGAGGATGAAAATCATCGATATTCATCAACTTGCAGTAATAGGAAAGGACCCTGGACGAGCCGTAAATGACGGGTGTGCAAAATTCCAGGATGCGTTTGTCGCGCAGGGTTTTGATAATCACCTCGGGCCCGATCCCGTTCATATCTCCGATTGAAATTCCAACTTTAAATTTCTTAGGTTTATCGCTCATATTTCGATATTCAATTGACAGCAAAGATACAAGAATGGCCATGCAAGGAAGTGGAATAAAAAAGATAAAAGCCTTCGGCCAGCATTTTCTAAAGGATGAAGCGATGGCATTCCGGATCGCAGCGGCCCTCGATCTTCCCCGTGATATGCTGGTGCTGGAGGTCGGGCCCGGTGAGGGGGTGCTGACAAAGCACCTTCTGCAGCGATACCCGCGCCTGCTGGCCGTAGAGTATGACAAGCGCCTCATTCCCGTGCTTCTGGCACGTTTCCCGGAACTGAGCGGGAAAATTGTACAGGATGATTTCCTCAGGGTGAATCTTCAGGAGCTGGTCAGTGACGATCAATATGCCATCATTGGAAACTTTCCCTATCAAATATCCACCGGCATCCTGTTTCAGGTGATCGAAGACCGCGAACGAGTTCTTCGCATGGTGGGAATGTTTCAAAAAGAAGTGGCCGAACGCGTGGCAGCGGCTCCGGGTTCAAAGGTTTACGGAATCACAAGCATATTGGTGCAGGCTTATTATGAGGTAGAAAAAATCATGGATGCGCCACCCTCGGTTTTCAATCCGCCCCCGAAAGTTCATTCTACGCTTATCCGCCTGACTCGCAGGCCGGTGCCGCGTGTCGTCAGTGCTTATTCCGATTTGCGAAAAATCGTAAAAGTGGCTTTCAATCAGCGCAGGAAAACCCTGCGAAATGCGCTGGGAGGAATGATCCATAAAAGTGAGATGAGCGATGAAATATTTGACCGAAGGGCGGAACAACTCAGTATTGAGGAATTTGATATGCTGGTGCAAAAATTTTTAAAAAGATGAAGGAAGTGCTCGTAAGCTGTCCCATGCCCTCCTCCTTTGTTCTGGCATTGGAGGAGCTGGGCTTCCGGGTCGATTACAAACCCGAAATGGGCAATGCCGAGGTGAGAGAAATTATTGCCCGTTATTACGGATTGATTGTATCCACTCCGATAAAAGTGACTCCGGAACTGATAGACAGGGCAGCGCGCCTTCGCTTTGTGGGGCGGGCAGGTTCGGGAATGGAGAACATTGATGTGGCCTATGCCGAAAAGAAAGGTATCCGTTGCTTTAATTCTCCGGAAGGCAATAGCGATGCCGTGGCCGAACATATAATCGGCATGTTGCTTAGCTGTTTTGATCACCTCTGCCGCGCGCACGGGGAAGTGGTCCGGGGGCTTTGGCGAAGAGAAGAAAACCGGGGCCGGGAACTAAAGGGCAAATGCATAGGCATCATCGGATACGGCAATACGGGGTCGGCACTGGCGCGAAAGCTGGCCGGCTTCGAAATGGAGATACTGGCATACGATAAGTATAAGTCGGGATTTGCTTCGGAGCATGTAAATGAGGTGGCTTTGCCCGAGATATTCCGGAAATCGGATATCGTCAGTTTGCATGTGCCTCTTACGGAAGAAACCCGCTTTATGGCCGATCGGGCATTTTTTCAAAGTTTTTCCAAAACGGTCATTGTTGTGAATACAAGCCGCGGCAAAGTGCTGGACACCGAGGCCCTGCTGGATGCCATGGATGCCGGCCGGGTCAGGGGAGCTTGTCTGGATGTGCTGGAGCGCGAAGACATTCGTCCGGGAATTGAAAAAGAGATAAGCTGGTGGCCCCGGCTGATCGCTCAGGAGAATCTCCTTATTACACCACACATTGCAGGATGGACGTCAGAGTCAAAGGGGAAAATCGCATCAATCCTGGTGGAAAAAATAAAAATGTACGGCCTACATTCATGAAATTGTCAAATGCCCCCCATATATTCGCAGCATCCCTTTGATATTGTTAAGCAATTTTTAAATTTGTTAGCACTTCTTAAGAAACCGCTATCTTGCCCCTCCCGGAGCAAGCAAGAAGTGAAGCAATAAAAAGACGACTATGAAAAAAATTTTACTGGCTTTTTTTATCATCTTAGGATTTATCAAAGTCGCTACGGCACAACGAGCCGGAGAGGTACAAGGCCGTGTGCTCAATGAAAAAGGAGAAGGTATTCCGTTTGCCAACGTAGTAATTTTCAGAAACGATATCCAGATAATGGGCACAGCTACGGACTTTGAAGGGTTCTTCTCTTTAAAGCCGCTTGAGCCCGGAGTCTATAAATTAATAGCCTCTTATTTGGGAAAAAATGTGGAAGTAGACAATCTTCGTGTGGATGCTTCCAAAACCACTTTTTTAAAGGACATCATTTTATCAACAGCGCAAACTCTTGAGACAGTAACGGTTAAGTACGAGGAGCCACCCGTAGATGTGGGAAAGCCCGAATCGGGCCACGCGAGAAATCGCGAGGAGATAGAGAGAATGCCGAAAAACAATTTGGCGGGTATCATTGGCAACACGGCCATGACTTACCAGGGTGATGATGACGAACTGATTAGTATTGCCGGTTCCAGGGGATATGGTACCAAATATTTGATTGACGGAGTGGACTTGACGGGATTGGTTGACTTGCCAAATGACGCCATTGATCAGGTAGAAATTTTAACAGGCGGAGTAGATGCCAGTCAGGGAGACTTTACGGGGGGTGTTGTAAATATTTCCACCCGGGGGCCGTCCAATTCCACACATGGTTCTTTAGAGTATTTGACTTCTGAATATCTTGATCCATTTGGTTACAATGAGGCACGTTTCAGCCTCCTGGGCCCATTAACAAAGCAGTTTGCGGGTACGGATTCTGCAAGAACCAATCTGGGCTATTTGTTGTCCGGTAAAGTAATTTTTGAAAAAGAATCGGATCCGCCCGGGATACCCATATATTATGTAAATGATGAAAAGCTTGCAGAATTGAAGGCCAATCCGCTTGTTCCCTCAAGAACGGGAGAGGGTTTTAATAAAGCCACCGAGTTTGTTCGAAGGGAGGATATGGTTTCCTCTTATGTAAGGCGCAATAATAATGACTGGCAAGCCAACTTTTTCGGGAAATTGGATTATAAGCCTACATTGATGACCAATTTTACTTTCGGAGCCAATTATGTTCACATTAACAACAATGCCAACATTAGGGTTTATGAGATGTTCAATTTTGAAAACAACCCTAAGGTTTATTCGGATGATCTGCGATTTTATACCAAATTTACACAGCGCTTCAGAACGAGCGAGAAAGAGGAAAGCAGTGGATACACCATCAGCAGTGCATACTATACGATTCAGTTAAATTATCAGTATAATCAAGATATAGTTGAAGATCGAAAACACAGAAGGAATCCTTTTGAATATGGCTACATAGGTAAGTTTAATACTTTTAGGGAGCCGGTATATAGATATAGGCTTGACTCGGTGACAGGTAAGGAAGTGTTCAAGCTTTTGGGCTATCGTGATACGGCCGTTACTTATGAGCCGGGAAGTGCCAATCCGGTTTTAGCGCGATATACGGAGCAATACTATGACCTGTATGATCCGCTCAACCTAACCGATGTGGTACTGGGCGGAGGGCTTCGCAATGGCGACTTCACACAATCGCTCTACTCTTATTCCATGTGGTACAATCCCGGAGTTCCTTTTACCAACTACAGAAACTCTGATAACACACAGATCGGAGGTCGTTTTGATGCATCGGTTGATCTGAAAAAAAGCACAAAAGACAATATCAACAAACATTCTATTGAATTTGGGTTTGAATATGAACAAAGAGTTGAACGAAGCTATTCGGTATCTCCATTCGGGCTATGGGGCCTTGCCAGGCAGTCAACGAATTTTCAACTAAATAACCTGGATATAGCGAATCCGTATTACCTGGTAAACGGTGATACCATTCATTATTCCGAGTATCAGGGAGAAGTGGGAGAACTCGACTCTATCTTTTATTATCGTAGATATGATCAGCAAGATCAAACCTACTTTGACATAAAGCTGAGAGAAAAACTGGGAATTCCGGTTAACAGCCTTGAATTTATCAACCTTGATAACATTGACCCCGAGCTTTTGTCTCTGGATATGTTCAGTCCGGACCAACTGCTCAATGGCGGGAACAGAGTAGTGAATGCAAGAGGATATGATTACTACGGCAACCGCCTTACACAAGCACCCTCATTTGCCGATTTCTTTTATGATTATGTGGATAACAACGGCAATGGCCGTTTTGATTTTGGAGATTATTATACCAGGAATATTGATGCCTACAGACCGATATACACCGGTGCCTATATTCAAGATAGATTCAATATCGGAAGGGTATTGTTTCGGGTAGGATTGAGGGTTGACCGCTTCGATGCCAACCAAATGGTGCTGCGCGATCAGTATTCCCTGTATGCAATCCGAACGGTAGAAGAAGTGACTTCAATAAACGGGAATCCGGTGGATCACCCCGGAACGGTAGGAGACAACTTTGCCGTCTATGTGGATGACAGGAATAATCCTTCCAAAATATTAGGCTATAGAGATGGGGACACCTGGTATAATGCCGAGGGTACGCAAATAACCGATCCTGCCGTGATTGCCAATCAGACGACTACAGGAGTAATCGCCCCTTATCTGGAAAACCCAACGGCTGATATAAAAGATGCCGATAATTTTGATGTGGATGCATCATTTGAGGATTATACCCCGCAGGTGACTGTTATGCCCAGGATCGCCTTTTCATTCCCGATCACTGAAACGGCAATGTTTACGGCACATTATGATGTGCTGACACAAAGACCTTTCGGGAGAAATGGGGCAACACCATTTAACTATTACTTTTTGGAAGAATTGGCAATAGACGGAGTAATTCCCAATCCGAATCTAAAGCCGGAAAAGACCATTAATTATCAATTGGGCTTTCAACAGGCATTAAGCGATAAATCAGCACTGAAGATTTCGGCCTACTATCGTGAAATGCGGGATATGATGCAGGTTATGCGTATTCTCTATGCTTATCCCACCGATTATACGACTTATGGTAATGTGGACTTTGGAACGGTAAAAGGATTAAATATAAAGTATGACTTAATAAGAAGGGTGAAAAATATCCGTTTCACGGGTGCATATACGCTTCAATTTGCCTCAGGCACAGGCTCGAATACCACATCGCAACTCGGACTTATTAATGCAGGCCAGCCCAACCTAAGAACGATTGTTCCCCTGAACAACGATGTACGTCATCAGTTCTTCCTGGATTTGGACTACCGCTTTGCTTCCGGTAAAGCATACACAGGCCCGCGGGTGAATGGAAAAGCCATTTTTGAAAATGCAGGCATTCTGCTTCAATTGAGAGCACGTACCGGAGAGCCATTCACAAGGCAAGTTCTCCCGACACCAACGGCTATGTTTGGTGTGGCCTCACGCTCCGCCCTTCTCGGATCAATTAACGGTTCCAGATTGCCTTTCAACTTTAAGGTGGACCTTGCCGTAGACAAGGATATTCCTGTCACAACGGGAAAAAGGCCAATGTTTGTTAACGTATATCTGAAAGTTCAGAACCTTCTCAATACCAGAATTGTGAGGGGGGTATATAGATATACCGGCAGCCCAACAGATGACGGCTACTTGAGCGCACCTCTGGCAGAAGAGGTTATTAATGCCCAGGTTGACCAGATTGCATTTATGGATCAATACTCGGTGAAGATGAGAAACCCTGGCAACTTCGCCCTGCCAAGACGTGTTCAACTCGGAGTGAAATTTAAGTTTTAATTGAAATTACAAAAAGGTTCAAATGACAAAGCAGTCTATAAAAATTATTATACTTACCGGTTTCTTTTTCTCTTTCGGCTTTTTAAGTGCTACAGAGAATATCGGTCAGCTTAAAAGCAATGATAAGCAAGCCAGGTCATATAAAGTGGCAGAGGCTTGTACACCGGCTACCTCTCAAACGGATTTGGAGGTCAATAATGTGCGGACACGCCTCCTGGCCGGTGGCGACCTATGGTGGGATTTGGCAAATGCCAAATACGAAGTGCCGAAGGTTGAGCCCGGCTCGGGTCAGGTATCCAAGCACTCCCTCTTTGCCGGAGCCCTTTGGATCGGAGGCATTGATGCAGGTGGTCAGCTTAAGGTGGCTGCTCAAACCTATCGACAGTCCGGTAACGACTTCTGGACCGGGCCACTGGATGCACAAGGCTCCGTAAACGATGAAATTTGCTCAAAGTTTGACAGGCATTGGCAGGTTTTTAGAGCTGAGATTGACGGAGTCATTGATAAATTTGAAGAAAACGGCAGCATTAGCATCTCGGATGTGCCAAAAAATATCAGAGAATGGCCCGGGCGCGGCAACCCCTTTGCCATTGGTGCCAATAATATTCCCCTGAATCTTGATATCAATAAATCGCTGGCACCTTTTATCGATCGAAACGGGGACGGCATTTACAACCCGGAAGACGGGGATTATCCGGATGTAAAGGGAGATCAGGCCATTTGGTGGGTGTATAATGACAAAGGAAATATTCATACCGAAAGTGGTGGGGAAGCCATTGGACTTGAGATAAGGGCACTTGCATTTGCCTTTAAAACCAATGATGAGATAAATGATATGACTTTCTATCAATATGATATCTCCAACTTTTCAACGATTGTGCTTGACAGTGTTTTCTTTGGTCAATGGGTGGATCCTGATTTGGGAAACTACCAAGATGACTTTGTGGGTTGTGATACTTCAAGGGGCCTGGGTATATGCTACAATGGAGATGCCGTGGATGAAGGAGCCTTTGGCTATGGTGAGAATCCACCTATAATAGGTGTTGACTTTTTTCAGGGACCGTTAAAATATAAGTATGACAGTGCCGGTGCAATAGTGGACTCAAGTCGCCTCGGTATGTCGAAGTTCCTTTATTACAATAATGACTTTTCAACCATTGGGAATCCCGAAGTGGCTTCTCATTATTACGGATATCTTTCGGGTACATGGAAGGACGGAAGTCCTTTTACCTTTGGTGGCAACGGATATAATACCGGTGATCCTTTTGACTTTATGTTTCCCAGCGATCCGTCCGATAACTCCCCGGACGCCTGGAGCGAATGTTCCGAAGGCAACACCCCTGCCGACAGGCGATTCCTGCAGTCTGCAGGCCCTTTCCGCCTTGAACCGGGTGCTAAAAACCAGGTAGTGGTCGGAGTCGTGTGGGTGCGGCCATCGAACCAAAGCGGATGCCAGGCAGATTTTGATGCACTTCGTTTGGCGGATGACAAAGCCCAGGCCCTATATGACAATAATTTTGAATTGATTGACGGCCCGGATGCGCCCGACTTGGTTATCAGAGAATTGGATAAGGAAATAGTTATCAGCATTGAAAATTACCTGACCCCTGAAACCGAACTTTACGAAGAAACCGACCCCGTCATAAAATCAATTATTGAAGGATTGAATGATCCGCTGATCACAGACTCTACCTATAATTTTGAAGGATATATCGTATATCAGTTGCGAGACAATCAAGTCTCACCCTCCGAGTTTCGTGACGTAACCAAAGCTCGAATTATCTTTCAGGTTGATATCGAAAATGGGGTTGCTAAGATTGTAAATTTCACTCAGGATCAAACGGTTGAAGCGCTGGTTCCGCAATTAATGGTAAATGGAAACGATAAAGGGATCAGGCATACACTGAATGTGACGGAAGACGCATTTGCCCCCGGGGCCAAAAATTTGGTGAACCATAAGACATATTACTTTTCAGTGGTAGCTTATGCATACAATAATTATATCCCATATGAACCGGGCAATCCTCAAAGCCAGATAAAGCCTTATCTGGAAGGAAGAAACAATATTAAAATTTACTCTGCCGTACCACATATAACGGCACCTGAAGCCGGGGGTACCCTACTGAACGCTTCTTATGGAGATGAACCCGAAATTACCCGGCTTGAAGGAATCGGAAACGGATATAGAGTGCTTGAGTTGACAGAAGCAACAAGGAATGAAATATTAAGCAACAACTCTGCCCCCTATCCGGTTTATCAGTCTGGCTTTGGCCCGGTAGATATAAAAATATATGACCCGATGAAGGTGCCTGATGCTGAATTTGAGCTGCAGTTCATTGACATATATCCCCGTCTTGGTAGTAATAAAATCCTGGATGAGAGGTCAACCTGGATTTTAATCAATAAAGAAAATAATGACACAATCTTTTCAGAGCATACGATTGCTGTTCGAAACGAACAGGTTATTCCTGAATACGGATTCTCAATCACGGTTAAACAAACGGTAAACCCCGGCCAGGCGGATGCTGCAAATAACGGTTTTATCGAGGCAAGTATTGAGTATGATGATGCTCAAATAAAATGGTTAGGTGGTATTTCTGATGGAGAGGGTAAGTTTGGTGCCAGTTCCTTTTTTAACTGGATTCGATCAGGTACGTCAATTGACCCTAATAATCCTTCACCTTATGACGACTACGACCAGCCGGGCAAGCAAGATGTAGATGAGGTGTATGAAAAAGTTTTAAACGGTACCTGGGCTCCGGCTGCATTGACCGGAGGATTCAATCAAGAC
>Ga0256839_1000889_pt1 | contig 37949 bp, 47 predicted proteins | sample 354166metaG_FD_185968 | JGI IMG/M metagenome (GOLD analysis project Ga0256839, IMG submission 185968) | Hydrothermal vent microbial communities from Mid Atlantic Ridge, Atlantic Ocean - 354-166 | ecosystem: Environmental > Aquatic > Marine > Hydrothermal vents | place: Atlantic Ocean: Mid...
CCAGCCGGTCACCTATGAAGTGGAAAACGGTCCCAAGGGCCCGCAGGCGACCAGCGTCACTGCATAAGCAGAACCTCATCGGTTGACCGATGCAAAAAACCCGCTCCGGCGGGTTTTTTTGTGCGCGTGTGGGGTGATGATCATTATGAGACAAACAAACAAACCAAAAAAAGCCCGGAAACCCAACAACGGCGCGGGTTTCGATGGAATATTAGTGGGTCATTATAAACAGTCAGTTTGAGACAAAAATCGGCGATTTATCAATTTTTACCAGTAAAAAATGACATGAATACTGGTAAAAAGGCGATTTAAATTGCCAGTTAAGTGACTTTGATGGCGATTTATATCACCTTCCATAACCTCGTTCACCAGTTTTTGATTATCAATTCCTGACGATTTACAGCGCCACGGCCTCCTCCAACCGTGTATCTGATGCCCACGGTTGAGATATCCAGCCCATCGAATACCGCACGCATTTCAGGGTGGTCGTTGAGGCTGATCAACATCTTGCCTTGGATTGATTTGGCCAGTGTTGCCAGGGCATGGTACTGGCTTAGTTCAAATTCAACTCCGTAACCCTCGGTCCCCCAATATGGTGGATCACAATAAAATAAGGTGTACTCACGATCATATTTGGTGACGCACTTTTGCCAATCCAAATGTTCCACATACACCCTCGCCAACCGCCAATGGGCTTGCGACAGTTCCTGGTCAATATTCGTGAAATTCAGCTTTGGAGGGGCGCTAGGCGCAGTGCCGAAGGTCTGTCCATGTACCTTTCCTCCAAAAGAAAGCTTTTGCAGATAGAAAAATCGAGCCGCCCTTTGGATATCTGTCAATGTCTCGACTGGTGTGATCTGCGCCCACTCGAACATCTCACGGCTGACCAGCGCCCGCTTGAATTCTTTGCAGAACTCCTCAAGGTGATACTTAACAACCCTGTACAGGTTCACCACATCACCGTTGATGTCATTAATCACCTCCGTCTTGACCGGATCCTTCATGAAAAACAGGGCCGCAGCGCCACAGAACGGTTCTACATAGGCTTTGTGTTGCGGAAACAGGGGCAGGAGGTGCTTGGCAAGGCGGCGCTTACCGCCGATCCAGGGGACGATTGGTTTTGTCATGTGAGCCTCGATGGTCTGCTTGATTTTTATGATAGGCTTCGCCCTGCTGTGTGCGCACAGCGGGAAGCCTTGGCTGGCTCACGGTCTGACTACCGTTTGCTGGCGGCCGGTCTGGTGTTGGCGCACTTGGCCGGTCGCTTCCTTCTCCTTCATGATCTATACTTTGCACAGGCCGCAGTGACGACAGAAAATCGCCGGGCTGTTCGCGTGGTTCATTCGTGATCCATACATGAGGGATGCCAGGTGAGAGTCCTGGACGGCGCCCCTCCACTGCGGCCACTAAATTTCACCTTCGATTATCCTGTAGGACTCCTCTCGCAGATTGTAGAGCGGCACTAGGCCGCCTGATCTGACCGCGTTCGTGGGCGCCACATAGCGTTTATCATCACGGCCGCGTGCCTTGGTGACAAAGTTGATTCTTACCACCAGTTTCGCGCTTGTATCATTATTTGGGGTGTCTATCACGAACAGTACTGCGGGGTTGCGCGTATCCCACAGCACCGCCTTCGGAGACGCAATTTTGTCGGGCAATAATCGCAGTATCCCAGCCGGCACATGACGGCCATCCTTGGCGTCACGCAGCATGTGCATCACATCTTTATCCGTCACGGTCACCACCGCTGTGGCTGGGGCGTGTCCTGCTTGCTCGAGGAAATCGACTATCGTCGGTGACAAATAACCCACCGTCCTAATCTCGCCCTGCGCCTGGCGCCGACCATTCACCGCATCTATCCACGGGGCAAACTGCTGTCCAAGGTGGCTGGCGAGATCGCGCGCGTTACTTAGCACCGCCTCGCGCATGTCGGGCGGCAGCGACATGATCTTTTCCCCAAACGCCATGTCCGGCCCCAGCCAAGCCTTTCCAACATTGTGATCCCATCCGACATCGATGCCTTCTGGCACCTCGCCGTAGATTTCGCCTGTAGCCGCGTTTATGCGCTCCGTGCGGGTGGCGTCTGGTCGACTGGCCACCAGCCCTGACCTTTCCAGCTCTCGCTGAGACATGGAGCGCACCGTGCATCGGCAGCCCCATCCATTCGGCGGCAGGTGGGTGTCCCACCAGTCATCATTGATTGGTAAGACGACACGATCCCACTGCCGATGCGCAGGTCGCACACGCGCATCTCCGACTGTCAGGTACTGCAAATACGGGCGTGCCGCCTTGGTATCCTGCAGTTGCTGCCAGCGCCCGGCCATATGAGCACTGCGCAGGTTGTTGTCGTAAATGACACGGGTGCGCCAGCCGCGTTTGCCGCGGTAGCTCCAGCCGTGTTTTTGCACGGCCTCATCAAATCGCGCCCTGAACTCTGTAATGGTTGCGCCATTGGCAATAGCATCATCAACGGCCGCGCGCAGATCGTTCAGCAGGTCGATTTTGGTGGCTCCAGCAACGGTAAAAGCCTTGGCTCTGGTCAGCGCCAGAAAGTCATCCCAGTGTTCCGTCGGTAAATTCAGCTTGCTGCGGAAATAGTCGATGGCTTGATCGAATGGCAGACCACCAATGTTGACATCAGGCATTGCCAGCTTCATCCATGCCGCTCAGCAGTCCAGTCAGCAACGCAAGGCTGGTGTATTCGCCAAGGCGCTGCTCATCGATCTCCGGGTAGATATCCACCAATCCATTGCGAAACGCCTCCAGCGAATCAACCCGATCCAGCAATTCGCGCACAGGGGCCACCAGTCCCTCAATGATTGTGTCGGCACCATCCGCGGCCTGCATCGCCAGGCTTGTCACCAGGTCATTGCCATCCTGCTCAAAATCATGGGCGTGACCGCAGTGATGGCAGCCACGAAACTCAGACGTGCTGACGGCTGCCGCCGAAGTTGACGCGCCGTCGCGTGGCAACACATCATCGCCATCTTGCGGCATGGGAATCTGCAGACGCTGATGAGCGAACTGTCGCGGCACATCCATAAATCCACGCGCCACGCTCAACACGTCGACCCATTCTTTCCTCGCCTCGGCTTCCTCGTAGAACTCAAACGTTGGCGGCCGAGCACCTGCGATGTTGAGTTCAGTGATCCAGGACAGCAGCTCATTGAATGAGCTGCAGATGATCTGCCGGTCTGATTCGTTAACGTCCTGCTCTCTCCCGCGATGGGTCTCTGATGCAGCCCGCGAACCCTGCCCCTGGATCTCTGTAGCCAGGGTCTGTGACGTCAGTGCCTTGGATATCTCCTTGTTGCAGGTATCGATCAGGCGCTCTTGTGGCAACGCCGCCGTCCCGACACCTGTCGTTATCAGCTCGATAGTTCCGTTGTCAGGCACCGCGGCCACCGCATCCTCGACCATTTTCGCCAGCGCATCGAGTAATTCCTTTTGATCTTTCGGCGGAGTGCCTTGCGGATATTTTCCAACAGCCCAGGGAACGCCGTATTTCTCACAGAACTTCACGAAATACCGGAATCCTGAATGCTTGAAGGTGTACGGCCAGAAGCACGAGCTGAACAGCGCTACGCCATACGGATTTGCATAGCTCGGCATGTGCCGGGTCAGCAACCACTTGTATCCGCCCAGCTCAATACCGTCAGCTGGCCTGCTCTTCGTTTTGAGTCGCAGCTCATTGTCCGTCGAAAAGGCGAAACGCCGCTGCGGCCTGTCTACCACCTTCACCGGCACAATAAAACGATCCTGCCGCTGCCATACGACCTCATGCACAACAAAGCCGCGGAACACCGAGTGAGCCTTGTTCCAGATCACATCTGACCATTGCATGCCTGGCGCTGGTCTGTGGTGCATGACCTGCTCACACAACGCCAGGGCACGCCGATCGGCTGGAGAGTCTCCACCGGCCTGCAGGCGCCACTCGTACCCCAGTAGGCCGGCGCGGATTGATCGCAGCTCGCCAATCACATGGGCGTCACTGACGATGGCGTCGTAGACATCCTGAGTTTTCCCCAGCTTGCGCAGGATCGGGTCAGGGTTTGGCAGTACATTCAGCGCTCCATAAAAATGTGAGTCCGTATCACGGCTGGCGATTTCTTTCGCCAGCGCGCCTTTCCCTCTCGCTGTCCTTTCAATGTCTCGCTTGTCCATCGTCGACCTCAGTGATTTTTTAGGCTTGCCTCGCGGCGCGGCTGACTGATGATCCTTGGAATGCCGCCAGATCTGGCCACGGCGATAACCCACAGGATGTGCAGCGCCACCAATCCGTCATAATGATGATGCGGTTGTGGTTCCGGCCACTCCTCCAGCTCTGCCAGCAATCGCGTCAGTCTCGAATGAAAAAGAATCTTCGGGTCGATGTCTGAGATAAACGGCTCAAGGGAGTCGATGCGAACCTCTGGCGCCACCGTCGCCGTCACGCCATGCAGCGGCAATACGATACCCGCACGCAGTGCGGACTCAATAAACGTCGTGCGCATATGCTCGAAGGCGCTGTTGTTTTCGAACCCCCATGCCTGGCAGCAGTATTCGCGCTGGGTGCTGATTAGGTCGGCCTCCAGCTTGCTTGGGACGCGTCGCTTGATGGCGGCTTCGATAACGTGCAGCTTATTGAGTTTGGTGTCATAACCGCCAACGAGGATAGCGCTCGGATCTGACGCTTCCCCTTTTCCCATCGATGGATCGCATGCGCCGAACATCACCCAGTGCGGTAACCGCTGTACCCAAAAATTCCAGCGCGTGAATACAGCGTCTTCCTCATTACGCGCCTCGCCCTGCATTTCTGTGCCGAATGCGCGTGGATTCTTTGCCCGCTGGCGCATCAGCCAGAATAGGGATCGCACGGACGGCCATGAGGTTACCGCGCCCTTGTCCATGCGCTTTTTGTGCTTCGAGTAAAACCGGAATGATGGCAAGTCGCACTCATCGGTGACACCTCCACGGTCTGCCGCATGGCGTTCGGCCGCAGGATCCTCATTGCGCATGACGGCCTCGCACCGCTCCCACAGATCCATCCGCGCCGGCAGCCGTTCGATAGCCTTGAAGTGGTGCACCAGGTGCCCAACCGTGCGCGCCGCACGAGAGATGGGATCGCCATTATTGAGCACCGTTCCGACGCCGCAATATTTTACCGACCCATCCGGCGGACCGAGGTAATCCACGGCCTTCTCCAGCCAGTTCCACCGGTTCTCGCGTTCCGTCGGACTCTTGGCCTCCTTGTCTGTAATCAGATCATCGCCCAACAACAGCTTTGGCCTCGACGCGCCGTGGAACGTGCCGCGAATTGCTTGTTCCGCCCCGAACGGCTCCAGCTTCACGCCCGTGCGTGTCACGCATTCACCCACTTTCCATACCGGTCCCTTGCCGCACACCTCGGGGAAATCCAGTGCCAGATTCGGATTTAGCGTCAACTCAGCTTTGGTGACCTCCATCAACTTTGTGGGCATTTTCGTCTCTGCGCCAAGCAGCGTGATGTAGTCCACAAAGGGCGGCGGCTCTCCGACCCATTCAACCTCGGCCCGGACTTCCTGTCGTTGCAACAACGCCACTACCGCGACATAGGTCGGACCGATCTTTGTCAGCAGGGACGACTTCGCTTCGCCGCGAGGCGCCACCCACCACTCCCGGCAACCACCAGGCCGTAGTATCAATTGCGGGAACCGAGCACAAAAGTGCGCCTGAAACTTGGATGGCTTTCCCCACACATGATGCGGAAAGTAGGTATACGCAAAAAAACGGAAATCGCCATCCCTGAGCACACGCCGCCGACGCTCGGCAACGGCCCGTGGCGATGGATCCAGGCCTAGCTTTCGCGCCTCGATCTCCTGACGCAGCGTGTTGGCCTGGATGGCAACTTCATCCAGGAATTTTTTCCCGGTCAACCGGCTCACCCGAACACCTCGCTCACTCGCGCGCCGAACGGTTCCAGGATCAAGGCAAACGATTCCAGCTGCTGCGGGTGGTTTTCGCGGATAAACCTGGCCAGTTCCTCAAGTACTTCCAGGGCAATAGATAGCTTGGCGATCTTCGGGTCGCCGCCGGCGGCGGCCTTCATCGTCTTGGTATACGCATCGGACAGCCTGGACAAGGCCTCGGCCTTTTTCAGCCCGTCATAATCGCCGTCACGGATCTCCTCGACAGTCGCCTGAAACAGCAGCGCAAAATCTTCCAGCAGTTGAGTCGTGATGTCGCCAAGGCCACCACCGGCCATGCGGGCAGCCGTGCGCGCCTTATCCCAGCAATCGCCGTTATCCCTCGCCGTGTCCCTCCATCGACGCGCCGTATGATAGCCAACGCGATGTTTTTCGGCTGCCGCCTTCAGCGATAGCCGATCATGCACATAGCTCCGCCTGACGGCCTGTCTCGTTTCTGGACTGTGAGCCACATCATGCTCCGCCGGAATGGAAATGCGATTTTATGCTCTCGACAATCAGTGCGATGCCAACGCCAGCCGCGGATCCGAACACGGCGCCGTTACGCGCCGACTTTACCTCCGCCGCGCGTAATCGCCCGTCGATGCTGTTCAGCTTGGTCTCGTTGCTGTCGAGCCGCGAATGTACCCCCTTTAGCTGCCCCTCGATGCGCCCCAGCGCCCGCATGATTTCGTTGCTCATCTGATCGTCCTCGTACGGCATTCATGGATTTCCTGGCAAAAAAAACAGCGAGCAGCGCATACCTGTCGCAGCCGGTCTTCCGGGATCGGGTCGCCACAATCACGGCAGCATACGACATCATCGATCAACACAGGACGTTCAATCTGGCGATTGCGATGATGATCGAGCGCGGTGCTGTTTAGCAGCTCCTGGCGGGACTGGGCGATGTCTGCGTCATCAGCCATTGGCGTCCCCGGTCACCGGCAAAACAAACTCACACATCCGCAGGTAATCACCGGGATCTGCGGTCTGGTCAAAGTGATATCCGCAGGTTTCCCAAATTCGTTGCACGAATGTCGAGCACACCAGTCCGCCAGATAACCTGCGCCTGAAAATCTGGGCCAACCAAACAGAAAGCAAGGAAACATAAGAATACCGGTGATTCCGGTAGCTCAACGCGGCCGCGATGATGCCGTCACCATCCTCGACCACCGCTCTGGGCGCGGCACCATAATAGACGGAGCCGGAAGCCAGCGAATCATCCACCCATAGTGATGCTGGCCGCAGCCGATAGCCGTGGAACTCTTTCATTTCGGCCACGAACAGATGCTCATCGAACCACAACAGAACGGCGACGTGACTGATACTCTGCCCGGTCAGTGCGCGGATGAGCGCACTGACCCATCCGCGCCCTTCAACCAGGAGTACATCACCGTCACACGCCGTGGCGCGGAGTTCCTGATAACTCAGCATCAGGCTACGTCGCGCCAGACACCAGCATGACTCGCGCCGCGGCCGCACCGATGGAAATGGTATCGACGATTGCCTGAGTGACATCAGCGCCTTCCCCGGCGCTCAGGATGACCGTCAGGGCTTCCTTCGTCCGCTGCACTTTCGCATCGAATCCCGTCAGCGTCATGCGGTCCAGCGGAGACATCTCCGCCAGGCGTTCGCAGTTGGTCGATGTCAGCACAACCGACGGCGATACATCGGGGCACAAGGCCACGCGCACGTCACGATACGCATCTCTGGCTGACCTCACCAGCACGCGCACCTCATCGGCATTGACCAGGGCGCGCGCCACACCGCCACTCTCATCGATCAGCCGCTGCACGGACTCGCGCAGGGCCTGGATCTCCTGGTCTGCGGACTTGAGCCGCGCCTGCTCATCTGGCGTGAACTGATCCATGCGGTTGGCAACGGTTTCCCGTGCGCCATCGATTTCCTGATCCAGCAGTACCAGGTTGGCGGCCACGACAGGCACATTGACGGCATACGTCGAGGCCTCCTTGCAGCCCCCCAGCGACAGCGCCGCGACAACGACCAATAACAAAAGCCAGAAACGACAGAGTAGTCCAGTTTTCATGTTGCATCCTCCAGGATGTTTTCAGGTTCAGGTTTCATGCCACGCACCAGCCACGCTTGCACGTCAAAACCCGGGCAGGACTTCTCGCTCACTTCGTTATGGCCAATCACCCTCATGCCTGGATACTTGACCGTAATGCCGGAGACGAACTCTCTCAACGCCGTCCACTGCGCGGGACTAAACCGGTCGGTGCCCACCAGGCAGATGCCGATGGATGACTGGTTATGGCCACGCGCATGGGCGCCAACCTCACGGAGGCCGCGACCAGTAGCCACCGCCCCGGAGATGTAGATGACAAAGTGATATCCAATATGGCGCAGCCCAGGCTGATTGAATCCAACCAGTGTGGGCAGTCGCCGAAATCCGCGATCACGGTGCCAGCCGTCGATGTCATCAACGGTTGTCCAGCGCCCGTTCGGTGTCGCGGCGCAATGGATGATGAGAGTGTTTATGGTGCGTTCCACCGCTACAGATTGTGGAACTTGAAGGGATGGCGCTAGAGGTGAATGGTTTCACCTCCAGCGCTTTTGGGAGGTAATGAAACGATCCTTCAGTGGCTGGCCGATGTCAAGGTTTGCGGCTACAAACCTTGCAGGTCCACGCCGCAGTTGTCCATAATCTTTCGCAGAGATCGCTTGTCAAAATCATCCATCCATGACACATCGGCATTGCCGAGGCCGGCAGAATGAATGACGTCAGCGGCAATCGTAGTCTCGCCGTGCAGGCTGATGATCTCCGCCGCCGCGAACAAAACACCCTGCTCAAAAAAATCGGGTTTTCGCGCAGTACCTTCAACCGGTGTGCCAGGCGCGCCAACCGTTATGATTCGTTCTGCATCACGCGGGTCACGTATAAAGCCTTGATCAATCACTCTGTCCACCAGCATCTTGGTCAGGCGCACGTCATTGATGCAATAGTCGATGACGCCCCCGACTTCGCCGCGTTGCCAGGCGATCGGCGCCAGTGCCCCATTGCCGGATTTCTGCGCGCCAAAGTTTGCCGCCGCACAGGCATCCAGACCAAATCCAATGTGCGTTGGGGATTCAAACTTTTTCGGCAACCCGGCGCCAGCCCAAATCTCGGCCAATAAATCCCATGATTTGTCGTCACTGACGTTCAGCCCGTTGGCGCGACACAGCGGATTGTCGAACGCCAACGAATTGAAACCAATCACCACATCAGTATCATCGACCAATGCCTGGAACGCTGACATATTGTCGCCGGTGAAGACGCGATAGCGGTCCTCTGCATAATCGTAGGCGCAGATGACCGATATTCCCATGTTTTCGAAATCTCGCCAGCCATCACAGTATTCGATGCCTTCGATTCGCGGCTCATCTTTTTTTGCGATTGCTTTCACAATCTCGCAGTCATAAATGATCATCATTTGTCCTCGTGTCTTTGGTTTGGAGTGGCAGCAAACGTTACCGGTATGTCGGCTTGACGAAACCGGCCCGCTGCAGGCACTTGATCTGTGCCGATCTGGCGTTGTAGGAAAACAAGGTCATCTGCACATCCATGAAATTTTCCGGTATTTCATGATCGCCAGCGGTTTTCTGGACTTCCAACTGCATAGCCTGCATACCGTCCAGGCGCGCCTCGTTGATCTCGTTGGCAACCTGCTCCCATACCTTGCCAGTTCTCTCGTCGAGGGGTGGCAGATCCATCTCGTCAATCATTTGTGTTTCTCCTTTGAGTTTTCCACGCATCAATAATGTCGTAGAGATCCTTTCCGTCTTTGAATTTTTGCCACACCATGTTCATCACCCATGCCGAGAAAAAGGCCATGCCCAGCATGACAAAAAAGAGTGCGCTCAGTACCCCAATCCAGTAGAAAGCCGTTTCGTAAACAGTCACGCGCGACCCTCCTCTGCAAAATTGTTTGCGGCGTTGTCTGACGCAATTTCCCTTAACCACCCCACAGCTCTCCTGACGGCAAGCAATTCTGTCGACGCGGTAATCGGCAACACCAAATCGCCAGCGCAAGCCCGAAAGACGGGCTCCATGTCTTCGATATCCATGCGCGCGGTAACGCCAACGTCAAGCAGAAAACGCGCACGTTCACGCCTCGACTCGAGGCGCTCGAACTGTTCAATCAGATGCTCTCTCATCAAATAAATCTCCTGTTGTGTTTGCCGCATCGGCGTCGATATCAGCCGTCAAATTGAACACGTGGCGGCGGGTCAGGTTGTATTCCCGTGCGATCTGCGACACGGTCTGTTGCTGTCTCGCGTTGCGGATGGCGTGATTGCGGATCTGCAATATGAACTTGTCCTTCTTCGGCAGTTCCAGGCACTTACCGCCAAAGGCCTCGGCCAGAGCAGCAAGCGCGCTCTGGCTCAACACCTCACGCAACACCTGGCATCGCTCAGGCCGCATAGGGATGCGCACCCGGTTGCCGCCCCTGGCGTCTATCAGACGCAGCGTCTCTGGCAGCCCGATCACGCGCGCGATCATCCTGATCTGTGGCGGTAGCAGTGACTCGTCGATCAGCTCGAGGTCGATATCGCGCACCTCATTCATCGATCTTCACCTTCTCGCGCCGCGCCCAGTCCTTCAACGCTTCGATGCAATCGTTGAGTTTGCGTGATGTCGCCCAGTCGAGGCGCGCAACGCCCGTCAGTCGCGCACACCACTTCGTCATGGCGGCCTCGCCTGGCTGGCGCACCACACCGGCGTCGGCCAGCACATTCCACAACCGGGTGATCTTCGCAATGCGCGGCTTGCGCCAGTCAGCGATGCGGCTGACGGCTGTGCGCTTTGGTCTGAAGCCAAGGCGCACCATTTCATCCACGACATGCGAAAGTGTTGGCAGCGGCAGCGTCGTGGCGGATATTCGCCCCTCGACATCGGTCGCGCCGTGACGGGCGAGGAGCTGCCGGTACGCGTCATCGCTCATGCACAGCTCGCGTTTCCCAACAGCCAGTAACTGGTAATAACGGGTACGGCGCTTGTCGGCAGGCATCGTGACGGCTCCGTTACTGCGCGGCAGGGATCAGCCGGATCTCGACGACTTCATGGATGTCGAAGCCGTTGGTTCCATGACAGTGATTGTTGATCAGCACGGACCAGTCAAATTCGGAAAAGGTCTGCGCCTTCAACACCCCACCCTGCAGATAGATCACTTCGAATTTTTTCATGCTGCGCCTCCGTGGCATATGTCAGTGATGAAATTTCCCGGCGCCGCATAGGGGCGGCGCCGGGAAAGGTGGCCCGTCTCGTGGGCCGGTCGGCCGCGTCACCCAGGTGGGAGGTAAGTCTCCCAGGCCGCTGCTGCCGGTGTTTGCGCCACCGCCGGCTGGGCGCCTCCATTGCGGAGGACGGATGTACTATGCCGCCCGGGCCTTCTTGACCGGCTCCGCGCGCTCGATCTGGCTTTCGAACGGCTTGGCCACGAATTCCTCCTTCTGGGAGATCGTGATGCCCTTCACGCCCTCGATGCGTTCCGGGTCGTTCAGAATCGCCTCCTTGTTGACTTCTTCCTTGGTGCGCACCAGATCGCCAAGGCCGAGGCTTTTGAGGTTCCTGATGACCGTCTCCGCGCCGGTTACCCTCACGGAGGGCGGAGACGTGCGCCAGGACAACTCTCCGGATGACAGTTTGGCCGTCTTGCTCTTGCCCTTGAGCAGGTCGTGCTTGTTGGCCTCAGCCCAGGCATGCAGCGCCTGAAACTTGGTGGTGATCACATCATTGAGCGGACTGGCCTCCTTCTCGAACCGGTCCTTGATGTCGGCCAGCCGCTCGTTCATGCGTGTTTCAATCACGGTCACCTTGCGCTGCAGGGTGCCGATCTCGGCCAGTAGCTGCTCGGCCTCTGTCTGGTTGGTGGGCGCCTCGATGGCGGCGGCCTTGATGCGCGTGGGTTTCCTCATTACCTTTCTCCTTCAGTTTTCAGTTCCAGTTTGTGCTGCTCGATAACATCACTCATGGGAATGCGCCGCAGCGCCGCCTCCTGGCGCAAGCCGCTCATGGCCCGCGAGTGAAACGTGTTGATGGTGGACGCCAGTTCATCATCGTTGCGCGCCCAGAAATAGCCGCCACAGCGGCCGCCCTTGAAGCCGATTGGGCAGCCGTCGCGGCGCAGCTCTTCCACCAGGGATCTGACGATCCGTGTCTGGTCAATGCGCCGCCAGGGGATTACCGTCTCACCTGTCGCGCAGGCGAACACCTCCTCCTTTGTCACGCACATGTCCGGCCCCTGGTAGCGCTCGATGATCTCGCGTACCCGCTGCTTCGTTGCCTGGCGGTCGTCATCATTCATTGCTGTTTCCTCTCAAGCGGCCCCTTCCACCCCTTGGGTGGTCGGGACCTCGGTTGCTGGTTGTCGCCCTCCGTCTTGCCGGCCAGCAGCTGGCCGACAGGCACCGCGCCGGCGGTGCTTCCAGCGCGGCCGCGCTGCCGTTGCCGCTCGATATTCCGCTGCTCCACCTGCCCGGCCTGCTGCTCGCCAAGGTTGGCCATCATGCCCAGCAGATAACCGTTGCTTTTCAGCGGCAGGCGCAGGTCCGGCGACGGGTGGTCTACCAGTTTTGTCATGGCGTCCGCCCACTGCTGGGCCGTCACCACATAGGTGTTGCGGTTGCGGGTCACCTGCGCCGCCGTGATCATCGGAGCCAGCTCCTGCGTCAGCTTCAGCATGCGGCTCCAGCGCAGCCCCTGCGTGGGCGGCTTGAACAGCCGCAAGTACTGCATGAGCGGCCGGATCACGACAGGCGGCAAACCGGTCAGCAACTCGACAAATCGCCGCCCGTCACCGTCCTCCATCGCCTGGCCCAGGTTGAACCTGGCGCCGCAATCCGGGCAGTTCAGTTGCATGGCGGCTCGTTCTCTTCCCGGTCGCCCTCGGGCGGCTGAATGTCCATCATCATCGCGTCATAGGCCCACCATATTGCGAGGCCGAGACAGACCAGCATCCCCAAAAAAAACATTATCAACGCCGTCATCATGATCAGTCCGCCTGTCGTCGAAGGAGAGAAGGAAGCGATTTGCCAGCATGCGGCTCTGTCGCACCACACCAGGAACACGGCTCGCCGCATTCGATCATCAACGGCCCGTCGACAGGGCAGTCATGCGCCCACATTCCCTTGTCGCTGGCTGCATCGATGCGCGCTTGCACCTCACGTTGTCGTGGCAATAACGGCAAGTATCCATTCATCTCATTCATGTCAAAATCTCCTTGTGGCGGAAAACCCCAGCAGCTTCTGGCCGACCTCAAAGATCAGCCGCGGTGTCAGGTCCATTCCTTTGTTCAATCCGTAGTCGCGCACGCCGGGAATCAGGCTTCTGGCCAGCACGCGCGCAGAGCCGTCGCAGACCTGCCAAAAGGCGTCATGCACCTCGTCATCCAGGTCGTGGTCAGGCAATGCCGCCGTGCAGATGGCGCGGGCGTCATCCGCGGTAATGCTCTTGATGACCGCCGGCCAGAAGCCGACACGGGAACTGATCTGGCCGAAGCGCCCGTGCGGATCCTTGATCAACGGTTTGAGTTTCTCGGTGCCGGACAGCACAACGCCGATCTCCGCCAGGTCAGAGATGCGGCGCACATATTCCAGGGTTTGCGCGGTGACCGTTTCCGCCTCATCGATGATCAGCAGGCTGTCCGTTCCCTTCAGGGCGCGGATCACCGCCGCCAGCTTCTCCGCCTTGGTGCCTGCGCTGTAACGGTTCGTCTTGTGGACCACCGCGCCGGTCAGCTCGACCAGGTGCGACATCAATACGGTCGCATTCATGTCCGCCGTGGCCTCCACCAGGTACACGCCGCTGTGTTCCCGCGCATACCGCCGCACGCTCTCCGTCTTGCCGGTGCCGACGTAGGCGCTCACCACGCCGAAATTGCGGTACATGTGCGCCCGCGTGCAGGCCGCCACCGCCGCGCGGTAAACGCTGGTCTCGACGAAGGGAGCTGGTGCCGCCCTGCTGCGCTCTCCGTCACGGGCAATCACTTCCAGCGCGGCGTCCAGTTGCCGCGTGGGTGGCGACGGATACTTGCCCAGCAGGATATTGTTCATCGCGGACTGTGAAACGCGGATGCTGGTGGCCAGCTTTGTCTGCGTGCGCCGGTTCGCATAACCAGGCTCATGCACCTGGCCGTCATTGATCCAGGCGATGATCCGCCGGACCTTGTCCCGATCGTCCTCGGTGTAAGACGGCGACCACTCGGTGGGCACCTCTGCCAGGCTGGCGGTGTGTTCGATTTTCATGTGCTACAATTCCCCTTGCTAGTAGTTGGTATCAAAGATGTCCACCCCGCCCACGGGGTGACCATCGTCGGTAACAACGGGAACGGGTTCGCCAAAACCTGTTCCCGTTTTTTCTTCCAGGCGCACGTCGAGCCCGGCATTCATTGCCTCCACGTCTTCGAGGGTATCGGTGTGGGTGATGGCCAGGTTGGCACGGGCATCCGCCTCATCCAGTTTGCGCTGCAGGCGCTGCCGCTGGCCTCTGAGCCGTTTCTTCTGCATCTCCTCGACGCGCGACGATGGCAGGTAGGCCTTGGCGTTCACCAGCGTGGCGTCGCAGATCCAGCGTTTTTCTTCCCGGGTCAGAATCCGCACGGTGGTGTCATTGTGGATGTCGTACTCCACCACCAGATGCTGGCCGTTGTACGCGATCAGGTCGGGGGCCATGTATTCGCGGTTATGCAGCTGGATGCACTGACGCCGCACCATGCGCTCGGCCTGCGGCCGGCAGATGGCGGCCGCCGGGGTGTGCAGCGGCGCGCGTTCCAGGTTGGACCACAGTTCGGCGGGCGTCTGGCCGTCCAGCGCCGAGTGCACGCGGTGGTTGTAGCGATCTATCCAGGCGCCGAGGGCGTCCTTGTAATCCTGCAGGCTGGGCGGCGTCCGTTTGCCGGCATTGACGTCCCGCACATATCGGGTGATCACCTCGTCGGCCATGTCCGCGCCGCAGTAACTTTCCCAGCGCTTACCGAAGGCCTCTTCCATCGTGCGGAACCAGCGCTCTACCTGCCCCTTGCCCTTGGAGTTGCCCGGCAAGGCGAACACGGTGTCGATATTCCAGCGCGCGTAGAATCCCGTACTCTCATCGTTCATCAGCTTGGCCTTGAAGCCACTGCCGTTATCGATATGCAAGCAGGCGGGCACGTGATCCCAGGTCAGCATGGCGTGGCTCAGGGCAAACAGCGTGGTCAAGGCCGACTCCGCCTCGGAGATAAACCAGCCGACGATGTAGCGGCTGCGCACATCGATCCACACCGTCAGCTCGGGGCGCCACAACCTGCCGGTGGCCGGGTGGGCCAGGTACACGTCACAGGTGTGCCCGTCGCCCTGATAAACGAAGCCCACCGGCAGCTCGCCGGTGTCCCGGCGGTGGAAGGTTTTCTGCGTATCCCGGAACAGCTTCGGCCCAAGTCGGCCGCGCGACAGCACCCCCTGGTCGGCCGGCAGGGCCTTCAGATACCGTCTTACCCGGGAGGCCGTGGCGGACTCAAAGCCTTCTTCTTGCAGCCACTCGGCCACGGCGCTCATGGCGGGCTTGCTGGGCAGCGCATACAGGTGCTGGGCACGCACCTCCCAGCCATACACCTTGCGCTGGCTGCCCTTGTATGCCGGCGCCAGGCCGCACATCCCGCCCCGCCGGTAATCGCCGACCCAGCGATAGAGCGTGCCCTTGCTGGGCGGCCTGTCACCGCCCTTGCGCCCGAGCCGGCGCGCGGCATCGACGACGGCGCGCGACGCCCGCCCGGTTTCGATGGTCAGGTACAGGTAGTCGATGGCCGACCTGACCGATCCGCCATCACGGGCCCTGTCGAGCACCGCCTTGACCAGCGTCGCGCGCAGCGCGATGGTGTCCCGGGTCTGCTCCGGCAGCCGTTGCCACGCATCCAGCAGTGGGGCGGGCGCGGCCGGCGTCATGTCCTGGCGTTTGGTCTGCGCCATGACTTATTTCACCTTCCGCGGCCGGCCGCGCTTTTTCTGCCCGCGGCGGTTTTCGCGGACGATCTTGTCCGCACGGCTCTCCGCCAGCAGATAGTCGCGCATGGCCAGCGCCCTGACCGCCTCGTCGTCCGTCAACACCGGTACGTTATCCAGGTCGATGGGCACATAGTCGTCGCCGATGGTTTCGCGGAACCAGTGCATCAGGTAGGCCGCCTTGGTGTAGACCGCCTGCAGGTTGACGAACAGGGTGGTGGCGCCGGCGGAATACTCGGTCTGCGCCTTGTTCCTGTCGTCGCTGAGATCCGGCGCCGCGGCCAGCTCCGTCATCAGCTGCTCAATGTCGTCCAGGTGCAGGGTGGCCTGTTTGGCCAGCACGGAGCTCTCCACCCGTACCCGGTCGATGCTGGGCGGGTATTGGAAGCCGGCCGGCGTCTGCGCCTGGCTGGCGCTGGCGCGGGCCTGCTCCTCGCGCATCTCGGCCTTTTCGAGGTCGTGGCGCGCCTTGCGCAGCTTCTGCTTGAGTTCGCGCACCGACATTCTGTCAATGGCGTCAAGGTCCAACTCGTCTGTCTCGACGATCTCCGCCAGGCTCTCGACGGGGATGCGCGCCAGCTCGATGAGTTTGCTACCACCCAAAAGCGTAAACGCTTTCGTTTTTGCGGGAGGCAGCGTCATCAACATGCGAGCCACACTCATCGCTTCTTGCGCTCGCTGTTTGGATATGTCGCGCTCTGCCAGGGCTTTGCCAAACTCGCCATGCCCAAGACGCTCCTTCAGCATCAGGTAGGCTAGGCCGCGTTTGGCTGTGTTGATCGAATTCTCGTTCTCCAGCTTGGTTACATATTCCAGCAGGTCGCTGGTTTCTTCCGGCAGGTCAACGTCAATTCGCTTCTTGATCTTTGTGATGCGGTCAACATCTTGTTGCGCGTCTTTTTCATAAGGGGCCATGATCTTTTTGTTTGTCACTGTTGTTCTCCTGGTATCAAATTCCCGAACGTCAGGACTTTTGCCCGGGCTGCAACTCACGGCACTGATTCAGCTCAATGGCCAGGGCGGCCATCAACGCGCCCATCCCCTCGGCGATGCTCAGGGAGATGCGCTCCATGATTTCGTAGGTGTGCCGTTCGGTGGTGCACGGCGCGAAGGATCGCCGTATGGCAGCCGCGGACTCGGCGGCGGTGTCGGCGGTGAGGATCAGGTGGCGGATGACATCCAGGTCCACCTTCAGTTGCTCGAAGCGGTCGGCCTCGCTCAGGGCCTGCGCGACGATGTCGCGCGGTGTGTTTGTGGCTTGGTTGGTGTCGGTCATGGTGTTTCTCCCAGTTTGAGTTGCAGGGTGCGTTTGCGCTGTCGGGCGCGTTGTTCTTCCACCAGGGTCTTGCCCAGTTCGGCGGCGATGTGTTCGTGTTCGTCGATCAGGTGCAGGCCCAGGGCGCGGGTCAGCACCTCGACAGGGCTGACGATGCCGCGCACCGCCCAGACCAGGGCGGGCAGGTACTCGGCCGGCATGGGCCGGTCCTCGGCGCTGCTGGCCAGCCAGCCGTCCAGCTGGCGCTTGGTGACGATGGCCTCTTCCGGCAGGCACAGGTTCATGCGCTCCACCACCCGCTGCCGGGAGAGGCCGTGCTGCGCCGCCGTGCGCAGGGCATAGGCCATTGCGCCGCGCAGCTCGTCGCGGATGTACAGGTCCGGGGCGTTGCCCGCCAGGTAGACGGGCTCCGCCTCGTCCAGTCGCTGGAACAGATCGGGCTGATTGGTGGTGAAACTGGCTGCCTCTTTAACCACTGACAAAGCCTCCAGGTTCGCCTACGCTGGGCATACAGGGTTGGCGAGGGGATGGCAGCGGCTGTAGGGGGCACGCCCGGGGCTGTCTCATGATGCCCTCCGGCAGGATTTGCGGACCTTGGCGTAGCGTCCGTCGGGGAACATCTTGTTGAGGGGCAGGCCGGTGACTGCTGAGATGTGATACGCGATCTTGCGGCTGGATGCCTGGCCGCGGATAATCTGGCTAATGGCTGAACGCTGCACGCCGAGGTCGTCCGCGACCTTGCTGGGTGGGTGTCCGGCCTTGACCATCGCCGCGTAGATGTCGGCATAGTGCATGGTGGTCTCCTTGTGTTTTGCGGTGGCGGTCTGGCGGGACCGCCGTTTTTTGGTTTGCGCGCCTGCATAAATGCAGGGTGTAGGCAGGAGTATTGTGCACAGACGTGCACATGTCAACATGATAATTGAGAAAATATGAACCCTATCGGGAATAGATTAAAAGAGGAGCGGGTTCGCTTGGGGTATAGCCAGGATGTGTTTGCAAAATTTGGCGGAACTGGTAGAAGGACACAGGTAAACTATGAAAAGGGCGAGCGAGCCCCAAGCACTGATTACCTCGCCGGCATAGAGAAAGTTGGCGCCGACATCAATTACATCATCACCGGTGAGCGTCTGTTTGATCCGGAATTGAAGGCGCTGCGCGGGGCGGCCAGAGACAAGGCCATCCTGGAGCGGATCGTCGCGGTCGAGGCGTCGCTGGGCATGCGTTTCACGGAATCGCAGGTCATGACCCTGCTGGGGTACGCGCGTCAGCATTGCCCGACAGCCGATGCCTTGACGTCGTTTGTCCGGTCCGCCTTTGAGGTGGCCGGCGTCGATCTTCCCGCCGCCAAAGGCGAGTGATCCGGCGCTAGCATTGTGTCTTTTGCCTGGAGGCGGCGGCCAGGCCCCGGGCGGCATCTCTCAAATCGTTTTTGGTTTTGTTTTGGTAGGGTTGTCGTCGATAAAAACAGGCAAACGGGAAGATTCGGTACCAGGGTGCCGGGTAGCGGGTCCGAGTCGTTGAAACCGACTTTAAGGGTGTTTGGGTCGGGCCGCCACAGAGGGCCGTAGAGGCGCTCTGTCGGGCCTGGCGCTGCGTAGGGTCGCGGATCGCGCGTTATCGCGGCACGGGCGTTTTTAAATCGGTTTTGGTAGGGGTTGTGTGTGCGCGTATCGACCTGACGGCCTGTCGCCGTGCTCGCACCCGGAAGGAATGGTGTTTTCAATCAATCAAGGAGGATGTCATGCGTTATCTGTTGCCACTCATGTTTCTGTTCACTCTGCCGGCGCAGGCGGCGGTCTACAAGTGCGTGGTCGACGGCCGGACCACGTTTTCCGACCGGCCCTGCGCCGCCGATGCGGCCCGCGTGGAGATGAAGGTCTACCGTCCGTCGGCCGACGAGGCGGTGCGGGCCGAGGAGCGGGTGCGCGGGCTCCAGGCGACGCTCAGCGCAAAGCAGGACACGCGCCAGCGCCGGCGGTTGCTGCGGAATATCCGCGACGCGGAGGATGAGATCGCCAGTCTGCAGCGTGCGATGGACGATGAGCACCGCGCGCTGAAGCAGAAGAAGCGGCGAGCCAGCAACAATCTGGCCGGCGCCACCTGGGAGGAGAGCATCTCGACCGAGATGCGGGCGGTGACCTCGCGTTATGTGGCGAAGATCGATTTCGTCAAGGAGCAGCTGGCGCGGTACCGGGCCGAGCTGGATCGCCTCGACGACTGAGCCGCCAAAAAGCGTAAGCGTTTACGCTTCTGCCACAAGCCCCAGCGCGCGTGAAAATTTGCCAAATCGCCACGCGCGCGCCGATTTGGTAATGACAAGCCCCAGCGCGCGTGAAAATTTGCGCCGCTTGACCTGCCGGCGCGCCTCGTTCAGCCTGTAAGGGCGTCCCTGCCGCGTTGGCGGTGAATCATTTCACCGCTGTTTGCCGCGCCGCCTCTTGTTCATGATCGCCTCATGGACACACACCGAGACTTCAAAGGCCTCACCGATTGGTTCCCCGTCTTCCGGGCTGGGCGTCAGACGGATTCGCGCGGCCGTACCGCCCACTATTCACGTGACGACCTCGATCAGATGGTCGCCAATCATGACCCGGCGCACCCCGCGCCGCACGTCATCACCCATAAGGAACTCTATTCGCCGTTCGCTTATGCCCGCACCGCGGAGCTGAAGCGTGAGGGTGACGTGCTGTTCGCCAAGGCTGCCGATGTCGAGCCGCAGTTCGAGCGTTTGGTGAAGGATGGTCGCCTCTCCGAACGCTCCGTGCGCATCCGCAAGACGGACAAGGGATGGAGCGTGGGACATATCGCCTGGCTGGGCGCCGAGCCGCCGGCCGTGGAGGGGTTGGCGCCGGTGCAGTTCGAGCAGGACGAGCAGTCCGTCCACGATTACCAGATGGACACCTACGCGGCCGGCGCGCTGGTGCGCATGATGCGCCGCATGCGTGAGTTCCTGATCGGCAAGTACGGCGTCGACGAGGCCGACCGCGTAATGCCGGATTACGAGATCGAGGTTTTGAACGACGATGTGCGCCAGGCGGAAGACCCCGCGCCGTCTTTCAGCTCCGGCGAAGAGCCGTCCGCAGAACACCCCGCAGGAAACCCAGAAGAGGACACCAACATGCCCGATTTTACCCAGGCCGACTTGGACGCCGCGCGCGAGGAAGCGCGCCAGCAGGCGGAAGCCGATTATCAGCGGCAGCAGGACGAGCTGCGCCAGCGGCTCGACGAGGAGCGTCGCGCCCGTCTGGCGGCGGAGTTCCAGGCTGACATGAATGCCTGGACGGAAGAGAATCTGCTGCTTCCGGTGCAGGCTGAGGGGCTGCTGGAATTCATGCTGCAGCTGTCGGATGCGGATGGCGCCGAGTTCGAATTCAGCGCCGGCGACGAGAGCAAGAAGGTGACGCCGCTGGCCTGGTTCCGTGACTTCGTGGCCGGGCTGAAGGGGCACGATCTGACCCGCGAGCAGGGCGGCGATGATGGCGCCGGCGTAGACGCCACGGACGCCAACGCGCTGGCGCGCGCCGCGCAGGATTTCCAGAAGGCCGAGAAGGTGGCCGGGCGCGATATCTCGATGGCGGCCGCCATGCAACAGGTGGTCGCCAAGGCTGGCGGCTGACCAGGTCGACGCAGCCTCAATCATCTACTGACACGGAGAACAGCATGAACCCGTTACTGATCAAGAATTTTACCGCCCTGGGCGCAATCGCCCGTTATCGCATCGTCAAGTACGGCGCGGCCGATGGCGAGGTGCTGCAGGGCGCTGCCGCCACGGACGCGCTGCTGGGTGTCGTCGCCCTGCCCAGTGATGTTGGCGCGGTGGCTGGTGAGCATGTTGACGTGATCACCCACGGCCTTGGCGAAGTGGAATACGGCGGCGCGGTGACGCGCGGCGACCCGCTGACCTCGGATGCTCAGGGGCGTGCGGTCACTGCCGCGCCCGCCGCCGGCGCCAACAACCGCATCATCGGTTTCGCCAACGTCAGCGGTGTGCTGGGCGATATCGGTCAGGTGGATATCAGCAAGGGGCAGGTCCAGGGTTAATTCCGGCCGCAACCAATTACCTATATAGAAGGAAGACGAAATGGCTAACGCACCCTTTCCCATCGACCCGGTCCTGACCGGCATCGCCATCGCCTACAGCAACTCACGGCTGATCGCGGACCAGGTCATGCCGCGCGTGATGGTCGGCAAGCAGGAGTTCAAGTACTGGAAGTACAAGCTCGAAGACGGCTTCACCGTGCCTGACACCAAGGTCGGCCGCCGCTCGGCGCCCAACCAGATCGAGTTCGATGCCACGGAGGAGACGGAGTCCACGGAGGACTACGGCCTGGACGATCCGATCCCGCAGGCGGATATCGACAACGCGCCGGAAAACCATGACCCACGCGGCCGGTCCACGGAGCAACTGACCAACCTGATCCTGCTGGACCGGGAGGTGCGCGTGGCCAACATGGTGTTCAACGCCGCCAACTATGCCGCCGGCAATAAGCAGGTGCTGTCCGGCACCAGTCAGTTCAGCGATTTCACCGCTTCCGATCCCATCGGCGTGATCATGGACTCCCTCGACAGCATGGTGATGCGCGCCAACAAGATGACCATCGGCCGGCCGGCCTACTCGGTGCTGGCTCGCCACCCGGACATCGTCAAGGCGGCGCACGGCAATTCCGGCGACAAGGGCGTGGCCACCCGTCAGGCCATTGCGGATCTGTTCGAGCTGGAGGAGGTCATCGTCGGCGAGGCCTGGATCAATACGGCGCGCAAGGGGCAGGCGCCCAGTATCCAGCGCGCCTGGGGCAAGCACATTGCGCTGCAGTACATCGATCCGCAGGCGGACAACCGCAACGGCACCACGCACGCCTTCACCGCCCAGTGGGGCGGCCGCATCGCGGGTTCCATCGAGGACAAGGACATTGGCCTGCGGGGTGGCGAGCGGGTACGCGCCGGCGAGTCGGTCAAGGAGATCATCGCCGCCAACGATCTGGCTTACCTCATCGAAAACGCCGTGGCCTGATCGCGTTGATGTAACGCATGACGGAGGGGGGGGTGATCGCCCCCTTCCGCTTGAGGAGAAAAGGATATGTCAGAGACGAAAACCTATACCTGCGACAGCCCGGTTAATCATGACGGCAAGCTGTACGCCATCGGCGCGCCCATCGATCTGACGGACGATGCGGCAGAGTCTTTGCTGGCGCTGGGGCGAATCTCTGCCCCGCCGGCCAACCCTGTGCCCAGCAACGTGGTAAACCTGGGTGATGCCAAGAAAGGCGCTGGCGAGGCTGACACAGGGACTCCTGCTGGGGCAGGTGACGAGCCCACGGATCCTGTGGTGCGGCAGGCCGCGATCAAGGTCGCCATTGCCAGCCTGGATCGGGAGGACGAGAGCCTGTGGCTGAAGAGCGGCGCGCCTGACGCCAAGGCCGTCACTGAGGTGCTGGGCTGGAAGGTGACGGCTGCGGAGCGGGATGAGGTGTGGGGAGCGCAGCAAGATGCTTGACCGTGATCAACTCATCGAGTTGCGAGACGACATCCTGGCCAATCCGCGCGGCCTGCCTATAGCCAATGGTGATGGGCTGCTGACTGACGCCCAGATCGCTGACGTGTACAACACCGTGGGGATATCCGGGGAGTCTGTCCCGCGCACAAGTCTGTCCGGCCAGGAAATTCTTGACGCCCTGGACCCGCAGGAATTCCAGGCGTTGACCGCGGAGCAGCAGACTGCCGCGCTACAGTTGGCTGGCACCAGCCAGATTGATGTCACAAACCCGGTGATCAAGATCGCGTTTCGTCAGCTGGTGCCCGCTGGCAGTGCCAGCGAGTCAAACGTGATGGGCCTGCTGAGTGTCAGCGTATCTCCTGCTCAAGCGAGTGGATGGGGGCGCTTGCACCATCTTGACGTCGCCAACGCTGTGGCGTTTATGACGCCCGCTCAACGCACTCTCATGGGAAGATAATCATGCCGCGCACGACGACACCTATCACAGCAGGCCTTGCATCAAACCTGACTTCGCTGGCCAATAATGCCGCCAAGGTGATCGGCGAGGTAGACCTCGATGCTGCCGGCGCTCACGAACTCGGCGTGTATGTGCAGGCCCAGCTCGCCGCGGCCGGCGTTGCAGCCGATGGCCGGGTGGAACTGTGGTGCATCTATTCGCACGACAACGTGCAGTGGACTGACGGTATCGATGTTACCAGTGTGCTGGATGTGTCGGCAGAGTTGTCAGCCGCCAGGCTGTTGGGCAGTGTTGCTGCAAACGTTAACGGCCAACGGGTGGCCGCGCATGCTGACGTGCATCCAGGGACCGGTAGTGGCTACAAATTCGCCTGCGTGATCGTGTACAACAAGTCAGGCGCTGCGTTGGACGCTACGGGGAATGATGCCAATTACGCGGCTACGGTTTACAGTTGATGTTATACGTCCCGCGTAAGAAGCCCTGGGAACGGCAGCCCCAACCCCAGATCGCAGTGGATCATGCGAAGTATGGCCCGTTTTTGGCATACACGCCGAATGTGGATCTGCTGGTTCGTGGCGGGGTCATAATGACGCCGCACGGCTTGGGGACAAATGCATCTGTCGGCAAGGGGGTTGTCAATTACGGTGTAACTGATACCACATCAGTAATCGTCGAGTATTACGCTATCGCGCCAGCATTGTATTCTGGACAAACCATCTTCGCGGATACAAACGCGTCATTCCCAAATGACCTGGGCATTCGCATGAAGTCCAGCAGAGGGCTGTATATCTGCTTTGCGAGCGCCCGGGACCAGGCTGGTAACGCACGATATACTGCACAACTCGATTTTTCGTCCGACGCGATGGCCGCAAACACTATGGCTGTTAAGGCCATAGCTATAGAGGCGGACGGTACTGCGAGGTTGTATGGCCGCAAAGATGGCGGTCCAGTGAAAACGCTCACAGATACGTCGCTCACGCCCTATGAATTTCCGGTGGCGAGTATTGGTGCCGGCCCGCTAATCGGTGGATACGACGCGGTTAAAGAGCCCGGCACATACGTCGTATTGGCGCTCAGATTTCCTCGTGCACTATCAGACGGCGAACTGAAGGAGATATTTGCCAATCCGTGGCGTGTATTTAAGCCGCGTACACTCTGGCAGCAGGTTGGTGTTTTAGACTCATCGTTGAGTGTTACCGATGTCAGCGCTTCCGCCAATATCGATGCGTTGGCGATTTCTCAGGCTCACGCGCTGGCAGTTGGCGGCGTCGAGTCAGCCGCCTCTGCGGGATCACTGGTGATCAGTCAGGGCCATGAACTGTCGGTCGGCGATGCTGTATCGAATTCTTCCGCTGATGCCGCGGCCATCTCGCAGGCCAGCAGTATCACCCTGACCATCGCTGACGCCAACGCCGGTGCGGTCATTGATGCGCCCGCTATTACGCAGATCCACCCGCTGATAAGTAGCGATATTCAGGCGCAGCCGGATACCGAAGCGCCGACGATCACTCAACGTCATGTGCTGGCGGCCGCCGAGGCAGAATCCACCGCCACCGCCGACCAACTGGCGATGGCTCAGAATCATGCGTTGGCAGTCGCTTTCGCCGAATCATCCACTGCTACGGTTTCACCAGCAATTAGTCAGAGCCATGAGCTGTCAGTCAGCGATGCTGTATCGAATTCTTCCGCTGATGCCGTGGCCATCTCGCAGGCCAGCAGTATCACCCTGGCCATCGACGGGCTGATTTCTCCGGCTGAGTCTGGCGCGGTTTCCATTACACAGACTCATGCCCTGGTCGCCGCCGATGCTCAGGCGGCCGCCCTGCTCGACAGTGTTGCCGTCGATCTTGTAACAGTGCATGACCTGGCCATCGACGGGTTGATATCACCGGCTGAATCCGGCGCGGCTGCTATTACACAAACTCATGCCCTGGTCGCTACCGATGCTCAGGCCGCAGCCCTGCTCGACAGCGTCGCGTTTGCCGGCCTTGGTCTGGGGGAAATCCACCATCCAAGCCTGATCAATGTCACCCCTCGTACTGAGTTAAGGAGCATTTAAATGAAGCTGTTTCACAACGACGTGTTCGATTTCGGCCTCGATGCCGTCAAGACAAATGGCAACAAGTTGGTGCTGTGTAAACAGCCGCCGACCACGTTTGTCGAGGCCAATAATCTCGCCAGCGATGTGCCCGCCGGATTCAAGATCGCCGAGGTGGCGTTGGTGCCCGCTGATTTAGTCATCGCCGACAGGACCGGCGGTGGCCGTGAGATTACCGTGGCCGCCAAGCCTGGCGTCAATGCGCTGGACAATTCACTCGCCACTGACGACCTGCACATCGCCATCCTGGATGCCACCAACAGCAAGCTGATGGTGGTCACGGACGAGACCACGGACCAGCCGGTCACTTCCGGCAACCAGGTCAATCTCCCGACGTTCAAGTTCGGCTATCCGGATCCGGTGTAATCGATGATCCGTACCGCCCTGATCCATAAAGACCGAGACAACGCCAGCGACTTTGTGTTGGCGGTTGATGGTGTGCCGCTGGCCGACGCCAGCGCCATCACGCGCATGGTGCTGACGCTGGGCAGTGTGACGGTCGACTCCGATACGGACAACGGCATCGACTGGTCCGGCATGACGGTGTACCACGGACGCCCGGCGGCATTGCTGCGACTCAAGCTGGGCAGCGTCTCGGGCCTGAATGTGGGCGATGAGCTGGAAGGCGACCTGGTGGTCTATGACCCTGACAATCCCGCCGGTGTGGTCTGGGTGCGCGGGTACCCGTTCAGGGTGGTATGACGATGAGCTACTGCACGAAACAGAATCTGATCGCGCGGTTCGGCAAGCCCGAACTCGAACAGCTGACCGACCGCGATCTTACCGGCTATATCGACGATGTGGTGCTCGACCAGGTCATCGTCGACGTGGGCGCCATGATCGATGCCTACATCGGTAGCCGCTACACATTGCCGCTGAGTCTGGTGCCCGAAGTACTGGTTACCCTGGCCTGCGACATGGTGCGCTATCGCCTGTACAAGGACGGCGCGCCAGATGAGGTGAGTGACCGCAACCGCGCCGCCATGCGCTATCTGGAGCGCATTCAGGAAGGCAAGGCCACCCTGGGTGAGCAGGAGGCCGGTGAGGATCGCAGCGGCGGTCAGGTGGCGGTTGGCGCCGGGCAGTCCCGGCATGATTGGGGCTCCTACTGATGACCGGCACCACCCTGGTCTATCGCGACAACGATGTGCTGGCCAAGCTGAATCGCCTGGCCGCCTTCGACGCGTCCGCGATGATGAATGAGATCGGCGGGATGTTGGTGGCGTCGACGACGCAGCGCTTTGTGGACGGCAAGGGGCCGGACGGCGTGCCGTGGGAACCGCTGGCGGAATCCACCCGTCTGGCGCGTATTGGCGGCAGCAAAAAGAGTCGCAAGAAAGACGGCAGTTTTCGGGCCGGGGCCTTGCGGGTGCTGGGCAACGTGAAGGTGCTGGTCGATCGCGGTCACCTTCGTGATTCCATTACCTACCAGGCCAGCGCTGACGAGGTGGCCGTGGGCACCAACAGGGTCTACGGCGCCATCCATCAATTCGGTGGGCAAGCTGGGCGTGGGCAGACTGTGACCATTCCGGCACGGCCCTTCCTGGGTATCAGCGCAGACGATGAGCGCGAGATCAATCTGATCGCCCAACATCACATTGCCAGCGCGATTACCGGTTGATGGCGATGGATGATTTCCTGGGCCTCGAACCCCTGCTGATCCAGCGCATCGATGACTGTGTCGGCGGCTTCCGCGGGCAGGTCTTTGGCGCCCCGGAGCTGGGCACTTTCTCGGACGCCAGGCGTTCACCGCCAGCACCGTCCTGCGACGTTGTGTATGGCGGTTATCTGCCACTGGAAGATCGCGGCGACGGCGTTACCCGCGTACGGCAGACCTGGTATGTGGTGCCCCGCGTGCGCAACGTGCGGGATGTCAAGAGCGGCCAGTCGGCGCGCGAGGAAGGCAGCGCTTTGATTGGGCAAACGCTGGCGGCACTACTGGGATGGAAGCCGAGCGACAACCACAAGGCGCTGGTGCTGGCTCCCGCGCCGCCGCCGGAATACCTGCTCGGCAAACTGGAGATGCCGCTAGCCTTTTTCACTGAAATCGTCGTTAAACCAACAGGAGACTGACAATGAGCAATACAGAAACACAGCTCAAGGAGCAACCCAAGAAGCAACCTAAGAAGGTCAAGGTCGCGCTGAAGAAGGCTCACACCCATGCCGGGGTCGACTATCAGCCAAAGGATGTCGTCGAGGTACGTGAGGACCAGCGGAAGCGACTGGTCGAACTGGGCGTCGTTTGATCGCACGGCCATCAGCAACCGTTTAATCACAGAGGAACGAAATCATGCCAGGTACAGAACAGAGTTATATCGGTAAGGGGTCGATTTATCTTGGCCCTGCCGACGGCAGCGCCAAGGCGCGGCCCATCGGCAATTGCGGCAAACTGGAATTGGCCATCAGCGAAGACAAAAAGGAGCTGCCAGACTATCAGAGCGCCGGTGGTGGCGTGGCCAACTCCATCTCGCGGATTTCCGGCATCGAGGCGTCAATTACCCTGCATGACATCAGCCCGGAAAATCTGGCGCTGGCGGTGTTTGGATCCACCAGCGCAGTGACGGCGGGCACGGTAACTGACGAGTCGCACACGGCCTATTTGGGCGGCTTGGTGCGCCTGAATAACCTGCCGGACACGGCCACCATCGTGGTAACGGACAGCGCAGGCACTACCACCTATGTGCTGGACACGGATTACACGGTCAATGGGGCGGGCATCGTGCCCCTGGATACCGGATCCATCGCCGACGGCTCCACCATCCTGGTCGATTACACGAAAAAGGTCGGGAACGTGGTCCAGGCGGTGGTGAACAGCGGTCAGGAGTTCGCTTTAACCTTTGTTGGTCTCAATGAAGCGCAAAGCGGAAAGCCGGTGGTGGTGGATCTGTACCGCGTCAAGTTCTCGCCCACCCAGGGGCTGGGGTTCATCGGTGATGAGTTCGCCGCAATGGACTTGACCGGCAGCGTCCTAAAGGACACCAGCAAGAGCGGTGCTGGCGTCAGCCAGTATTTCAAGGTCGAGCAGGCCGCGTAAGTCGGGTAATTCAAACAGGGTCGCGCGGCGGACTGTCGCCGGCCCTGTTTTTGGAATAACGGTTTTCAGCAACGGTCAGGGAATTAAAGCATGAGCAATTTGGTGGTCGAACTGCTGCTCAAAGCGAAGGATCTGTTGTCGGGTACCGTCAAGGGCAGTACTGCCGCGGTAGAGAAGTTCGACGCCAGTACCCGTGACGCGGTGAAGGGTGCGGACGCATTCGGCGCGGCCGGAAAAAAAGCGGGCGAGGATGCACAGCAGGGCATGTCGCTGGCCGCGCGTGAGGCCGCCGACCTGCAAACAGAACTGGCCCGTCTCAGTAGCCAGCAGCAGCTGGTCGAGAAATTCACGCGACTGAAGACCGAGGCCGCGGCAACCGCCAAACAATTAGCCGCATCAAAGGCAAGAACCGCCGAGCTGGCGGTGGCGATGAAGGCCAGCGATAAGCCTGCGCGGAAGATGGCCACGGAATTCGAGCGCGCCAGAAAGGCCAGCCGGGATCTGGCCGCGCGTCAACGCCAGCAGGCTGTGACCCTGCAGCAGTTGCGCGGTGAGCTGGCCGATACCGGCGTCAGTACAAAAAAACTCAGTGACCACAGCCGCGATCTGAAAAACAGTATCCAGTCCGCCACAGCCCGGCTCGATAAGCTGGCCGGTGAAATCGATCGCGCCGGCAAGCAAAGCAAAAAATCCGCTGGAAATGTCAAGGCGTTTGGTGATGAGACCGAAGCCGCTGGCGACAAAACCCGGTCGCTGAATGAGTCGCTGAAAAGCGGCGTGCAGCGCGTACTGGCCTACGGCGCGGCTTTTATCGGCCTGAACAAGCTGCGCCAGGGTTTGTCGGCCATTCTCGATACCGGTGGCCGGTTTGAGCGGCTGAATGTCCAGCTACAGGCAGTGATGGGGTCAGTCGCGGAGGGTGAATCTGCGTTTGCCTGGATCAAGCAGTTCACCAAGGATACACCGTACCAGCTCGACCAGGTCAGTGAGGCGTTCATAAAATTGAAGGCGTTTGGCCTGGACCCGATGGACGGCACCATGCAGGCCATCGTCGATCAGTCCGCCAAGCTCGGCGGTAGTCAGGAGACGCTGAACGGCATCATCCTCGCCGTGGGTCAGGCCTGGGCAAAACAAAAGCTTCAGGGCGAGGAGATCCTGCAGCTGGTCGAGCGTGGTGTGCCGGTGTGGGATTTGCTGGCTGAGGTAACCGGCCGCAATACCGCCGAGCTGCAAAAAATGAGCGCGGCCGGAAAACTTGGGCGCGTCGAGATTGCGCTGTTGATCGACGCTATCGGTCAGTCTTCACGCGGCGCAGCGGCGGAAACCATGACCACCTGGGGTGGACTGGTATCCAACCTCAAGGACCAATGGACGGCATTCCTCGACAGTATTGCCAGCTCCGGGACATTGGATTATTTCAAGCAGCAGATCATTGAGGCCGGCGCGGCGGCGAAGCGGCTGGCGGCCGATGGCAGCCTGAAGCGATATGCGCAGAACATTTCAGACGCCATAACCACCACGGCACAGGTGATAAAGACCAGTATCGCTGTGGTGGCGAAATACAGTGATGCCCTGCTGGCGCTGGGCAAGGCATTCGCTGTCATCAAGGCCGCCCAGGCCGCCGGTGCGGTGGTTCGTTTCGGCGCGGCGATGGCGGGCAGCGTGGCCAGCGTCACCGGGTTCGGCAAGGCCACCACACAGGCAGCAGGAAAGGTTAAAACCCTGGGCGCGGCCATCAAGCGTATTCCGACCTCCATCAAGATCGGTGTCGCGCTGGTGGCCTTCGATGTAGCGGTCAAGTCGGCGCGTTTCCTTGGCGAGGCGGTCGCCAAGCTGACGCAGGACCAGGACGCCCTGCGGGAGGCTCAGGAGCGTTACAACAAGGCGGCCTATGACGGCATTATTTCCGGCCAGAATCTGGCCGCCGCTAATTATCAGTACCGGGACACCGTGATCCAGACTGCAGAGGCAGTGGCCAGGATGACGGAAGCCGAGCGGACGTCCTATACCGAGCGCCTGCAAGGGCTGGCGGATTACGAACGCGCGCAATTGCGCATTGCGCTGAATGAGCAGCTGCTGGGTGAGGACACGACCAAACGGCAGCAGGCGCTGGGCCAGTCCCTGCAGGCGGTGCGCGCGGGTTTCGAGGCCATCGAGCAGGGTGCGTCTATTGCGGCGGAGGCGGTGCGTACTGGCCTGTCGCCGGCGGCGCAGTTATTGGTAGCCGAGTTTGACAAGCTCGTTGGCAAGGGTGGCGAGGTCAAGTCTGTGCTGGCTACTTTGTTCAAGGATTTTGACCCCACCTCCATCGAGTCTGTGCGCACCTACGGTGAGGCGCTGCTGAAACTAGCCGATGACGGCCGGGTTACCGCGGACGTCATCACCAACCAGCTGGCCGCCTCGCTGGAAAATCTCTCCGGGCAGGATCTGATCAAGTTCCAGGTCACCGCCGAGGCGGCGTTTGGCGGTGTCAGCGAACAGGCGGGTGAACTGGCCAGCCTGCTGGATGGCTCGCTGTCAGCGGCACTGAAGCGGCTTGGCGTTGACGTAAACGAGTTGGAGACCGGGATTACCACGGCTGGCCAGGACATTCTCGACACGTTTACGGCCATCGCCGGTAATGCGCAGGCAAGCAGCAAGCAGATTGGCGCGGCGTTTGAGGCGGCTTTGCAGAAGCTGTCAACAAAAGAAGAGCTGATAGCGCTACAGGCATCCCTAAAAGCTGCATTTGATTCCGGGCGGATATCTGCCAAGGCCGCGTTGCCTGCAATGGCCGCGGTGGAAAAAAAGATGGCCGAGGTCGCTGGCAGCGCAGGAAAAGCGTCCGCCGAGTTTGATCGCCAGAAACAGGCGGTACAAGAATTGAAGGCAGAACTGGAGGGGCTAAAAAACGGCCAGGATGACGTTACTGATACGTCCGCAGATTCAGCGGCCGCCGCCAACGAGGCGGCGAGCGCGTGGTTTGCCTTTTGGAAGAATCTTCAGGCGTCGTTCTACGATATGTCGGATGCCGTTGGCGAAGCCTACGACCGTATTCTGGAAAAATCTGCGTTGATGAATGATTCAATGTCCAACTTCTATGCGGACCTGAGTCGGCAGACGGAGCAGCTGACCCGTGACTACGAAGCTCAGGCCGGTGCCTACGACACGATGATGGAGCGCGTGCAAAGCGGCACGCTTAGCGTTTATGAGCTAAACAATGCGGCGTTGACGGCGGCCGGCGGCTTTACCCTGCTGGGAGATAACCAGCTGGTCGATCTGCGCGCCGCCATCGATGACGCGCAGAAAAAGATCGACCGCCTGGAGGAGTCCGGGCAGCGGACGTTGGATGCTCTGCAGGACAAGCTGGACAGATTACAGGGCAACGAGGCAGCCATTCAGCAGCGGGATTATGAGCGCCAGAAGGCCGATCTCGAATCCCAGCTGCAACTGGCGCGGAAATATGGGTCGCGTGATGCTGTTGCTGATTTGCAGCGGGCCCTGCAGTTGCTGACGCAGATCAATAGCGAGGAGACCCGCCGTCGCCTGGAGCGAGACAGAAGCAGGGAGACGGCGCGGCGCCCTGACCGCGCGCCGACGGCTACCCGCGATGTGTCCATTACGGTCAATGGCGTTACTGATCCCGAGGCCGTGGCGCGCAGGATCAGGCCGTATCTGGCAAAAATCGACAGGTTGAGGGCTTGACATGACAGGTGTGCAGCGATTTTTCGCCAATAATCGTAATGCGCTGCGGGAAGCTGTTCTGACCGCCAGTGGCGTTAAGTCGTCGTCGGCTATCTTTCGCCGCGCCGTCAACCGGACTGGCAACGGGACGGTGAATGTCACGGGCAATTACACCGGTATGAATGACGCCACTTTCGAAGTGGAAATCGTGAACGATGTCAGTGCCACGCCGCGCGTTAGCGCCCCCGTTTTCTCGGGTGTTGGCAATGGCGTGCTGTCCGGGCTGTCTGTTGCGTCCGGCACGGCGCCGGAGACATTCTCGGTACGGCTGGCCGATCTTGGCTCTGATACAACACAGGCTGTGATCGATGTGGCCAATGTGGTGCTGGCAGCAAAGGCGAGTGGGGCCGCTGGTAATGCGATCCGTATCGAGGTGGATGAATCCGGCGTGACGGCCGCCGACATGCCGTTTGCGACATTGGACGACTGGTCGACAGGACAGCCCTATAAGGTATGCGCGCAGTGGGATTTTGGCGCCCAGCCGTTGAAGGCCGACGGCTGTCTGGAAGACTCCGCGCCACGCATCATGTTCGGCGCCGATCCGCAGGTATACCGGCAGTACAAGAAGTACGAGGAGAAGCAGTGGCGTTATTATTTGACGCCGGCCCTGGTGCGTGATGTGCCGGCCGGTACGATCGTTAAGTCGGTATCTGGCGCCAGGACCGTTACGGTAACGGACGGCGTGGCCACGGATGTGCACGCCAATATTGTCACAGTGTATGACCTGTTGGCGGCTGTCCGCGAAACCAGCACGCTGCTGGATGTCGTCGGCGTGGTGACCAATGATTGCCAGCCTAACGGGGCCGGGGTAACGGATTTGCCATTGCAAACGGTGTCATATGTGTTGCCTGTCCAGGTGTCAGGCAGCTCCTATGCAGAGCGACTGGAGGCCCTGGCGGTAAGTCCCACTGCACCGACGGAAGTGGTCAGGGTGACGTGTACCGACAACGATCAGATGGGCTATGAGAGATGGAAGGTCGTGGGTGATGTGTCTGGCCGGTTGGCTGATGCCGTTACGGGCCTGGATTACGATGGCGGTGCGTTGTCCTTCCGCATTCCACGGCGCCAGCTAGAGTCGACACCGCGCGCTGATGTGTCGTGGTCATCGACGTACCAGCTGCGCACCAGCGGTCAGGAACCTCCGCCTCTGTGTGTGCGCAATTTCACGCTGGGTGCAAAGTCGTCGTCGAAGTCGATCACGTTCACCTATACCAGGCGCCCATCGTCGGATTGTGGGTGTGACAAGGCGGTCCCATCTGGAAAGTTGTCCGCTACGTGTTTGGGGTTAAACAAGGAGCTTGATATGGCAACACTTGATCCCGCCTATGCGTCGAGATTGCAAGATCTCTACGACTGGCGAGCGTCATTCATGCAGAACAATACCTATATTTTCGGTCCTCGTGTCGATGGTGAAACATTGGACCGGCAGTTGGTTGATTCTGTGGTCAACATATTCGGTTACTGGCTCGAACAGTTTTATGCTAACCCGACAGCCCTCGCCAGTTGGGATGCCGAATATGCAAAGATGAAGTCTGAACTGAGTGCGCTGGTTGGCGCGAAAAATCAAACGGTGCCTGGCTGGCAAGCGTCGACGACGTATACATCAGGCTGGATCATGCCGACCGTAGCCGCAGATAACGGGCACGTTTATTTGCTGGTTGCTGGAGGTGGCGGGAATAGCGGTGCGACAGAGCCTGCGTGGCCGACAGATGGGTCGACGGTGACAGACGGGGCGTTGACCTGGCGTGACGCCGGGCCACGTTACAGTAGTGCCATTGCCGCGTTCGATCCTGGCACATCGTACAATCAATGGGCCGCCGGTGAGATGTTGGGCGCAGGTGTTTTGAGGCAGCCCACAACAACCAACGACAATGGTCATTATTATGTAACACCTATTGATATAGATATTGCAGTTACTACAGGGGCTACGGAACCTGCATGGCCTACGAACGGAGGTACTGTCGTCGATGGCACTGTTACCTGGAAGGACCTCGGGTTTAGGGGCAAGAAATATTCTGCCGGCGATATCGTGCAGCCTACAACGGCCAATGGCCATGCATATATGGCATTGTCCTCCGGGGCGGCAGGGAACGAGGAACCAACTTGGCCGACTGACGGCAGCAGTGTCCAGCCTGCATTCAGCGATGTGGCGTGGCAGGATCTTGGATTTATCCGCGACATTCGGATGGCCAATCAATCTGCCATCGATCTGTCGTCGTCGTCAGACATCTCCGAGTTCGTAACCCGGTACCAGGCAAAGATGGATGCGCTTGGCATCGATGTGGGCATTGTGCCGGGAAAATCTGACGGCTCCAACACTGGCAGCGCTGCATGTTGGAGCGACCCAGGTGGCGATTATTGGTGGACATCTCCTGGCTATTTGCCGGCGTTTACCAATCGCATCTGGCACAGCGTGAGACGTAATAGCGATGGAGACATCGAATCCACCCAGGAATTTGCTCTCGCCATTGTCTGCGCGTGCCCTGACAAGCTGATGGAGGGCGACACAATCACTGTCTCGATCGATGATGTTACTGGGGTGGCGAAAACATATCAGATCGGCGATGAGTTCAAGGTGCCCGTGGTCAATGCGTCGCCGGTATATCTTGCCGGTGGTGTCGATGGTAACGATACTCATACATGGCTGGTGACCGGAAGTGTTTCCGGAAAGTTGCCTGATTATGCGGTGGTGAATGGCGCCGAGGTTCCGTATTCAGCAGGTGGGTTGGGGTTTACCATTTACCGCAAGGGTATGCCGTTTGCGCTGGGTGACCAGTGGACTTTCGCCGTTGAGGGGGGACAGTACCGATGGCGCAAAAATGACGGAGCATGGTCTACCCCTGCCGATATTCCTGCCGCTCCTGTTGGATTGTCGGATGGGCTGTCGGCTGAATTTACGCCTGGCGCCGCCCCGAGCTATGTTTCGGCTGACAGCTATCTGTTCGAGGTCAGGCAGCCGTATTCGCCGAACCACATACGCCAGCCTGGCAAGTATAGGTGGCGATGGAATGGGTCGGCGGCTTCCGTGACTGCCAATCTCGGTGCCACAAAGACGCTTGATTATATTGTGTTGGGGGCACATTCGCTGCCGGCCGGCGCTATGGTAACTGTAGAGGGTGGGCCTGACGGCGTGGCGTGGCCTGAGTCTGTGGCGATGACGTGGCGGGCAGGTGCCATGTCTGAGATGCTGGCAGTTCCGTGGAATGTCGCGTGGTTGCGGTTGTCAGTCTCTAATGCTACTGGTGGGGCTGTCGACTGGTGGTGGGCCGGCGAAGCGCTGACGACCGAATACAGTGCTGGCAGGCTGGTCATGCGGCGCAATTATTCCGTCACCCGTGGCGGTGGTGTGAATCCCAGTGCTCTGTATGCTGGCCGAGGCATGGGTGGCGAAGTTGCCTGGGAAACATTCCTTGGTCAGGTTGACCTGGATAATATTTTGCACATGGTCGACCATGTCAAGGAGCATGATGAGTCGATTATTCTGCTGCCTCACTTCAAACATCCGCAGGATGCGGCAGAAGTCCGTATTGCTGTCGATGATGTCGATATTGTCGATGACTATCAATTCCAGCCTGATGACGCGAGCAACAGACAATTGTCTATTTCCCTGCCCTTCGATGCGGTGATTGCATGATCACCTGGTTACGGCTGGAGACGCAGCCGCCTTTGGAGTTCTATCGTGAGTCTCAATCTGCGGTCACCGCTGACCTGGCGTTCAGGCGTTTGATCAGCATCGGTAATGTGCGCCGGCCCTTGTCTGGCGGCGGCGGTGAAAACGCGAATACCACAGTTGTCCTTGATAATGGTGATGGCTCGCTGACGGAGTATTTCAGCCCTCCACCGTTGCGCCAAAAAGCCCGGTTGATTTCCAGCGTTGGAGACATATTTGAGGGCACCGTATCGGCCTGCGTGATAGGTAGTGATATCGAGGTCGAGCTGGAGGCTGGTGGGCCTATCCCGCTGTCTGATCGCATCCCGCTCAGAGAGACCACTGCATGGGGGAGTTACAAAAACAAGTCGACATTGCCTCTGGTATATGGTCGTGTGCCGGTCAGGCCGATCCCCTACGACAATAGTGCCACCCTGTTTGTCTGCGCCGATCATGTGTGCCAAGGCGTCGATGGCGTAACGGTCGACGGGGTTGACGTCATCGCGTACGAGTTCCGCAATGATGTGGATGATACCGGGCATGCTGTGGCTGTGGTCGAGCTGGCAGACCCGTTACCTGTTGGGTCCGATTTGATCGTGGAGTTGCGCGGGCGCGTACATCCGGATACTGGTGAGTTGCTTACCAATCCGGCCTTTGTGCTGTGGGATCTGATGGCAAACGTCGTCGGGCTGCCTGTGCAGATATCTGATCTTGATCAGTTCCGGACGGAAACGGCTACGCTGGGCATCGAGCTGGGCGGGATCATTGATAATGCCAGCCGTTCCATTCGGTCTCAGATTGATGAAATCTGCGCCAGCATTGGCGCTGTGTGGTCGGCCGCCATGCCTGGGATTGCCAGGCTTTATCCGCCGGCAGCATCGGTTGTTCGCGATCCTGATTTCGCTGTGTTTGACAGGATAACTGCCGGAGACGTGAAGGCTGTGTCCAGCCAGGGGCGCATCGTTACAGTGTTGCGTGTGCTCTATGATTTTGATGGCAACAAGCCTCGCCGAGCTGTCCAGTTCGAAGCCCCTGATGCCAAGGAAGAATACGGCCATATTGACCGTGAAATCGAGGCACGATGGTTGCGGTCTCCACGTCAAGCCGCTGATTTGGGGGCGCGCATCCTTGCTTATCAATCACAGCCTGTTTGGGAGATCAGTTGGAGCGCTGACGGTGGCGACATTCCCCCTGGCGTGTATGTAGAGATCAGACATCCTCGGTCGCCTGTGCAAGGCAGCGTGCTGGTCATGGACTCCGACGTTAACCTTGGAGCCGGCTCAATGATTGTCGCTGAGGCTCCGGCCGGAGCGCTAAGTGCGGTTGTAATGACGACCATTTCAACCGCGTTTGAGCCTGAATTGAGCTCCGGTGCGTCTGTGCTTTATCAGGCCGGCATTGCTACCTTCACCATCACTGATGACGACGGGCGGCCGCTTGTTGGCGCGCGTGTGACGATGGATGGCGTACAGACAAATACCACCGACAATAGTGGTCGGGTACAGTTTGAGGCCGATAGAGGGCGCCATCTCTTATATGTTGAGGCTAGTGGTTATCAGCCATTGGAGATAGAGGTGTCAATATGATCCGCCGCCGATTCCCTGCTCGTTCAGCTGGCAGCTCTCCGCGCACCGATGCGATTGATATGCGGCTAAAACTTTCGCCCCAACCTGTCGCTGTGGCATGCCCACCTATCCCAGGCTGTTCGCCTGTCATTGTTGACCCGAATGACGGCTCAGACCCTGTCAGTGTGCCTGCTGGTGGATCATATACGTGCCCTTCTGCCACTTCTCAGTATTGGCATGAGGATGCGCCATATTGGTTAAGCGCGTGTTCTGGATGTAGCAGTGGCGTGATATTGTCTGAGGTAGACATGTCCGGCAAGGTGGATACTCTCCAGCTCCCTGCTTATGACTCGTTTGCCGTTTTATGCGGTTTGGGCGGTGATCTAGATCCTGTAGCAACACTGGCATTTGATGTGGATGCCTATTGGCAGGCGTCATCAGAAGGTACCAGCATTTCAAGCGGTGGATTCGCCGATCTTGGGTTGGGTAATGGACATGATTGGTCGCTGATTGTTATATGCTATGGGCAGTATCTGGTCGTGTCTTCCGCGTCTTCATGCGTGGCCCCCTTGCCGTTTGATTTCCAGCTTGAGGTTCGCGCTAGGCTGGATTCTACGTTATTGGGTACCTGCATCCTTACTGTTTTTTGAACCGTTTCTCAAACTGGTTGTTTATTGCTCTTTTATTTCTGTCTCAAATTGACTGTAAATAATTCTCAAAATGATCGTTAGGCTACAAGAAGCTGGCCGAG